>Ga0210399_10002439_pt1 | contig 14461 bp, 12 predicted proteins | sample IncBWC14MmetaG_FD_150865 | JGI IMG/M metagenome (GOLD analysis project Ga0210399, IMG submission 150865) | Forest soil microbial communities from Barre Woods Harvard Forest LTER site, Petersham, Massachusetts, United States - Inc-BW-C-14-M | ecosystem: Environmental > Terrestrial > Soil >... | reverse complement strand
GATCAGGATATTGCCGGCCGGATAAGCCGCCAGCGCCCCATAAGGCGGAACCAGAGGCCGCAGAATCGGTACCAGCGCCCCCGCGTTGATACTCTTCAAGGTGATGATTTGCGTCACGATCTCATCGGATGTCGAACTCACGTCGCGCGGCAGATCGATGGAAGGCATTTGTCGGGCATCGGTGTTCGGGACGATTTTGATGACTCTGCCGGCCGGCACCGCCACATAGCCATACACTTGCAGTACTGCCAAAAACGCCTCGTAGAAGGCTGCCGGGGACATCGGCGTCGCGGACAGCATGGTGACCTTGGCATTGACCCGCGGGTCGATGATGAAATTCTTGCCGGTCACCTCGCTCACCGCTTGGATGATCTGGCTTAAGTCCGCGTCCTTGTAGTTGGGCGTAATCGTCGCGCTTTCCTGGGCTCTCGATTGCGGGGTGGCCGGCTGCGCCACTGACAACAGCAATCCCGACAGCGCCACGGCCGCGGCGAGCCGGCCTTTGGACGGCGCTTGGCTCATTTTATCCAGCATGGGGGCGCGCATGTCCTGGCTTCGACCGGCGTTCGCGCTATTGGTTTTAATTTTCATTGTTGCTATTAGGCGGTATCGGAGGTGGTGCCGCGTCAGCGGGGGCCGCGGCGGCGCCTGAGCCACTGGAAGGCGGGGCATTTGCGTCGCTCTCCAATTCCTTGGTGGCATCGGCTGCGACTTGCGCGATGTTCAAGCTGATGTCCTGCTTTTGACCGCCACGTTCGACGGTCACGGTAACGCGATCGGAGGTTTGAATGGTGTTGAATACTTCCTGACTGTGTTGCGGGTCGTCGAGCGCCGTGCCGTTGATCGCCGTGACAAGATCGCCTGCTTTCAGACCCAATTTGCCGAATATCTGCCGATTTCGTCCCGGATAAGCACGGAAGCCTCTCAGTTTGCCAGCAGCATTGTCGTACGAAGCCACCGTGCGCATCACCTGATCCAGAATGCCGGGATCCTGCTGCACCATGTGTCGAATGTTTTCGACGGCCGCCACCGTGCGCGGGTCGGCGCCCGGGCGCCGCAGCGTGGCCGCGGACCCGTGGTTGCCGGCAAGCAGTTGCCGCGGCAACTGCAGAGTCTCAAGCGCACCGGCGCGATCGAGAATAACGTGATCGAGGTACACCGAGTGCAGGGAAGCGCCGCCGACCCGGTCGCCCACCGCATACACCTTTGACGGTCCGCCGCCGTCGCTGATGATGGCCACCCCGTGTTTGGGGTCCTGGGTGGCGATGGTCCCTGCAAGCAGGAGATTGGCGGCGCTTTGCGGCGCGCTTGCCGGGTCTTGAGCACCCGGGACGGCGGCAATGCCGAACAAGTGGGCCGAGATCACACTTTGAATGTGCAGAGCGGGCCGCTGGGCTCGCGGCACCGAGCCTGTCAGGATGGGCTGCGGCGATTTGACGGGGGTGGCGCCAAGAAGGCTGATGACGATCTTGGCAAGTTCCACGGCAATGAGCGCCGCCAGGACCAGCGATGCCAACCTGGGGCCATTGGCCTGCAGGCGGGACAGCCATTCATTTGTGCGTGGGTTCTGCATGATAACCGTGGCGGCAATCATACGGGCTCTGCGCTTGGCCGCTCAAGCATTTGTTTTTCCTTGTTAAAGTAATGTGATACCGATTAGCGACAGGGAACCTTTGTTAGGGGAGGTTAAGGGACATGTCTTGTAAACCGCCCAAACGCGCCCTATAAACTGAGAACTCATGAGTGACATCGAACGTGGGCGGGATGGAACGGGCTTGATCGTCGAGGAAGCGGCGCCCAAGCTCAAAAGACCTCCCCTCTATCAAGTAGTTCTTATTAATGACGATTACACTCCAATGGAGTTCGTGGTCGATATCTTGCAGCGTTTCTTCGCGATGGACCGCACCAAAGCAACTCGGGTTATGCTGGAGGTCCATACCAAGGGCAAAGGGGTCTGTGGCGTTTTCACTTATGAAATTGCGGAGACTAAGGTGGCTCAGGTGATCGCGTACGCGCGACAACATCAGCATCCGCTGATGGCAACGCTAGAAGAGGCGTAAAGTGCTAAGTCAAGAACTTGAATTTTGCTTGAACGATGCTTTTGCCGGTGCGCGCGACGCCCGGCACGAATTCATGACCGTGGAGCATTTATTGCTTGCGATCGTGGATACCCCGAAGGTCAGAGAGATCTTGAAGTCGTGCGGTGCGGATACCGCAAAACTCAAGACCGAACTGAAGCAATTCATCGATCAAACCACGCCGCGTTTGGCCGCCGGCGAAGATCGAGACGTGCAGCCCACGTTGGGGTTCCAGCGAGTGCTGCAAAGAGCGGTGTTCCACGTGCAGTCGAGCGGCAAGAAGGAAGTCACCGTGGCCAATGTGCTGGTGGCGATCTTCAGCGAAAAACAATCACATGCCGCGTACCTGCTCAGCATGCAGGATGTGTCGCGCCTGGACGTGGTCAACTTCATTGCGCACGGCTTGTCGAAGGCCGGCGGCGAGGAGCGCAGCGAACGCGACGACGGCGGATCCTCGCCGGACGCCGAGCGCGAGGCGGACGGCGGCGGCAACGCGTTGGAGAAATATGCCACCAACCTGAATGACTCTGCTCGCAAGGGCAAGATCGATCCTCTGATCGGACGCAAGCTCGAGGTCGAGCGTACCATCGAGATTCTCTGCCGCCGGCGCAAGAACAACCCGCTGTACGTGGGCGAGGCCGGCGTCGGCAAGACGGCGATCGCGGAAGGCTTGGCGCGCATGATCGTCGAGAATCAGGTGCCGGATGTGCTGTTGGACGCCACGATCTATTCGCTCGACATGGGCTCGCTGGTGGCGGGCACCAAGTACCGGGGCGACTTCGAAAAGCGCCTGAAGGCGGTGCTGGCCGAAGTCAAGAAACAGCCCGGCGCGATTTTGTTCATCGACGAAATCCACACGGTCATCGGCGCCGGCGCGGCTTCCGGCGGCGTGATGGATGCCTCCAATTTGATCAAGCCGGCTCTGAACAACGGCGAACTGCGCTGCATCGGATCGACCACGTACAACGAGTATCGCGGCATATTCGAAAAGGATCACGCGCTGGCGCGGCGTTTTCAGAAAATTGACATTACCGAGCCGTCCGTACAGGACACCGTCGATATCTTGCGCGGATTGAAATCGCGCTACGAGGAACATCACGGCATCAAGTACGAGGATGATGCCTTGAGTGCGGCTGCGGAGTTGGCCGCCCGCCATATCAACGATCGGCACATGCCGGACAAGGCGATCGACGTGGTGGATGAGGCCGGCGCCAACCTGCGCCTGCAGCCGGTGGAGAAGCGCGCGGCGTCGGTCACGGTGACTCAAATAGAGAATGTGGTCGCGCGCATCGCGCGCATTCCGCCCAAGAATGTGTCGATGTCCGATCGCGACGTGCTGAGAAACCTGGAGCGCAATCTGAAATTGACGATATTCGGCCAGGACAAGGCGATCGAGGCGCTGTCGGCCGCCATCAAGATGTCGCGCTCGGGACTGGGTGATGCGCGCAAGCCCGTGGGCTCTTTCCTATTCTCCGGTCCGACGGGTGTCGGCAAGACCGAGGTGACCCGCCAGCTGGCGCTTGCCATGGGTGTGGAATTCGTGCGCTTCGACATGTCGGAGTACATGGAGCGCCATACTGTCTCGCGTTTGATCGGCGCCCCGCCGGGCTATGTGGGTTTCGACCAGGGCGGCTTGTTGACCGAGGCCATAGCCAAACATCCGCATTGTGTGTTGCTGCTCGATGAAATCGAGAAAGCGCATCCCGACGTGTTCAACCTCTTGCTGCAGGTCATGGATCACGGCACGCTGACCGATAATAATGGCCGCAAGGCCGATTTCCGCCATGTCATCATCGTCATGACTACCAACGCGGGAGCCTTCGAAATGAGTCGGCCGAGCATCGGGTTCACCCAATCGGACACCGGTCCGGATGCCATGGAGGCGATTCGGCGGCTATTTTCACCGGAATTCCGCAATCGGCTGGATGCCGTCATTCAGTTCGGCAGCTTGGATCAGGACACCATCGAGCGGGTGGTGGACAAACTATTGGTCGAGGCGGAGGCGCAGCTGGAGCAGAAGCGCGTGTCGATCTCCGTGGACGAACCGGCACGCCGCTGGATCGCGAAGCGCGGTTACGACCCGAAGATGGGCGCGCGGCCCATGGCGCGCATCATTCAGGAATTCATCAAGCGGCCGCTGGCCGAGGAGCTGTTGTTCGGCAAGCTGGTGAACGGCGGTCACGTGGAAGTTACGTTGACGGAGGATGGCGAGAAACTCAAGCTCGAGACGCGCGGCGCCGACCAACCCGCGCTCTTATCTCACGAAAACTAAGGGACGGGGTCGCTACTTAAGGACGGGGTCGCTTCGACCCCGTTTAGAGGTGGCGCGCAAGCGCCTAGAAACACATCAGCGGCCGCGGTAGACGATGCGGCCCTTGGTCAAATCGTAAGGGGTCATCTCAACGGTGACTTGGTCGCCGGTCAGGATTCGAATGTAGTTTTTGCGCATCTTGCCTGAGATATGTGCGGTAACTACATGGCCGGTCTTGAGTTTGACGCGAAATGTCGTATTGGGCAGAGTCTCGACGACCTCGCCCTCGAATTGAATAGCCTCTTCTTTTGACATGCGTCCTTTGGTATGCGAGAAACCGCGCGCATTGTGCATAAAGCACTGTGGTAATGCAATTTACTGCGATTGAGGTAGCCAGCAGCCGCGCGGCGCGCGCTTTGCATGCTGGCGCAGCAACGCGACAAACTGGCTGCGCGATACCTCGCGCGCGCCCAGACTCGCCAGGTGAGCGCTGGCCACCTGGCAGTCGATGACCTTGATGTCGCGTGCGCGACACTCATCCACCAATCGCGCCAACGCCACCTTCGAAGCGTCGCGTTCGAGGCTGAACATCGACTCGCCGAAGAACACCTGTCCCAGCTGAATGCCGTACAAGCCTCCCACCAGCCGCTCGTCGCGATAGACCTCGATGCTGTGGCCGTAGCCGAGCTTGTGCAGCTGTTCGTAGGAATCGATCATCTCCGCGTTCAGCCAGGTGTCGGGGCCGGAGCGCCGCGGCATTGCGCAGCCGCGGATCGTGGCGCCGAAGGCATGGTCGATCCGCGTCGTGAATGCGTGATTGCGCAAGGTCTTCTGCAAGCTGCGCGAGCAGCGAAATTCCCCGGGAAACAGCACCATGCGCGGATCCGGAGACCACCAAAGGATCGGCTGCTGCGCCGAGTACCAGGGAAACACGCCGCGTTCATAGGCTGCGAGCAGCCGCGCGGGGCTCAAGTCCCCGCCGGCGGCAAGCAAACCCGGCGGCTCGCGCAACGCCTGATCCAGGGGCGGAAACCAATTCGGATCCGCCTGCTCGCCCAGCCAAACCAGTCTGCTCAGAATCGCAACTCCTCATCCGGCGCCCGGTGGTAGGGGACGTGGCTCTGGACCGCCGCGGCGTAATGATCCACGCCGCGGGCCTCGCGACGGGCGAAGTCGCGAATGGCCGCGGCAAATCGTTGGTCGGCAATGTAATGCGCCGAACTCGTCAGAGTCGGCACGAAACCGCGAGGCACCTTGTGCTCGCCCTGCGTGCCCGGCTCGAAGCGCTGTAGCCCATGATCGATGCAGTACTCGATTCCTTGGTAGTAGCAGGTCTCGAAATGCAAGCTGTGGTAGTTGCCGCCGGCGCCCCAGTAGCGGCCGAACAGGGCATTCTCGCCCACAAAAAAAATTGCCACGGCGATCGGCTCCCGGCCGACACGCGCCACCTTGAACATGAGCCGATCCGGCATCGCGGCGCTGATGCGTTTGAAGAAATTCAAATTTAAATACGGTTCATGGCCGTGACGATGGAAGGTATCGGCGTAAAAGCGATACAGGGTGCTCCACAGCGCGCCGTCGAGCTGCGCGGCGCTCAAAGTATCGAATTCGATGCCTGCTTCGGCGACCCGCCGGCGCTCGCGCTTCACTTTCTTGCGCTTCTCGGCGGTAAAAGTCGCGAGAAACGCCTCGAAGGAATCATAGCCCTGGTTATGCCAATGGAACTGGCAATCGCGACGCAGTACCAGACCGGCATCATCGAGACTGGCGGCGATCTCCTCGGTCGGGAACAGCACGTGCCAGGACGACAGCCGTTCGCGGCGCGCGTACTCGATTACCGCGCGCACCATGCTCTGGGTCATGGCTTTGGCATCGATGTCCGCACTTAAGAGCAGCCGCGGTCCGCATACGGGAGTAAACGGCACCGCCGTCAGCAATTTTGGATAGTAGCTGAGGCCATGCTGGGCGTAGGCGTTTGCCCAGGAGAAATCGAACACGAACTCCCCGCGAGAATGCGCCTTGAGGAATAAGGGCATCGCCGCGACCGGAGTGCCGGCTGCATCCTCGATGACGAGGTGCTGGGGAGTCCAGCCGGTACGGGGCGCGGTACAGCCAGCTTCCTCCAGCGCCAGCAGAAACTCGTGCCGCAGGAATGGCTGGGTGGTGCCTGCCAGGGCGTTCCAATCCTGCGCCTTGATCTGCGCGATGCTGTCGAGAAATCGCGCCGGCCGGTGGGTCACGCGTGGGCAGCGCGGGGTTTGGCGTGAACCTCGGCCTCAATACCTTCCAGATATTTGTCCGCATCGAGCGCCGCCATGCACCCGGTGCCGGCCGAGGTAACTGCTTGACGATACACGTGATCGGCGACGTCGCCGGCGGCGAATACTCCGGGGACGCTGGTCGCAGTGGCCGCGCCGTCGCTGCCGCCTTTCACCACGATGTAGCCGCCGCGCATCTCCAGTTGCTTGTCGAACAGCTGGGTATTGGGTACATGCCCGACCGCGATGAATACGCCGTCGACTTCGAGGCTGCGGGCGGCGGTTCCCGGCACGCCGCGTAGCCGTACGCCGGTCACTCCTGACTCATTGCCGAGTATTTCATCGACGGCGTGATTCCACACAATGTCGGCTTTGCCGGCCGACACATGCGTGAACAGGCGATCCTGCAGGATTTTCTCGGCGCGCAATTTGTCGCGACGATGCACCAGGGTCACGTGCGAGGCGATGTTGGCCAGGTACAGAGCCTCTTCCACGGCGGTATTGCCGCCGCCGACCACGGCGACGGCTTTGCCACGATAGAAAAAGCCATCGCAGGTGGCGCACGCGGAGACACCCTTGCCGCGAAAGGTCTCTTCCGATGGCAATCCCAAATATCTCGCCGAAGCGCCCGTGGCGATGATCAAGGCATCGCAGGTGTATTCGCCGTTATCGCCGAACAGATGAAAGGGCCGCTGGCGCAGCTCGACGCGATTGATGTGGTCGAACACGATGTCGGTATTGAATCGTTCGGCATGACGGCGCATGCGGTCCATCAACGCCGGACCCTGCAAATGCTCGACATCTCCCGGCCAATTGTCCACATCGGTGGTGGTCATGAGCTGTCCGCCCTGTTCCAAGCCGGTAATGAGGACGGGATGGCGATTCGCCCGGGCCGCGTAAACAGCCGCGGAATAGCCTGCCGGTCCGGACCCCAGGATCAGGAGTGGACTGTGCCTGACAACGCTCATGTATAATTTGCCTCTCGTCGTGAAACATCGCTGGCGATTGGCCGCCGGCGGGCGCTAAAGGTTAGCTGACCCATGGTAAGTAAATCTGTGGGCTCCAGCCAGTTCCTACAAGTCCACTCATAAACCTTGCCCGGCGCTGTTGTTGCATCAAGCTAGAGTGAGTTACTATCACATATTATTCAATTAGTTAAGAAGTAATCATCATTAAAGATCTAGATCTATCTGAGGCTCCATCGGCGAGGAAAGCCAAGCCGAGTGCAAAGCTCTCGATGGCCGTGGCGCGATCGCTGCGCGAGGGTACGCTATGGGTCTTGAGCGCGCTGGCGCTGATTTTGCTGCTGGCGTTGCTGTCCTATAACGGTCACGACCCGGGCTTTTCCACCACGGGTGAAACCGGTGCGGTGCGCAATTGGATCGGTCCGGTGGGCGCTCATCTCGCCGATTTTTTCCTGTTTCTGTTCGGCCGCCCGGCGTACTTGTTTCCCCTGATGTTGGCTTACGCCGGCTGGCTGGTGCACATGGATCATTCGCTGCCGGATGCGCGCTCGCGAATCAACACGCTGCTGCGCGCCACCGGGTTCGTGCTGACCTTGGTCACCAGCTGTGGCCTGGCGACCCTGCATTGGAGCGGCTCCGCGCTGCCGCATGGGGCAGGCGGTGTGCTGGGAGATCTTGCGGGCCAGGGCAGCGCTGCGGGCTTGAGCTTTCTCGGCGCCACGCTGCTGTTATTGGGTGTGTGGCTTGCGGGCGTGGCGCTGTTCCTCGGCGTGTCGTGGTTCACCATCATGGACAAGCTCGGCGCCTGGATTTTGGCAGTGGTCGAGTGGCTGCAAAAGCGTATGGAGCAACGCCGTGAACTCTCCTCCGGCCAGCTGCGCAAACAGGCGCGCCAGGAGGGAGTACGGGAAGAGCAAAAGAAAGTAGCCGCCCGCCAGCCGCCGCGCATCGAGCCGCTCGCGCCGTTGCCCCAGAAGAGCGACAGAGTGGAACGCGAACGGCAGGTGCCGCTGTTCGATGCGCCGAAGTCGAGCGAATTGCCGTCGTTGACCCTGCTCGACGAAGCGCGCCCGCGCGAGCACGCTTACTCGGATGAGACCTTGGAGGCGATGTCGCGCCTGGTGGAGATCAAGCTGCGGGACTTTGGCATCGAGGTGGAAGTGGTTGCGGTGCAGCCCGGCCCCGTGATCACGCGGTTTGAATTGCGCCCCGCGCCCGGCGTAAAAGTCAGCCAGATCAGCGGTCTTGCCAAGGATCTGGCGCGCGCGCTGTCCTCGATCAGCGTCCGCGTCGTCGAAGTCATTCCCGGCAAATCCGTGGTCGGACTGGAGATTCCCAACGAGAAGCGCGAGATCGTCACCCTGGGCGAAATCATCAAATCCAAGCCCTATGACGATCTGATTTCACCGCTGGCCCTCGCCCTCGGCAAGGACATCGGCGGCGTGCCCGTGGTGGCGGATCTGTCCCGCATGCCGCATCTCTTGATTGCCGGCACCACTGGCTCGGGAAAATCGGTTGCGATCAATGCCATGGTCTTGAGCCTGGTCTACAAGGCCACGCCGGATCACGTGCGCATGATCATGATCGATCCGAAGATGTTGGAGCTCTCGGTATACGAGGGCATCCCGCATCTCTTGTCCCCGGTGGTCACGGACATGAAGCAGGCGGCCAACGCGTTGCGCTGGTGTGTCGCGGAAATGGAGCGCCGCTACGCGCTCATGTCGGCGCTCGGCGTTCGCAACATCGGCGGCTTCAACCGCAAGGTCAAGGACGCAGCGGACTCAGGTCGGCCCATCAAGGATCCAATTCGCATGCAGAAGATCGCGCAAGGCGTGCCCGGCGTGGTCGCCGAAGATGTGGAGGATCTGACAACCTTGCCGTTTGTGGTGGTGGTCATCGATGAACTCGCCGACCTGATGATGATCGTCGGCAAGAAGGTCGAGGAATTGATTGCCCGGCTCGCGCAGAAAGCCCGTGCCTCCGGAATCCACTTGATCCTGGCCACGCAACGTCCGTCGGTCGATGTCATTACCGGCCTGATCAAGGCGAATATTCCCACGCGCATCGCTTTCCAGGTGTCGGCCAAGGTGGACTCGCGCACCATCCTCGATCAAAGCGGCGCCGAGTCGCTGCTCGGGCATGGCGACATGCTGTATTTGCCGCCAGGCACCTCGATTCCCACGCGCGTGCACGGGGCCTTCGTCTCGGATCAGGAAGTGCACCGGGTGGTCGCGGGCCTCAAATCCGCGGCGCCGCCGATCTACATCGATGAAATCCTCGAGGGCCCGCGCACCCCCATACCCGGATTTCCGTCCGACGATGAGGAGGAGGGTGGTGAGGGCGTCGCGGATGCCGAAGCCGACCCGCTGTACGACGAGGCGGTGCGCATCGTCACCGAAACCCGCAAGGCATCGATTTCCGGGGTTCAGCGGCGCCTCAAGATCGGCTACAACCGCGCCGCGCGCTTGGTTGAAGCCATGGAGGCAGCGGGCCTCGTGGGACCGTTGCAGTCCAATGGCAATCGCGAAATATACGGCGCTTCGCCATCTGAGGAATGAGACCGATGCTGCATCGACACTTTGCCCTGGCGGCGATTGCACTCGTACTGATATTGACGGGCGCCAGTCGGGCGGTCGCATCTCCGGCCGCGGACGTCGATAAGTACCTGGCCGGTCTTGCCACGTGGTCGGCCGACTTTACCCAGACCATCGATGACGGCCACGGCAAGATCACGCGCAGCGCCGCCGGCAAACTCTACCTGCAGAAGCCGGGGAAATTTCGCTGGGACTACTCGCAGCCGTCCGAGCAGTTGATATTGGCGGACGGCAAGCAAATCTGGTTCTACGACAAAGATCTTCAGCAGGCCAATGTGCGCGACATGGATGCGACACTGTCCAGCACGCCGGCGGTGCTGTTGTCGGGCGGCGGATCGGTCAGCAGTCAGTTCGATGTCAGCGCATTGCCCCCTGACGGCGGTCTTGAATGGTACCAGCTGATACCCAAGCGCCCGGAAACAGACTTTCAGCTGGTGCGAATCGGATTCAAGCAGGGTCAGTTGGCGTCCATGTTTCTTGCCGACAAGCTCAATCAGGTCACGCAATTGACCTTTACCAATCCGAAGCGCAATGCGAAATTTGCAGCGGACCTTTTCACATTCGTGCCGCCGCCGGGAGTCGATGTGATCGGGCGCGGCGGCCAGTGACGTTGCGCGACGGCACTTATCGACCACTGGCAGATCGACTGCGGCCGCAGTCCCTCGAGGACTTCGTCGGACAATCGCACTTGTTGGGTGCAGGCGCGCCACTGCGTCGAGCTCTCGAGTCCGGCCATCCTCATTCCATGATCTTGTGGGGCCCCCCGGGAACGGGCAAAACTACGCTGGCGCGATTGGTGGCCCAGGGAGCGCGCGCGGAATTCGTTGGTTTGTCGGCGGTCCAGGCCGGAATCAAGGATATCCGTGCCGTGGTGGAACAGGCTCGCAGTTTGCGCGGCACCCGCGACACGGTTCTGTTTCTCGACGAGGTGCACCGATTCAACAAGGCGCAGCAGGACGCGTTTCTGCCGTATGTCGAAGATGGAACCCTGATTTTCATCGGCGCGACCACGGAGAATCCCTCATTTGAAGTCAATAACGCCTTGTTGTCGCGGGCGCGCGTCTATGTGCTCAAGTCTCTGAATACCGCCGACCTTGGGCTACTCCTTGATCGCGCGCTCATCGATACGGAGCGGGGACTGGGCACGCTGAACCTGCAGATGGATGGAGGCGCGCGTGAGTTGCTGCTGGCCGCAGCCGACGGGGATGCCCGCCGCATGCTGAACTTGCTGGAAACCGCCGCTGACTTGAGCACCCCGGCCGAATCGGCACGAAGCTTGGACGTCGATACCATGCGCGCGGTGATCGGCAGCACCTATGTGCGCTTCGATAAGGGCGGTGAGAACTTCTATGACCAGATATCGGCGCTGCACAAAGCCGTTCGCGGCAGCGATCCGGACGCTGCGTTGTATTGGCTGTGCCGCATGCTAGCCGGCGGCTGCGATCCCTTGTATGTCGCGCGGCGCGCGCTGCGCATGGCCAGCGAGGATATAGGCAATGCCGATCCACGGGCGTTGACCATGGCGCTGGAGGCCTGTGCCGTGTTCGAGCGATTGGGCAGTCCCGAAGGCGAACTGGCCATCGCCCAAGCCATTGTGTTCATGGCGTGCGCGGCCAAGAGCAATGCCGTGTACACGGCATTTGCGGCGGCCACCGCCGATGCGACGAGCTTCGGTTCGCTGGAAGTCCCGCTGCATCTGCGCAATGCGCCGACGCGCCTGATGAAGGAGATCGGCTACGGCAAAGGCTACCGATATGCGCACGACGAGCCGGGCGGCTATGCCGCCGGTGAGCGCTATTTCCCGGATGAAATGCCCGACCGCCGCTACTATGTGCCCGTTACGCGCGGGCTGGAAATCAAGATCGGCGAAGCGCTTGCGGCCCGCCGCGCGCGCGACACCAAAGTCCGGGATGCCGGCGATGCGTGAACAGCGGCGCTCGCGCCTACAATGAAGTCTTCGTTGCTTTAAGGAACCCACCCGTGCTTGATCCCAAGCTGCTGCGCAGTGATTTGACCGGAGTTGCCGCGGCGCTTGCGCGGCGCGGCTTTGTGCTCGATACCGAAGCCTTCGCCGCGCTCGAAGAGCAGCGCAAGGGTGTGCAGATCGAAGCCGACCGGCTGCGGGCGGAGCGCAACGCCAACGCCAAGGCAGTCGGGATTGCAAAATCCAGAGGCGAGGAAGTCGCAGGCCTGCTGAAAAGCAGCGAGGCCTTGGGGGAGCAGTTGCATCGCGTGGAGCAGCGGCTTGAAGCCATTCAGGCGCAACTCACCGATCTGCAGATGGGTCTGCCCAATATTTTGCATGCCAGCGTCCCCGAGGGGCGCGATGAGAGCGCCAACGTCGAGGTGCGCCGCTGGGGCGAGCCGAAATCGTTTGCCTTCGAACCGAAAGATCACGTCGCGCTTGGCGAGCCTCTGGGCATGGATTTCGAGGCCGCCGGGCGAATATCCGGAGCGCGGTTCGTGGTGATGACCGGAGTGTTGGCCAAATTGCATCGCGCACTGGCGCAATTCATGCTGGACCTGCACGTCCGCGAGCATGGCTATCGCGAAGCGTATGTGCCTTACCTGGTTCACGGCACGGCACTCATCGGCACCGGCCAACTGCCGAAGTTCGGCCAGGATCTTTTTGCGGTGCACGGCGAACCCGGCTTCTACTTGATTCCCACCGCCGAAGTGCCGCTGACGAATTTGGTGCGCGATCAGATCCTGGCGGCGGAGCGCCTGCCGCTCAAGTTCGTCGCGCACTCGCCCTGTTTCCGCTCGGAGGCGGGAGCTGCGGGAAAAGATACGCGCGGGATGATCCGCCAGCATCAATTCGACAAGGTGGAGATGGTGCAGATTGTGCGCCCGGAAAGTTCGTACGCGGCGCTCGAGGAACTGACCGGCCATGCTGAAACGGTGCTCAAGGCCTTGGAGTTGCCCTATCGAGTGGTGGCTCTATGCGCCGGCGACACCGGCTCTCTCAGCGCCAAGACCTACGACCTCGAGGTGTGGCTGCCGTCGCAGAACAGATATCGGGAAATATCATCCTGCAGCAATTGCGAGTCCTTTCAGGCGCGCCGCATGCAGGCTCGATGGCGCAATCCCGACAGTGGCAAGCCAGAATTGGTGCACACCTTGAACGGCTCGGGAGTGGCGGTCGGGCGCGCGCTGGTGGCGGTGCTGGAGAATTATCAGCAGGCGGACGGCACGATCGTCGTGCCATCCGCGCTAGTGGCCTACATGGGCGGAACGGCCCTGCTGAAGAATTAGTTGCGGCTGCCCATCAGGAGGCGCAGCACGTACCAGAACATCAGCGCGATGGATGCAAACAGCTGCATCGCAGCCGACACGTAGCGGTCTTCCGGGTAGTTGTGAATGATGTTCGAGGTGTCGTAAAGCACCGCGGCGCCGGCAAAGCCGATCATTGCCACTGAGAACCAGGTTCCGAGCCGGAATCCGAAAATCGCGCCGCCGACCATGGCAAGCAGTGCAAGCACGAAGCCCCACATCAATATGGCGCGTAGGAACGAAAAATCCTTGCGCGTGCGATGCGCGACCACCATGAGACCGCCGGCACCCAATGAGGTAATCAACGTGGCGCTGTCGATGGCGCCCGGCGCCTTAAGATTGGCGATCCAGAGCATGGGTACGAAGATCAGCGCTTCGGCGACGATGTACGCTCCGTAAGCGAAATACTGCATGCCGATGGATGAGCTGGTTTGCGCCGTGCGCGTCGCCAGCCAGCCCACGAGCATGAAGGCGCCGAGAATCAGGAACCAATTGAAGCCGAGCATGAACCGCGCAATCTGTTCGGCGTACCCGGATTCAAAAAGGCCCAGTTCAACGAGAATGAAAGCGAGGATGCCACCGACCACATGGGTGTAAGTGCGCGTGATGAATGCAGCGCGGCTATCGACGCCGGCGCTGGGAAAAGCGGTGTTATTGCTTGGGAAATTGGCCATCGTGGTCCTCCAGTGAAGTAGGGCTATTTTAGCACCCCCGGCAAACAGGCGCCGATTAAGCCCGGTTGCGGCCGATATATGGGCTTAGGGGCCGCGATTCAATGGCCCGGCGGCTTAGGCGAGGGGGCTGTTGTCGGGTAAAATCGCCGCGCAAACCGTCGCTTGCAGCGTGGAGAGGTGGCAGAGCGGTTGAATGCACCGGTCTTGAAAACCGGCATGGTAGCAATACCATCGTGAGTTCGAATCTCACCCTCTCCGCCAAGCGCGAGTTCGACAAAATCGCGGGAGCGATTTTGGACGCACGCAGTGCGCCCGCAGGGCGAGGGCCAGGATGGCCCGAGTTGCCGGGACGCTGCCAACGCCGCCCT
>Ga0210399_10002438_pt1 | contig 14466 bp, 15 predicted proteins | sample IncBWC14MmetaG_FD_150865 | JGI IMG/M metagenome (GOLD analysis project Ga0210399, IMG submission 150865) | Forest soil microbial communities from Barre Woods Harvard Forest LTER site, Petersham, Massachusetts, United States - Inc-BW-C-14-M | ecosystem: Environmental > Terrestrial > Soil >... | reverse complement strand
CCATCCCGGAAAATCGTATTGCGTCAGCTTGGAGAAAATTCCCCCGAAATCGACTTGCCCATCCCCCAGCGACCGGAATCTCCCCGCCCGATTCGCCCAACTCTGATATCCCCCATAAACTCCCTGCCGGCCGCTCGTATGAAACTCCGCATCCTTCACATGGAACATCTTGATCCGCTCATGATAAAGATCGATGAACTCCAGATAGTCCAGCTGCTGCAGCACAAAATGGCTCGGATCATAGAGTATGTTGCATCGTGGATGCTTTCCCACGCGCTCCAAAAACATTTCAAAGGTAGCGCCATCATGCAAATCTTCCCCAGGATGAATCTCGTAGCACAAATCCACTCCCGCCCTATCAAACGCATCCAAAATAGGCCGCCACCGCGCCGCCAACTCATCAAACGCCGTTTCAATCAGCCCCGCCGGCCGCTGCGGCCACGGATAAATGTATGGCCAAGCCAGCGCCCCCGAAAACGTCACATGCGCCGACAGCCCCAGATTCGCCGAAGCCTTCGCCGCCATCATTAATTGTTCAACCGCCCAAGCCTGCCTCGCCTTCGGGTTCCCCCTCACGTTCTCCGCCGCAAACCCATCAAACGCTAAGTCATAAGCAGGATGCACCGCCACCAATTGCCCCTGCAGATGCGTCGAAAGCTCCGTGAGGGCAAGTCCGTGCTCCGACACCGTCCCGCGAATCTCATCGCAATACGTCTTGCTCTCCGCCGCCCGCCGCAAATCAAACAGCCTCGCATCCCAGCATGGAATCTGCACGCCCTTGTACCCGAGCTTCGCCGCCCACGCCGCAATACTCTTCAAATTGTTAAACGGCGCCGCATCCCCTGCAAACTGCGCCAGAAATACTGCCGGACCTTTGATTGTTTTCATCTTTCCTTAGCTCCACCCTGCATCCACAATAAACTCCTGAGCCGTGCATTTCTCCGCCGCGTCTGACGCCAGGAACATCGCCATATTCGCAATGTCCTCCGGCAGCACGCGCGTTTTCAAGCACTGGCCGTTCATGATTTCTTTTTCCACTTCCGGCGTGTACCACAGCTTGATTTGCCGTTCCGTCCAGATCGCTCCCGGCGAAATGGTGTTCACGCGGATACCGAAAGGGCCGAATTCGCGCGCCAGCACGCGCGTCAATCCTACGACGGAGGCCTTGCTAATCGCGTATACAGACATGTCAGCTTGCTTGAGCCTCCAGGTGATCGAACCAAGATTGACAATCGCGCCTGCGCCCAGCCGCTTCATCTGCGGCAACACGGCTTGCGCCGCGAAAAACATGTGTCGCAAATTCACCGCGATCCGGTCATCCCAGTAAGCTGGCGTCACTTGCTCCAACGCGTGGCGCTCGTCATTCCCCGCATTGTTGATGAGCACGCCGATGTCGCCCAGTTCCACGCGCACTTTTTCCATACACGCCTGCAGCGCCGCGACGTCCCGAAGGTCGCACCGGATAAACAACGGCGCCGTTCCAGTCTCATCCCTAATTTGCGTGCTCAGTGCAAGGCTGGCCTCTTCCGCAATATCCACGAACCCCACCCGCGCACCCTGTTCAGCAAAGCCCCGCGTGAACGCCGCACCAATCCCGCTCCCTCCCCCCGTAATGAACACCGTCTTGCCCGCGAGGCCAGCGTATCTTGAAGTTTTTCTCCCCGTATCCATATTTATCAGCCGCCATGCCTCTGCCGCGAGACGCTACTCTAACCATTTTCCCCTCCAAAGCAAATGTTCCGCGGCCGCTCCAGGCGCGGGCCACTCACCTCTCTCTGGTGTCATCCCGAGCGCAGCGAGGGATCTGCTTTTTCAGCGCCACGGACCGCGCGTTATTTCCTCTTGTTCCACAACTCCAAAAAAGACTTCACGGTGGTCGGCGCGTGGCCGGCGTAATGATTGTTCGCGTAGGCGAACGTCTTTCGGATGTCCTTGTCGTTGATGAGACGCCGCAACAAGTCTACCCAGTTCCTCAGATCCTCTTGCCTGTCGACAACCGTCTTGCCCCACGTCGTCGTCTGCTTCTCGATGCCCTTGCGGTCTCCCAGCCATCGAACGTAGAGAAAGTCGGAGGTGACCATGTCGAATTTTTCCTTCATCTCCCACGGCCTCGGCACAAACGACGTGTCCGTCAGCACCAGGGCGACGTTGTGCTCTCTTAGCACGTCCGCGAACCTGGCATCGAGCCAGCTCTTGTTGCGAATCTCGATGGCAAATTGGCGACCCGCGGGAAGTTTCTTCAGGAATGCTGCCAGCACGGCGAGGAAGCCATCCTGATTCGGGAATTTCCAGCGGTCGAATAGGGGAAACTGAAAAACCATCGGTCCAAGCTTTGGACCGAGAAGTTCCATCGTTTTCACGAACTCGTCGAATTCAGAGTCGCAATTCACTAGCGCTTTTTCATGCGTGATGATCTGCGGAACTTTGACGGAGAATACAAAGCTCGCCGGCGTCCGCGCGGCCCAGTTGCCCACGGTGCGCGCAGAAGGACATCCGTAGAACGTCGAGTCCACTTCCACTGTCGAAAAGTGTTCTGCGTAAAATCCAAGGTAGTCGGCGGACCGCACTCCCTTCGGATAGAAGGTCCCTTCCCAACCTGCTGCTGTGAATGACGAAGTCCCAAGATGCATTCCCGGCACCGGGAATGCCCGCTCCACCTTTACGCCGCTCGCGGGCTTCACCAACTCCTCCACCTTATCCATCTCGAAGAGGGTCGCGGTGCGAATCGGTTGAACTTTTGGGCGTTTAGATCCCACGGCCTGGAGAGCCTAGCACTCCCTTTCTCGGCGTGGCAAATGCGCTGCCCGGCGCGGGCACATTAGGCGCCACACGGAGCACACACTGGCTTTGCGAGCGACTGGCCCTTCGGTCAGGTATTCATTCCGGAACCAGTACCAACTCCTCCCCTCACCTTCCAGAATCTTCCTCCTAAACTGGACGTGCAGCTCTCCAGGAGAACCCATGACTTCCTTTATCCACAGAACTCTCATCATTTTTCTCGTCGCATACGGTGGCGCTTCCTTCGCAAATGCCCAAGACATGAAGAGACCTGTCACGGACAGCGAACTTCTAGCCCTCGTCGCCGGCAATGCGCTCAACGAAAACATCGCCCACGAAATTGAGTCGCGCGGTCTGGCATTCTCTGCGACAGATGCGTACCGCTCCCAGTTGACCGCTGCCGGCGCCGATGCCCATGTTTTGGCGGCACTGAGCAAAGCAAAGACGGGCAAGCCCTCCAGCAACGGCGGGAAAGCGTCCTCGCCTGAACTACTCCAGCAACTGTCTGCCGCGGGCAAGTTCATCCGCGCAAAACAATTTGATGAAGCGGCCCAGGAGCTCAACAGCGCCCTCAAATCGGGCGACGGCACCGAAGTAGGCTTTGTCATGGGAGAACTTCTCCGCAGGCAAGAGCAATGGCCCATGGCGGCCTCGGTCTACGAGAAAATCCTGCAAGACAATCCCGACTTTCCCGAAGCCCACACGAAGTTGAGTTACCTTATGTATCGTCTAGGCGATTTCGAGGAAGGGCTGCGCGAAACTAAAGCCGCTCTCGCAAGAACTCCAGACAACCCCGAAGCCCATAAGAATGCGGGGTTACTGCTGCAAGAAATGCGCAAATTCGATGCCGGCGCCGCTGAATTCAATGACGCACTTCGCCTTAAGCCTGATTATCAGTCGGCCCGCTATGACCTTGGGTTGCTCCTTTACAATAAGGGCGATCTGGACGGTTCCATCGCGGAGTACAAGAAGGCCCTCGCACTCGACCCCAACGACCCGGACGTACACAACAATCTCGGCAACGCCTACCATGATAAGGGCGACATCAATTCGGCTATTCACGAGTACCGCGAAGCCAAGCGCTTGAACCCCAAGGATCTCAACGCCCGCCGCAATCTTGGCTCCGCGCTTCTCCAGGGTAATTTCGTTGCCCAGGGTGTTATCGAATTCCACGAACTGGAAGCCTTGGACCCGAACTCCGCAATTTGCCACCTTTGTCTCGGCTCCGCTCTCTACCATTCTTCGGATTTCAAAGGTGCGGAAAAAGAGTACGGAATCGCTGCCACTTTGGATCCTACCGATCCTGAACCGTACATTCATCTCGGCAATCTTCACGAATATCAGCAGAACTACACCGCGGCATTGCAAGACTATAGCCGCGCGCTGCAGTTGGACGAGAATTCCGCCGCCGCTCACCTCGGCACCGGATCAGTCCTGCTTGCTAAGAAAGACTTTGCAAATGCCGTCCCTGAACTTCAGCATGCTGCCCAGTTGAAACCGAGTGTCGCGGCCAGTCACAATCTCTACGCCCAAGCCCTCCAGGCGACCGGAAAAACCGACTCTGCCATCGCCGAATTCAAACAATCTCTTTCGCTCGACCCAAAACAACCGGAAGTCAGAATGAGACTGGCCGATGCCCTTGAGAAGCACGGTGACTGGGTCGGCTCGCTCGACCAGTATCGCCGGGCCGCGCTCACCGGCCCAAACTTTCCACTCGGGAACGGCGTATTTCGTATCATTACCCCCAACCCCGAACTCCAATACAAATCCGCCCAGGAACGGTTCACCAAACATCTCACTGCCCTCAAAGCAGCCGGCAAGTCCGCCGAAGCCGCAAAACTGGAAGCTAGTGTTGCCGCTACCAAGTCCGATATCGGGCTCACCGAACAGATCGACTCCGCCATGCAAGCCGGTTCCAGTGCCCTCATGCAACGGCAATGGCAGGAAGCGATCACAAACTACAAACAAGCCGTGGAACTCGGTGAGAAATTGCACCCTCACGACGGCCGTCTCGGCGTTGCTCTCGGCGAGCTTGGCCGAATCACCATGGGGCTCCAGAACTTCACCGAAGCGGATGCCCTTTTTCATCGCCAGTTAAAAGCCAACGAGGAAGTCTACGGCGCCCAATCTCCAATGCTCGGCGAGGCGCTCCAGAATCTCGGCATGATGGCCGCCTATCAACACGACTCAGTTTCCGCGCAGAAATACCTCTCCCATGCGCTTGAACTGAATGAAAAAACCTACGGCGAAAACAGCCCGGGCGTGTCCACCAGCCTCCGCATGATGGCAACTCCCTATTTTGTTGAGAACGATTTTGCGAAAGCAGAACCGCTTATGCTCCGCGCCGTCAAAATTGACCAGACCCTCTACGGTCCTGAGGGCGCCGATGCTCTCCCGAACTTGACGGTGCTGTGCAGCATTTACGATAAGTTGTCTCAGCCAGAAAAATTCGCACCCTGCCAGGATCGTCTCCTTGTGATTCTGGAAAAACAATACGGCCCGGACAATCCCATGATTGTCCCCATCCTCACCACCCAGGCCAAAGCCCTGCGCAGCTTGGGCCGCAACGAACAAGCCGCCAAGATCGAGCAGCGTATAAAGGCCATCCCAGCCACTGCCATGAACCAAAACTGACGGTACTGATGGCCATGTCACCGTCGCGACACGGCAGCTAGAGTGCGGATTGTTTGCTTGAGTGTTCGTCACTACTCTGAACTTAGCCCGTCCACTTCGAGGAGAGATTTATGAAAGCATGGCAGTTCCTTTCCACCGCATTACTGGGCATCCTTCTGTTTTCAGGTAGCCCTGCGTTTGCCCAGGGCAACAGTCAGGGCCACGGCCACGGCAAGGGACACGACAAGCATCACGATGGCGACGACCGGGAGGACCACGACGGGTACCGTTACGATTACCACAAGCAAGCTATCCGCGGTTGGTACTCTGCAAGCGAAAGCCATCTTCCTCCAGGCCTCGCCAAGAAAGATCGCTTGCCTCCCGGACTCGAAAAGCAATTAGTTCGCAACGGAACGCTTCCCCCCGGCCTGCAAAAGCGTTTTTATCCTGCCCCCGTCGAGTTGGAGCGCCGTTTGCCTCCGCCTCCGCCGGATTGCGCGCACGTCTTAATCAGTGGCCACATCGTTTTGCTGAATCGCAAAACGAATCTGATCGTTGATGTTTTTGCTTTCTGAGGCCAGAGCAGACTGCTGCGACCCGAGATTCAGGATGGGGCTGGCTATGAGCAGCCGGCAAAATCAAACTCTTTGGCGTTACTGGTCGTACCTGCCGATACTTTCAGAGTCATGCCGAGTGTGTCCAGATTCGTCGTTTGTGAAGGCATCGAGCAAATCGTCGCGCCTCCGGACATGGGTTTCGTGGCGTCCGCTTCGACGGAATAGAGCACGTTGCCGCTTGCCGGCGCCGAAAAAGTGATCTTCCCCGCCGAGAAGGTACCAACGTTCGGGTTGCTGGCCGGCACAACCAGCTTGTATTGGGCGCAGAATGCTCCTAAGGGGCTTCCTGTTGCCGGGCAAGGCGTTGCCGATTCCACGGCGACGTTTGAAGCGGAACCTGGCAAAAGTGGAATCGTTACGGGACGAATGGCGCCGCCCGAAAGTGAAACGGATTGCAGTGCGCTCGTGCTCACATCGATGTTCGCTCCCGCGGTTCCGTTCACCGCCGCAACGATTCCTTGAATGGTCCCCGGCCCTATTGCCGTTCCTGCCTCCGCCACGAGAGGCAGCGCACCCACATTGCTTCCTCCGGGAACATTGACTACGACAGTCGCGTTGTACGCGGTGCCCGAACTGCTGACCGCGTCGACGACGACATCAAACACGGCGCCCATAGGCAGGGGACAGAAGCTAAAATGCCCGCCGGAGTCAGTCACGGCCTCCATGAAAATGCGATCGGTGCCAGACTTGTCACCATTTTCGAGCGCAACCGTGGCGCCAGCGATGGGTTGTGAGGTCGCGCTGTCCACAACTTGGCCTGAGATCCCCGTTGTATTCGTGCTGACCACACCAGCCGTCAGAGTGGGCTTGAGCCGAAACTTGCCATTGCCTTCCCGGATGATGGAAGCGCAAGCGTTGAAGTCCACATTGATGTCCACGGACTGCCCGGCGGCCACGTGGATGGGCCCTCCCACGACTTGCCCCGGAGGAATCTTCAGTCCCGTATTGGCCTGGCTGGAAAGCAAAAGCTCCGAAGTATTTCTGTTGCTGTCCACAATGCAATTGAACACGTTCCCAAGAGAGGTACAGGCATTCGAGGGAAACACTGCGCTGGCGCTAGAGTTGTCGGCAAGGAGGAGGCGAATCTGCTGGTAATCGCCCGCCGGAAGGCTGGAATTGGAACCCAGCGTCTTCAGCAGGCAGGCCCCATTGGTAGGTAGGTTCAGCAGGTCCACCTGAACCGGTTGCGTATTCAACTCGGGAACGAGTTCTACCCAACCAGAAGAATTGTCGTCTGCCGTAGCGCTGATGTGCGCCTGCACCGAGCGGATGGTGATGAAGACGCTTTTGAAACTACCTGCCGGTGGCGAGCAACTCGGAGGATCACTGATGCTCACGTTGACGGTGGCCATCCCGGTGTTTACTTGACCCATGTAGGTTGTCTTTCCACATGTCACCAGGGTCAGAGCTGCTGCGACAAGGGCAACAAAAACGCCCAACGGCATATAAGATGAAGGAACTTGGCGATTGGAACGAGGCGAGAATCGCATCCTCACACCTCCACGGTCTCACCGAAGAAAGAGGGAATCCTGAGGGCGGGGATTTCAGCAGTCTTCCGATAGAGTATGAGAAGGGTGAGCCTCACAGTCAAGCAAAGGTAACTTGCTTGCGCGAGCACCCAGGAAGGTGCAAAATCCCGTTGCGACTCAAACTATAATCTCGCCGAACAAAATTCCAGTCCCAACCGTGGGTGACAAATTAATCTTGAAGTGACATTCAAAAGTACTGATGAAAGGGAACTTTGGTTCTATTTGTCAACCGCAGACCCCATTCGTACCCTTATCTTGTTTTATGGCCGAAGAAACCCTTTGTGGGACCCGCCGCTACCAACGCATCTCGCTGCCGAAGGGCATGTTCGTGGCTTGGTACAGCGGCGAGCATCAGATTTCCTGCGTGCGGACGCTCGGCATGGGCGGCTGTTCCATCTCCGTCTCCAATGCGCCGCCATTAGGCGCGAAACTCAGACTAGCCTTTGAAGTCCCCGGAGGCTCCGTCAAAGCGGAAGGCGTCGTACGAAGCATTGCGCCTGGCCAGGAGATGGGCGTCGAATTCACCCACATCAGTCCTCGGGATCGCATTCTGCTGAGCCGCTTGCTCGCCCGCTTGCTACGCTGACCACCGAACGTTGCCAGTCTCCGTTTTAGTGCCCGGCAATCCTCCACTCTCTCGTAGTTCCCAGCGCCATTTGTGAAGCGTGCTTCGCTATTCCGCAGCAAATACAGTACTTAAAACAGCTATTGACAAACTGTATAAATGTGTTATAATGTGTTTTGTTAGGTCGGCAAGGTTTTTCGTCCGCCCTGCTAGCCATGCGCGCCCGCCCCGTGGTCCTTCCTCCCCCTCCTCCAATTTTACGCTTGCTAAAATTACTCTTCTATAATTCCAATCATCTGCGAAGTCTTTTAGAATCAACACTTCTACAAGTGTTCATTCTAGGGGACTTAAAACCATTTGGATTCAACACTTTTGAAAAACAGGGGGAGGGGTGGAGGCTATGGTTAACCAAGTGTTATAAGAAAGTATCTCCCTCTGCGGAGACTGACCTGGGTCGCAGCTCTCACCCGCTGGGGGAATTCTCTCGTCGGCGCAAACCAATTCCTTTACGTCCTGAGGGTCCTTTACGTCATTTACTTCTTTCCCAAACACGGCAGCGCCCTCTCCGCAGCGATGGGGGCAGCTGCGAAAAGGGCGCTCCGTCTTCAGGAGAGAAGATCGTGTGTTGTGATTTAGTTTTCCGGGGGCGGCGGCGGAGGGACTCCCTGCTTGAATCTGCCCATCCCGTGCCTTCCCGGGCCGCCTTGTTTCACTGTGAAGTCGGAGGGCACCGTGAAAAGCGAAGCCGCCGGCTCAGTGCGCTGAATATTCGTCAGCGTGTAGGTGGTTGTGCCGCCCATCGGATTGCTCCGCTTGCTCATGACCACCATCTGCAGATCGCTGGAAAACCATGTTTCGTGCACGATGAGGATGGGCTTTTCATTTCCCATTTGACCCGCCGGAATCGTGCGCGTCAGGCGCGTTCCTTGCGTGCTGACTCCGCTAATCACCTGCGTGCCGAGATCTTCTTTCTTAAGATTGCCGGAGGCGATTTCCGCTTCCTGGCGGGCCTGCATTTTCTCTTCAAATGCCCCGCCTTTCCCGTTCCATTTCCTACTCCGATCTCCATGGCTCATTGTCTCTGCCACTTTAGTGTCGGGATGCAGCACGAAGTTCGACTTCGCGACAGGATCGCTGATCACTACAAACGATTTCGCTCCACCGGAAGCCGCCATCGGACCAAATCCCGAGAGCGTTACTTCCTTGCGAACGCGTCCCTGGCTGTCGCGGAAGACGTTCGCCTGCGTCTTGTGGGAGATGTGATTTCCGTCTGCGAGCGTTTGCGTGGACTCGGTAACGGCGACCCCGCTGAACGGCGCACCGGTCACAATCTTTCCGCCGCGCATTCCTTCGAAGCCCATCAATTCGACGCGGTCACCCATGGGAGGAGGCATCATCTGTCCACCGGGCCCGCCGCCGCGAAGCATCTCTCCGCGAGGCGGAAGTGCAGGCGCTTCTTGCGCTCGGACCAATCCGGCGCATGCTGCCAGCGTGCCGCCAAGAATCAGGCTCATTGTTAATCTGCGATTCATTATTCCTTCTCCTCTTCTCTCCCGAACTGTCGTGAACTATTTGCGGTGGCGATTTCGGAGATGCCAGACTTCAGCGCCCCAAGCAGGATTGCCCAGAGACTCCGCGGGACATTCCCCTCGCCGCGCACCGCGGCCTTCCATCTCTCCCAAAAAGCTGCCTCGCCCATCATTCCGTAAATCTCCAGAAAACCGTCGTCCCAGCCATCACTCTTGCGGCAATCTCACCGCTTGCGGCAATCCGTCATTTCCGACAAGCAGATCGACCTGAATCCATTCGCCGGCGCGTTCTTCATTCACGGGCAGGCCCAGCGCACCCAGCGAGCTGCGCTGCATGCGCACGCGCAGAATCGCGGCATCCAAGGTATCCGCCGGGGAAGTTCCCGGGAGCAGGGTGAAGTCGCTCAATTCGTTGTCGGCCATAAGCGTTTCGGAATCCGTGGAATCCAGTTGGATCGCCGGCGTCTGCTGGTTACTCGCCGAGTTCGCACTGTTCGCGGCGGAATTCGCTACGCTCTGTGAAGATTCCGGATGGTTCGCCACGACGTTCGAGCTGTTCCTGTGCCAATTAACCCAACTCACTGCGCCGATCAAGACCGCGGCGGTGGCCAGTGCCCACCCTGCAAGGACTGCGGTGCGGCGAACCTTTAGCGTCACATGCTGGGTGCGGAATTCCTGACGCAAGCGCATCTCTACACGCGCCGGGGCCTGCACCATCGAGGTGTCCTCCGCGAGCGCGCGAAGCTCAATTCCTGCCGCTTCCCAGGAATCCTGCAGCGCGGCGCAATGCGAACAGGTGGCCGCGTGTTCCCGCGCAGCGGTACGTTCCGCTTCACTCAACGAAGAGTCGCGCTCGGCGTCCAATCCAATGGCTTCAAATTCTTCGCAGTTCATCTCTTGCTTCCTTTGCATAAAAAATCCCTTATCGGGCCACACTCGCGCGGCGCGGCACGCTGCGAAGCATTTCCAGCTTGGCCATCAGCAAAGCTTTTCCGCGGTGCAACCGAGAACGAATCGTGCCAATGGGGCATCCGGCCATTTGCGCGGCTTCCTCATAGCTCAATTCTTCCAGCTCGCACAGCACCACAGCTTCGCGAAACTCCACGGGTAACTCTTGCACCGCATCCCGGACTTGCCGCACACGTTCGCGCTTTTCCAGCCACATCGCCGGGGTGGAGGCGTCCTGCAAAACAATTCCGGAGCCGGTGCCGTCCTCGTTTTTTTCCTCAAGCGCGACTTCCCGGGGCAAGCGTTCGAGGTGTTTCATGACCCGGTTGCGCGCCACTCCGTAAAGAAAAGCTCCGAGCGCTCCGCGCGAGACGTCATACTTTTTCGGATCGCGCATCAAAGTCATGAAAACGTCCTGTACAATTTCTTCCGCGGCCCAGGTGTTGCCCGTCATGCGCAAGGCAAAGCGGTACATGGGCGCCTGATGCCGCCGGTAGATGAGCAAGAAAGCTTCCTCATCACCCTTGGCGGCCCGCCGCAACAGAACGTCGTCTCTCTCTAACTCGGCGATCCTCGTCTCTCCTGATAAGACGTCCTGCCTGCGTTCATCTACCAATTCCCGTGGCGGAGTCGAAAAGTTCCCATTTGAAGGAGCCACCTGGACAACGGGCTTGAAAGTTCTTGGTTTCACAATAGGTTAGACGGACCGGAAGGGTGTCGCGTGTCGGTCGGAGCGTTTGGGAGATGTGGAGATTTGCGGGATGGAAAACTAGGTTTGACCGATGGCGGAAGAAAGGCGGCGGAGAGGTCGCTTCGACCTGTGATGCAAGAAAAGCGGCGGTAAGCCGCCAGACTCCACAGTGTCTCTTCATTTTTTCTCGGGCTTGAACAGGTTGCCGGCGATTTTGGTGACGAAGCGGCGGGGGACGAGGCGTTCTCCGTGAGCGCCGAGATAATTCCCGAGGCCCGAGATGACGTAGCTTTTGCCGGCGGCGAGGGCTTTGAGTCCGGTGTGGGCGACTTTTTCGGCGGTTTCCGCTTTGCGTAGAAATTTTTCCTGACCGGCAACGGCGGCGAATTCGGATTCCGTCGAGCCGGGGCAGAGGGCGCAGACGCGGATTTTGTAGGGTTTCATTTCTTCGGCGAGGCCTTCGGCGAAAAGCAGATCGAAGGCTTTTGTGGCGGCATAGGTCGAAATGTAGGGAACGGCCTGGAAGGAAGCGGTGGAAGCGAGAATAAGAATATCGCCGCGGCGGCGCGCGATCATTTCCGGCAAATACAGCCTAGTCAGGTGGACGACTGCGTGGCAATTCACCTGGACCATGTCGAGCAAGCGTTGCGTTTCAACGGAAGGAAGTTCGCCATATTGGCCGAAACCGGCGTTGTTGATCAGCAGGTCGATCTCGAGGCCTTTTTCCTTTGTGAAAGCGAAAATCCTTTCCGGAGCGTTCGAATCGGCCAGGTCCGCCGGGAACACTTCAGTAGCAACTTTGTAGGTCGCCGTCAGGCGGCGTGCCAGTTCGTCGAGGCGATCCTTGCGCCGCGCCGTGAGAACGAGTTTCGTTCCGCCGGCCGCCAATTCTTCGGCGAGCGCTACTCCAATCCCGGCGCTTGCTCCAGTGATGAGCGCCCATTTCCCAGACCAATTTGCGGACGTTTGCGGCATACGACGCGACAAGGTGCCCTCCAAAAAAATGTTCAGTTACTTTTCCTCGCGGAGAAAGGCGTCTTTATTTTTTGGTGCCCGCGAAGCGGTCAGCAAAGCGTCCGCCTTCATGCTTGAGACGATCCATCAGCCGTCGCGCCCAAACAAATTCCGCGGCGAGCAAGCCGAGTCCGAGGAAAATCACCAGGATTCCCGGCCCCGGGGTGACCAGCATAACGCCACCTGCCAAAAGCAGGGTAAATCCAGCGATGATGAGGAAGATTCGGCGGACCTGCTCAACCGTGCGGAGGATCATGAGTGCTTGGGGAAAGGGCTTTCTGGCGGAGAGGGTGGGATTCGAACCCACGGTACGGTTTCCCGCACGCTCGCTTTCGAGGCGAGTGCTTTCAACCGCTCAGCCACCTCTCCGCGGTCGTTCGACGACTTATTTTAGCAGAGAGAAGGGGCGGGGGCTATGGCCAGATGCGGGGAAAGTTATCGCTTACCTGCGTTCCGCGAAGAAAGATTGGAGGATGAAGGCGCACTCGGCGGCCAAGACGCCGGAAGTGACTTCTACCTGATGATTGAGGCGAGGGTGGGAGAGGATTTCGAAGCAGGAGCGGACTGCGCCACCTTTGGGATCGTCGGCGCCATAGACTAGGCGGGGGACGCGGGCCTGGATGATGGCGCCGGCGCACATGCTGCAGGGCTCGATGGTGACGTAGAGGGTTGTGTTGGCAAGGCGGTAGTTGCCGAGGAGGCGAGCGGCTTCGCGGAGAACGATGATTTCGGCGTGCGCAGTAGGGTCGCAATCGCGAATAGTTTGGTTGCCGGAACGGGCCAGGATCTTGCCGTCATGGACAAGGACAGCACCAATGGGGACTTCGCCTGCGGCGGCAGCGACGCGCGCTTCGGCGAGTGCTTCCTGTATGAATTGGATGTCGGCTTCCATGCTGGGCGAGAGAATAACATGCGGAAAGACGGGGAAAAGAATTAACACAGGGGCACAGAGAAACGAGCACAGAGGACACGCAGAAGAATTGCCAAGGAAGGTGCGTCAGTTTCCGATGCTCCGACTTAGGGGGTCTTTGAAGTTGAAAGTGTATAAAGAACGAGTACAGTACTGTATGGTGACACGCCGGGAGGTACAACATGAAAACGGGATTAAGGTTCTTAGTGTTGCTTCTGCTGGTTGTGAGTATCGGCTTCGGCCTAGCTCGACAGCCGCAACACGGCAATAATTCATGTGGTTTTGCTGTTCAAGGCGAGCTAGCGCAGCCTACGGTTAGAGGGCCAGACGACCTCTTGCCGCTGGTGTACATCGTCGAACAACCTGACTCTCCAATTGAGGTGGTTTCCGTGGACCTGGCCGGGATGTGGCTTTCCGTTTCCCACGAGCAACATACTGAACGAGACTGCGCCAAGTACAGGATTCGGAACCGGAGTGACCGGACCGTTCAAAGATTCGAAATCATGCTTATGCTCTCCACGACCGCAGGTGCGGGCGGAGGTTCAGGGACCATCAGCTCATCACCTCTGCCTCCCGGGCAGGCCATCGACGTCGAATCTTGTGGGAGTGGTGGCAACGGAAGTGCCAAAGACAACTACATACGTCTGCTCGTTTACGTGGATAAAGTTGATTTCGAAGATTGTCATTACAAACCATCCCTTAGAATTCCGCGGAGCCTTAAGGTGCATACCGTGTGGTAGGTGTTGTTGGCGCTTTCGTAGAAATGTCAGTTAGTGCTTGATAGACGTGGTACCTGAAACTAACGCACGAACCGGCCAAAGGCGTTGCTTGACAATTGGGGAGGGGAGAAACAAACTAGGCGCATGCGGGAACTCCTGGAACGATTGTTTCAAGTGGATTTTCTCAAGGGCCTGGCGGTCACCTTCAAGGCGCAGAATCCCAAGAATATTGTTACGGAGCAGTATCCGCTGGAGCGGCCGATGGTAGCGGAGCGGTATCGTGGTGCTCCACGGCTGAATAATAATCCGGAGACGGGCGAAACACTGTGTATTGGCTGCAATTTGTGCGCGTTGGCCTGCCCAGAAAACCTGATTGTAGTGGGCTGGCAGCGGGACGACGCCACGCGCCGGAAAGTGCTGACCAATTTTACGTACGACACTTCGCGTTGCATGTTCTGCGGACTTTGCGAAGACGCTTGCCCGGTGGATGCGCTGGAATTGACGCAGGATTTTGAGATGGCCTACTTCACGCGCGAAGGCGCGATCTGGGACC
>Ga0210399_10002436_pt1 | contig 14469 bp, 12 predicted proteins | sample IncBWC14MmetaG_FD_150865 | JGI IMG/M metagenome (GOLD analysis project Ga0210399, IMG submission 150865) | Forest soil microbial communities from Barre Woods Harvard Forest LTER site, Petersham, Massachusetts, United States - Inc-BW-C-14-M | ecosystem: Environmental > Terrestrial > Soil >... | reverse complement strand
GAGACCGGAGAGACGCAGCTGCGGTATCAGGCCGCGTGCCAGGCCTGCGAGCACCGCCGCCGGTGCGCGCTCGAGCCGGCCGCGCACCCAGCTGCCGTCGGCGGCGGCGTCGATCAGGAGGGCGGCGGCGGGTGAGTCTGTGCCCAGCTCGAGCGGCTCCACGCCGAGATGCCAGCCCGCGGCATTACGCAGCAGATGCCAGTCGGCGTGCAGCTCGGCCAGAGCGAGCCCCGCTGCGGCTCCGACCGCCGGCCACTCGAGTCTTGCCGCCGTCACGGTGCCCTGGGCGCTCACCACACCGCCCGGCGCGAGATCGAGCTGCAGCGTGAGATCAGCGCTGCCCGCTCCCGGCAGGTACGCGCCGAGTTGCCCGGATTTGAGGAGCGACCGCCAGCCGGCTAGCTGCACCTGGCGGCTGCTCAGGGTGACCTTGCCGGCGAGACCCGCAGCCTGCAGCGCATCGCCATGCAGTCGCAGCGCGACTTCGGCGGTGGTACCGAGCGCTTCCGGGAGAGTGAGAAGCGCGCCCGCGTTCCATTCGCTTCCCGCGCGCCGCAGCTGGATACGGTGGATGCCGGCCTCGAGCGGCACGCCCGCGACGCTTGCGCGCAGCGTGCCACCCTCGACGTCGAGGCGCGTACCGCGCCAGCGTGCGAGGAGCCGGGCGGGGGTCGCGGGTGTAGCCGCAGGCGTCGCACGCGGCGCACGCACGGCGGGCGCCGGCGGTCGCTCCGTCACGTCGATATCGGGGTCGACGAGGGTGATGCGGCTGATTGCGAGGTCGCCGCTGCGCAGCACGCGCCACACGTCGACGCCGAGTACGAGCTGCGGGGCGATCAGCAGGGGGCGCGCCGCGCCCGGCTCGCGCAGCTCCACGCGCCGAAAGACCGCCTCGGGCCCGTACCAGCCCCAGCGCAGCCGCAGCTCGCTGAAGCGCACGTCGAGCCCGGTCTCGGCATGCAGCAGGTTCTCGAGGGTCGCGCGGCGCTCGGGCACACTTGCCGCGGCGAGGGCATAGGTGAGCAGCGCCACGGTCGCGAGCAGCGATGCAGCGGCGAGTGTGATCAGGGCGACGCGCAGGAGCGTGCGCCCGCGTGGGAGCCCCGGCTGCATTGCACCCGGCGCCTCCATCCCGGCAGCGGCATCCGCGAGCCTCACGCGCATCACTCAGGTCCCCGTTCTATACGAGCACGACGTCGTACTGGTCGACGCCGTGGAGCACCTCGACCTGGAGGCGGATCGGCCGGCCGACCTGCGCCTCGAGCTCCGCGAGGGTGGCGGATTCCTCGTCGAGCAGCCGGTCCACGACGTCCTGATGAGCCAGTATCAGCAGCTCACGGCTGGCAAACTGTCGGCTCTGTCGCACAATTTCCCTAAAGATCTCGTTGCAGACGGTCTCCGGGGTGCGCACGAAGCCGCGGCCCTCACAATTTGGACAGGGCTCACACAACAGGTGTTCCAGGCTCTCGCGGGTGCGCTTGCGCGTCATCTCCACGAGGCCGAGGGGCGAGAGGCTCACGATGTGAGTCTGGGCGCGATCGCCCGCAAGAGCGCGCTCGAGCGCGGCGAGCACCGCGCGCCGGTGCGGCTCGTCGCGCATGTCGATGAAGTCGATGATGATGATGCCGCCCAGGTTGCGCAGCCGCAGTTGCCGCGCGATGGTGACCGCCGCCTCGAGGTTGGTGCGGTAGATCGTCTCCTCGAGATTGCGATGGCCGACGTAGGCGCCGGTATTCACGTCGATGGTGGTCATCGACTCGGTCTGATCGAACACCAGGTGGCCGCCGGATTTGAGCGGCACCTTGCGATCGAGCGCGCGGGTGATCTCCTCCTCGACACCGTTCAGGTCGAAGATCGGCCGGGGGCCGGAGTACAGCTCGATCGGGGGCGCGGCGCCGGGCACGAACGTAGCGGCGAACTCGAGCATCGCGGCCTGCTCCTGCGCGGAATCGACCAGCACCCGGCTCAAGCCCCGCGACAGCTCATCGCGCAGCACCCGCAGGCTGAGTGGCAGATCCTCGTGCACTACCGAGCCCGGCTGCGCAGCGGCGGCCCGCGTGCGCACGTGCTCCCAGAGGCGCGCCAGATACGCCACGTCCTCGCTCAGGCCCTCCGGGCCCACTCCCTGGGCCGCGGTGCGCAGGATGTAGCCGCCGGCCGCCTCCGCCCCCACCAGGGCCCCGAGTGCATTCTTCAGGCGCGCCCGCTCGGCCTCGTCCTCGATGCGGGTCGAGACGCCCACGCCTGAGCCACGCGGCAGATACACGAGGTAGCGCGAGGGCAGCGCGATGAAGGTCGTGAGGCGCGCGCCCTTGGTGCCCATAGGGTCCTTGATCACCTGCACCAGGATCTCGTCGCCTGGATTCAGCAGCCGGCGGATGTCCTCGGACTCGGGCAGCGCCGCCGCCACCGCCGCCGCGATCGTGTCCTCCGCGCCGGCGCGCACGATGTCGGCGGCGTGCAGAAACGCGGTGCGCTCGAGTCCGATCTCGACGAAGGCGGCCTGCATGCCCGGCAGCACGCGCGACACCCGCCCCTTGTAGAGATTGCTCACCAGGCCGCGGCGGCTGGTGCGCTCGACGTGAATCTCCTGCACCACGCCGTTGTCGAGGATCGCGGCGCGGGTCTCGCGCGGAGCGACGTTGACGAGGATCTCGATGCTCACAAGGCGATGCCTGCTGCGGTGAGCAGCTCGCCGGTCTCGTAGAGCGGCAGCCCCATCACCCCGGAGAAGCTCCCGCTCAGGTGCTCGATGAAGAGCGCCCCGCGCCCCTGGATCGCGTAGCCGCCGGCCTTGTCGCGCGGCTCGCCGCTCTCCCAGTACGCGGCGCACTCGGCGGGCGTCACCGTCCGAAACCGCACCTCGCTCGCGCTCACCCGGAAGGCGACGCCGGCCGCGCTCGCGAGCGCCACCGCGGTGAGCACCTGGTGGGTGCGCCCCGAGAGCCGCCCGAGCATGGCGACGCAAGCGGCCCGGTCGCCGGGCTTGCCGAGAATGAGGCCGTCGATCACCACGGTCGTGTCGGCGGCGAGCACCGGGAGCTCGCCGCCGCGCTCGCGCACCGCGCGCGCCTTGGCGCACGCCATGCGCACCACGTAGTCGGCGGGAGCCTCCCCCGGCCGGACCGTCTCATCGATATCGGCGGCGCTCACGAGGTGAGTGACACCGATCTGCTCGAGCAGCTCCCGGCGCCGCGGCGACACTGAGGCAAGGGTGAGGAGCGGCGCGGCGGAGGGCATGCGCTAGTCCCGGTGGTAAGGGTGGCCGGCGAGCAGGCTCTCCGCCCGGTAGAGCTGCTCGGCGAGCACTACGCGCACCAGGGCATGCGGCAGCGTCAGCCGTGACAGCGACCAGCGCAGGTTGCTGCGGGCGAGCACTTCCTGTGCGAGCCCGTCGGGGCCGCCGATCACGAATGCCAGATCCTCGCCTTCCTGCATGCGGGTCTTCAGCCATGCGGCGAGCTCGCGCGTCGAGAGCTCGGTACCGCGCTCATCGAGCGCGACGACGTAGTCCTCGCGATGCAACGCCGCCAGTACCCGCTCGCCCTCGCGCGCGACGGCCCGCGCGGGCGGCTCACTGCCGCTGCGCGGACCGGACGGGATCTCGGTGACCGTGACTGGGAGGCGCGCGCCGAGTCGCGTTATGTAATCCTCGCACGCGTCGCGTACCCAGACGGGAGGGCGCGTGCCGACGGCGATCAGCCGCACGCGCATGGGGCCTTCAGTTCAGGTCGAGGCTTGCCGGCGGCGGGGAGCGCGGACCAGCGCGGGCGCGGCGCGCGGCAGCTGCTCGGCGCCGCCCTCCCACAGCCGCTCGAGACCGTAGAACTCGCGGACCCGCGGCAGCATGACGTGCACGATGAGATCCTGAAGGTCCACCAGCACCCACTCGCCGTCGCGCGCACCTTCGGTGCCGAGCGGCCGGAAACCCACCGCCTTGGCCTTCTCCACCACCCGCTCGGCGATCGAGCGCACGTGGCGGTCGGAGTTGCCGGATGCGATGACCATCGTATCGGCAATGTCAGTCAGTCCTCGTACATCCAGAACCTTCACGTTTGCGGCCTTCATGTCCTCGAGCGCAGTCGTCACGGCTTCCCGGAGGGGTGACACGCGCTCCGTCGCGGGGCGCAGGCGTGTACGGGTGGTCATGTGCTTAAGCGGTGTCTCCTGGTGACATTGGGTCCCGGGGATCTTGCCGTGCAGCATAGCATCTCGTCTCGAGGATGATCTGCCGTACTGCATCGGGGACGAGAAAGCGGGGATCGCGGCCGGCGACCAGAGCCGCGCGCAGCTCGGTGGAGGAGATCTCGAGCTGCGTCACGGCCCGCACGTGCAGGCAGCCCGCCGGCCGCTCGTGCAATTCGCGGATCGAGCCGGTGCCGTGGTCGACCATCAGCTCCCCGAGCGGTCCCTTGATCGGAGCCTTCCAGCCGGGGCGGTGCGCTACGACGATGTGGGCCAGGTCGAGCAGCTCGCGCCAGCGGTGCCAGCTGGGCAGGCCGAGGAAGGCGTCCATCCCGAGCAGCAGACACAGCGAGCGCTGCGGGTACTCGCGGCGCAGCTCGGCGAGCGTGTCGACCGAGTACGACACCCCGGAGCGGCGCACTTCGCGGTCGTCGATCACGAAGCCCGGCTGATCGGCGATCGCCGCCTCGACCATCTGCAGGCGCAGCTCCGGGGTCGCGTACAGATGGTCGCGGTGCGGGGGACTGCCGGTCGGCAGGAAGCGCACCTCGGCGAGCCTGAGCTCCTGCCACAGCTCGAACGCGGTGCGCAGATGCCCACAGTGGATCGGATCGAAGGTGCCGCCGAAGAGGCCGATGGGCTGCTGCATGGCTGGCGACGCGCTACTCAAGCACACAGAGCCCGGGTGAGGAGCGTGAGCTCGTCCCAGGCATTGCCGGTGACCCGGCCCTTGATCACGCGGTCGACACGCGCGGCGCGTGCGGTGAGATCGGTAAAGGGCATGTGCGGTGCGCGCCGCCGCGCCTGCTCGAGCGCCGCGCTCTGGCGCTGCCAGCCCCGCGGCGCGCCCCCCGCCCCGGTGAGCGCGCCCCAGGCATCGTGCAACGCCTTGGTGAGCGCCCACAGCACGAGCGTTGGCTCGGTGCCCTCGGCACGCAGTCCCGCGAGCACCCGTAGCGCGCGCGCCGCCGCTCCGCTCAACACCGCCTCGGAGAGCTGAAAGACGTCGAAGCGGGCACTGTCGGCGACGCTCGCGAGCACCGTCTCCGGCGTTACGGGCGCTGCGCCCGCGAGCAGCACGAGCTTGGCCAACTCCTGGTGTGCCGCGAGGAGATTGCCCTCGGTGCGCTCGGCGAGCAGCTCGAGCGCCGCATCGCTCGCCTCGAGCTTAAGCTGCCGGGCGCGGCCGCGCAGCCAACCCGGGAGGCGCGCGGCATCCACCGGCCAGATCTGCACCCAGGCGCCGTGTGCCTCGGCGGCACGCACCCAGTCCGCGCCCTGCGCCTCGCGCTCGAGGCGCGGTGTCACGATCAGGAACAGTGTGTCGCGGTCGCCGGCCTCGAGCAGCTCGATGAGCGCGGCGTTGCCGGCGGCGCCCGGCCGGGCAGACATGCGGATCTCGAACAGGCGGCGGGCGCCGAACAGCGAGAGATTGCGCGCCGAGCCGCGCACCTCCTCCCAGTCCGCGGCGCGCTCGGCCACGTGCACTTCGCGCTCGGTGAAGCCCGCAGCGCGCGCGGCGGCGCGCACGGCGTCCGCCGCCTCGCCGCTCTGCAGCGGCTCATCTCCCGAGATGAGATAGGCGGGCAGCAGCCGCTCGCGCAGGTGACCCGCGAGAGAGTCGGAATTCAGCTTCAAGTGCAATCCGCGCCGGCGGCCACCCGCGCATTATCAACCATAAGCCGCCCGCGGTCAGGCCCTCAGAACTGCCAGGACACCCCGCCGAACAGCCCGCGTCGCGGCCCATACTGTGGCGCGAACACACCGACGCCGCTGCCGCTGCGGATCTGGTAGACCTGGTCGAAGACGTTGATCACGTCGATGCGCGCCGTCAGCGGCCCGGATCCGGTCAGCTGGAAATCGTGGCTGAGCCCGAGATTGACCTGCGTGTAGCTCGGCACGTGATCATCGTTCGGGAAGTTGATGCTCTGGCGCAGCCCGGTACCGAACAGGAAGTCGCCGCTGAAGCGCGTGCCGAGCCACAGGTACGATACCCCGCCCGAGGCGGCGACGCGGCCTTCGTGGTCGAGGTGGATGTAGTTCTGCGACACATAGTCGAAGTCGGCGGGCGAGAAGTTGAACTGCGAGGACTCCCACTGCTTGCCGTGGGCGGCCTGGAAGGAGACGTTGCCGTAGGCGGAGAAATCCTTCACCGCGTAGTTGGCGCTGAACTCCACGCCGCCGATCAGGCCGTAGCGGTAGTTGAAGGGCGTGAGGATGATCGGCGCACCGAACTGTCCCTCATCGATCAGGTGCACCGCCTGCTCGTAGAAGCTGTCGACCCCGAGCGTCAGGGCTTTGTCGAGCAGCTTCTGCTGGATGCCGAAGTCGTAGTAGTTGGCGCGCGCGGCGATCGGTGAGGTATCTAGTGTGACCGACCCCGGCGGCAGCGCGCTCGTGTTGAGGAACTTGGTGAGCGTCTGCGAGCCGATCAGCTCGAAGGGCGGCGGGGTGAAATAGCGCGAGTAGCCGCCGTGTACCGTGGTGCCCTCGGCGAGCTGCCAGACGAAATTCAGGCGCGGACTCAGCTGACTGCCGCTGGAGTAGGCGCTGTAGCGATCGAAGCGCAGGCCGTAGTTGATCGTGAGCGGGCTGAGCACCTTCCATTCATCCTGCAGGTAGACGCTCTCGATGCTCTGCGACTGTGTGCCGTTGTCGATAACGACCTGTGGCACGTCGGTGGTCTGCACGCCGGTCGCGGGATCGAGGGGCAGCACCTGCGAGGCAGTGTTGCTCTTGGCGCTGTCGTGCTGGAGGTAGAACCCGGCACGCACGGTGTGCGCATCGCCCGCCTGGTAGGAGGCGTCGGTCTGCCAGCCGAAGGCGGTGTCGGACTTGTAGGCGTCCTGGGCGATGCCGTTGTAGAGCAGGTCGCCGAGCAGGTCGGGCGCGAAGTGCAGCGTCGTGTAGCGCGCCGAGAGCGAGGTCTGCCAGTTGAGCGCGCCTTGCGAGTGCTGCCAGCTCAGGATGGCGTACTGCGCCGCCTCGTGCTGGGTCTCGTTGAGGTTGTCGCTGAGGAACATCGTCTGGCCATTGACGGTGAGGCCGCTCCCGGGCTGCAGCCCGCGCTGGTTCGGGATCTCGAAGGCATCGTCGGACGTGCCGAGAATCAACGACAGGCGATTGTTCGGATCGAGGATGTCCTCGAGATAGGCGAAGCCGTGACCCTGCGTCGAATGATCGTGCAGAGGATTGGCGCTGCCGTCGGGCGATTCGATGCCGAGATTGTTCACCTTGTAGTCGCCGGTCATGTAATAGCTGAAGCCGCCGGACCTGCCGCCGTACTCCGCGGCCGGCTCGAAGGTGCCGAAGCTGCCGCCGTAGACCGACACCGTGCCCCCCGGCTGCAGCAGCCCGCTGTTGGTGGAGAGGTCGATGACGCCCGCGGTACGCAACCCGTATTCCGCCGGCAGCGCGCCGGTGATCAGGCTCAGTGAGGAGATCAGGCGCGGGCTCAGCGTCTGGCTGAAGACGCTGATGCCCTCGGGCAGGATGATGCCGTTCAGGCGGTACTGCAGATCGTTGTGATCGCCACGCACGTGCAACTGACCGAAGGAGTCCTGCACTACGCCCGGCGCCTGCAGCAGCACCTGGTTCATCTGCACGTTCTCGCCACCGGGAGTCGCGGCGATCGCATCGCTGGTGATGGTGTAGGTCGACGCGCCGGTCCGCGTCTCGATCTCCTGGCGGACCTCGTTGAGCCGCTGCGCCGTGATCGTTATGGTAGCGAGTGCGCCGTTGGCAGCGGCACCCGCATCGGGGGCGGCGTCGGCGGCCGGGGTGGTGCCGCCATCGCCGTCGGCGGCCCAGACCGCCGGCGCGGTGACGAGCGCCGCAAGCAGGAATACGACTGAGAGCACCTCGCTGAGCGAGGCGCTTCGCAAGGAAGAATCGCGCATAGACAACTCCACGTGAGCCAGATGTCACACAGGCCCCGTTTGGACGGGGGCTGCGAGCCTTCAGGAAAAGGAAACGAAGGTCAGGCTTGCGGAGGACCGCGACTGCGCGGCGTCAGAGTGTCGGCCGCGATGATCGCGTAGACGGGAGCGGGGGTCGGAAAATAGACCGGCGCTGAAGCGGACAGGGTGTGGGCGGCGCCCGAGGCCGGATTCGCGACTTGAGTGAAAGCCTCACAGGTCGCGCAGGGGCCGCCCGCGGGCAGCTGCGCGCGCAGCGCGGAGCCCTCGGCGCGGTCGCCAACGCTCAGATGCCCGAGCTCGTGCAGCACTGCGCCCTGCTGGGCAAACACCAGCAGCAGCGACAGGACCCACGGAAGTGACAGGCGACGCACTGAGTTACAACACGAACCGGCAGGACAAGGGCACCGAGTCTAACGCGCCGCACGCCGCGCAGCCAGCCTCGACGCTACGGGCAGGCGAAATCTGTGACGCCGACGGGCTTGCATTGCGGCGGAAAGCCGTGCGCGCGCCAGTATTCGGGCATGCGCCAGCGCTGGATCAGGCTCTTGCGCGCGCTCGACCCGAGCCAGTCGCGATCGCTGCGCGCCCAGATGACGATCGGCGCATCCGTCACGACACCGAGCATCCGATCGTAGGACTTCAGCAGCCAGTACCCGCCCATCGCGCCCTCGGGATCGTCGTGCTCCCGGTCGATGAGCGGCAGTGCCTCCTGCCGCTCGGCGGGGCCGAAGTGCGGATCGGTGAGCGAGCGGTACAGCGCCTGCAGCAGTTGCGGCCGCGCGCGATACTGCTGCAGCAGGATGCCGAGGACCCCGAGCCGGTCGCCGCGGGCGGCGGCGGCGGGAGCAAAGTAGGCATCCGCATCCGCATAGCCGCGGGCCATCCCGGCCTCGTAGAGGCGCAACCCCACCTCGGTACGGCCGGCGCACAGCTCGAGCATCGCCAGGTTGCGGCGGCAGAGCTCATACGCCGTGTCGAGATCGAGGCAGCGCTGCAGGTCAGGCCGCGCACGGTCGAGATAGCCGAGGTTGAAGTAGATCCCGGCGCGCCAGAAGTACAGGGTTGCATTCTGCGGATCGCGCGTCAGCGCATCCGAGAGCCCGGCAAGCGCCTGCTCCCAGCTGCCCGGTTGTCCGAGGGCGATCATGTTTTCCTGCACCAGGCCCCGCACCGCGTGCGCCAGCGCCAGGCCGGGATCGAGCCGCAGTGCCTCATCGGCGGCCTGAGCCGCCGCCCGCTGGTAATCCTGCTCCTCGGCGAGTCCCCAGAACTGCGAGACCACCAGCACGGCCGCGAGCGACTCCCAGGCGCGCGCGAACTTCGGATCCCCGGCCACCGCGCTCCTCAGCAGGCGCGCCGCCTCGCTCAGGTTCTGTCTGCTGCGGGCGAGGAACAGCTCGTGCCCTTTGAGATAGAGGTCATAGACGTCGAGGCTCGCCGTGCCGGCCACGGGCAACACGGGTTTGCCGACGCCCGCACCGGCCGCGCCGATGGTCGCGGTCAGCTGCTCGACGATGTCGGCGGCGATCTCGTCCTGAATGCCGAAGAGATTGGCCGTCGTGAGCGGGCGGTCGAAGGTCTGCGACCACAGGTGCCGGTCCGCGCCCGCATCGACCAGCTGCGCGGTGATGCGCACGGTGTCGCCCGCCTTGCGGACGCTCCCCTCGAGGATGTTGCGCACGCCGAGCTTGCGCGCGATCTCCGGGACGGCGATCGCGGGGTTGCGGAACTGGAACGAGGAGGTGCGGGACGCCACCTTGAGGCCGCTCACGTGCGCGAGCACGTTGAGGATCTCCTCGGTCACGCCGTCGGAGAAGTAGCCCTGGTCGCGCGCCGGCGAGAGATCGGCGAACGGCAGCACGGCGATCGACGCCGCGGATGCCGCGCGCGGCTCCGTTGCCCCGGCCGCGCCTTCGTCCGCCGAGTCGCTGCCCGCGAGCGCGGGGTGCCCCGTCTGGTCGCGCCACACGAGCGTTCCGCCGAGCGCCAGCAGTATCGCGATGATCATGACCTCGGTGGCGCTCACACGCTGGCGCGCGTAGGTGCCGTGGTACCAGGATATAGTGATGACGACCGGGACCCCGAGGATCAGCAGCGCCGCGAACGCGCGCAGCACGGCGTGCGGCCAGCCGAAGGAGTGGCTCAGCATCTCCGCGCCGTGCAGCAGCGTGTAGGCGACCGCGAGATACGCGAGCGTCCACTGCACGACCTTGTGCGCCCTGATGCGTTGCCAGATGCGCTCGAGGAAGCCGGCGCGCTCCCTGGGTGCGGGTGCCCCCCTCGAAGTGCGTGGCGCGATCATGGGCGCGGCGCCGTGCAGCTCATCCGGCGCGCAGGCCACCGCTCACGCGGCCGTTCGCGTCGACGACGGCGTGCCGCTCGAGCCAGGCGCGCGCATCCGCGGCATCGCCCTCGAACCAGGCGCGCGTCGAGCCGAGGCGAAAGCTGTATCCCCAGGAATCCATGTCGGCGAGCATGCGCGCGCGCCCGACGGCGGGCAGCTCTCCGGCGAGCAGCACCTGCAGGTAGCACACCGCAGCCTCCTCGAAGTCATCGCCCCCCGCATGGGTGTCGAGCCCGGCGCGCCGCTCGGGACTCATGCAGACGTAATGGCCCGCCTCGTGCAGGATCGAATGCACCGGTGTGTCGAGCCGCGCGTACAGTCGCTCGCCCTTCAGGCCCGCCTCGCTGTCGCCCCAGAAGGATCCCGGGATCTCCTCGCCATGCGCCACCAGCGTCAGCTCGAGCCCGAAGCGGTCGAGGAGCAGCGCCACCGGCACGCGATCGACACTGCGCAGCAGCAGCACCGCCGGCGCGCCGAACTCGGGCAGCGCGGTCAGCGCCCCCGTGGATGAGGGGGCCATCGAGCGCGGCGCGCCCGCTGCCGGTGCTCCGGGCACGGCCCTAGAGCCTCGCCAGGCGCCGCATGACCATATCGGCGAGGTCGCGAGCCATGGCGCCGCGCAGGATGTCCGCCTCGTGTCCCTTGGCGAGCAGCAGGCGCGCATCGAAGCTGTAACTGCGTGTGGTGGAGATCTCCTGCGGCGGCAGCAGCTCCTTGTCGCCCGCGGTCACCGAGAAACTCACCGTATAGGTGAGCTCGTACTCGTTCGGCTGGTTGAGGTTCGACACCGACAGCACGCGCTGTTTCAGGTTGTCCTTGAGGATGGTGACGACCGCGGAGGCCTTGTTCCTCTCGGGCGCAAGCTCGGCGCCGTTCGCGGCCAGCGCGCGCTCGAGGCTCTGGACGAAATCGCTCTGCCGGTCCTCGGCCTCGAGATAGGGGGTCAACACCTTCGCCGGCAGCGGCGCGCGCCCCTCGAGATGGAAGCCGCAGCCGCCGAGCGCGAGCAGGGTGCTCGAGATCAACGTGGCGGCGGCGCCCGCGCTGCCCGGCGCGCGCGCCATCACACCACCACGTTGACGAGCTTGCCCGGCACCACGATCACGCGCCGCACCTGCTTGTCGGCCACGAATTTCTTCACGTGCTCGTCGGCCAGCGCGGCCGCACGCACCGTCGCCTCATCCGCCTGCGCGGGCACCGTGATGTGTCCGCGCAGCTTGCCGTTCACCTGCACCACGAGCTCGTGGGTGTCCTGTGTGAGCGCTGCAGGGTCCGGCTTCGGCCAGCGCTCATCGATCAACGCCGTCGTGTGACCGAGCGCCTGCCACATCGCGTGGCACACGTGCGGAGCGACCGGCGCCAGCACCAGCACCTCGATCTCGAGGGCTTCATGGCGCACCGCGCGGCCTTGCGGGCTGGCGTCGTCCGCGCCCCGGATCGAGTTGAGCAGCTCCATCATCGCCGCGATGGCGGTGTTGAAATTGCGTCGTCGCCCGATGTCGTCCGTGGCCTTGGCCAGCGCCTGGTGCGCCTGGCGGCGCAACTCGCGCTGGGCCTCGGTCAGCGCGCCCGCCTCGAGGGCTGGCACTGAGCCTGCCGCGAGGTGCTCGTACAGCGTGCTCCACAGGCGGCGGATGAAGCGCGCCGCGCCCTGCACGCCCTCGTCCGACCACGCGAGTGTGTCCTCGGGCGGCGAGGTGTACATCGTGTAGAGCCGAGCGGTGTCGGCGCCGAAACGCTCGATGAGCCCCTCCGGATCCACACCGTTGCCTTCGGACTTCGACATCTTGCCGATGCCCTCGTGCTGCACCTCGAGCGCGTCGCCGTCGGCGATCAGCACTTCGTAGCGCGTGCTGCCGTCCGGCTCACTCAGCGTCTCGACCTCGGCGGGGTTGAAGTAGCGCTTGCGCCCGCCGGGCGGCTGATAAGAGAAGATGTGATTCAGCACCATGCCCTGGGTGAGGAGGCGCGTGAAGGGCTCGCCGAACTTCACGAGCTTCAGGTCCCGCATCACCTTGGTCCAGAAGCGCGCGTACAGCAGATGCAGGATCGCGTGTTCGATGCCGCCGATGTACTGATCGACCGGCAGCCAGTAATCGACGCGGCTGTCGACCATGGCCCGCTTATCATCAGGGCAGGCGTAGCGCATGAAGTACCAGGACGAGTCGACGAAAGTGTCCATGGTGTCGGTTTCGCGCCGCGCCGCGGCGCCGCACTTCGGGCACTTGGCCTGATAGAAGGCCGGCGACCTGGCGAGCGGGTTGCCGCTGCCGTCCGGCACCAGGTCCTCGGGCAGCACCACCGGCAGCTGCTCATCCGGCACCGGCACCTCGCCGCAGGCGCCGCAGTGAATGATCGGGATCGGGCAGCCCCAGTAGCGCTGGCGCGAGATGCCCCAGTCGCGGAGACGAAACTGCACGCGCTTGCTGCCCAAGCCCTTCTTCTCGAGGGCCGCGGCGATCGCGTCCACCGCCTGCTGGAACGTGAGCCCGGAGAACTCGCCCGAGTTCACCGTCACACCGTAGTCGGAATAGGCCGGGATCCAGGGCGCGCGCACCTCGTCGTAGGCGCCGGTCGTCGAGCGCACGACTGTGACTACGGCCAGATGATTTCTCCCCGCAAACTCGAAATCGCGCTCATCGTGGGCCGGCACGCCCATGACCGCGCCCTCGCCGTAGGCCATCACGACGTAATTCGCGACCCATACCTCGAGCTGTTTGCCGGTGAAGGGATGCAGCACGTGCAGGCCGGTCCGCATGCCCTTCTTTTCCTGCGTGGCGAGCTCGGCCTCGATGACGCTGCCGCGGCGGCATTCCTCGATGAAGGCGCTGAGCGCTGCGTTGCCGCGGGCCGCGGCGAGCGCCACCGGGTGCTCGGCGGCGACCGCCATGAAGGTGGCGCCGAAGAGCGTATCGGCGCGTGTCGTAAACACCTTGACCGCGCCCGCGCCGCCGAGCGCCTGCGCGGTATCGGCGGCATACGGGAAGGAGATGTCGCAGCCGACACTGCGGCCGATCCAGTTGGCCTGCATGAGGCGCACCCGCTCCGGCCACTCGGGCAGCTGCTCGAGCGCGGCGAGGAGCTCCTCGGCGTAGCGCGTGATCGCGAGGTAGTACATCGGGATCTCGCGCTTCTCTACCGGCGCACCGGTGCGCCAGCCGCGCCCGTCGATCACCTGCTCGTTGGCGAGCACGGTCTGATCGACCGGATCCCAGTTGACGACGCCGCTCTTGCGGTAGGCGAGCCCCTGCTCGCGCATGCGCAGGAACAGCCACTGGTTCCAGCGGTAGTAGTCCGGGTCGCAGGTCGCGACCTCACGCTGCCAGTCGATGGCGAAACCGAGCGACTGAAGCTGCGCGCGCATGTGCCCGATGTTGTCGCGCGTCCATTTCGCCGGCGGCACGCCGTTGCTGATGGCGGCGTTCTCGGCCGGAAGCCCGAAGGCATCCCAGCCCATGGGTTGCAGCACGTTGTAGCCCTGCATGCGCAGGTATCGCGCCAGCACGTCGCCGATCGTGTAGTTGCGCACGTGCCCCATGTGCAGCCGGCCCGAGGGGTAGGGCAGCATCGACAGGCAGTAGAACTTGGGACGGGTACGGTCCTCGCGCACCTCGAAAGCGCGCCGCTCGCGCCAATAGGCCTGCGCGGCACGCTCCACGGCCGCGGGATCGTAGGTCTCCTGCATTTCGCGTTACGGCAGGCGCAGCGGCACGAAGATCTGGGCGTCCTCACGCTGGATGAGAAGCGCCACGCTCTTGCCGGCGGCCTTGGCCGCCTCCTCGAGCTCCTGCGTCGTGTGCACGCGCTTGCCGTTGACGCCGAGGATGATGTCGCCGGGCTGAACCTCGGCGGTCGCCGCGGGACCGGTGACCTCCTCGACCACCAGGCTCCCCTGCGTGCCAGCCTGCTGCTTCTCCTGCGGATTGAGCGGCCGCACGGTGAGCCCGAAGGCCCCCGGCACCTTGACGCCGCCGCCCGGTGAGCGGCCGCGGGCCGAGGCCGATTGCTGCTGCTCATGGA
>Ga0210399_10002434_pt1 | contig 14471 bp, 12 predicted proteins | sample IncBWC14MmetaG_FD_150865 | JGI IMG/M metagenome (GOLD analysis project Ga0210399, IMG submission 150865) | Forest soil microbial communities from Barre Woods Harvard Forest LTER site, Petersham, Massachusetts, United States - Inc-BW-C-14-M | ecosystem: Environmental > Terrestrial > Soil >... | reverse complement strand
GATGCGGGCGGCCATCTCCTCGAGCTGCTCGATCAGCAGCGGGGTGAAGTTGACGACGCAGCGGGCCTCACGGTTGCCCTCGAGGTGGGCCGCCATGTCGGTGTAGTCCTTGATGGCGTGCAGGTATGTCCACGGCAGCGCGTAGCGCCCCGTGAGGGCATCACGGTACTGTGGCTGGTGCATGTGCCACAGCAGGATCACCGGCAGGCGCGGCGCCGCGCTCATCGTGTGGCGCCGCGCAGTGCGCGCAGCATATCGGGGGTGACGAGCACCACGCCTTTCTCGCTCACGTGAAAGCGACGCGCGTCCGCATCGCGGTCGACACCGATGGTGGTGGCGTCGGGGATCTCGCCACCCTCATCGACGATGGCGCCCCGAATGACGCAGTCACGGCCGATCTCCGCGTTCGGCAGGATGACCGAGCGGTGGATGTTGCTGCGCTCCTCGACGCGCACGTTGGAGAACAGCAGTGATTCGCGCACCACCGCGCCGGAGATGATGCAGCCGCCGGACACCATGGAATTGATGGCGGCACCGCGGCGGCCCTCCTCGTCGAGCACGAACTTCGCCGGCGGCTGCTGTACCTGGTAGGTCCAGATGGGCCAGTCCTCGTCGTAGATGTTGAGCTCGGGGCGCACGTGCACGAGTTCGAGGTTGGCATCGTAGTAGGCATCGATGGTACCGACGTCGCGCCAGTAACTCTGTGCCCGCGTCTTCACGTCCTGGAAAGGGTAGGCGAACACCTGGCGGTTGGAATCGATCGCCTGCGGGAGGACGTTCTTGCCGAAGTCGTGTCCGGAGGACTCGTTGGCGGCGTCGGCGGCCAGCACGGTTTCCAGCAGGCGCGTATTGAAGACGTAGATGCCCATCGAGGCGAGAATGGTGTCGGGACGAGCGGGCAGCGTGTCGGGAGTCGTCGGCTTCTCCGCGAACTTGGTGACGCGGTTCCACTCGGTGGCGGTCAGTACCCCGTAGTGGCGCGACTCCTGCGCCGGCACCTCCACCACACCGACGGTGATGTCGGCGCCTTTCTCCACGTGATAGGCGATCATCGGGCCGTAGTCCATCTTGTAGATGTGATCCCCGGCGAGCACCAGCACGTGCTTGGGCCGGTGGTTGAGGATCAGCTCGATGTTCTGATGCACGGCGTCCGCGGTGCCGCGGTACCAGACCGGACCGAGCTGCTGCTGTGCCGGCACCACCTCGATGAACTCGCCAAACTCGCCCCGCAGGTAGCTCCAGCCGTGCTGCACGTGCTGAATCAGCGACTGTGCCTTGTACTGCGTGAGGATGGAGATCTGGCGGATGCCGGAGTTGACGCAATTCGACAGCACGAAATCGATGATGCGGAACTTGCCGCCGAAGGGCGTCGCAGGCTTGCAACGGTGTGCGGTGAGATCACCGAGCCGCTCGCCGCGCCCGCCCGCCATGATGATCGCCACCGTGCCACCGGTCAGGCGGCTCACATAACGTCCGGAGGAGGCGCGTGCAGGCTGACGTGACATGAGCCGTACTACAACTCAACGGCCGCAGTCCGCGCAACACCCCACGCCGCACTCACAGCCACTTCATCAACCCGAGCTCGTAAGGATGTGACAGCAGCTCGTGCCAGGGATAGATTCGCACCTCGGTGCGGAACTGCCCGCACTCGGGCGGCTCGACATCGAGCGCGAAGATAACCGCGCCGTCCGCGTCCTGCTCGTCCGTGGCGGTAAGCGCGGCCTGCCACAGCCCCTCACGAGGTGTTTGCGTGTAAGAGGACAGCGGCGGCGGCGAGAGGTCCGCCTCCGGCAGCAGCCGCCGGGCGGCGAACTCGATCCGCACGTCCGCGGGAGCGAGGCCATTGAGAGCGGCAGCCACGCGCAGCCGCAGCCGCTCCCCGCGCGGCAGGTCGCGCGCGGTGTCGCTGAGCAGCTTAAGACTGACCTTGGGCCACGCCGTGCGCACCCGCTGCTTCCAGTCTGCGAGGGTGCGGGCTCCGGTGAAGCCGTCGGCCGCCAGACGGCGGTAGTGCGCGGCCGCGGGCACGTACAAGCCGCGGGTGTAGTCGTACAGAACCCGCCGCATGTTGAAGCGCGGGATCACGGTGATCATGGCGCGCTTGCTGCGCTTGACCCAGTCGCGCGGGCAACCGGTGTCATCGCGGTCGTAGTACAGCGGCAGCACCTCTTCCTCGAGCGTGCCGAGGATCATCTCGGCCTCGAGCGCGTCGCGGCGCTCCGGGTCCTGCACGTTGGCAGGCGGAATACCCCAGCCGTTGTCGTGCGCCCACCCCTCCGCCCACCAGCCATCGAGGATGCTGACGTTCAAGCGCCCGTTGATGGCCGCCTTGATTCCCGAGGTGCCGCTCGCCTCGAGCGGTGCAATGGGATTGTTGAGCCATACATCCACACCGGAGACGAGGCTGCGCGCCAGCTGCAGGTCGTAGTCCTCGAGGAAGATGATGCGGCCGAGGAACTCCTGACTCATCATGAGCTGGCGCAGCTCCCGCAGCACCTGCTTGCCGGGCTCATCCGCCGGGTGCGCCTTGCCGGCGAACAGCAACACGACCGGCCGCCCGGCATTGTTGATGAGGCGCGCGAGGCGCGCGCGATCGCGCAACAGCAGTGTCGCGCGCTTGTAGGTGGCGAAGCGCCGCGCAAACCCGAGCGTCAGTACATCGGGCCGCTGCGGGTCGAGGAGGCGCGTCACGTGCCGCAGCTGTGCGGGACTTCCTCCCTTACGCTCGTACTCGCGCTGCAGTCGCTCGCGCACATTGGCCAGCATGCGCGACTTGACGTCCTGGGCCGTCGCCCAGTAACTCTCGTCGGGTACCTGCTCGAGTGCCCGCCAGAAATCCGGCTCGCGCAGCCGCTCACGCCACTCACCGCCGAGCTCACGATCGAAGAACTCCATCCAGCGCTGATGCAGAAAGGTGGGCACGTGCACGCCGTTGGTGACGAAGCCCACCGGGTTGTCCTCGGGCCGCACCTCCGGCCACTCATCCGCGCACAACCGCGCCGAGACCGCGCCGTGGATGCGGCTCACACCGTTGACGTGGCGGGTGCCGTTCAGGGCGAGGCGCGTCATGTTGAACAGCCCGGGCGCGGAGGGTGCGCGCGCCAGCTCGAGGAAACGCTCCACCGGGATGCCGAGCTCGCGGATGAAACCCTCGAAGTGCTGCACGATGAGCTCGAGACTGAACGCGTCGTGGCCCGCCGCCACGGGCGTGTGTGTCGTGAACACGCATTCCGCGGCCACCGCTTCGAGCGCCGCATTGAATGGCAGTCGCTCCGTCAGGTGCTCGCGCAGCAACTCGAGAATGAGAAAGGCCGCATGCCCCTCGTTCAGGTGCCAGACGGCCGGCTGAACGCCCACAGCCCGCAGCGCGCGCACCCCGCCTATCCCCAAGATCATCTCCTGGCGCACACGCGTCGACTCATCGCCGCCGTACAGGCGATGCGTGATGTCGCGGTCCGATGGGGCATTCTCCGGGCAGTTGGTGTCGAGCAGGTACACGGGTACGCGCCCCACGCGAGCTTTCCACACGCGCGCGACCACATCGCGTGCCGCCACCCGCACGCTCACCTTCACCCAGTCACCGGAGGATGTGCGGACCGGCTCGACCGGCAGGTCGCGCGGGTCGTGCTCGAGATACTCGGCATGCTGTACGCCATCGTTGTCGACGGTCTGCGTGAAGTAGCCCTGCTCGTACAGCAGGCCTACGGCGACGAAATTGGCGCGCTCATCGCTCGCGGCCTTGCAGTAGTCCCCGGCCAGAACGCCGAGGCCCCCGGAGTAGATGGGAAAACTTTCGTGAAACCCGTACTCCGCGCAGAAGTAGGCGACCAGCGTGCCCTCGCCCGCCGCCAGGCGCAGATAAGCATCGAGTGTCTGAAGCGCAACGTGATAGCGCGCGAGGTAAGCCTCATCGCCGGCGTGCCGCTCGAGGCTGCCCTGCTTCAGGCAGCGGAGCATGAGGCGCGGGTTACCGTTGGTCTGCTTCCAAAGCTCCGGATCGAGGTCCTCGAAAAGCGCACGTATGGGACGGTGCCAGCTGAAGAACAGATTTGCCGCGAGCTCGGGCAGACGGCCGAGACTCCCCGGGATCTGGGGGGTGATTTCGAGCAGCGAGTTTCTCATCCATGGCTTTCGGCAAGGGGGTACGGCCGGAGTCTAGCAGTCCGTAAACGGGCTCCCTGACGCTAAAGGCGGCAGCGCGCGCGCATGCGAAGCGGCTCTCCGGGACCGTTAGCTGGTCGCCTGACTATCCGCAAAAGCATCCTGAGGTCTGGCTTCCTCCAAGGCGCCTCACCCGCGTCGTTGTGAGATTGCTGCGATGCAGCATCAGTTACTTCATAATGGTTGACTAACATTACTATTAAGTAAATCGTACTGGTAAATGGATGATAGCCAGGCCCGCAAGTTCCAGAAAGACCTCAATGCCGGCCTCGTCGCCTTGGTCTTGCTCGCAGTTCTCGAGCGCAGCGCGGAGGACCTCTACGGGTATGAGATTGCCAAGCGCCTGCAGCGGGAGAACCAGGGGGAAGCGCTGTTCAAGGAAGGCACGGTCTACCCGGTCCTGCGGGCGCTCGCCTCGGCCGGCCTCCTTACCAGTCGCGTGGTGCCCTCGTACTCAGGGCCACCGCGCCGCTACTACCGCATCACCGACGAAGGCCGCGCGATGCTGAGCCAGTGGAGCGACATCTGGCGCCAGACGCGCGGCTTCGTCGATCGCTTCATCGAAGGGACCGATTCATGAGTGCCAACGCTCCCCGCTCCATCGACGAGTACCTCAGGCAACTGCGTAACGCGCTCGCCGGTGAGGACACGGCCCTCATACAGGATGCCCTGTACGACGCCGAGGAGTATCTGCGCGCCGAGGTCGCGGCACACCCGCAGCGGTCCGAAGCGGACGTGCTCGAGCTCATCGCGAGCACCTATGGCGCGCCGGACGAGGTCGCGGCCGCCTATCGGGACACCGAGGCGAAAGTGAAGGCCGCCCTCAAGCCCCCCGCGCCGCCGACCGGTGCACACACGAGCGGCGTCAGGCGCTTTTTCGGAGTCTTCATGGATGTGCGCGCCTACACCTCACTCTTTTATATGCTGCTGACACTGGCGACCGGCATCGTGTACTTCACCTTCGTCGTCACCGGGCTCGCGCTGTCAGCGGGATTCGCGATCCTGGTCATCGGCATACCCTTCTTCCTGGCGTTCATCGGCATAGCCCGCGTGATCGCACTCGGTGAGGGACGAGTGCTCGAGGCGACGACCGGCGAGCGCATGCCGCGCCGACCGGTGCATCCGGGACCGCCTGCCGGCTGGCTGCGCCGCATCGGCGATATGCTGAAGGACGTGCGGACCTGGACGACGCTGCTCTACCTGCTTCTGATGCTGCCGCTCGGCATCATCTATTTCACCGTGGCCGTCACGGGGCTGTCGGTGGGGCTGGCGTTCACCGCCACACCGTTACTGGTGGCTGCGCAGCACCTGGGCCTGCTCACCGACGCCACGGTGTTCTCCAACGACGCGCGGATCGGGGACTTCGCCATCGCCCACCATTCGCTGCTCGGCTCCCTGGTGCTCGGTGTGCTGGGCGCGCTGATCGTCACACTGCTCATGCATGTGGCGCGCGGTGTCGCCCGCGGCCACGCGCGCCTCGCCAAAGCGCTGCTCGTCGAGCCGGGCGCCTGAGCGGGGCGAGGCACGCGCGCCGCCGCGGTACACTGCAGCGCATGCTGCGTCTGTGCCTTTCACTGCTGTGCCTGCTGAGTCTCGAGGCGCGCTCGCTGGCGGTGCGGGCCGGCGATGCGCCCGGCAGCGCGGCGCAGGTGAGCGGCTCACCCATGCGCGGTTGTCTGCCGACGGGTAACGGCTACTTGCGCGCCCGCATACGTGGCGCGTTCAACCTCGACATCGACTGGAGCAATGCCGAGATCGAGTGCGAGGGTGGACCGCGCCCCGATGGAAGCGGCATGCGCGTCAGCTTCGCCGGGCCACCTCATGGCGATGGCCGGCGCATGCGGCTCGTGTTCGGTGTGGGGTCGGTGCGCGAGGGACGCTCAGGTCACGATCTCCCGACCAACCTGACGGTGATCTTCGAGGGCGAGGAGCGGCTGTTCGCCACGCGCGGCGCGGACCACTGCACGGTGGATGAGCTGCGGCAGGAGCGGGTCGGGGCGCTCGGCGGCCCGAAGCGCACCTGGCGCATCATCGCCCGCGGCTTCTGCATCGCGCCGGCGAGCACGCTCGGCAGCGATGCGCGTATCCTCGTCAGCCGCTTCGACTTCGCCGGCAACGCGGTATTCGAATAGCAAGCAGGACCGATGTCGCAGCAGAGCTCTCGCGGATGGTGGCTGGCCGTGCTCGCAGTGTCCGTGGCGCAGTTGTCCGCGCAGGAGCCGCAGAGACCGCTCGACCTGGCGACCTTCCCCCGCACGACGCTCGAGATCAGCCATCGGGGCAGCGGCCACGAGCCGCGCACATACTCTTTCCAGATCTGGGTTGCGGATACCCCGGAGCGGGCGGCGCAGGGATTGATGTTCGTCAGCGATCTGCCCGAGAGCATGGGCATGGTATTCCCGGTGGAGCCGCCCCGCGTCGAGAACATGTGGATGAAGAACACCTACATCGAGCTCGACATGCTCTTCATCGACGCGCACGGCCGCGTCACCAAGATCATTCAACGGGCAGCACCGCTGTCGCTGCAGACGCTGAGCTCCGACACCGCGGTCTCGGCGGTACTCGAGCTCAGAGGCGGGCAGGCTGCGAAGCTCGGCCTGCACACGGGTGATAGCGTGAGCTGGAAGAAGCCTGCGGGCTAGGCTACCCGGCTGAGGCCGCGACCGCCGGCGGCTGCGCGTCCGGCAGCGGCGCGCTCTTGAGCTGCGGATTCTTCTTCGGCCGGCTCTTGAGGATGCGCGGCTGAATGGGCGCGCCGTAGACGCGGTTGTGCCCGCCCCGGTGAGGCGCAAAGGAGCTCGGCTTCGGGTGCGCCGCTTCATCGGTCGGATTGGCAGGCTTCGCGCAGCGGCTGAAGTGCGAGGACCCGGCTGGAACGGCCGAAGCCTCGGGTGCAGGCGACACTGCGCCCGACAGCGTTGCGGCCAAGAGCGCGAGTGCACAGGACATGGCGGCTCTCATGGTGCCTCCTCCATGACCAGTGTACGCAGGATGCGCCGCGGATAAAGAGCGCCCGGGTTATGACAAAGCGCGTCGCGTTATGACAACCGACAGTCGGCGCGCGTTCGCGGCTACTCCTCTTCCGAGCGCGGGCGCCAGGCCTGGATGAGCTCCTGCTGCTTGCGCGCGGGCACCGGGTCGTAGTGACTGAGCTCCATGGTGTAGGCGCCCTGGCCGCCCGTGAGTGCCTTGAGCCGCGACTGATACTCGGAAACTTCCGCGAGTGGAACGAACGCGCTGACCGTCGCCCGCTGCCCCGGGAGCGTGCTGTTGCCGTTGATACGCGCGCGCTTGGTAGCGAGATCACCCGTGATGTCGCCGATGGCGCTCGCGGGAGCCGTGATCTCCACGTGCATGATCGGCTCGAGCACAATCGGCGTGGCCTTCTGCAAAGCGTCGAGGAACGCCTTGCGCCCCGCCGAGACGAAAGCGACTTCCTTGGAATCGACCGGATGGTGCTTGCCGTCATACACGGTCACGCGCACATCCTGGAGCGGAAAGCCGGCGAGCGCGCCTTCGCTCAACACCTGGCGCACGCCCTTCTCAACCGCCGGGATGTATTGCCCCGGGATAGCCCCTCCGACCACATCGTCGACGAACTCGAAGCCCGCGCCACGGCCCAGGGCTTCCACGCGCAGGAACACCTCGCCGAACTGCCCGGCACCGCCGGTCTGTTTCTTATGACGGCAATGTCCGTCGGCGGGGCGGGTGATCGTTTCGCGGTAGGGGATGCTCGGCGGGTGAGTCTTCACGTGCACCCCGTAGCGCTCCGTCATGCGCTCGAGCAGCACCCGCAGGTGAAATTCGCCCATGCCGTAGAGCACGGTCTCGTTCACCGCCGAATGGTGCTCGATGCGCACGCACGGATCCTCGGCGGTGAGCTTGTGGAGCGTGTCGGCGAGCCGTTGCTCATCCCCGCGACGTTCCGGCTCGATGGCCATGCCGAGCATCGCGGGCGGGTAAGCCAGCGGCTTCAGGTGGTACTGGTCCTCATCGTGCGAGTCGTGCAGCACCGCGTCGAGGTGCAGCTCATCGACCTTGGCGATGGCACAGATCTCTCCCGGTACCGCGGCGGTGATCTCGGATGTCTCCTTGCCGAGGAGCCGGAACAGATGGGCGATCTTGATGGGCTTGCGGGCATCGCCGACGAACAGCTGGCTGCCGGGGCGGACGGTCCCCTGGTGCACCCGCAGCACGCCGAGCTTTCCAACATAGGGGTCGATCGAAACCTTGAAGACGTGGGCAACGACGTGCTGCGCCGGGTCGGGGCTCACGGCCACCTGCTCTGCGCTCTCCCCTGTGCCCTTGAGGAAGGGTGGCGGGTTCCCCTCGGCAGGGTTCGGCATGAGGCGCTCGAACACCTGCAGCAGCTCCGGCACCCCGGCGCCACTTTCCGCGGAGGCGAAACACACCGGCACCAGGTGTCCCTCCCGCAGCGCCTGCTCGAAGGGGTCATGCAACTGCTGGGGGGACAGCTCCTCGCCCTGCTCGAGGTACAAAGCCATCAGCTTCTCATCGAGCTCCACCACCTGGTCGATGATCTGCGTATGTGCCGCCTCGACCGAGGAGAAGTCCGTGGCCCGGCCGTGAGGCTGGAAGAAACAGTCGACCACGCCGTCGCCGCCGCCCGCCGGCAGGTTGAGCGGCAGGCACTCCGGTCCGAACGACTCGCGCAGCTGCTGCAGGATCTCCGAGCAGTGCGCGTCCCGGCTGTCGATCTTGTTGACGATGATGAGCCGACACAGCTCACGCTCGCGTGCAAACTCCATCAGGCGCTGGGTGAAGGTGTCGACGCCGCTCGCCGCACTGACCACCAGCGCGACCGCCTCGACCGCTTCCAGTACCGACAGGGTCTTGCCGAGGAAGTCCGGATACCCTGGGGTGTCGATCAGGCTGATATGGGTGTCGTTGCAGTCGAAGCTGCAGATCGTGGTGTCGAGCGAATGTTGCAGGCGTTTCTCTTGCGGGTCGAAGTCGGAGACCGTGGTGCCCCGTGCAAGACTACCGCGCGCGCGCGTGGCGCCCGCCTGCAGCAGCAGCGTTTCCAAGAGCGAGGTCTTGCCCGCGCCGGCCTGTCCGACCAGCGCGATGTTACGGATGCCCGAAGTCGTATACCCCATGCTCGCTGCTCCCCCCGGCAAAAGACCGGCGGCGCGCGGGGCATCACCGGCTGTGAAAGCCTACTCCGCCTGACCTGCCGGAGGCTACCCGAGGGCGTACGATGTCCGCACGGACCCATGGTTCCCCGGCCGCAGCCTGCAGGAGTTGCACCATGAATGATCCCGGCAAGACCGATCCGGGCAAGGATGAGGCACACAGACGGCGCCAGAAGATTCAGCGTCAGCTGGATGAGGCGCTCGAGGACAGCTTCCCGGCGAGCGATCCGGTATCTATCGTGACCTCGAACGAAGAAGAGGACTGGGGCGAGGACGAGACGCCGTCACCGCCCGAGAAACCCAGTCCGTCGGCCGGAACCGACCCGCGCCTGCACCCGCACAACAAGCCCGCTAAGGGGCAGTGAGTTCGAGTGCCGAGCCAGCCTGGTTCACGGTGGTGAGCACGATCGGGCGCCGCCAGACCCGCTGCAGGTAATCGAGCACCTTGCGGCTGCGCTCGAGATCGAGGCCGCGCCCGTCGACCGAGCGGTCGTGGCCGAGCTCGAGAGTGCCGTCGTTGCGCACGCGCATAGCGGACACGATCGGTGCACCGAAGTTGTATTTGGGCGCGAGCACCGCCTCGTGCAGCGCCGTGAGGTTTGGCTCGAGCACCTTGATCTGACCGTCGCTGCGCGCGCTGTAGCGGAACAGCCCGAGCTCCTCGGCGAGCTCGCGCGTCAGTTGATTGCGCACGAAGCCGAAGTCATCGTCCTGCTCCATGATGCGGCGCGCGGCCGGGAGTCCGTCGCGCTCGACGATCTTCTCCCACATCGAGAAACCGAGGTGGTACGGGTTGATGGTGAGCGCGACCTGCTGCTCCGCTGCTACCGGGCGCACTACGTCCGAGTGGCACTTGATGGCGTCGAGGTATGCCTGTTGCGGTACGAAGTCCGCCTCGCGCAGCAAGCGCGCGTGCCAGTAGGAGGCCCAGCCCTCGTTCATGATCTGCGTGGCGAACACCGGATAGAAGTAGAACGACTCCTCGCGCACCGCGAGAAAGATGTCGCGCTCCCAGCTCTCCATCTCCGGCGCGTAATTGGCCACGAACCACAGCAGGTCGCGCTCGGGGTGCGGCGGGACCGGTGCACGCTTCTTCGCCTCGGGACCGGTCCCGGCGGCAGCAGGTTCGAGCGAGGCGAAGCGCTTGCGGAACTCATCGTCCACGAGCGTGCGGTTGTCCTCGAGGTACTCCGGGTAGCGCGCACGCCGCAGCGATTGGTCGATGTCGACATGCTGCTCGAGGGCGAGCGCGGCATCGAGCGCCGTCTCCACGCGCTGCGCACCGTGCGTCTCGATCGCCTCGGAGATCTGCCGCGCATGGTTGGCGGCGTGCTCGACGATGCGCTCGCTCACCTGCTCCTGGCAGCGGCGGAAGAGCAGGTTGTTACGCGAAAAATCCGCGTGCCCGAGCACGTGCGCGGTCACCAGGATGTTCTCGGCGAGTCCATTGCTCGCCGCGAGGTAGGCGTGGCCGGGATTGCCGGGGAACACCACCTCGAACAGCCGCGAGTGTCCCATGTGGCGCTGGATGAGCTGGTAGATGTAGCGCACGCCGAAGGACCAGTGCGGCATGCGCACCGGCAGCCCGTACACGGCGATCTCCATCATGAAGCTGTCGGGGACGGCTTCGAAGTCGACCGGGTGGAACTTCAGGCCGGACGCGGCGGCGAGCTGCTCGATCCGCCGCACGTAGTTGCGCCAGTCATCGCTCATGGGCTGGCGGGGGAGCTCGGGGCGTCGGAGCGCGCGCCGTCGGGCGCGTGACTCTCGGCGGTAAAGAAATGCCGCACCGCGCCCCAGACGTCATCGAAGTCGTTCAGTGCATAGCTGCCGGCCGCACAGCCGGCGGCGGTGAGCTCGGCGAAGAGCTTGCCGGTCTCCGTGGCCAGTTGCCGTGAGAGTCCCGACGACACCTCGACATAGCCGGTAAAGCAGGCATCTGCGGCTATGGAGCCGAGCGCGGCGCGCGCATCCTGCGCGTCGCTCACCGAGTTATCGCCGTCGGAAGCGTAGAACAGATAGAGGTTGCAGCGGCCGGGGTTGTAGCGCGCATCGATGATCTCGCGCACCTTCTTCAGCCCAGTGGAGGCCACCGTGCCGCCGGTGCCGCTCACCTGGAAGAAGTCCGGCTCGTTGAACTCCCACGCTTCGGTGGTGTGCGCGACGAACACCGTCTCGAGCGAGCGGTACTCGCGCCGCAGGCCCTGCACCACCCAGAAGAAGAAGGTCTTGGCGAGCTTGCGGTCGCGGTCCGACATGCTGCCCGAGACATCGAGCATGAAGAACACCACCGCGTGCACGGCTGGCTGCCGCCGCCGCGCGAGCTGCCGGAAGCGCAGGTCCTCGTCGGTGAAAGTGGGGGTCGCTCCGGGAGCGCCGCGGCGCTTCACCAGCTCCTTGAATGAGCGACGTCGGTCGAGGCGCGAGCGTGCCCCGCGACGGTCCCAGCCCTCGCGTATCCAATCGGTCTCGTCCGATGGGCCGGCGCGCGCCTTGAGATTCGGCAGCTGCATTTCCTCCCAGAGCCAATCGACGATGTCGTCGATCTTGAACTCCAGCAGCAGCTGCACCTCGCCCTCGTCGCGCCCGCCGGCACCCTTCTCGCCGGGTCCGCGGTTGCGCGTGGGGTCGGAGAACACATCGCCGGGCTTCGCCTTGCCCTGGCCAGCGCCCTGCTGCTCCTCGGGACGGCGCAGGCGGAAGTGATAATGCTCGAGCATGCGCACCGGCACCCGCACGGTGCGCGCGCCGTCGTTGATGACATCGGCGCCGGCAATGATCTCCGGCAGGTTCGCGCGCACTGCTTCGCGCACCTTCTCATCGTGGCGCAGCCAGTCGCGTGCGCCGCGCGAGAACAGCTCGTACCACTTGGCCGCACCGGCCTTGTCGCTGTGCTTTTGATCCTCGGTGCTCACGGCGCTAGTGGTACACCTTTTCCGCGCGCGCCGCTACTCCTGAGCCAGCAATGTGGTGACGTAGCTGAGCGCTTCCTTGGCGCTGTGCTCATCGTAGCCGTACTCATTCACCAGTCGCTGCTGCACGACCGAGATCTTCTGCCGCGCCTCCTCGTCCGGCCGGGCGGTCGAAGTCACGAGTCGCAGCACGTCGCGCCGTTCCTCGAACAGATACTGCTCGATCGCCTCGCGCATGCGCGCGTGACTCGCGAGCTTGAATTTCTCGCCGGTCTTGAAGGCGACCATGGCCTTGCGCACCACCTCCTGGCGGAACGAGAGCTTGCCGGAGTCCGACACCTTGATCTTCTCCTCGACCGAGCGCAGGAAGCGCTCGTCCGCGGCGCGGCTCTCGCTGGTGATCGGATCGGTGACCTGGCGGTGGTCGAGCGAAGCCTCGACCTCATCCAGATACTTCTCGAGCAACTGCTGCGCTTCCTCCTCGAAGGAGGCGAACATGGCGCGATGCACGTCCTCCTTGACCCAGCGGTTGTAGAACTCCTTGCGCGCCGTCACCAGGTGATCGATCCATGCCTTCTTCTGCTTGACGTCCATGCGGGCATCGCTTTCGATGCCGTCCTTGATCGCCAGCAGCAGCTCCATGCTGGTGAGGCTGTGAGTGTTGCCACGAGTGATGGCGTTGGAGATGGCGTTGATGATGAAGCGCGGGCTCACGCCGGTCATCCCCTCATCGGGCACCTCGGCGCGCAGTCGCGTGGCCTCGGTCTCCGGCACGCCCTCGACCGCTTCACCTGCGTACAGGCGCAGCTTCTTCGGCACATCGAGCCCCTCGCGCTCGGGCTTCGCGAGACGCGTGAGGATGGCGAACACCGCCGCGAGGTTCAGCACGTGCGGATCGAGGTGCACGTTGCGGAACGCCGGTGCGCCCGACACCAGCTTCTGGTAGATACGCGACTCATCGCGATAGGAGAGCGCATAGGGGATCTTGATGATCACCATGCGGTCGAGCAGCGCCTCGTTCTCCTTCTCCTGCAGGAACTTGTGGAACTCGGCGAGATTGGTGTGCGCCAGTATGGTCTCATCCAGATAAATGAGCGGGAAGCGCGACACCTTGACGTTCTTCTCCTGCGTGAGTGTCAGCAGCAGGTAGAGGAACTCGCGCTTGACCTTGAGGATCTCGATCATCTCCAGCACGCCGCGGCTCGCGGCATACACCGCTCCCGACCACGACCAGGCGCGCGGGTCGCCCTCATCGCCGATCTGCGCAACCTTGGCGAGATCCACCGAGCCGACCAGGTCGGCGATGTCTGCAGTGGTCGGATCGTGCGGCGCATAGGTGCCGATGCCAACGCGCGAAGCTTCCGCGAGGAACACACGCTCCACCGGCACCCGCACGAAATCGCCCTCGAACTCGCGCTCGACGAAGTCACGCGCCCAGGGCGAGAGCTCGCCCTGGATGTTGACGCCATAACGCTCGCGGAACTCAGCCCTGAGGCTGGTGGGAATCAGATTTAGCGGATTCTCGCGCAGCGGCGAGCCACGTATCGCGTAGAGCGCGCCCTCGTCGGTGCGGCTGTACTCCTCCAGGCCACGCTTGAGCAGTATCGCCAGCGTCGACTTGCCGCCCGAAGGTGGTCCGAGCAGCAGCAGCAGACGTCGGCCGACGTCCGAGCCGGCGGCCGCGGCCTTGAAGTAATCCACCACCCGCGACAGCGACTCATCGATGCCGAACAGCTCGCGCTTGAACAGCTCGCGCGCGCGCAGGTTCTCGGGCGCGTCCGGGGGACCCGCGCGGCCGTGCCAACGTAACATGTCCCACACGTACTCGTGGCTCGTGCGGGCGAGCGCACTCGGGTTGGCGGGCAGAATGTGCTGGAGAAATTCACCGAAAGTGCCTTCCCAGCGCTGCGCCCGGTGCAGTCGGCTGAAGGAGCTTAGGGAATCGATAAAATCCGCAGTGCCACCGCGTGAATTCTGGTCAGCAGCCAGCAGTCGCATCGTCCTTCCCTCCGTCGGGCTCATGGATCGGAAGCCTCGCACGCACCCGCGCGAACGCCGGCGCCGGGGTTAACCTAGTCCCAACGCCTAGCACAATGAGTGACGCCGATCAGATCCTGACATACCTATTACGTTAAGACGATCACAGCGGCGGATTGTTCACTCGAAGCTGCCGCTGCGCCAGTCATGCGGTCGCCTCATGCGGTCGCCGCCGGACCGGCGCGCCCATGGTGCACGGCTTAAG
>Ga0210399_10002433_pt1 | contig 14474 bp, 13 predicted proteins | sample IncBWC14MmetaG_FD_150865 | JGI IMG/M metagenome (GOLD analysis project Ga0210399, IMG submission 150865) | Forest soil microbial communities from Barre Woods Harvard Forest LTER site, Petersham, Massachusetts, United States - Inc-BW-C-14-M | ecosystem: Environmental > Terrestrial > Soil >... | reverse complement strand
CACGTTCGCATTGAAGGCGCCGGTCGAGTCGGTGCATCCGGGCACCGCAATCGTGGTCGCCGCGTTGCCGCACAGCTCCTTGACGGAGGAGAGGTAGCGCACGTTCCAGCTCACCTCGATCGGTCCAAACCCCCAGCCGAGCTGCAGATTGATGCGCCAATCCGGGATCGCGCTGTTGTTGACCTCGATGCCGACCGCCCGCTGCGACACCAGCCCCAGGGTGTCCACGGCCTTGTAGCTGTTGACTTTGGTCGCCTGCAGCCCCGCTGTCAGGTGACCGAAATTCAGCGCCTCCGACGCCCAGTTGATCTTGAGGTCTTCGCCGTTCGTCGTGATCTGCGCCAAGTTCTGCAGGAAGTTCTGCGGTGGGTTCAGCTGACTGCCCGCGCCGCGGCTGAAAGGCGCGCACAGCGCCGGATCGGTGCCGCCACCGGTCGAGAGGCAGGCGTTGAGCAGGGCCTGGATGTCCTCCGCCTCGATCGCTCCCTTGACCTTGACGTTGTAGTAGGTGACCTCTGCGTTCAGCTTCGCCGTCGCCGCGTGTCCCTCGGCCCAACTTGCGTTATGCACGAGGCCAATCGTGTAGTTGTCGGATTTCTCTGCGTTGAGGTTCCGGTTGCCTCCTGTGAAAGTCGTGATCTGGGTGTTGGCCTGCTGGAAGCCGGCCGGGACGTGCTGCGCCGCACAGCCCGCCACGTACTGCGGGGCAATGCCGCCGCCCGTCGGGCCGCAGGGATCGACCAGCGTGGCGCCGAATTGGGTGAGTCCATAGAGCTCGCCCAGGTTCGGGGCGCGGAAGCCGGTCGAGTAGTCACCGCGAATCGCGAAGTCATGGATCGGCTGCCAGCGCAGGCCGCCCTTGTACGTCGTCTCGTTGCCGAAGGTCGAGTAGTCCGAGTAGCGCACCGCGGCGCTCGCGCCGAGGGTGCTGAGGAGCGGCAGGCTCAACTCGCCGTACGCCTCGTCCACGTGGTAGGTCTGATTAACCGGGAACGCGAGCGAATCCTGCGACTCCCCGGTCTGGCGCAGCGGATCCGGATCGAATATGCCGACATACTGGCGGTGCTCGGCACCGATCGCGAGGCCCGCAGACCGGTCTTCGATGTGGAATATCGTGCCGGTGATGTTCCCCGAGATCACTTTAAGCTGCTGGTCGCTCGAATCGATCTGGGTCGCCAGGATGTAACTGGGCATCGCCGGCGTAATCTGGCGTCCCTGACCGCCGAACAGGTCGAGCGGCGTGCACCCGGGGATCTGGGCGCAGATCGCCGGATCGCCAAGCGCCAGGCCGACCTTGGCGATGTTGTAGCCGCCGGTGAACTTCTGACTCGCCTTGTTATCCGTGTCGACAAAGTTGATGTCCCAGGCGAGGCCGTCCATCACGTGCAGCGTCCCCTTGAATCCGGCGCTGAAATACCACGTGTCGACGTCCTGGTTGAAGACGCGCGGTCCGGCCTCGATCGGGCGGCGCGTGATCCAGCCGAAGTTCTGCACGAAATTCGGTCCGGCCGGGCACACGGTGGAAGTTGCTGATTCGGCTACGGCACACAGGTCGATGCCGAACGGATTGAAGGGATTGAGCTTGGAGACGTTGATGGTGTCGGCGATGCCGCCGGTCCCCGCATACGGGCCGACGAAGATCGGCTCCGGGGCGGCCTGGTTGACCGAGGTGCGGTTGTTGAACAAGCCCTTGGCGTACATCTGGATATCGTCGTTGATGTCATAGGTGACGCTGGTCCAGAGCGACTTGCGCTGCGAGGGTGTCAGCAGCAGGTTGAGCGGGGCGAAGTTGAAGCGATCCGCGCCGCTCCAGTTGTGATAGGTGCTCGGCGGGGTGACCGGCATCGACGGATTCCACACCGGCGTGGTCGTCCCGGTGTTGAGCGCCACGTCGTAGAAGTTCGACTGATCGGCCGTGCAGGAGCCGTAGTTCGGCACGACGATGCTGGGATCGCAGAACGTGGAGCGGCCCTGCGGGGTCGCCGAGGAGCCGGATCCGACGCCCGCGCGCGGCTCGGGCTCAGACGATGCCCACCACTTCGAGGAGCTGATCGCCTGCTGGTTATAGAAGTTTGCGACGAACACTCCCGAGAACTTGCCGCTCGAGCCTCCTGCGGTGAGGCTCGCCTCGGTCGTCTGACCGCCCTTGTTGTACGTGCCTTCGTAGCCCGTCAGCTCGACGCCTTCGACCTTCCTCTTCGTGATGATGTTGATGACGCCCGCGATGGCGTCGGAGCCGTAGATCGAGGACGCGCCGTCCTCCAGCACCTCGATGCGGTCGATGATCGAGATCGGAATGGTGTTGAGGTCAGCGCTGCCGCTGACGCCGGACGCCGAGGACTCATTCACCCAGCGCAGCCCGTCGACCAGCACCAGGGTGCGCTTGGCATCGAGGTTGCGCAGGTCGACCTGGGCCGCGCCCGCGCCGATGCCGCCGCCATCCGGCGGATAGCCGAAGTTGCCGGAGGAATTGAATTTCGTGTTGAGCGCTGAGCCGCCGGTCGTGAGTTGCTGCAGCAGGTCGCCGACGCTCGCGAGTCCGGTCCTCTCGATATCCGCCGAGCTGATGACCGAGAGCGGCTGCGTGCTCTGCGCGATGTTCTGCTGGATGCGCGAGCCCGTGACGACGACTTCCGTCAGCGTTGACGGCTCCGCCGCAGCCGGCTGGGCCTGCTGCGCAAGCACCGGGGTCACCGCCGCGCAGGCGACCAGCGCCCCCTGAACGGCCCGGATGATCTGAGTGGAACGGCGCCCTGAACCTGTTGACATGAGATCGCTCCCCGTACTTTTGTGTTTGCTGAGAGTGACCGGCAGTGCGCACGCGGACGGCCGGTTCACGACGGTAAGGAAGCCCGGCTCCCTTACGCTGGCTTACGTTACTTAAAGCGGAGCGTAACACCGCGGGAACGACGGCAGCAATCAATGTATCAATTACGCGTCACGCGAATTGCACGCGGTGAAAATCAGGAGAAGCCTTGTGGTAACGCTGCAACAGCGAAAGACTGCTGCGATGAATCGTGAGGGGCGTGAGCCGAGCGGATGCCGGCGCGAAAATCGAGCTGGTGGAGCCAGGCGGGATCGAACCGCCGACCTCTTGCATGCCATGCAAGCGCTCTCCCAGCTGAGCTATGGCCCCACGCGAAGCCGGCGCAACCTACGCAGCGGCGCCGGTGTTGTCAAGCAAGCCGACCGGGGCCGGAACCGCCCCTCGGACAGCGTCCGCCTCTAGAATTCAGCCTGCGCCGAGCTTGAGCGGAACAATCCCCATGAGGAGCGATGCGATGTCGGCCGATCAATCCAGCATCCTCAGAATCCTTCAGGCGGCCAGCGCGGCCGGAGCCGCAGGCCGCAGCCACGAGGCCGAAGAGCTGCTGGCCCGGGCGGCGCGGCTTGCGCCCGAGCACCCGGCGGTCCTGAACCAGCGGGGACTTCAGCTCATGGAGCGAGGCGAGCCGGCTCGAGCCCGAGAGCTGTTCGAGCGGGCGACGGGGGCCGACGCGGGTCATCCGGCGCTGTGGTCGAACCTCGCGGCAAGCCTGGACGCCCTCGGGCTGTATGAAGAGGAGATGGCGGCGGTCGAGCGCGCGCTGACACTCGAGCCGCGACACCCTCCCGCGCTCCTGCAGAAGGCGTCTCTCCTCGAGAGGCGTGGCGATCCGCGCGAGGCCGCCCGCATCTACCGCGCCGCACTCGCCACCCTGGGACCCGAAACCGCACCACCGCCCTCGCTGCGCACGGCGCTCGCGCACGCCCGCGAGGCCGTGCGGCAGGACGACGCCGCGCTCGCACGCGCGATCGATGAGCGGCTCGCGCCGGTACGCGCGCGCCATGGCTCCGCTATGCCTCGGCGCGCCGAGCAATGCATCGAGATGCTCACCGGCCAGCGCAGCCGCTACCTGCCCCAGCCGACCTTCATGTACTTCCCGGGAATTCCTGCGCTCGAGTTCTTCGACAACGTAGAGTTCCCCTGGATCGGGGCGATCGAAGCGGCGACGGATGCGATCCGCGCGGAGCTCACTCAGGTGCTGGCCATTGATGAGGCAGGACTCGAGCCGTACGTCGCCTATCCTGACGGCGCGCCGCTCGATCAGTGGCGCGAGCTCAACCGATCACGGCGCTGGAGCGCCTATTTCCTCTGGAACCAGGGGGCTGCGCAGCCGCCCCACCTGGCACGCTGTCCGAGCACCGCTGCGGCCGTGAAGGCGGCGCCCAGATGCGAGATCGCGCAGCATGGGCCCAACGTGTTCTTCTCGATTCTCGAGCCGCGCACGCGCATCCCGCCGCACACCGGGGTGACGAACGCACGACTGACCGTTCATCTGCCGCTCATCGTGCCGCAGGGTTGCCGCTTTCGCGTAGGCAGCGAAACGCGCGAATGGATTCCCGGCCGGGCCTGGGTGTTTGATGACACCATCGAGCATGAAGCCTGGAACGACTCCGACACGCCGCGGGCGATCCTCATCTTCGACGTCTGGAATCCCTATCTCAGTACTGCCGAGCGTGACCTGGTGCGCGCGGCAACCGAGGCCATCGGCAGCTACTACGGCGCTCCGCCCCCCGGGCTGGTGTGATTCAGGCGCGGCCGGCGCCGCCGCCGGCGAGCGCCGCGTCAAGCCGCGCGAGCGCCCGCTCGCGCCCGAGCAGCGCCAGCGTCGCATCGATCGGCGGTGAAACCGCCGTGCCGGTCACGGCGACACGCAGCGGTTGCGCGATCTTGCCGAGCCCCACCTGGAGCTCCGTCGCGAGAGCGTTGAGCGCCTCGTTGATCGCGGGTGCCTGCCACTCCCGGAGCGCAGCAAGGCGGGCGCGGACCTTTGCCAGAGCCCCGAGCCCATCGGGCGTCAGGTGCTTGGCGACCGCCTTGGGATCCACGCGGATGTCGTCGCTAAAGAAGAAGCGGCTGTTCTCGGCCATCTCCTTCAGCGTCTTGGCGCGCTCGCGCTGTGCGACGATCACGCCCTCGAGCAGCTGCTCGTCATCGCTGTCGGTACCGAGCCGGCGCAGCTGCGTCCTCAGGTGTGGGATGAGCGCCGTGGGCGGCGAACGCACCATGTGCTGCTGGTTGAGCCACAGGAGCTTCTCGGGATTGAAAGCCGAGGCCGCCTTGTTCACATCGTGAATGTCGAAGGCGGCAATCATTTCCTCACGGGTGAACACCTCCTGATCGCCGTGCGACCAGCCGAGGCGCACGAGGTAGTTGAGCAGCGCATCCGGCAGGTAGCCCTCCTCCTCGTACTGCAGGACGCTGACGGCGCCGTGACGCTTGGAGAGCTTGGCGCCGTCGGGACCGAGGATCATGGGCACGTGCGCGTACGCAGGTGGCGTCACGCCGAGCGCGCGCAGCATGTTCATCTGCCGCGGCGTGTTGTTCAGATGATCGTCGCCGCGGATGACGTGGGTGACGCCCATGTCCATGTCGTCGACCACGACGCAGAAATTGTAGGTGGGTGTGCCGTCGGAGCGCGCGATGATGAGGTCATCGAGCTCGGCGTTCTGAAAGGTGACCGGTCCGTGCACGAGATCCTCGACCACCGTCGAACCCGACTGTGGATTGCGGAAGCGCACGACCGGCTGCACGCCCGGGCGCGGCGTGGTCCGTTCCCGGCAGATTCCCGTATAGCGCGGCTTCTCCTTGCGCGCGATCTGCTGCGCGCGCAGCGCTTCGAGCTCTTCCTTGGTGCAGTAACAATGGTAGGCGCTACCCGCCTTGAGCATCTCCCCGATGACTGCCCGGTAACGATCGAAGCGCTGGGTCTGATAGTAGGGCCCTTCGTCCGCATCGAGCCCGAGCCAGGCCATCCCCTCGAGAATGACGCGCACCGCCTCCTCGGTGGAACGCTCGCGATCGGTATCCTCGATGCGCAGGATGAATTTGCCGCCCATCCTCCGGGCATACAGCCAGCAGAACAGAGCCGTGCGTGCGCCGCCGACGTGCAGGAGGCCGGTGGGGCTCGGGGCAAAGCGCGTGACGACGGTCATGGGATCGGGCCACAGGGGTCGGGGGCGCGCATGTTACCAAGCGCTGCGCGGCCGCGCGCTAGGTGCCCTTTGGGGCGCCGGCGGCGGGCAAGCGCGCCGGGTTTGCACCGTTTGCCTCGGTAGAGGGCCGCCTATAGACTTCCGCTCCCGAAAAGAGTGGGCGGTTAGCTCAGCTGGTAGAGCGCTGCTTTCACACGGCAGAGGTCACTGGTTCGAGCCCAGTACCGCCCACCATCTAGAACCAAAGCGTCCAGCAGTTCTCTCAGGTTAATTCGCTCGAATTTGGGACAGGGAGCTTGCTCGCAGAGGGAGCGCCGCGACTGCTTCCGGCCAAGAGCCGCGTGTCGGTCGCTTGAAATACCTGCCCGAAAGCGGCCACTCGTAGCGAACCCGGGATCAACCCAGTGATGCCAGCGCTTTCTCGACGCAGAGCTCCTTACGGCGCCTGATGGCGTTCTCTCTGACGCGCGAAGGAGCAGGCCAATGGCGCACGCTCAGCTCCGTCGTCTCGAGTATCGCGGTTGTCAGAGCTGTCCCGCATACCTGACCAGACTGTCGAGGCAACCGGCCCATCCGCGTTCGTGGCGGGTGCGAGCTGCTTCGTCAGCAATTCGTTCGTGGGTAACAGTGACTTCCGTCGAAGCGTCGAGCCGTTCAAAGCGCACGGTCACTCGCTCCGTGGGCCCAATCTGCGACTCCAATTTCCAGGTGTAGATGAGTCGATAGGGCGGCTCGATGAGCTCGAATACACCCGCTATCCAAACAACGGTGCCGTCTTGAAATCGGTTGGCAATTCGATACGCACCGCCTAGGCGCAGGTCGATCTCGGCCGCGGGACAAGCGACGCCTTCTGGACCCCACCATTGCACCAGGTGCTCTGGCTGAGTCCACGCGGCAAAAAGCTGTTCCGGTGTTGCGTGAATTCGTCGTCGCACAACGAGTGTCGCGGCGAGCTTCTCGTGCGTTGAATCGGTCGGTGGTTCGCTCATGACGACCTCTCCAGCATACCGATGGTCGCTTTAGCGCTCTTCGGTGTAGCGGGCTAGCGCATCGAGCCGGTCAATCCAGAAGGCTCTGTAATCCGTGAGCCATCGTTCCACTTCCCGCAATGGCCCTGGCGTGAGAGCACACCGGTGAACGCGACCGTCAATGGTGCGCGATATCAGGCGCGCCTTCTCGAGGACTCGAAGATGCTTAGAGACAGCGACTCGAGTCATATCAATCGGCCTGGCGAGCTCGCCCACCATAGCCGGACCCGCCGTTAGGCGCTTAAGGAGCGTGCGGCGCGTCCTGTCGGACAAGGCGTGAAGAATCGCATCGAGACGATCCTCATTGGAAAGGCGGTTGGCTTGGACTCTCGATGGCACTGATTTTCTCCAAGCTTGTATATGAAACCATTTGGTGTCATATTGCAAGGCATCCAAAGAGTCGAGCAACAATAGGAGAGCCTAGATGCTCGTTAAAGGAACGCCAGCACCAGGTTCGCACGCTCCCACGCGTCGACAGATCATCACCGGGGGCGCGATTGCCGTTGCCGGTGTTGTGATCCGTCCTGTGCCGGTCTTCGCTGACGCTAGCGATGAGATTTCGCACACAGCGGAGGCAATTCATCAGGAACGGCTGTTCAAGGCCAGCCGGAAGCGCCTCTACGAAGCGCTTACCGTCACCAAGCAGTTTGATCAGGTAACGCACGACCTAATGCAATCACCGGCAATGTCGAAAATGCAACAACCGACGGCAATCAGCCCGCACGTAGGTGGCGCGTTCGCCTTGTTTGGCGGGTACATCAGTGGCCGACATATTGAACTCGTGCCGGACGAACTGATCGTCCAGGCTTGGCGCGTTGGCAGCTGGGTTCGAGGACTCTATTCGATTATCAGCTTCCAGCTCACGCAGGAAGGCGCCGGGACAAGAATTATCTTTGACCATGCCGGATTCCCGAAGGGGCAGGCGGAACACCTGGCATCGGGTTGGCAAGAGCACTATTGGGACCCGCTCGCGAAGTTCCTCTCTTAGCTTCCCGAGGGGAACCAGCGCATCCCGGCGAACTCAGCGCAACGCGGCCAATTACGGCTCCAGAGAGCCGCCGGTCGCCGACGGCCTCCTGTGGGTCAGAAGGGGAAGTAGCTGCGCGCGAATTTCGCTCGGGCCTCCCGCGCTGGGCGGCGCGCCGCAAGAACCGAACCGCGAGCTGCCTTTGCTGCGTACCGCTCCCGAGAGCGTGCACTGCGGGTCGAGCTCACGAACGGGGCGACGATTACGTTGCCGGTAAAGCTGATTTCGGGTCTCAAGAGAGCCAGACCCAAAGATCTCAGTGCGGTTGAAGTTCTTGGGCGCGGTGGTGGCCCGCACTGGGAAGGCCTCGACCTCGATCTGAGCGTACCCGGTCTCCTTTCCTCTTTGTTTTCCGCACCCGAGTGGCTGGCAGAGCTCGGCCGCATCGGCGGTCGGAATTCCTCCGCCGCCAAAGCAGCTGCAGCACGCAGGAACGGGCGCAAGGGCGGCCGTCCGCGCACCCGATCGAGGAAGGATTCCGTTGAATCTTGACGCCTCGCCCTTCAGGTATTACTTTATGACTACCCAGAACACGAGCATTGAATCATCCTGATGGCCGCTACCAGCCTGAAACTCCCTGAAGACCTCAAACGCCGCATCGAGCGACTGGCGAATGCCGCAAACAAGACGCCCCACGCGTTCATGGTCGAAGCGCTGGCTCGTGAAGCTGAGCGATCGGAACTGAGGGCGCGTTTCGCCGACGAGGCAGCGCGTTCAGAGGCGGAAGCACTCTCGAGCGGGAAGGCCTTTGAGCTCGCCCCTACCTTTGATTACCTGGCCGCACGAACGGCCGGCGTCAAGACGCGACGTCCCAAGGCGCGTGCATGGCGACGGTCGAAATAACTCGGGGAGCGCTTGCTGACCTCGAACGGCTCTTTGACTTCATCGCCACCGAGAATCCCCAAAAGGCGCGTGAGCAGATTCTGAGCGTGCGAAAGGCGTTTGAGCTCCTGACTGATCATCCTCTCCTCGGGCGGCCTGCTGAAAAGGGGCGACGCGAGCTCATCCTCTCGCGCGGCCGTTACGGGTACATCGCGAAGTACCGTTGGCTCCCGGCCGAAGACGTCGTCCTCATTCTTGCCGTTCGACACCAGCTTGAGGCGGGATACGCCGGCGAGTAAAGCGCTGCGCTTAGTGACCGCTGCTCGCGGACGGCAGCGCTCGCGCGCGCAACGCTCGTCACGAGCGTCAGGAACCGGCCATGCGCATTCGTTCGGCCGGATGGCAATCTGGTGCCCGGAGACACCCGATTGCCTTGTCAGTTATTTGCCAACACCGATCTGCTTCATCAGCGTGGCGTTATCCCAGAACAGATATTCCTCGGCCATGACGCCCTGCTTGTTCCAATGCCCCAGTGTCGCCATCGGCAGATGGTAAGCCTTTCCCGTCGGCTGAATGACGCTGCCATCCGCTAGAGTCATGGGCTTGGTAAAAGTGCCATCCAGAAAACCCATGACAGCGGTCCATTCGGCGTCTGCTGTCCCAAAGCGCACCGGATGCTCGCTGATGCGGTTATCCGGCGCAAAGGTCCACATGAACTTCAGCTCCTTGATGTGATCGGGAATTCCTTTGGTCGTGTGGCCATCCGGGTAATGCACAACGATGTCTTGTGCATGACTCTTGTGGAGGTTTTCCCACTGCTGGCCGGTGTAGACGTGGAAGTCGAGGTCGTCGAAGTTGGCCAAGTTTTTTGCCAGCTCTGCCGGCATACCCGCGACCTTCGGCGTCGAAGCGCTGGCCTTACTGGCCGGCCAGCTCCCTTGATCGGAAGCTGCCGCACGGCCCGCGGCGAGTACACATGCAACCGTGACACCCGCTAGCGTCACGAGCGCGAGGATGTGCCTTTGCTTCGTCATGATTTCCCCTTTCGTTGAGAGCGAGCCGCGACGTTAGCCTACGCCCCTCGCATCGCGGCGGCCGCAGGCGGATCGCGGGTCTGGGACAATTTTGGGACAGTGCGCTCGTGACGTTGCGTGATATCAAATGACGTCACGTGATACTAAGTGCCCGTTGCAATTGGGGACACCACTCGCATATCGTTGATTCGTAAGCACCCTACTTCCGTTTCACACGGCAGAGGTCACTGGTTCGAGCCCAGTACCGCCCACCAACCAGAACAAGAACTTAGACCAATTCCCTTAGTACATCACCGTGGCGAGATTCCTGAGCGCCGAAGCGCGCCGGTTGCTAACGAGGCGTCAATGACTATAACGACTATGTTGACCACCTTGGAGGGCGAGAACTCATGGACACGGACATCTGGACGGTCGCTCAGGCCAAAGCGAAGCTGAGCGAGCTCATCGAAAACGCCCGCACGCATGGGCCACAGACCATCACCCGCAACGGCCGGAGGACCGCAGTCGTCGTCGACGCCGCCGAGTGGGAGCGCAAGACCCAGCGTGGCGGCTCGCTGGCCGATTTCTTCAACGCTTCGCCGCTCGGCGGCTCGGGGTTGAAGCGCCGTCGCTCCAAGGATCCCCTGCGCTCGATAGACTTGTGAGTTTTCTGCTCGACACGAAAGTCGTCTCTGAGTGGACCAGACCGCGGCCGAACGCGGGTGTCGTCGCGTGGCTCGCCAAGGTCGATGAGGACGAGGTGTTCTTGAGCGTTGTAACGTTCGCCGAGCTTCGCCACGGCATCGAGCGCTTGGCCCCCGGCGCCCGGCGCCGGCGGCTCGACGAATGGCTGCGGAACGTCCTGCCCTTGCGATTCGAAGGGCGAATCGCTGGAGTCGATGGAGCGATCGCCGATGAATGGGGACGGCTGGTGGCCCGCTGCGAGGCGCGCGGGCGTTTCATTCACGCTATGGATGCGCTCATTGCCGCCACCGCGCAGGTCCATGGCCTGACGCTGGTTACCAGGAACACTGCGGACTTTCAGGCGTCCGTGAAGTCGCTCCTAAATCCCTGGACGTAGCCACGGACGCATTTAGCCCACGCGCGGCGCGGCGAGTCCTGCGGAAGGTTGAGTGGCAATCGAAGAGGCGGAAATTGCCGGCCGGATGACATGTGCTGGGACAATTTTGGGACAGTGCGCTCGTGATATTGCGTGATATCAAGTGATATCAAATGACAACAAGTCCTTGTTGCGACTCGGGGCACCGCTCGCATATCGTTGATTTGTAGGGACCCTACTTCCGTTTCACACGACAGAGGTCACTGGTTCGAGCCCAGTACCGCCCACCATGCAGGGTCAAGCCGCCCGCGGGGCGTCCGTCAGTCCGATCGTGAGCCGCTTGCCGACGGCGGTGGCGGCCTTCTGGACGGTATCAAGCAACACGTTCGGATTCTCAGGGTCAAGGAGCCGCTCGAGCTGGCTACGGCTGGTGCCCATTCGCTTTGCCATTTCGCTCTTGCTGATACCCCCTTTCTTCATCGCCTCAGTAACTTCCCAGGACAACACCCGCTTCCAGGCAAGTGTAGTCACCTCCTCGTAAAGCCCCTCGGAGCGCAGGAACTCGTCGAACGAAGAGCCCAGATGCTTATTTCGACGTCTTGCCACTTTCCACTTCCTTCTGCCGCTTAACGGCAAGATCTAACTCCTCCTCGGGTGTCTGCTGTGTCTTCTTGATGAACCCGTGCAGCAGCACCACTTGCCCCTGATACACGACGAACAAGATCCGCGCGATCCGCTTCTGGGTGAGAGAGCTTCTCACCTCCCAAAGTCCTCGCCGTGAAGCCAGAGACCGGCAAGTGGGCATGCCCACCCGCCAACCGAATTCGACCGTAGCGATATCCGTCCCTACGATCCGCTTGTCCTCGCGCGATAGCGCCTTGAGCCATTTGCGTACGGGCTCGGCACCCGTTGGCGTTCTGTAAAATATCGCCGGCAGGATCTTGCGTTTCTTGGCAGTCATTTGCCTCTATGTACCTTGCGCGGTACATTGTACCTTATGCGGTACTAGATGCAATCGCCGGTTGCGAGGCTGTTCCCGCCCGCCGGGGCGCAAGCGCTGCAGTCGCCCTAGCGTTCCCTGCTCTTGACGGCAGTGGCCCGTTGGCGAGCGTCTGCTGCCGGCCAAGACCAGCCAGTCGAGTCTTCGGAGTAAACTTCCCGAGAGCCGTCAGTCGGGATCCAGGGTCGGCTTTCAGGTTGGCGCGGGGGCCTACATGCGATACTTGATTGCGTTGGGTGCTGTTGCGGCGTTTGTTCTTAACTGCAGCGCAGGCTTTGCACAAATTCAGATTTGTGAGGATGCGTCGCCCTGCAAGACCTTTTCATCGCAAGAGAAAGCTAACCGCTACGTCGAGGACTCGGCGAAAGAAAAAGAAGCGCAGGCCCGTGACATCGTTCTCCACATGCCGATCGATTACCGCGACTGCATTTTGCCAGCCCTGCTCGATGAGATGTTGTCTTTAGCACAGAAGGGAACGGAGCACATTTATGTCGCCGACATGGATAGGGAATTGCAAGACAAGTTAGCTGAGCACGGAGTCTTCACGTCGCCAGAGTCGGCCTTTCCAGAGGATGTCAAGGAGCTTCAGAACTACACTCACCACACGTCGTACTGGCATTTCAGTTTTCGCTTCACCGCGGTCTTGAAGCCAAACGAAGAATACGAGGCTCGAATTGGCTATCACTGCGGCTCCTTGTGCCTGTCCCGGACTCGTTACGTGCTGCGGCGAGTCGGCGCTACCTGCGCCGTTACGTCGAAGGAATGGGAAGGCGGAGCGTGAGAATTCGCCCAGGAGCGGACTTTGAATGAGCTCCATTAACTTCCCGACGACTGTCGTTCGACGATGACGACCACTCAGGTTCACCCTGCGACATCAGTCGGAGTATTGAAGTGTGAGGACGCGGGTTCCCCACAAATCGTTGTCAGCGAGTAGAAAGACCGTCTGCGGAGATGCCCCCTGTAGGAAGGCAACACGACTGCACTGCTGCGGCCCTTGCGGACTGGTCCTCATGAAATCGCCAATCTCACCTTTCGGATCAATATAGCCGACCAGATTCGTGCCTTGGTCGCAGCCGCTCACCAGGACACCACCTGAGGGAGTCAAATACGCCGAGTTGATGCTTTGCATGAATTTGGATAATGCATGCGTGTCGCCGCTGCGTTCCGTGAGGTCCCAGTCAAACCGCGTGACTCGCACGCCGGCCGCGGCATCCGCCCGTCGCGCCTCAGCTACAGCGGCCATCATGGCCGCGAAGTTTGCTTCAGCGTCCGCGAATCTTGCTTCAGCCGGAAGCGCTTTGCGTGGCCCGACGCGCCGTTCGAACAGGGTCAGCCCATTGTCCGCGGCCAATAGGAACGCGGCAGACGCGAAATCATGGCGTAGTCGCCGGATTTCAGAGCCATCAGCCGCAACTTGCACGACGAAGGTTGCCGGATGATTGAGATTCGGGTTCTCGACCGCTTTGACCCAAGCATCGCCCGTGGCGGTAATGGGTGTGACCCTAACAGTTACTGCCCAGGTCAGTGTTCCGTTCGTTCTCCAGAGAAGCCCAGCACACGGAGAGTCCTCCGGCGCAGCGGGCAGGTGCGCTATCTGCTGCCCCTGGTCCTCGGCGAATGATCTTGACCAGACCTGTTTACCCTGGCGGTCGATCATTTCCATCCACGGTACCGGCTGGTGTGCGTGTCGGACGTCGCTTTCGGTCCAGCCCGCCAACACGTAGCCGCCGGTCACTTCCGTTCCACAAAGGGCACCGTGCAGCGCCGGCACATTCTCAAGCTTCAACACAGGAGAGGCATGACCGCTCTCATCAATCGGCCGAATGTATTCGTATATCAACGGCCCGATGCGCTCCGCCCATCCCGGTCCATGAGATTCCTGGGGGGTCGGCTCGCGTGTAAACGCGGTTCCGGCGACCCAATAACCGCCCCCGGAAGCACGGCCGGTGATGATGGGTCGCTCTTTGGGTGCCGGGTCTGGCGGCCGCTTGCGCCACGCGAGGTCGCCAGTTGCAGTGAACTTGAGGTACTCAGGTTCATCATTGTGGATACCGACTGCGAAGACTCCGCCGTCGTTCGTGCCAATGTAGGCCTGGACGCCTTGTCCATTGCCCTCGGCATGCTTGCCGACAAGTCTCTCAGACAGCACGCGGACGTTCTGCGTCGGCGCTGCGTTGCTCATCACCGGGTCAGCCGACCCCTCAGCACTGGCGACTCCACCAATCGCACACGTTAGCAGACCGGCTACTGCGACCCTAGGTGACATGGCGTTCCTTATCACGGTGCAACAGATACAGTTAACACTCAGTCACGCTATCGCTCAATAGCAGACACCGGAACGTCTGCTCCGGCGCATTGGAACGGCTGTTATCCGTGAGTACTCAGCGTCTCAGAAGGGTCAGGAGCGGCCGTCCGCGGGTTAGTTTCAATCGACGGTCAACTGACCGGCCAATACGAATCGGTTCTCGCGCCAGAAGCATCGCCCGGGAGGCGCCGTTCGCCAACTTAAAGCCACCGTACTCTCCGACGTTTAGCATACCGCTCG
>Ga0210399_10002432_pt1 | contig 14475 bp, 9 predicted proteins | sample IncBWC14MmetaG_FD_150865 | JGI IMG/M metagenome (GOLD analysis project Ga0210399, IMG submission 150865) | Forest soil microbial communities from Barre Woods Harvard Forest LTER site, Petersham, Massachusetts, United States - Inc-BW-C-14-M | ecosystem: Environmental > Terrestrial > Soil >... | reverse complement strand
CACCGCCAGCCGCCGGCCACCTCCAACCACCGCCAGATCAATCCAGTGGCTGCCGACTTTGAATCGCGGCAACACCACAAAATTCGCCGCGGCCAGGATGGCCTGCACCCGCCTCACAAACACCGACTCTGTTTTGTCCGGCAGTTGTTGCCTTTTATCTTCCCATGCGGTGGGATTAATGGCGTGCTCAATCAACCGACGCCGGTAATCACCCGGTTTGAGGTCGGTTTCGTGATCGAGGCTGTGCACCACCCACATTTGATCGCGCGCCCGGCTGGCGGCGACGTTGAACCGTTTTTTGAAGATTTTTTTCGGGCCTTCCTGTCGTATCGGCAGCGGCGGGTCCGCGGGTGGGCCATCCACGATCGAGAGAAACACGACGTCGCGCTCGTCGCCCTGGAATTGCGCCGAATCGCCGCAGAGAATCCGCCGACGCCTGTATTCGGCCGGTTCGATGCGCTGACGCAAAATCGCATCCACCTTCATTGCCTGTTGATCGCCCACCATGGACACCACACCGAAGGTTGTCGGTTTGCCTTCCTCGTTCTTCGCATATTCCGGCTGCTCCAATGCGGCGCAGATGAGCGAGGCGATGGCTTCCGCTTCCACTGGATTGGTTTCCTCCGAGCTGACTCCGCCATTTCCTTCGACACGATAAGGAATAACGTGCGGCGCAAGCTTGATGGACGACGCCTCGCGCAGCGGCTTGACTTCGCCCTTGTACGAGAGGTGATTGCTGAACGCGATGATGTCCGGCGCGCAGCGGAAATGTTCAACCAGCCGGATGACGCCGCCAAACGAGACCTGCGCCAGTTCGTAAATCGAGGTGGTACCGTCGTAGTGTTGCCGCGACGGGAAATCCTTTGGGAGATGGATGTCGATCAACTCTCCGACTTCCTTCATGTCCACGCCCACGGCTACCGGCGTTACCTGTTCGTCATCGCCGACGATGACGGCCTGGCGTCCGAGGTAGAGCGCGAACATGGCGGTCGGATCGCATTGACTCGCTTCGTCAATGATCACGACATCAAACCGGGTCGTGCGCGGATCGAACGAATCGGCGACTTCGTTCAAAGGCATGATCCACACGGGCACCGCGCCCTTGGCAACGGTGAGTTCTTTCCGTGCCGCCGCGCGCAACTCCGCGTCGCGTACGCCGACGCCGGTTTTGGAGAGCTTGTTGCGCGTCAAGGCATACGATTTGAGCGCGTGCTGCTGTTCCGGACTGGTCTGCCGGATTAGACTGGCCCATGTCCGTCTCTCGGCCAGTTTCGCGGTGACCACCACGAGTTCATTGTTCAACCGTTCGATGTTTTGTTGCAATTCGTCGAGCGACACCTTTGCCCGCCGTTCCAGTTCATCGTGGACCTGCCGCCATTCCCAGGCTGCCGCCGGGTCGCCGGGGGATTCCGGCCTGGCGTGGGTTGGGTGCCGGTTCTCGAGTGCCGAGGCCCACGCCGGCGCGCCGGCCTGCAAACGGGCGAGCAGATTCCGGCGCGATTCCAAGTCCGGCTCAATGCTCTTGAGCCGAATCAGTTCTTCATAAGCTTCCTCATAATCTGTCGGTGAGGCTTCCCGAAGGGCCTTTCTTAACTCCTGCGAAGTTGCTGCTTCCGGTGAGTCGCTCTCCGGGAAAGCCGCCAGCCATTTGGCCCAGACGCTTTCCAGATGCTTTTCGCGTAACCGGCCCGCGCGCGCCTTGAGGATGGTTTCCAGTTCGCCGGTGACTGCTGTACGTAGGCGGCGCAGTTCGGCGTTGGTCCCCGTTTCCGGCGGCGTGGATTCCAGATAATGCTGCCAGTGGAAACCGAGCCGCGCAAAATCCTCTTCCAGCGCGAGCCATGTCGATTTGTGCCAATCCAGGCAGTTCTGAATTGTAGGGACAAAACCGTGAGCGACCTTCTCCGGCTGATCGGTCAGATCCTCCGCTGGCGGTCCGCCGTTGGCCGACATCTGTCGCGCCCACCGTTCGGTGAGTTCCTCCCGGACAACCTTCAGGCGCAACAGCGCCCGGACGGCCCGCAACTGTGCCGGCTGCTTCAGCGCCGCCGGCCGGTTTCCCATGCGCACCGTGGTGATGAACTGATGGCAATGCGGCTTGGTAAGTTTCGTCAGCCGGCCGAATGATTTGCCTGATTCGATGTGCTGGATGATTTCGTCCACGATAGGCAGCAACTCGCTCGGTGGCCGCTGGTCGTCCACTCGCGGGCCGTGAGTCATGACCTGCGCATGACATTCCTGGACCTCGCGCCAGGAATTTTCAATCAGCCCAAGCAGCGAATCCCAGACCTGGCGCGCATGGCTGCCGTCCCGACCGGCTTGCACGGCTTCCAGTTGCCACGGCGCGCTGTCTTTCAAAAACTCGATGGCTTTGGTCGCGCGCGACAACATCCGGTCGAACTCCGCCAAATCGTCTGGGCCGGACGCGCCGTTCCACAATTCCTCCCGGTAACGGACGTTCTGCGCGGACAAGGCGCTGATTTCGTCCATCAATTCCCGGAACGCCGTCGGCGTTGGCAGCGCCGCAAGGTCCGGGCGGCTCGCTTTCATCTCGCGTTCGTCGCGGAGACTGACCCGCGCATTGGTGTGATAAAGCGCGGCAATCTCCGCCGGCGACAACGGCGGCTCCTCGCCTGGATTGACCGGGCCCGGAATCCAATCGTCCGAGCCAACACCTTGTTTTACCCGTTTTGCGGCGTCAATTGGCCGGGTCTCCTTCCCGCCGAGCCGGATGCCGCGGATTTCGTCCTGTCGCGCCTCCAGCAATTGCGCCCGCGCCTGGGCCAACTCGGCCATAATCCGTTCGCGTTTGTGCTGGATCTGTTCCGCTTCCCGTTCCAACACCTCATCATCCTGGGTAAGCCGGACCGAGATTTGCCGGACCGATTGGTGCAGGTCCTCCTGGCTCTGCTTGTCGTTTTGCAGGACACTGATGCACAGCGGACGCAAGGGTTCCGCGACTTGCTGTCGCAACACGCGCAGCGCTTTGGGCGTGTGCGCCGTGACGAGCACGCGTTTGCCCCGCGCCAGCAGGTGGCCGAGCAGGTTGGCGATCGTGTGCGTCTTGCCGGTGCCCGGCGGGCCCTGTACCACGACGCAGTCGCGCTTCGCCAACTGGCGCGCAATCTCCAGTTGCTCCTTGTTTGCTGGTTTGCTCAACAATATCTCCGAGGCTACGCTGTCGGCGGAAACTCCTGACGCCGCCATCGGCACTTGCGTCCCGGCGGGATGGCCCCTGCCGAGGCCCACGATTTGCAGCAGGGCGGCGGAAAATTCCGTACGCTTGCCGATGTCCTCCCGCACCATGTCGAACACGTTCTCGATTCCCGAACGGCGTTGGCGCATGAAGATGGCCGGCGCCCGGCGAATGGTGGGCTGGTCGTCCCTGGGCTGGCAATTGGCGGCCAGCATTTCACCAACGTTCGGGAAAATGCCGTAAATCAGCCGGCGCAGAAATCCATCCGTTTCGTCTCCGCCGAGCGGGGAAAGTTCAGTTTGCTTCAACTCGTCCACGCACCGGGCAATTTGTTGATGGTTCGCTTGCGGAAGGAGTCGCAAAAATTCCACGTGCAACTCCGGCGGTTGTTCGCGCTTGCGAAAAACGAACTGTGGATTGCCCTTTTCTGGATAAAATTCCAGTTCCAGCCGCTGGAGCAACACCGGATGCTTGAACGCGCCGCCTTTGTCAGGACAGTTCAAGAGCCCGTCACCGACCAGCAGTTCGATTTGTTGCGCTTCGCGCTCGTGGATGCCGAACCATTCATAAACGGCCTGGAACACTGCGAGCGCCTGGCGGGCAGGCTGTTCGCTCTGCCGCCACTGGGCCCGTTCCTCCTGCCATTTCCTGAATGCCGCCGGACGCTGCGGCGCATCTTCAAATCGTTCCACGCTCGTGGATTCGTTTTTGTTCCGCACGGTTCGTGTCGGCTGCACCTCGGCAGGGATTTCAATCTCCTGCCAACCGGGCTTCAACCAGTCGGCAATGGCCGCCGGCGGCGTGGGACAATGCGTCAAGACAGGCCGTGTGATGCGAAAAACGATGTCGCCGTCCTCCTCCGCTGCCTGCTCGGGATCGCCGTTCGGGCGGAAAATTTCGATGGCCGCGTGGGGCGGCAGGTCATTCAGCCAGAGCACCCGCATTTGCTGGGCAATGTCCCGCACGTGCGGGTAGCGCAAATCGAGATAAGTTTTTAGGAATTCAAATATTTTCAGCAGTCGTCCTGCTGGTTCCGATATTGTTGATGGTAATGATGCAGGTGTTGTTACTGGTGGGGTGGTTATTGGCTCATTCATAATACGTCTATTGCAGTCCGGCTCTTAAAGCCAAGGAACTTGGACCGCTAAATGTTGCTGCGCGTTCAAAATTGTTGAATGTTTCGATATCCAAGCTGATTTCACGCGCTTTTGAGACATAATGTCGGGGTCGCTCCACAATCGCTCAAGGGTGTTTGACAGGAGGAAACCGACAGATTTTTCGGAGTCGCCGCAAGGCTGCATTTACGCCGCTGTCATTTGAGCGGCGACCTGGAGATTTTTTCGAGCGGCTCGATGGCGTCCTGGAGCAATCGGTGGCCGGTAACTTCCAGCAATCTCAGTGACGGCGCCTGGGAGGCGAGCAGCCCGTTTTCGCATGTGTGACGGGCTTCTTCCAGATCAGCTTCGTTTTCCGGTCGCAACAACTGTCGCAGTCCAGCGCCCACACGCGGAGCGAGTTCGCGCCAATGTGATGGAAAGTGCCTTCGAAGAGCGTTCGCCCAAAATTCCGGCCAGCGCAGAAGGGAATCTTCCTGCCGGCCTTCGGCAAGACGGGCGAGCGCCAGGACCCGGCCGAGGTCTTTATTGGCGCGTTTGACGCGGCGGCCGGCAATGAGACCGCTCATTGTTTCCCTCCCGATTAGCGGATGATGGAGCAGGTTGGCCAGCGCCATGGTTTCAGGTCGGGCGATGGCGATGCCAAACGGAGTCCTTATCGGCTCAAATTCCGCCAGTGACAAAAAGCGAAAGCTGCACAGGCTGAAATGCCCTTTGGCGGTGATCAGCCGGAGGTCTCTCCGGTCGAGATCGTTTTCGGACTCGGGCACGGTAAGCAATTCGATGAACCAGTCTTGCGAGCCGGGCGGATGCAACCGGACGACCGGCAACTGATTCTCCGGAGTCTGGGCATCGCCCGGTTTGCCCCAACTTCCTTCAGCGCGCAACTGCCAATTCTCGGCAAACAATCGGTCAGCGACGGCCTGCCCGGTGGGAATGGCCCGAACGCGCGGAGAAATAAGACAATCCACGTCTTTGGTGCGGACCTGCAGCTTGGGGTCGTCGCCAAAATAATGATAGCCGGCAGCGAGGCTGCCGACGACGATGATGTTCCGCCGGAAGTCCTGCGGAATGGCGGTGGCTATCCGTTTCAAAACGGCACTGGGCGAAATCAACTTTGCACTGGCTTCACGGCTCATACGGCGAGACCTTGGGTGGCGGGAAACGAATTAAGGAACTCGAGCGCCTGGGATTCCAAACCCGCTTCGTGCAAATCAAGCAGACATTCAACCGGGTCGGCCCAGGGAAGAACGCCATCACCGGGCTGGAACAGCGATTCAGCGCGCCGGATGAAATGGATTACCAGCGTCGGCGATTCATCGCGGCGCGTGGTTCGCTCAAGGCCCGGGTCAAGACGTTTAATCCATGAAAGGTCCATGGCTTTCCGTCCGGAATGGATGCAAAGGTCCAGGCGTGGATTGCCGACGAGGTCGAAGGCTGGTTGGTAATGTTTCGCTGCCAGGACACCGCCGACGGCCAGGCCCTGCGGCGGGTATTGGCGCAAACGGCGGAGCAAGGATTCCGCCGAGCGCGGCTGGCCCGAACGGTCCGCGAAACGAATGGTACCGCGAACATCATCCGACACCGCCAACAACCGCGCCCACTCATCGCGTGGAAAAATTCGCAGCTCGACGCTGCGGTCGGAATGACGTTTTAGATAATGCTTCAGGCGTTCGAGGGAGCGCGAAACGGTGGGATGGCTCGCCCCGGAAATCTTCATGAGGGAATTGATCGCGAGTGGTCCCCGGCCCAGCATCCATTGGTGGATGAGAATTCGCAGGATTTCATAATGTGCCTCGGAATTTCTTCCCGCCGGGGCTGGCCGCCGGGAGATTTCGTGCCGCAGGATTTCTTCCAATACCGGTATTTCTTTCGTGTGCGGCGAAACCGGAATGCCGCTCCATTTTCCCGACTGGCGGATCGCCAGCGCCAGGCGCTTGAACAATTCCGGTCGAATCACCATACCTGCCCCTTGCCATTCCTCGCGCAAGCGGGATTCCGTGATGGCCGGTTCCTCCAGGACCAGCACGACGCGACGCACCTTGGCGGATGTGGCGGCCCGGCCCATCTCCATCAAAGCCGCGCGCAACCTTCTGGCGTCCCTGGATTCCATGAGCACCTGGTATAGCGTATCACCCTCCACGGCATCCGCCACAAAACCGGGGAAGTTTTCTATTGGACGCTCGAATTGAATCTTATTCACCGAATCAACATACGACTTTCAAATGAAAGTCGCAAGTATAAATAAAAGTCGGGAGTTTGATTATCGTCTGGGACGCGTTCCCGGTTGACCTTCACCAACCTGAGCGGCCTGCGTTCCGCGGATTGGCAATCACATTGTGAGGACGGCGCGGAAGCGGGCCTTGCCCTCCGCAACGCGCTCGTAGGCCCTCGCAGCTTCGGCCAACGGGTAGGTTTCGATTATCGGTTTCACTTTTCCTTTGGCCACGTAATCCAGGGCTTCGTAGAGATATTCGGGGCCATTTTGCTGGCTGCCGATGATTTTGATGCGCTTGAAGAGCAACTCGATCAACGAGATCGAAAGCGGTTCCGCGTCGGCGCCCATAACAATGAACCTGCCGTCCGGGCGCAGGCCCTGAATGCTGTCCATCATGGATTTGGTCGAGTTGGAGGTGCTGAGGATGATGTCGGCGCCGCCCGCTGCGGAAAGGTTCTTTCCGTCGCGGACAATTTCATCGGCGCCCATCTCACGAATCATTTTGTCCTTATCGGGGGAGTGCGAAATCGCGATAGTCTCGAAGCCCGCAGCCTTCGCGTATTGCACCGCCAGGTGCCCAAGCCCCCCGATTCCAAGTACGGCCACGCGCTCGTGCGGCTGGGGCTCGGCCCAGCGAAGTCCGCTATAAACCGTGTACCCGGCGCAAAAAATCGGCGCGGCCTGCTCGTAGGAAACCTTTTCAGGAATCAGGTAGGTGGCGTCGGCGTTCATCAGCATATACTCGGCGTGACCGCCTTGGGCCTCGGCCCCCGTGCCTTTCAGATAGGGGCAGAACATCCTGCGGCCGCGCTGGCACCATTCGCACCGTCCGCAGGTGGACTGAATCCATGCCGAGCCGACGCGGTCGCCTGCCTTGCGAGTGGTTACATCGGGAGCTACGGCGACGATCTCACCCACTGGCTCGTGGCCAAGGATTCGAGGAAATTGTCCTGGAAGATGTCCAAGCGTTTGGTGCACATCGGTGTAGCAGATCCCGCTTGCGTGCATCTTCACCAGCACTTGACCTGAGCCCGGCTCAGGCTGGGGAACATCTTTGATCTGCCATGAACTGCTGACGGCGGGTACGACTGCGGCTTTCATACATTTCCTCCTAGTGGTTCAATGTGAGTGCCTTTGTAGGCGGTACATGATTTACTGATAGCACGACATTGGTTTTTGTGTCCAGAGGTACCGAGCGCTACCCGGTGAGGGAGAATTGGTTTTCGAGTTTAACAGCCATGGCGGGATACCATCCCAGGGCGGTCCGGTCTGACTACAGGCAGCCAGGATCACGCGCTAGTGCTCCGACGAAGTGGACGACAAAGCCCGTTGAAGGCAGGGTGTTCAGAGGTGTCACGGATCTGGCCCGGAGCCCAAAAAATTTCTCGCCTCCGCGGCGGGAGGTGAATTCAGTGGCCAATTCCCGAGGCGAGCATCGCCTCAATCGCCGCGGGCAACGGCTCGCAGATTTCGTCGAATACAGCGCGACCCTCGGCGGGTGAAAAATCCAGCGAGCGTGTCGCAGCGTGGATGAATCCGCGCGTCGTCTGGTGCGCGTAACCGAACAATCCCTGTCGCAGAGGCAGCGAATAGACCGCCAGCGTCAGGCCGAACACCAACGTATGCCATCCGTGGGCCTGCTTCACATCAACCGCGGCAAGATATCGCTGGACGATTCGTTCATCGCGCAACGGACGGAGCTTTTGCAATTGTCCCTGGCCGACCCTTCGGCTTGCGCCGGCGAAATTGCGAAGGATCGGTTCGTTCGCCAATTTCTGGTCGAAGGCGACAAGTTCGCGGAGTTCACTTCGCGAGCCATGGTTCCAGGCGGTCTGGATGGCCGGAAGTTCAATGGGACATAGAATTCGCGTGTGGTAATCGCGAAGAAATATACGCAGCGCGTCCAGAGTGTCGATGCGCCCGAGATGCAATGTCTCCGACACGCCGGTCAGGGTGACCAGGCCATCGACCGTCCCGAGTTGTTCCACCAGGGGATGAAAATCCCCGAGCAGTTCCAACGCTTCGAGCGGCGCTTTTTGTGTCTGATGTTGCATTGTGCCGGCCAAAATATTTTATTTCGCCATTCAGCTTTTCACCGTTCACCGTGCCCTGCTGGCCACCCTAACGCCAGCAGTAAAAGTGCCACGATGCAGATTAATAACTTGCACGACACCCATCCGAGGCCGTAACCTATTTGCGTTTCATTGCCCGAAAAGCAGAACAAACCCCACCGAGGCAATTGGAACGATCAGGAGCACACGATGGCTAAAGTTGATTTTGCAATTGGAATCGGCGGCGAGGCCGGGCAAGGCATTGCAACCCCCGGCGACATCCTGGCGCGCATCTTCGCCCGGCGCGGCCTCAATCTTAACGCCTATAACGCCTACCAATCTCTCATCCGCGGCGGTCATACGTTCCTCACCATCCGCGCCAGCGACGGTCCGGTTCGCAATATGGGCGACAAGCTCGATGTGCTAATCCCGCTGAACCAGGACACGATGGACCGCCACCTCCGGCTTCTGGGCGCGGGCGCGTGCGTATTGTTCGATAGCGATAAAATCAAGCCCGGCGCGGCCGCCGCGGGCGTGCAGGTTTGCCCGCTGCCGATGAAACAACTTACATCGGGCAACAAACTTGCCGCGAACACGGTCGCCATCGCGTCCACGCTGCAAATGTTGGGCGTTGAATTCAAGGCGTTGGAGGACTCGCTGGAGCGCATCTTCAAGCGCAAGGGCGATGCGGTAGTTTCTGAGAACGTCGGGTTTGCGCGGACTGGATACGATTACGCGGCAAGCAACTTCAAGGCGTTTCCCTTCAAAGCGCCGAATCTTGGCAAAGGTAATGCTGTATTGACCGGGAACATGGCCATTGCGCTTGGCGGAATTGCCTCCGGCGTGAAGTTCTATGCCGCCTACCCCATGAGCCCCTCGACCGGAGTGCTCATGTATATGGCAAGCCATGCCCGACAGTTGGGCATCATGGTCCGCCAGGTCGAGGACGAGATCGGTGTCATGAACATGGTCATCGGCGCGGCGCAAACCGGATGCCGGGCCATGTGCGCCACTTCGGGCGGCGGATTTGCGCTGATGACCGAAGCTGTGGGAATGGCGGGCATGATCGAGACGCCGGTCGTTTGCGTGGATGTCCAGCGCGCCGGTCCGGCCACCGGCGTACCGACCAAGACCGAACAGGGCGACCTCTGGCAAATCCTCGGCGCTGGCCAGGGAGATTACCCAAAGATCGTTGTCGCACCCACCAGCCAGATTGACGCCTTCAAAATCATCCCCGAGCTGTTCAACCTTTGCGACAAGTATCAGTGCCCCGGCCTGGTACTTTCCGATCTTTTGATTTCCGAAGGAACGGCGAGCGTTGATCCCAAGGATCTCGACTTCAGACAAAAGATTGAACGTGGCGAAATGATTTGGCCGAACGGCAACGGGAACGGCAATGACGCAAATCCCTTTGGCGGCGCAACCGACAATGCCTATTTGCGTTACAAGAACACCGAGAGCGGCATTTCGCCGCGCGCCGTCCCCGGCGTGCCGGGTCACATTCACGTCGCGGCGACCGATGAACATGACGAAGACGGCACGTTGATCAGCGACGAGTTCACAAATCCGACGAAGCGCCGCATGATGGCCGAGAAGCGGGCGCGCAAGATGGAGACGGTGCTCTCGCAAATCGCTGCGCCAAAGTTGGTCGGCCCGGAAAAAGCCGAAGTCACTCTGGTGGGCTGGGGTTCGACCGAAGGCGTCATTCGTGAAGCGGTCGAGAAACTCGCCGCCGAAGAAGGAATCGTCGCCAACCAGATTGCCGTGCGCTGGATCGTTCCGTTCCACGCCGAGGAAATCAGCCGCCTGTTGACCCGCAGCAAACGCATCATCATCGTCGAGAACAATCAGAGCGGGCAGTTTGCGCGTTACTTGCGCTCGGAGACCGGCATTGCCGCGCACGGACACATTCGCAAATACGACGGCGAACCGTTCATGCCGCATCACATCGTCAATGCCGTGAAGGATCAGTTGGCCGGAAAGACCGAATTGTCCGTCCCCGAGCATGAGATTTTTGTCTAACCGTTTCGAAAAACACATATGAGCACAGTAGTTGATCCCCTCCCAGGAACCGCCACCGCATCGGCGAGCGCCGAATTGAATAAGGACAGTTACAAAAACAAGATCCACCCGGATTGGTGTCCGGGCTGTGGCGACTTCTCGGTCCTGGCGGCTTTGCAGACAGCGCTGTTTGAATTGGGCCTCAAGCCGCATCAGGTCGTCGTGATCAGCGGAATCGGCTGCTCGTCCAATCTGCCCGGGTTCATCAACACCTACGGCATGCATACGTTGCACGGGCGATCGCTGGCGGTCGCTACCGGCGTCAAACTCGGCAATCACGAACTCAAGGTCATCGCCACCGGCGGTGATGGCGACGGCTTCGGCATCGGTGGCAATCACTTCATGCACACCATGCGCCGCAACGTGGACCTGACATACATCGTCATGGATAACCAGATTTACGGCCTCACCACCGGTCAGACTTCGCCGACCAGCCGCAAGGGCATGAAAACCAAGAGCACTCCCTACGGCAACGTCGAGAACCCGATTAATCCCATTCCTCTGGCGCTGGTTGGCGGTGCGACCTATATCGCGCGCGGCTTCAGCGGCAAGCAAAAGCACCTCGTGGAGCTGTTGAAGGGCGCAATTCAGCACAAGGGCTTTTCGTTTGTGGATGTCTTCAGTCCCTGCGTGACCTACAACAAGGACAACACCTACCAATTCTTCAATCCCAAGGTGAAAATCCTCGAAGAAATGGGCCATGATCCCTCCGATTTCCACAAAGCCATGGACCGCGGTTATCAATGGGGCGACGAAATCCCCATCGGCGTGTTCTGGAAACGCACCGATCTTCCGACCCTTGAAGAATCCGAACCCGTCCTCGACGAAGGCGGCCCACTCGCCTTCCGCCAATTGGGCGTCACTGACGAACAAGCCAAGGCACTGATCGCCGAATTGCTGTAAGGGTCCCGATTCGGCCTCAGCAGGTAGTCTCCTGTCCGCAATTCGACGTCTGTTCGGCGTCTCCGTAGTTAAATTTTCCCGCCTATTGCGCGGGCTTCGCGCATTCGAGCGCGTCTTCCTGATCATTTCCCGCGTAAATTGGGCTCGGCACGGTGCGTGCTCATACCCATTTGTAGCCAGTTCTTGATACCGTAGTTTGGTTCCGGGCCACAGGAGGTGGGGTTAGGTTTAGGCAGTAGTAGTTGGTTGAGTGAGTTGAAGACGGACAGGGAGGGTGGGGAAGTAGAGCGTCAGCCGCGGACGTTTTTGGGGCTGAACGCTCACTTCCGCGGATGAAGAATGGTCCGGGCCAAACTGCGTTCGAGAGTGGGCTAAGCTAAGGAGAGCAAGCAGATGCAATCCCGCGGGCAAAAGTCCGGGTTCACGCTCATCGAAATGCTGGCGGTAATCACCATCGTCGGCCTCCTCGCCGCGCTTCTGCTCCCGGCCCTGGGGCGAACGCAGGCGAAGGCCCGGCGCGTTCAATGCCTGACCAATCTCCGACAGACCGGCATTGGCTTTCATTCCTTCCTGCACGATCACAGCGACAATTTCCCCATGCAAGTGTCCACCAATTCGGGTGGCACTGAGGAAATCCTCCTCGCCGGATACCGAACCGGGATCGAATTCTACATCTCATACGCGCCCTTTCAGGCCCTGTCCAACGATCTCGCCAGCCCCTGGATTTTCGCCTGCCCGACCGATCCGTCCCGCACGCCTGCAAATGATTTCGAGACCCTCAACAATCGCAACGTCAGCTATTTCATCGGCGCAAACGCTGACTACGAACTGCCCAACTCGATTCTTGCCGGCGACCGAAATATCATCGGCGCGGCACCCGGTTCATCGCGAACGCTGGTGCGCCTGAACGAAAGCGCGCCTGCGGTTTGGACGCGCGAAATGCACGGCTGGAAGGGAAACGAATTGTTCGCCGACGGCCATGCCGAACGCGTCAACGGCCGCGCCCTTACCTTGCCCCGGCGGAATGCGCCCGCCGTGATGGATTTGCTGGTTCCGACCGTCAAGCCTGCCTCGCCCGCTCCGTCCGCGCTGGCTCTAGACTCGGGTGGGTATCCCAAGGCACGGAAATGGTGATTTTAATGCGCACTCCGCATTCCCCCAAATCGTCCTCGTCGTCGTCCTCGGTCTTGATCCTCGCCAATCGCGCGTTTGCGCGGCTTGAGTTGGCGCTTGTCGTGGCGATTCTTGGCCTGCTGGCGTCGTTCTTGATTGCAGACATCGCGAAATCAAGGGAGCGGTCCGTCCGAATCACCTGCACCTGCCATTTGAAACAGTTCGGATTGGCTTTCCGCATATGGGCGGGCGACAACATGGATCGTTACCCGATGGAGGGACTCACGAACCGGGACGGGAGCCTGCTGTTTCCCAATTCCACCAACGCCTATCTGTATTTCGCGGCCATGTCCAATGAACTCAACTCGCCGATCGTCCTGGCGTGTCCGGCTGACAAGGAGCGTTCTCCCGCAAAGAATTGGGCGAGCCTGAGCAACACCAATCTCAGTTATTTCCTTGGCCTGGACGCTGACGACGCCCAGCCCGCCACGCTGCTTGCGGGCGATCGAAATGTGACTAACGGCGCGCCATTGACCAATGGAATCCTGACCTTGACCACAAATCGGCCAACGGGTTGGACCTCGGCTATTCATCGGGTCAACGGCAATGTGGCCCTCGGGGACGGCACCGTCCAGCAATTGAGCAGCGCCAGACTTAGGGATGCGGTGGCCGCCACCGGCACCAACGCGATGCGGTTATTGATCCCTTGATTTAGACGCTTGTAATTTTTTGATTTGCGTCTATGTTTACCTCGGGTAATCGTTCGAGGCTGCGTTCGTCCTCGGGCGCAGCAGGCTGGAGCGGGCGGCGTGCGTGGTAGGTTGCGGCGCCGGAGTTCACGTGTAAGCTGCTGCGACCGAGGGCGAATGCGTTTCCAGGTCACGGGACCAGTACCGGAGGTAGCAAGTCTAAGGTGGGAGAAAGCTTCCTGACAGGTCCATATCATGTCCAAAACACCAATCACCAAAAAACCAAACTCCCGCCGCCGCTGGGAAGCTTTGGCGGGGCAAGCCAGATAAGCTCTACTAAGGTCCAAAACACCAATTAATTGGCATCTGCGATTGGAGCTTGGGACTTCGAGCTTCTCAGATGTTTGGAGGTTGGCATTTTGTGTTTTCAATCAATACGCTCCGCTACGCGCTTGACGCCCCGCCCGTCAGCCGCTTACTCTCCCCGACTCGCCGGATGGCGGAGCCCACACTATATTGCGGGACCGGATGTACCGGTTGGAACGGAAAGGTTTGTTTGTGAATGTGACAGTTGAAGAATTGGCCCCGTGCAAAAAGCTGCTGCGCGTGGAAGTCGAATCGCAGGAAGTCGATGCGGCCTTCGAATCGATGATCAAGGATTTCCAGAAGCAGGCCTCCCTGCCCGGCTTTCGCCCCGGCAAAGCGCCCAAGGACATGGTAGCCAAGCGGTTCGAGAAGGATATCGAAGACGAAGTCAAAAAGAAGCTCATTCCGGATGCCTACCGCAAGGCCGTCGACGAGAAGAAGTTGGAAGTGGTCGGATCGCCGGACTTCGAGGAAATCCAGTTTGGCCGCGGCCAGGCGCTGCAGTTTGCCGTTACGCTTGAAACCGCGCCGGAATTTCAACTTCCGGAATACAAAGGCCTTCCCGCCAAACGTGACACCACTCAGGTCACCGATGGCGACGTGGAAAAAGCCATCAACCTCCTCCGCGCCAAGCAAACAAAATTCGAAAAGGTCGATCGCGCCGTGCAGATCGGGGACGTCGCCGTCGCGACATACACTGGGACAAGTGATGGCAAACCGATCATCGAAATCGCGCCCACTGCCAAGGGCCTGACAGAGCAAA
>Ga0210399_10002431_pt1 | contig 14477 bp, 12 predicted proteins | sample IncBWC14MmetaG_FD_150865 | JGI IMG/M metagenome (GOLD analysis project Ga0210399, IMG submission 150865) | Forest soil microbial communities from Barre Woods Harvard Forest LTER site, Petersham, Massachusetts, United States - Inc-BW-C-14-M | ecosystem: Environmental > Terrestrial > Soil >... | reverse complement strand
GTTCGCTGGCGTAAAGAGCCGGATCGTACCCTCCAAGGACGGGCTGCTGCTTGCGCAGAACTCGATCCCCGGAGCGGACGTCGAGGTCTAAGACAGAGCGCGGCGTGATGAAGGATTCGTAAGTGAAGCGGACAAAGGTGGTGTCGAACTCAGGATTGGCGCCAAGTGCCGCGTTATAAGCGGGTTCTGCGAAGGTGATGCGGGTGGAAGCGGCAAGCGCGGTGGCCGCTTCGCGCGTCAGATCGACAATGCGCAGGTGGGGCAGGCCTTCTTCGCGTTCAACCAGAACGAGGTGCGAGTGGAAGGCGGCTACTCCGGACAGCATGACTCCCGGCCGGTTTGGCACGACTTCGTGCCAACGAGAGCGGACAGGATCGACCGCGGGTGCGGTCATAAGGCGGAAAGTGCGGCCGGCATCGTTGGTGCGGATGAAAAACACGCCGCCAGCCGAATCACCGGAACTCCCTGGGTGATGATCAACATAGTATTCGTGGTCGTCGCGCCGCTCGTGGATTAACGCAAACTGCAGTGAGGGACCGTCGGCGCGGAGGTAGCGGACTTCGCTGGTAGTGTGGCTATTGGCGACGAGGAAAATATACGCGCCGCTGCGGCTGCGTTCGACGTCAATCCGGAAGCGCTCGTCTTTTTCTTCGTAAAGCAGCGTGTCAGGCCCATTGGAGCCGAGCACGTGGCGATAGAGTTGGTGGGAACGTTTGGTGGTTTCGTCTTCGACAACGTAGAAGAGCGTGCGATTGTCAGACGCCCAGGCAACGCTGGTGACCCGCTCGACTCGCAGCGGAAGCATCGAGGAGTCTGCAAGATTCTTGATTTCGAGAGTGTATTGGCGGAAACCAGTAGTGTCCGTGGCGTACGCCAGCAGCGCATTATCGTCGCTGACCTCAAAGATACCAAGCCCGAGGAAGAAATGGCCTTCGGCGAGGCGATTCAGATCCAGGAGCACCTGCTCGGCGGGCCCGCGTACCGCCGTGCGGCAGTAGATGGAGTATTGCTGCCCCTCGACCGTACGCGTGTAGTATTCAAATCCGCGCAGAGTGTAGGGCACGCTAAGATCGGTCTGCAGAATCCGCCCGAGCATCTCCTGATACAACCGGGATTGGAAGCCTTCCGTAGACTTCAGGTAAGCCTCGGCATAAGCATTTTCCGCTTCCAGATAGGAAATGACCCGTGGATCCTTCCTGTCCCGCAGCCAGGCGTAGTGGTCAACCCGGCGGTCGGAGTGGATCACATGCTCAACTGGTTCGCGCAGGGCAAGCGGGGGCTGCAGCCCGGCAGGCCCGGATTTTGCAGGTGCTGCGGCGTCCAGGGAGAGGTGGGCGGCAGTCGATTTGGAGTCAGGCGTCATCGAATTAGTCATCGATTCAATACAAAGCCAGCAGGACCGATCAAAAGTCGGCCACTACTCGAATTTGGTAGCTGGTGGAATACCCTGCAAGGCCCATCTTAATCGAAGTCAGGTTCTGATTACAGCTTCCTGCTATCCTTTGGCCGAGAGGGAATTGACCCCAATCATGGGCTACGAAATCGAAATCAAGCTGGCGATCCGCAATCCCAAGGCACTCCAACGGTCGTTGAAGCGGCTGGGGGCAAAGCTCGCGAACCCCAAGGCCCCGCGCATGAACGAAATGAACCTGATCTTTGACACCCCGGACGGAGGCTTGGCCAAGCACGGCCAGTTGCTGAGGATCCGCACAGAAGCGCCGGCGCCAGCCAAAAAAGGAGCTCGAAGCAAGTCGGCTGCGCGGACTTTGCTCACCTTTAAGTCGCCGCCAGAGGAGCTTGCGATCGGGGACCTGGGGCCCGCTGCGGGTCGGCGGCACAAGGTGCGCGAGGAGATTGAAACGGACCTTACGGACGGGGCGACGATGCAGCGGATATTTGAAGGGCTGGGCCTGCGCGGATGGTTCCGCTATGAGAAATTCAGGACAACGTATGTCTTGCCAAGGCGGCATGCATGGGCGAAGGGCCTGCTGATTGAGGTGGACGAAACCCCGATAGGGACCTTTGTCGAGCTGGAAGGTCAATCGACGGCGATCGACCGGGCCGCGAAAGAGCTGGGCTATTCGCCCAAGGACTATGTATTGAAAAATTATCTAGTGTTGTATGTAGAGGAGTGCAAAAGGCAGGGGATCCAGCCCAAGGACATGTTGTTTGTCGGTGGAAAGGGCGGATAGCTGAGTCATCACCGCGAATCCGAAGAAAATTTCAGGAAAAATCTCAAAAAGTGTCGTTTTTTCTTGACAATGCATAACGCTCGGCTTATCTCTAACTCCGGAGTGAATTTTTTACGTATGGGCGCGTCCAGCGAACTCGAACCTCACCCTAGTTGCTGGGGGAAGAGGTGCAGCCACTTGACCGCTAGTCCGGCGAGCGATCCGCAGTCCGCCGGGGCTGATCGGCTTCCGATTCGATGCAGCTTGCTGGAAGTCCGGGCGGAAGGTTTCGGGCAGGGAGGGTGCGCTGGAGGGTGATGAGGGCGCATTTTTCGGAGTTTGCTGCCCGCTGCCGGAATGGTTTGCGGGCTTTTTGTTTTTGGAAGGAAGAACGATTTAGCATGGAGGGTACTGAGAAAGAACACAGAGGACACAGAGAAGAGAAACCCAGGAAAACAGGCTGAAGCCTGTGCTGCCGGGAGAAAGGAGGGATGGAGATGCTGTTTGCTACGGAGTTGGTGGGGGCGTCGGCGTATGACTCACAGGCACATTTTGTGGGCCGCGTGCGGGAATTCTTTGTGGAGCCTGCGGAGCAGCCGAACCGGATTTCGCACTTCCTGATTTCGCGCGGCAGATTTCAGCCGCTGGTGGCACGGTACGACCAAGTCTCGAAAGTGGTGCCCGGCCGGATCGATTTGAAAGTAAGCGAACGTGCGCTGGACGCTTACAAGCCGAATGAGGCGTGGCTGGCGGTGCAGAAGGACCTCCTGGACCAGCAGATTATTGATACCGAAGGACGCAAGGTTGTGCGAGTCAATGATGTTGACCTGACGGAGATTCGGACCAACGAACATGTAGAATTGCGAATCGCACAGGTGGACGTGGGGCTGCCGGGTGCGATGCGTCGGCTGCTGCAGGGAATTGCGCCGTCCGCGGTCGTGCGCAAGCTACAGGGAAAGCTGCCCCAGCGCACGATTCGCTGGGAATTTGTAAACCTGATCGAGCCGGATCCGCTGCGCCGCGTAAAGCTGCGCATCACGCACGAAAAGCTGGAAGACCTGCACCCCGCCGACCTGGCCGAAATGATGGAGGAGCTGTCGGCCGCCGAGCGGCAGGGAATTATCGCCTCGCTCGATGAGGAGACCGCAGCAAAGGTTCTGGCCGAACTGGATGAACGGCTGACCACGCAGATCGTGGAAAAATTGGACCCGGAGAAAGCCGCCGACATCTTGGAGGAAATGGCTCCGGACGCGGCGGCAGACTTGCTGGCGGATTTGCCCAGGGAGACTTCGGAGGAGTTGCTGGAAGAGATGCCGAATCTGGAAGCCGAAGAGGTTCGCGAACTGTTGAGCTACGATTCTTCCACCGCGGGCGGAATGATGAACACAGAGTTCGCGTATGTAAGCGAGGCATCTGCCCGCGAAGAGGTGCTCGGCTGGCTCCGCAAGCAGGATTTCAACCTCGAGCAGTTGGATACTATCGTCCTGGTGGACGCCCACGCCCAATTTTCCGGCACCGTGCCCGTGGCGCGAATGCTGCTCGCGGCACCCGAGCAACTCATGTCGGAATTGAAGACCGAACCGTTGGTGAGCATTTCTCCCGACGCGAACGAGAAGGACGTCTTCGAACTTTTTGACAAATACAATCTGCGCATGCTCACCGTGATCGACGAAGAGAAACGTCCCATCGGGACGGTCACCGTGGATGACGTGGTGTCGCGGCTCGTGAACGCATGAACCTGACGACAATCAACAACATAATCGACAAGATTCGCGGTCGAACGCTGGCGTTTTTCTCTGCCGGAAACCAATGGCGCCGGCGAATCGCGTTGTTCCTGGCGGTGATCGGGCCGGGCATCATCACTTCGAACGTGGACAATGACGCCGGAGGAATCGCTACCTACACGCAGGCGGGCAGCGCGTACGGCTACACCCTGCTGTGGTCGCTGGTACCGATGACCATCGCGCTGTACGTGACGATGGAGATGTGTTCGCGCATGGGTGTGATCACGGGCAAAGGGCTTTCCGACTTGATCCGCGAAGAATTTGGATTTCGTTCCACGTTTTTCGTTATGATCACCGGTTTCCTGGTGGATTTGGGGAACGTGGTCGCGGAATTTGCGGGCGTAGCGGCCGCGGCGCAGATTTTTGGCGTCAGCAAGTACATCGCAGTGCCGCTGGCGGCGGTGGCGGTGTGGGTGCTGGTGCTGAAGGGAACTTATCGGCAAGTGGAAGTAGTGTTCCTGATCGCGTGCATTTTTTATTTGAGCTACCTATTTTCGGCGTTGTTGTCGCATCCGGACTGGCTGCTCGCCGCGCGGATGACGGTGATTCCGTCGATTCATCTGGAAACAAGTTATTTAATTACGCTCACAGCCCTGGTGGGAACAACGATTGCCCCGTGGCAATTTTTCTATCTGCAGGCAAGTTTCGTGGAGAAGAAGGTGGGCCCACGGCAATATCCTCAGGCGCGGCTCGACGTGCTCCTCGGGAGCATCAGTTGTATGGTGATCGTGTTTTTCATCATTATCTGCACGGCGGCGACGCTGCATGCCACGGGGTTGACGAACATCACCGATGCCGGCGAAGCGGCGAAGGCGCTCATTCCGCTGGCGGGGAAGTGGGCAGCGTTGACGTTTGCCTTCGGCTTACTGAACGCCTCGCTGTTCGCAGCCACAATTCTTCCGCTCTCAACGGCCCATGTAATCTGCGAAGGGATGGGATTTGAAGCAGGAATCGACCACAAGTTTCGCGAAGCCCCTGCGTTTTACTGGCTCTATACGATTCTGATTCTGGTGGGAGGGGGAATCGTTCTGATTCCCAATGTGCCGCTGTGGAAGATCTTTATTTTTTCACAGGTGGGCAACGGCGTGTGGCTGCCGATTGTGGTGATTTTTATTTTGCTGCTTGTGAACCGCAAGGATTTGATGGGGGAGCACACGAACACGCTGGCGTTCAACGTGGTCGCCTGGGTTACGGCGGTCGCGATGGTTGTCTTGACCTTTGTGTTGGTTGGTCAGGGTATTCTTCAGTGGCTCAGGGGAACTCCGGGTTGAGATTGGAAAAGAGAAAATAAATTGGAAAATCGGAAGCGAAGAGGGGTTCGCGGAAGAGAGCGGACACTACCACCTCCCGGATGGATTTACGGTTTGAGGAAAAGTGCATTGCGCGGGTGCGAAGGGGTATGTTAACTTTGCGGCATAAAGGAAGATTGACCTGAAACCACTGTGGCTCACTCGATTGAACTCTCTGCCGCTGCTCTCGGTCCGGTGACCGCAGAAGAAGCGCACATTCTGGAAAAACTTGACTGGGAGCGATTGCCCCGGCACATCGCGGTGATTATGGATGGCAACGGCCGCTGGGCCCAGAAGCGGCATCTTCCACGCGTGGCGGGTCACCGCGCGGGCACGCAGTCGGCGCGAACAACGATTGAAACCTGCGCCCGGCTGAAAGTGGAAGCGCTGACGCTGTACGCGTTTTCGGTGGAGAACTGGCGGCGTCCGAAAGCGGAGATCGAGTTCCTGATGCAGTTGCTGCGGGAATACCTACGAAAAGAAATGCCACTGATTCAGCGAAACAACATCCGGATGCGATTCCTGGGCCGGCCGGATGATTTGCCCGATGGCGTCCGCAAAGATACCCGCGAAGCGATGGAAGCCACCGCCGGAAATACCGGGATGGTCCTTTCCATCGCCCTGAACTATGGCGGCCGCGCCGAAATTGTGGACGCGATGAACGCGATCCTGGCCGAACGGAATGGCCATGGTTCCTCCGCGATCACGGAGAAGCAGCTTTCGCAACATCTCTACACAGCCAATCTGCCCGACCCGGACCTGCTGATCCGTACGAGCGGCGAGATGCGCGTAAGCAATTTTCTCCTCTGGCAGATCGCCTACGCGGAAATCTTCGTAACCGAAACGCTGTGGCCCGATTTCAATCGCGCCCGGCTCCTCGAAGCATTACTTGATTTTCAAGGCCGTGAACGCCGCTACGGCGGAATAGACGCCCCGAAGTCCGTGGCGCGCTAATCGTTCACGTTCGATCCGCCGGGAATTTCTCTCCGTCAATTTGCTCGTTTGCGACCCCTTCCCGCTATAATGCCAAGTCGTTATAGCAACTGATCCAACCCTTTGTCTGGGGAATTTCTCGAGGATACTCATTTCATGACGTGGAAACGCGTGGCGACGGCGCTGGTGTTGATACCGGTGGTGGTGGGGTTGGTGTTGTTTGCCCCGACGTGGGTGGTTGCGGTGGCCACGGCAGTGATTACGGTGCTGGCGCTTTGGGAGTATTTTGCCTTGGGGGAGGCGATCGGGCACCGGGCGTATCGGGTGTGGACGGTCGCCTGCGCATTACTATTGATTTTTGTGCAGTGGCGAACTCTCCGACCGTTTGCTTATTTAGGAGCCCAGGGCAATTCGGAAGCTCTGGGCCTTAGAGCGTTCCACGGCTTAGAGATGCGGATATCTGCCGTGCATTCGCCGGTTAGCGTGTTTTTTCTGTTTGTGTTGGGCCTCACGGTCCTCATCTTATCGACGCGGCGGCCTCTTGTTGAAACGCTTTCTGCCGCCGGAATTTCCTCCAGCGCACTACTACTCGTGGCTTTCCCGCTTTCGTTTGCTGTGCGGCTGCATGGCTTCGCTGAAAATGGACCGCGGTTGCTGCTCTTTGCATTGGTGATTACTTGGGCCGCGGATTCGACGGCTTATTTTGTGGGCAGAGCTATGGGGAAGCATTCGCTGGCGCCGCATATTTCGCCTAAGAAAACTTGGGAGGGGTCGGTTGGGAGCATGCTTGGGTCGTTGATTGCGGCTTGGGTGTTTAGTTATTCGATTTGGATTCCGATTGGGCATTTGTTGACGATGGGGGCGATAGGGAATGTGGCGGGGCAGATGGGGGATTTGCTGGAGTCGGCTTATAAGCGGTCGGCGGGCGTGAAAGATTCGGGCGGCTTGCTTCCCGGGCACGGAGGAGTGCTGGATAGGATTGATGCACTGATACTGTGCATACCGGTAATCTGGTATTACCTCGTGCTGGCAAATCTGCTGGTCACTTAGGAAAGGAAGGAAAGAGTTCACACAGAGGCCACAGAGGTTCCACAGAGTTCACGGAGAAGATAGAACCAATGTGCTGAGAAGAGCTGGTTCCTGTTATCTGATCGCTGCTATCTGTTATCCTGAATTTCAGTTCGCGAGTTCGAACCATTCCAACATGAAAACTATTTCCATACTCGGTTGTACGGGATCGATCGGGCGGCAGACTCTGGTCGTGGTGGAGGCTTTGGCTGGGCAGTTTCGCGTGGTGGGGCTGGCGGCGGGGTCGAACGTCGAAGAACTTGTGGGGCAGATTGAGCGGCACCGGCCGGAAGTGGTGTCGGTGGCCACAGCGGCGCTGGCAAGCGAGCTCACGATAAAATTACAGCAGAAGAGGACCGCGCCGCTGCCTGCGATTCATCATGGGCGCGAAGGGATGCTGGCGGTTGGGACGCATGGGGCGGCGGAGATTGTGGTGTCAGCGGCTGTCGGTGTGGTGGGACTGGAGGCTACGTACGAGGCGATCAAGCTGGGGAAGGTGATTGCGCTTTCGAATAAGGAAGTGCTGGTGGCGGCGGGCGAGTTGGTGATGGCGGCGGTGGCGAAGTCGGGCAAGGAATTGCTGCCGGTGGACAGCGAGCATAACGCGGTGCATCAGTGTTTGCGCGGCGGAACACCCGGGGAAGTGCTGCGGATTATTTTGACCGCGTCGGGCGGGCCGTTCCGAAAGACGCCGCTGAAGGATCTTGCGCATGTGACTACCGAGCAGGCGCTGGCTCATCCGAACTGGCGGATGGGAAACCGAATCACGATTGATTCGGCGACGATGATGAACAAGGGATTCGAGGTGATTGAGGCGCGGTGGCTGTTTGGCGTCCGGCCGGACCAGATTGAGGTGGTGATTCACCCCCAGTCGACGATTCATTCGATGGTGGAGTATGTGGATGGGTCGGTGCTGGCGCAGTTGGGGCCCACGGACATGCGGATGCCGATTCAGTATGCGCTGACGTATCCGGCGCGGGTGAAAACGGCGGAGGTGCAACTGGACTGGTCGAAGCTTAAGCGGCTGGATTTTGAGAAGGCTTCCACGCGGAGGTTTCCGTGCTTGCAGTTGGCGCGCGAGGCAATGAAGAAGGGTGGGGCGTGGCCGTGCGCGCTGAATGCAGCGGACGAAGTTGCGGTCGCGGCATTCCTGGAAGGCCGGCTAAAGTTCTTGGGAATCGCCGAAGTGATTGAGAAAGTTTTGGAGAAGACTCCTAAAACAACTTTCTCCTCGATGACCGATGTGCTGGCCGCCGACGCGGAGGCGAGGAGAGTAGCGGTCGAAGAAGTTGGGCGGCTAGCGGCGAAGAGCGCCGCTGTTTAGGAATTCCACGAAACATTTAGCGATAGGTGGGCTTGCGAATCTAGCTGGCGGCGGATTGGTGCGTTCTAAGGAAAAGAATAGCGCAGAGGGCGCTGAGTACGCGGAGAAAAAGGAAGAGCGGAAGTCTGTGGCCTTAGATCGTAAGAACCCACCCTTACAAACCAAGGGTGGGGCACCCTCAAGTTCATTTGATGGGTGCTGTGACTTTGATCGAAGAGCACGGGCGGGAATGCCCGTGCCACAGGTTTCTGCTTACTGATCGCTGATTACTGTTTACTTCCTACTGATATTCCTGGTCGATGTGCAGAATGGCCCCGTTTTCGTCGAAGGCCACGTCGAAGGCCTTAGCTTTCTTTACGACGATGTCGGCGAATTGATTTTCCTGGGTTAGGAGGACGGCCTGGAGTTTCACCATCTCGAGGACGGCTAAGAAGGCGACGATCATGGCATGGCGGGAGGGGCAGGCTTCGAAAAATTGGATGAGGCTGACCGTGGAAGTGTCGCTGGCGAGGATTTGGGAGCGAAGTTGCGCGATCATCTGGGCTACGGTGAAGACGTCGTGAGTCAGTTCGATGCGGACGACTTCTTTTTTGCGCTCGAGGACTTGCTGGAAAACACGGACGAGATCGACGAGGGAGACGACGAGTTCGCCCTCGGTGCCTTCGTCGTGGTAGAGGGATTTGTCGGGGCGGGACCAGACGTGTTCTTCGATCTGCTGCTTCTGGTAGAGGAGCTGCGCGGCGTTTTTGTATTTTTCGTGCTCGATGAGGCGCTGGACTAGTTCTTCGCGGGGGTCGGCGGCCTGCTCTTCGGGGGAGGCGAGTGGGTCAGGCGGGAGGAGCATTTTGGATTTGATGTAGATGAGCGTAGCAGCCATGTAGATGAATTCGGCGGAGACGTCGACGTTCTGGACTTCGAGCTGGTGGAGGTAGTCGAGGTATTGGGAAGTAATCTTGGAAATCTGGATGTCGTGGATGTTCATTTCTTGCTTCTTGATGAGATCAAGCAGGAGGTCGAGGGGACCTTCGAAGAGAGGGATGTTGATTTTGTAGGGAGAGGCCATGTGGGAATAGTTTACAGTCGACAGTCTACAGTTAACAGTCCAAAGGCGAAACCTTGGGGAGGAATGATGAGCACACTGCGGCGTGGCTCGGGTCACTGACGAATTGGGGGAGAGGGCTGCGGAAAGGGTTGTGTGTTGCAACCGGGGGAAGCCAAGAGGGCACGATGTATCGTGCCCCTACAAGGAGGCGCGTTTTTGGGGCCAGTGGAAGATGGCGTCGCGGACGCGATCGATTGTCTGCTTCGCAGATTCTCTTGCTTTGGCGCTGCCTTGGTCTAGGATTTCGAGGGCTTTTTGGGGATGTTGCTCGTAGTCTATCCGGCGGGCTCGGACGGGCTCGATCCATTTGATCAGGTTTTCGGCCATGGCGGATTTGCATTCGATGCAGCCGATGCCGGCGGTTGTGCAGCCTTGGAGGACCCAGTCGAGGCGGCCGGGGTCGCGTTCGGGAGTGGAGAAGAGTTTGTGCCAGTCGTAGACGGGGCAGACGTCGGGGTTGCCGGGGTCGGTGCGGCGTTTGCGGGCGGGGTCGGTGACCATGACTTTGGTTTTTTTGCGGATGTCGTCGTTGGATTCGGAAAGGGTGATGGCGTTGTTGTAGGACTTGGACATTTTGCGACCGTCCAAGCCCGGGATGCGGGGAGTGGGGGTGAGGAGGACGCCGGGTTCGGTGAGTACATTCGTGAAGGTAAAGAACTGACGCAATTCGCCAATCGATTCCAGGAAGTTGACGACGCCGACTTCCATTGCGTGGTCCCGAATCATTTTCTCAATTTCGCTTCTCAGAGGGGCAATCGAGTCCGTTGTAAATCCTGAGGGATTTGAAGTTCCAATGACGCCCTTGATGTGGGCTAGGACGTAAGCGACCGGCAGCTTTTTGTCGCCCTTTTGCTCCTGAAAAAGAGCAGGGGAAATCCGCAATCCATAGTGAAAGTTAAATTTCCGAGCGAGTTCGCGACCGAATTCGACGTGGGAGACCTGGTCTTCGCCGACCGGGACGAACAAAGCTTTGCCTGCAGCTGAGTACATGACGATGTCGGCGGTTTGCAGGGTGGGGTAGCCGAGGAAGCCGTAGGTGTGTAGATCTTTGTTTTTGATTTGGTCGAGTTGCTCTTTGTAGGTGGGGATGCGTTCGAGCCAGCCGAGCGGTGTGACCATGCTCAGGAGGAGATGGAGTTCGGCGTGTTCGGGGACTTGGGACTGCAGGAAGATCGTAGATTTGGCTGGGTCGAGGCCGGAAGCAAGGAAGTCGATCGTGATTTGCAGGGAGTTTTCGGCGATGGCGGAGGTGTCGGTGTAGTCGCTGGTGAGGGCGTGCCAGTCCGCGACAAAGTAGAAGCATTCGTAGGTGGGATCGGATTGGAGTTTGACCCAGTTTTGCAGCGCGCCGAAGTAGTGGCCGATGTGAAGACGTCCGGTGGGGCGCATGCCGGAGATGACTCGGTTTGTGGGAGTCGACAAGTTTTTCCCTCGGTGGAATTAGTTGACAGTCTACAGTTTACAGTTCGCAAGCGGAAAAGAAAAAACCGGGGCGACGATTTCAACGCAGAGATCACAGAGGGGCCGCAGAGGACACAGAGAAGAGTGGCGTTGGGTCGCAAGAGCCCACCCTTTCCGCCCGCGGCGGACGAAGGATGGGGCACCCTCAAACACGATTGGCTTGTGGCGTTATTTGGAGGACCAGTTAGGCGATTCGTTGTGTCCCTGAGTCGTCAGTTGGTGAGGCTGGCTGCCATCCGCCAGCATGGTCCAGATTTGGCGCGTGCCGGTGCGCGTGGATTCGAAAACGATGTGGCGGCCATCAGGAGCCCAGCTGGGGCGCTCGTTGCGGCCGGAGTCGCGGGTGATTTCGATAATGTGGCGCGAGCCGATGTCCATCACGTAAAGATCGTAATTGCCGGAGGGGCGGCGCCAGCTGAAGGCTAGCAGCTGGCCGTTGGGAGACCATGCGGGATCGATGAGGTAGCCCTTGTCGGGCACATCGATTTTCTGCGTATTGGTGCCGTCCGCATTCATCATGTATAGCTGTGGCACGCCGCCGCGATCACTGACGAAGACGACAGTCTGCATAGTTTTGGGATTCCACGCCGGCGAAGTGTCAGCCCCGCTATTGGAAAACGTGAGCCTCTTGGGACGATTCCCGCTGGCGTCCGAGAGATACAGCGCGGGAGTCCCCTGCATGGAGGAAGAGAACATCACCTCCGAGCCGTCTGGCGACCACGCAGGAGAAGAGTTGGTGCCCTTGTAGCGCGCGAACGACACAACCTTGCCGGAGTCGAACGAGTACATGCAGATCTGTCCGCTGACCACGCTGTTGGCCGGAGCGAAGCAGGTGAAAGCGATGCGCGAAGCATCGGGAGACCACCGAGGCGTCAGCGCGATAGAGTGCAGCGAAGTGAGCGAGTGCTGGTTGGCGCCGTCATAGTCCATCACCCAGACTTCCTTGTTGCCAGTGCGCGAACTGATGAACGCAATCTGCGTGGAGCCAACGCCGGGAAAGCCGCCGGAAAGCTTTGAAATGATTTCATCCGCAAACTGGTGAGCGAATTTCCGGACCTGTGCATCCGTTGGAGCGCCGCGATAGAGCTTGCCGACCACGGCTTCATTCGAGGGACTGCGCACATCGAACATCCACGCGGGAATCGCGACTTCAGTAGTGGTTTCCGTCAGATTGCCGAACGCAACAAAGTTGGCGTTCAGTGGAGGATCGGTCCAGAGCGTTTTTGCAAGCTCGTTGGGAGTGGAAGGAACTTGCGTTGGATAGAAGCTGGGCGAGACGAGTTCGATGATGCCAGAGAAGGAGAGGTCGTCGCGGACGGTCTGGGTAAAGAGATTCGCGTGGGCTTTGGCGTTGTCAGCACGCGGGGCGAAGTCGGCTACGGCGATGCGGGGTTTGTCGACACCCAGGCCGGTGCCGGTGCGGAACCAGTCTTGAGCGAGGGAAGGAGAGGAGAAACACAGGAGGGCAAGGAGCGAAAGAAGACCGATGGGAATGCTACGGCTGATTCGAAGCAAGAGTTCCTCCGTAAAAATTGGGCTGAAGAAATAGTTTAGGACAAATTGTAAGGGAGGGGAGAAAAGATTTAACACAGAGAGCACAGAGATGGAACACAGAATGCGCAGAGAACAGGCGCAAGGGAATTTCTAACGGGAAGAGGAGAGGTCGAAATCGAAGGTGACGTCAACATAGGCTCCGGAGTAATCGGCAGGAAGGGCTGGAAGTTTGTCGATGCTGAGGAGAGCGCGAGTAGCAGAGTCGTCCATCGAACGATTGCCGCTGGAGGAGTCGAGGCGAATGTTTTTGATGGTGCCGTCGCGATAGATTCGGAAAGCAGCGACAGCGTGCGCCTGACGCGCCGCGCGAACAGAAGGATCGATCGACGTCTGAATCCAATTCTGGCCAATCGCGCGCCTCACGGATTCAATGTACCAGCCATAACGCGACGCGAAATCGCCCCCGCCCTGACCCTGCACGGCCAAGCCGCTGGCGGATGCGCCGGGCGTTGGCGAGTAACCGGTGGGGACGTCTAACTGGCCGCCGCCTTTGCCATAGGGGGTGGCGTTGTCAGGAGGCTTAATTTTCGGCTCGAAGACTTTCGATTTCTTGGAAGGCGGCGGAGGCGGCTGTTTTTCCTTGAACTTGAGAAGGGGCGTAGAATCGGCTTTGGGCGGTTCGATCTTGGGCTCTTCCTTGGCCAGACCCTTTGTGGGATCGACGACATCACTGGGCGTAGGCACGACTGGATGAGGCATCGGAATGCCTGCGCTGCTGACAAGATTCACTTTGGTACCGGAGTCGCCGCCGCCGATCCCGCCCCAGGGATTGCCGGACCGCTGGATCCACACGCTCAAACCAATCGCTGCGATCAGGCCAATATGCAGCCAGGCCGAGTAGCCCAGAAACCGTTTGAACGGCGCTTCGTAGTTGTTGGCAGCGTAGTCCATGGTCTTAGAACGTCAGCTAACAAAATTCTTGCGCGCCGTGTTTCCTGCGTCAAGCATCAGCGGTTCCGGTCGTTGATCGGCTGGGTGACGATGCTGATGTTGGAAATGCCGGACTGGCGTAGGGTGTCGATGACGGTGCAAAAGGCGCCGAACGGAACGGTCTCGTCCGCACGGAGGTAGATGACGTCATTTTGGTGCTTGGCTTGTTTTTTGATTTTGTCGGCCAACTGGTGGATGTTGATGGGATCGTTCCCCAGATAGATAAGCTGGTTTTTATCCATGGTGACCACCAGACGCTGCTGGGTAATCTCTCTCAGGGTGTGCGTTTTGGGGACGTCCACCTCGATGCCGGATTGCAGGATGGGCGCGGTGATCATAAAAATGATCAACAATACGAGGACGACGTCAATAAACGGAACCATGTTGATTTCTGAGAGAGAAGATTGCGTGGATTTGGCTAGTTGAGGCATGGTCGGTCTCTCATGGATTGCGATGGCGTAGGTGAATAGCAGCGTTCATAATTCACGTAAACGTTTTTTCGATTTGGGCCGCGAATTCCAGCGCGAACGTGTCGAGCCGCTGGGCTAGTTCGCGAATGTCCTGCAGGAAATAGTTGTAGGCAATCAGCGCGGGAATCGCCGCGAACAGGCCGGCGGCGGTTGTGACAAGGGCTTCTGCGATGCCCGGCGCGACGGCACGCAGACTGGCAGAGCCGGACGTTCCCAGGCCAGAGAACGCATCGATGATGCCCCACACAGTGCCGAACAGACCGATAAAAGGAGCGACGCCAGCGGTGGTCGCCAGCCACGACATGCCTTTTTCCGTGCGGCGAACTTCCTCCGCTGCAGCGAGCTGCATACTCACCGTGACCGCTTGCATGGATTTGAGCCTGGCCGGCGT
>Ga0210399_10002430_pt1 | contig 14478 bp, 14 predicted proteins | sample IncBWC14MmetaG_FD_150865 | JGI IMG/M metagenome (GOLD analysis project Ga0210399, IMG submission 150865) | Forest soil microbial communities from Barre Woods Harvard Forest LTER site, Petersham, Massachusetts, United States - Inc-BW-C-14-M | ecosystem: Environmental > Terrestrial > Soil >... | reverse complement strand
CAGCCAGCGCATCTGGGACCCCAAGGGCGCCGACAGGACCATTGCCCGCTTGGTGGCCTCGCAATGGTGGGGAATCCAGGTTATGCCTGCCACGCCCAGCGACGTCTGGATCAGCGATGGCCTGGCGCGGTACTCCGAAGCCCTCTACGCCGAGCAAAACGCCGGCAAAGAAGCAGGACTTCGCGTCGTCGACGAATTCGCCGTCGGCGCTCTGATGTACGAAGATGCCGCGCCCATCGGCCAAGCCGCGCGCCTTGTTCCCTTCTCCCCCGACTACCGTTCCGTCGTCATGAACAAGGGCGCCATGCTCTTTCACATGTTGCGCGCGCAAATGGGCGACGCCGCCTTCAAAGCCGCCTTGCACGACTTCTACTTTCAATTTGCCGAGCGCAGCGCTCGCATCGAGGACTTTGAGAACATCGCTATCCGCCGGTCGCAAGCCGCCGCAGCTGCCGCCAAGCCGCCCCAGGATCCCCCGGACCTGCGCGCCTTTTTTGCCCAATGGCTGAATTCCACTGGCGTCCCCGAGTTCACCATCGAATACATCGTCTACCGCACACCCAAAGGATTTCGCACCGTTGGCAAGATCAAGCAGCCGCTGGACACCTTCCGCATGCCCGTCGATTTACGCATCGACACCGAAGGAAATCCCGAGCTGAAAACCATCGACGTTACCGGCACCGAATCCGGCTTCACTGTCGAGACCTTTGGACGCCCCAAACCTGGCGGCATCAAGGTCGATCCCAATAACGTCATCCTCAAGGGCAGCGTTGGCCTGCGCGCCCGCGCCGCCATCGCCCGCGGCGAGGATCTTGCCGAACAAGGCCGCTTTTACGATGCCGTCGCGCAATATCAGCGCGCGCTCTCCATTCAGCCCGGCCGGTGCCTGGCCAATTTCCGGATGGGTGAAGCCTTCTTCTACCAGAAAAATTATCAAGCCGGCGCCAATGCCTTCCGCGAAGCCTTGCAGACCGTTTGTGACGCCCCCGAAAAATGGACCGAAGTCTGGGCCCACATCTACCTCGGCAAGATTTTCGACATGCTCGGCCAGCGCGAACGCGCCGTCAACGAATACAGCAAAGCCAAGCAAACCAACGACGACACCGGCGGCGCCCAGCAAGTAGCCGACGGCTTCATCAAGAAGGCCTACACCGAAGGCGGCACCTCTGTCTCCACCCCCGCCTCCGGTGACGCCGTCAAGCCCGTCAAAGCCGATATCCCCATGCCCGCCTCCGGCGAACGCCCCGTCCTGAAAAAGCCCGCCCCTCCCCCACAATAAGAATCGTTTTGCAGCTGCAGGTTGCCTCTAGAAAAACGGGTAGCGACCAGTTCCCATTTAGGCGACTTATCCAGACTTGGGAGAAGGAATACCCTGGAATTCCAGCGGAAGATGTGCGTCCACCAGCGACGCGCCGCCGTCGACCTCAATCAACTGACCTGTAATCCAACCCGCCTCTTCCGAGCAGATCAGCGCAACCGCGTTGCCGATATCCGCGGGCGTTCCCAGCCGACCCATAGGAGTCCAGCCGCGTTCCTGCCACTCGCGCAAACCCGTTTGGAAAACTTCTGGCAGGCTGTTTAGCACACTGTCTTCAACCCAACCTGGGCTGATCGTATTCACTGTGATGCCGCGGCTCGCCAACGCGACGGCGAAATATCGCACAAGCACCTCCATCGCGGCTTTTGCGGCACCCATCGCAACCCAGGGTTGCCAGCTCCCAAACCGTCCACCCGGCGCAAACGTGATGGCGACAATCCTTCCTCCTTTGGACATCAACGGAGCGGCCTCGCGCACCGCTACGAGGAACGCTTTCGCCTGCGAATCCACAGCGGTGTCCCACTTGTCTAAAGTTATCTCCATCGGCGCCTCGTAAAACGTCGGCGCTTCCGTTCGCGCATTGCTAACAAAGATATCCAGCGAGCCAAACTCAGACCGAACCACTTGGAAAATCCGGCGAACTTCATCTGGCCGACAAACATCCGCCTGCACTAGAAACCCGTTTGACCCGTGTTCGCGAATCTTCTCTAAAGTTGCCTGCGCTGCCTCCCTGTTCCGGTAATAGTGAACCGCAACACGCGCTCCTCCCTTTGCGAGCTTCAGCGCGATACCCCGGCCAATGCCTCGGGAACTTCCGGTGACTAGAGCATTCTTTCCTTTGAATGACATAGGCACCTCCTCCTATTGTCGTGCTGGATGTTAGTCCTGCTGCCGTGAGGCGGTCAACGGTTCGGCGGCAATGTCCCAGAGCCTGATAAACGCATTATAAAAGGGCGCCCGTTTGGCGTAGGTTTTGATCGTTCGCATCTCAACCTACAACAAGGAGCGCCCTCTTGAATGACGCCAAGTATTTTGGGCCGCATGTGCTTCAGGCAACGATCTCTGCCGCCGTTCGGGATTCGAGCGGGAGTCTAGTGATGGAGGCCTGATTAGATGACGGCCGGGTGCCGCAGCCTTCGTTCTAAGGCTGCGGGTTTTGACTTTTCTTTCTTTTGCCATTAGTTTTTCAACTTGGATCTGCATTACCGTTGTGGTACAATACCCCCGTTGCAAACTGCGCCTCGCCATCAGCCGGGGCATTTCTGTTAGGAACGCCACCTCTGCTCCATCCCGCGGTTTAGGCGGGATGAATCTCCCGATTGGCGGGTTTTCGTTTCTCTTCAGCAAGCAATCTCAGAATTCACCTCTAAAGGAGACTTTCATGCCTTCTCTCGTCCCAAGGACCGCGTGTCCTTGGGTCAGCTTACGTTCGTGGATGGCTGCCGTTGCTGTATGAAGCGCGCTTTTCTGGGTCGACGCTGAGGAGTGCGGCGGCTTGCCGCCCCTTTCCTGCATCTTCATTGCGAGACCACGCACTCAGTCGTTTGAGTCAGCAGGATGCGAGGCCAAGTTAAGTTATTTAGAATCAACACTTGTAAAAATGACCCGAAACACACCTCTAACTACCTTTAGAATCAACACTTCCATAAGTGTTGATTCTAAAACAACTTAAAGTCCCTTTAGATTCAACACTTTTCAAAAGCTGGGGAGGGGGTACCCCGTTATGGTTAACTAGAAATCCTCGCAATGGCTCGGTCTCCCAACGCGGTTGCCCGTCCACTTGGGCCGAAGCGAGTCAGTCCTGGTCGTCCGGCGGACCCGGAATGTCCGGCAGACCGTCGGAATCCTTTGCGCCGTAGTGGTCGGCAAGTTCCTTGCCATTGAAGCTATGCGTAAAACTCTCCCTGATCTCCGGCAGCATGGAGGCGTTCCAGTCATACCACTCGCGAACCAGGCGATGATAAACGTCCTTTTGGCGGTCCTTGAGGTTGGCTCGCTCGAGCGGGTCTTCCACAACGTTGAAGAGGAACGTATTGTCGAGGATTTTGAGGAACTTGTAATCACCATCGCGGACCGCTCGCTGCGCGTTGGCCTTGTAGCGCCAGAATAGCTTGCGAGAGAGCGGTGCCACCTTCTCCGTGAGAACCGGCAGAAGATTCATGCCATCAGGGGGATACGACGGATCGGGCTCGGCGCCGGCGGCGGCAAGCAGCGTCGGCATCCAGTCCATGCTGATGGCAACTTGTTCGCTTGTCCTGCCCTGCGGGATGCGCGCAGGCCATGAAATCAAGGTCGGAATGCGCAGCCCGCCCTCCAGCAATTCCGTCTTCTTGCCGGTGAACGGCCAAGTATCGGCAAAGCGCTCCCCGCCATTGTCGCTGGTGAAAATGATGATGGTGTTCTCCGTCAAACCATTCGCGTCCAGCGCCTGAAGAACCCGGCCAATCTGCCGGTCCATTTCTTCGATCATTTTCTGGTAGGTCTTTTGTGATCCGCCGTCGAAGTCCGCCAGACCTCCGCTACCCGATTGCCGCAAGCGCTCCGACTCCGCCTCGTCGCCGGGAGCTTCCCAGGGCCAATGTGGGGCGTTGAAGTGAAGGCTCACCATGAAGAGTTGTCCGGATTTTGCATACCTGTTCACGACATCGACTGCACGACTGCCGAGCAAACCGGTCAGATAGCCCACTTGGTGGATCAAAACATCGTCGTCCCAGAGATCTTCCTTGTCTTGTCCGCTCGTGTGGGAAAAATAGTCGACCGCACCGCCACGAAAGCCGTAGAAATGATCGTATCCACTCTTCAGTGGGCCAAACTTTGGCAGAACGCCCAAGTGCCATTTGCCCACCAGCGTCGAGCTATAACCGGCTTTCCTCAGCAGGGAGGGCAGAGTCGGATGTTCCGGGGGCAGGCCCACATTGGCATTGCCCGCGATCGGCTCTTCCAAGCCGACCCGGAGGCGATACTGGTAGCGGCCAGTGATCAGCGCGGTGCGCGTGGCCGAACACACCGCCGAATTGGCGTAGGCCTGCAGAAAGCGCACTCCCCGCGCGGCGATGTGATCAATATTTGGCGTGGCTAGGTCTGGGCGTCCATAGCAAGACACGTCGGCATACCCGAGGTCATCCGCGAGAATGAAGACGATGTTGGGCGGCCTGGTCGGCGGTTGCGCGCCTGTGATGTCAGCGCGCAGTGCCAACGAAATCATTCCCGTTGCGGCGCCGCGAATCAGATCGCGTCGGGTGATCGAGTGTTTTTCGGTGAGCGGCATGAGCCCTCATTTATGTCTTCCATCGCCGAGCGGCGATTGTGACCTAGTCTTGGCAACTTGTGGGCGTAAGTTCACGATACCACGATCTACTTTGGTGAAATGGCGAATAACGCGTGGTTCGGAAACTAACCTTGGGAGGGGTGAGGCTTTCCTCCGTGATCGGAAAGAACTCTAACTCCGCAGCGCAATCCCTGACAAACCGGTGAGTCGCGCTGCTGACGCTCCCTTTTGCTGGATGAGAACCTGAAACCGCTCTCCCATGCCTTCTGGGTGGATCAGTGTCTTGAGTTGCAGCCGCGCCTTCGTGCGCTCAGCCTCGGATTGGCCTTCGTCACAGAGGTCGGCAAATTCGTTGCCCTGCCCCAGCGCGAGCAGGAATGCCGTCTGGGAGGTGAATCCGACCGTCTCCAGGCCCGAGCGTTTTCCCCAGGATTCGAGCGCCGTGAAATTGACGTGCGCCGTCAAATCCTGCTCGCCAGGCGAGGCGTAGAATTCTTCGCTGGAGCGATGATTCTGATACGCCAGCAGCGTGCCGCGCATGTGGCGATCGTCAAAGAGGTCGTTCGCCGGATGGCCGTAGTCGATCGTCAGCACGTATCCGCGTGCCAGCCGGCGTCCAATTTCACTGATCCAGTCGCACGCTTCGAGCCCTGCTTCCGCGTGCTGTCGGTCGCACAGCGTAATGCCCTGCGCCGCAAAATATTCCGTGATAGCACAAGTGGAAACCGGCGCCAGCACGTCCACGAAACGTCCATCGCTGGAGCCGACGAGAATTTCCTTCATAGCGCCGCCGTCCATCAGCACTCGGTGCACCGGCAGCGCATCTACAAGTTCGTTGGAAAAAAAACACCCTGTCGCAATGTTCGCCGGAACTTCTGCGGAAGTAGTGAACTTCCCGGCTTTGGCGTGACGTTGCGCCGCGACTGTTGCTTGCTCGCGACGTGAAGCCGATCGCTCCACCGCAACGTAGCGCAGTGCGCGATAGAAATCTGCGAGCTTCACTGAGCAAAAGTCGAGAACTTGCGTGGCGAATCGCCCGACGCCCGCGCCCGCTTCGACGAGCGCAAATTCCTCCGGACGGCCAAGGCTTTCCCACATCTCCGCGAACTGCCGCGCCAGCAGGCGGGCAAAGATCGGATGCACATCGACACTGGTGTAGTAGTCGGCGAAACGTTTGGACTCCGCTTTGCTGTAATAGCCATGCACCGGATGGTAGAGGCATTCGCGCATGTAATCCGCGAACGTGATGGGACCGAATCGGCGAATCCGGTCGGCAAGTAATTCCGCCAGTGGCGTCACGCGCCCTCGGCTCCTGCAGCATCAGCAACAGGCTCCGTCTGAATTTTTCTCCAGGCGCGCTCAAAAATCCCTTGCGCCGCTTCGTCGAAAAGCACGAAATAGACCGTTTCAAGAGAAGTTTCGTTTCTCAAATGTTTCGCCGTTTCGCGCAGCATGATTTCCGCGCAATCTTTCAACGGAAATCCAGCGATGCCCGTGCCAACCGCGGGAAATGCAATTGTTTTCAGTCCGCGCTCATTGGCGATCCGCAAAGAGTGCGCGACGGAATGCCGCAGCGAATCCGCATTCGTCTTGCCGCCCAGCTGCATGCTGGCCGCATGAATCACGAATCGCGCCTTGAGTTTTCCGCCGGAAGTGATGGCTGCATACCCCACGGGAATGCTTCCAATTTCATTGCACTCGCGCTGAATCTCTTCTCCGCCTTTACGGCGGATGGCACCGGCAACTCCGGCGCCCAGCACCAGATCGTTGTTGGCGGCGTTCACGATGGCGTCGGCGTTCATCTCCGTCAGGTCGCCTTGCTGAATTTTGATTTTCTCCGCGAGTGAGCTCATGATGGATTCAATCCGTTCTTTCCAATACAACTATGCTTTTTTCTCCGCGGCTTTTTGTTGCGGGTAATCGTAGACGCCGCGCCCGCTCTTGCGGCCGAGCCGGCCTTCCGCCACGTACTGCCGCAGCAACGAATTTGGCTTGTATTTTTCGCCAAGCGTGGAATGGAGATACTCGAGAATCTTCAGCCGCACGTCGAGACCGACAAGATCCACCAACTCGAACGGCCCCATCGGGTGATTCAACCCAAGTTTCAACGCTTTGTCGATATCTTCAGGCGTTGCGATTCCGGCTTCCAGCATGTTGAACGCTTCGTTGCCGATCAGTGCGTTGATCCGCGTAGTGATAAATCCGGGCGCTTCGTTGACGATCACCACTTCCTTGCCCATGCGCCCGGCGACTTCGCGGCAAGTCGCCACGGTTTCATCCGCAGTAAGCGGCGTCCTCACCAATTCGATGAGCTTCATCTTTGGCACGGGATTGAAGAAATGCATTCCGATGCAACGATCGCCCGAAACAGTGACGCCTGTGAAATCCGTAATGGAAAGCGAAGACGTGTTGCTCGCGAAAATGGCCCCAGTCTTTGCGACTTTTTCAAAGATTGTGAAAAGTTCCAGCTTCATCCCCAGCTCTTCGGGCACTGCTTCAATAATAAGTTCCGCATCGCGGATCGCGTCTTCAACATTACTCGTCGTGGAAATCAACGAGAGCGCCCGATCGCGCACGCCCGCTTCAACTTTGCCGCGCGCGACTCCCTCATCAAAAGATTGCCGAATCCATGCCACGCTCGCTTCGAGCACCTGGCGCGAGACATCTTCAAGGACAGTCTTGTAGCCGCCGATCGCGGCAGCGTAAGCAATCCCCCGCCCCATCGTGCCCGCGCCAATCACGGCAATGGTCTTCACATCCATCTGGTGAGCTCCGGGGAAATGAACATCATTTCAAAAGTTTTCGGTAAACCTCTTCGTCAAATCCGAGCACCATTTTCGATCCTTGAAGCACCACCGGCCTGCGGATGAGATTCGGTTCTTTCGCCATTAATTTGATGGCCTCGGCGCGCGAAGGCGGATGCTCTTTCATATTCCGCGTTCTATAGAGTTCATTTCGCGTGTTCAGAAATTCTTTGTGATCGCGGTCGCCGATTAGTTCGTCGAGTTCGGCTTCGGTCAATCGCTCTTTATCCAGATCGCGTGAATCCAGTTCCGCGCCCAGCTCCAGCAAGAGACCTCTTGCTTTGCGGCACGTCGTTCACGTCGGCTTCTGAAGAAACCTGATCTTTGTGTTTGGCAAGCTTGCTCCTCTAATATCTCGGAACTTTCGGATCAATCTCTAACGACCAGCGCTCGATTCCGCCAGACAAGGATTTCGCTTTTTCGATCCCTTGAAATCTCAGCCACGCCGCCGCATCCAGGCTTCGCATCCCGTGATGGCAGTAGCAAATCACCTCGTCCACATCCGGAAGCGTTTGCAAGCTCGCGGCCAATGAACCAAGTGGCACCAGTTTCGCGCCTTCAATTCGGCACAATTGATGCTCCCAAGGCTCGCGCACATCAATGAGGACTAATTCTTCTCCGCGGTCCAAACGCGCTTTTACATCCGCCGGCGTTATTTCCAATTCGTCCATCGATCTTCCCTTCCAAACTTATAGTGCTTCTTGATCCGCAACTGCATCGCTTCGGGCCAGTGATCACGATCTTCGCGGGATTGAAGGCGCGGAACTATTTTCCCTGAAACCTTGGAGGCCGCTTTTCGAAAAACGCTCGAATCCCCTCGTTGCAGTCATCGGACAGGTAACAACGAATCTGCTCGCGGACTTCATTATCGAGAGCCAGAGTAAGTTCCTTTTCTTCACTGGCAAAGAGTGCTTTCTTCGCGGCGCGGATCGGCAGGGACGGACCTTGAGAGATTTTTTGCGCAAGTGTCTTCACTGCCGCTTCAAACTGCGCCGCCGGAACCACCTGGTTGACTACGCCGAGTGCGAGGGCAGTTTTCGAGTCGATCATCTCGCCAGTGTAAAAGATCTCAGCCGCTTTGGAAGGTCCGACAAGTTGTGGCAGGAAAAATGTCCCGCCATAGTCGGGAAATAATCCAACCTTGGCAAAATTCTGCCCGAAGGTGGCTTCTTCCACAGCAATTCGAATATCCGCAGCCAGTGCAATGTTCATGCCCGCGCCCGCCGCAGCGCCGTTCACGGCGGCAATCACGGGCTGAGGCATGGTGCGCATCTTTAGTACCATTTGCATGCCCGCGCGCAGCAACGGCTCAAGCTCATGCGTCGCGCCGGTTTGGCGGCCTTTTCCCAGTGCGCCGAGGTCCCCGCCCGCGCAAAAAGCGCGCCCTGCGCCGGTAATTACAACCACGTTGACACTTGGATCTAAGGCGAGGCGGCCGAGAGCGTCATTGACGGCGATAGCTAATTCATTGTTCAAAGCATTCAAACGGTCGGGGCGATTCATCACCAGCGTGGCGATACCTTCGTGTTTCGCCTCGAGGAGGACTGGCCCGCCGGGTGCGAGTTGGGGAGTATTGCTCAAGGGAAACTCCGTTCAGTGGTTTCGGGTTTCGTGTTCTTTGCCGATGCGCGCGACGAGCTGCGCCAGCTTGCGAAAATGCCGCAACTTCTCGCTCCGGCCGGTGGCATTCGCGCCGCTGGTGGAAGGCAAGACATAAACCCGCGCTCCGTAGAGCAGCTCTTTCTGAATTCCAAATTTGCATTTGCGCTGCGAGAATTGTTCGTAGGTCAGTTTCCCGTTGAAGGCGACAACGTGCGGCGAGAATTCCTCAAGCTTCTGCGAAAGCACGATGCGGCCTTCGGCGTAGTCTTCGCGCTTTAGTTCCTCGATGCCTTTCGTGGGACGCTTCACCAGGTCAGTAAGCCCAACGCCGAATTCGATAACCCGCTTGTCGTCGTGGTAATCGAAAGGCTCGGGCACAACTCCGCTTTCGTACAGCATGGGCCAGAATTCGTTACCGCGGCCAGCGTAATAGTGGCCGACACGAACGGAGGATTCGCTCGGATTGCAGCCGACGATTACCAGCTTCATGCCTTTGCGGAGATGGTCGGGAAGTGTTCGCATTACGCCAGCTTACTATGCCTTTTGATTTTACTACTGACCGGTGAAAGGGAGAGAGTGCTTTTCGACATCTGCAGCCAGACCGCCACTGGATATCTCACCCACTCGAACTCTGGCTCCAGAGCGGCAATTCCCGCCCAAGTCCTCTTTCACGCGCCATGGCATACACTTTCATTGCTGCGGCAAGGTCCCAGGAAGCAATCCCGTTCGATTTGAACAGGGTTACTTCCGTGTCGCTGGTTCTGCCGCTGGCTTTGCCAGAAACGATTTCAGAAAGTTTTTTTACTCCGGTCCAGCAAATTTCATCGCCGTGAAAAGCGATAATTAGATCGCCTGCTTCCTGCCGCGACTGCTCGACGGAATCCACAACAATGATGTCGGCGCTGGCGACAGCTTCATCGTCCAGCTCGCGTTTGTGCGCATGATTAGCGCCAATGGCATTGATGTGCGCGCCAGGCGATAGATCCGCGCCATTCACGACGGGCTGCGAGGCCGTTGTAGCGGTGGAGACGATGTCCGCGCCGCGTACCGCCTCGGCCGCGGAGGCACACGGGATCACCGGAAAGCCCAGCCGTTGGGACATTTCCGCGCAGAATTTCTCGCGCTTCGCCGCATCGCGGCCGTAGGCTCTCGCGGACTCCAGCTTTCGAACGGCGGCAACCGCTTCCAACTGCGTTTTCGCCTGGCCGCCCGTGCCGATAATGGCGACGACGCGAGAATCCTTGCGCGCCAGAAATTTCGTGGCCACACCGGAGGCCGCCCCGGTGCGCTGTTGCCCCATATAATCCGCTTCGATCAACGCGAGCAAATCGCCCGTCGCCATTTCGTAGAGCGGAACAAGAAAGCGCAGCTTGCCGCGCACATAGGTGTACTGTTTCATGGCGACGAAGCCGAGAGAGAAATCGGCCGCGGCCATGTAATGAAAAAAACCGCCGCCCGGCAATTCGAAGCGCCTGCGCGGGTGAACGACGACTTCTCCGGTGGCTTGCTTGCGCGAAATCTCTTCCACGGCTTCCACTGACAGTGGCATGGTCAACACCGAACGCACTTCCGCCTCGCTGATATGCAGCGTCATCGTTTCGATCTCCGCCTTAGTTCCTTGTCCCGAAAGTGCGAGTGAATTGCCAACAACTGCGCCAACCAGCCGGCAGCAAAGTTCAAATCCGGATCATGGTGCTTCAAACGACTTATTTGGCCGCTGGCTTTGCCGGCTTCACTGAACCGCGCTTTGCGGAGGTCTCTCCCGGTTCCCGAATTCGCCGCACAACAGTCTGGGTCAAACGGTAAACTCGTTCTTCTTTGTTGCCGTCCATGACATGGAATCGAAATTGGGGTTCTCCCTTGGGCCCTTTGTCCATTCGAACCGGGAGATGGCCGCACAAATCATTTTCGATGAAGGCGGTCTCGTAGCGGCTTTTCTTGACGTACCAGGTATAAACGCGTAGCGCGGTAAAATCGCAGACCTGGCCTTCGGGCCCGCGCGATGCGGCCACAAGGTACTGCGGCTTGTCGCCCGACGGGTCGCTCACGCGATTCAACTCGAACCATGCGAGTGGGCGGATATTTGCGGAAGCTGCGCCTTCGCGCACGGGAGCCGGCAAATCCAGCTCCACGAAACGCGCGACGACCCAGCCAGCAATCGGCGCGGTCTGATCTCCGGGTTGGGTGGTGTTTGCGGATTCGGCGGCGCGTGCCGCGGCTTCGCCTGGCGGCCGATTGGCGACGCCACGGATCAGGAACCAATCTTCCTTTTTGGCTTCCTGTGACTCGTTGGAGGTGTCCTTTTCGTCCGTTACATGCGCCCAATCGGCCACGTCGCGGCCGATAATCTCGACGGATACGTTTCGACCAAACTGGTAGAGACGCGGCTGCGTTCGACCGGGCTGCACGCGCAAATTGGTGGAGACCTTGGTGCGCCCGCGGGCCTGCACAGGCATTCCTCGCGTTTGCTCCAGCAACTTGATGCTGCGCTGCCAGAGGGCCGGCTCCATCAACTGGCGGCTCTCGACCCAGCCCACGGTGCCGGAGTTGGTGCGTACTTTTACGTAATCATTGCGCTTGCCGACAACGTCCACGCGCTCGCCGTAGTGCAGCATGCCAATTTGCTCGCGGACTTGGGCGATGCTGCTCAAGAGCGGGGCGGCTTTTTCGCTGACATAGGCTTCGCCCAGCGTTTCACGCCTGGGGCGGAGCATCCAGGCGGCCAAGCCCACCAGTGCCAGTAGCGGCACGGCAATGAGGAGTCTTCTCTTCATGCCCGCGCATGGCCTCCGGCGTCAACGACACCCATCGTTTCCGGCTTCTTCATGGTGCTCCGCTGCTCTTCGAGGTTCGCTAAAGATTGTACCTGAAACGCCGCCGGCGACGCGGGCGACGGTGAGGAGTTTGCTTTTCTGCTAAAATCGCGAAGCGTTTGAATCAAATGATTGCAACGAGCCGGGCTTTGCATTGAATCGCGGAGGATTTTTCATGAAGTCTCTCAATGCCCTTCAGCCGATGGGGTTGCTGGTTCTCCGGGTGTCGCTCGGACTGGTTTTCTTTACTCACGGCTACCCGAAGCTGGTGCACTCGGGCGCGGGAATGCAGGGCTTTTTCGTGCAGCACGGGCTACCCGGCTATTTTGTGTACGTTTCGGGAGTGCTGGAGGTTTTTGGTGGGGTTTTGCTGGTTCTGGGGCTCTTCACGCGGGGAGCGGCGCTGTTGCTGGCTATGGAAATGGGTGTAGCGATCTGGAAAGTACACAGCGTCGGCGGAATCTACGCGGTACACAATTACGAATTTCCTTTGGCGGTGCTGGCCGGGAGTTTCGCGCTCGCCACCGTCGGCGCAGGATTGGTATCTCTCGACCATCCGCTGTTCGAAGGCGGAGGCAACTCACGACCTCCCAAATACTCGAAGTTCGCCAAGTAGTTCACTGCGGAAGTGCCGGCTTTCCGGAGTCAATTCCCAGCAAATCGCCTCACCCCCGACGGATCTCTCTGCGTAGCTATCGCTCTGCAATGTGGCTTGCGTGTGCGCCGCGATGCACTGTGATGTCCCGGATGCGAAAGGCCTCCCCGATGTGGCGTTTCTCAGAACCTATCCGCGTTTGGTGTGCTGTTGAAGACACTTATTGCCAGGCAATAGGCGCACAGTTGTTGTTGCCGCGATTCTAAGAGCGGACAATTTCGATTGGAGGATTACATCGTGAGCCGTGCACATGGTTACATCGCTTCGCTGATTCTTACCGCCGCGCTTGCAGCGCCAGTATCACTTCTAGCCGCCCCCGCAGCACAAGAGGCCAGCGTTCAGGTCCGAGTCTACGACAGGGACCACAAGGATTATCATAACTGGGATGAGCGAGAAAACCGCTCCTGGAACCAGTACCTCACGGAGAACCACAAGAATTCTCACGAATTCGCGAAGTCTAACAAGAAAGAGCAGGGGAAATACTGGAATTGGCGCCACACTCACCCAGACAGGGACTAGCCGCGCCCGCCAGATCGGGTGAGGAAAAATAATAGGACAGCAAGAAACACGTCCGGTTCCAAAGGCTACGGACGGGACGCGGGAGTGGTGTGCGCATCATGCCGGAGTAAGAAGACTCTTGATGATCCCGGCTTGAGCCTTGTTTAAGGCAAATTCGCTTATTCTTCGTCCCCGCGTGGGTAGACAGCGTCTACGCCGTATCGTACACTGCCGCTCCCCGCTCTAGCGCTATACGCTGGTTGGAGGATTGTGATGAAACGGTTGGTACCCATTCCGTGTGGGTGTGCAGAACACCTGAAGAGCACGAAAGAGACTGGTATTGGATATCAGGTCGTCTCTGTGGAACTCAAGGATCAAAGGGTTTTCGACCAAGTGGTCATAAGTGAGGGTTGCGTTATAGAGGTCCGAGGGTATAAGGAAATTCCCTTCTCGCCCGATGACGTTGTGGCAGTGAACCTCAATCACAAGCACTGGAATTTCAGAGCACCGTCGGATGTGCGCGTCAAGAGCAGGGCTGCCAGCGCCTAAGCTACGAACATTAATCCTCGAGTGAAAACCTAGGAAACAGCGGTGGCCGAGGTTCTGGCCATCCCCGTGGGGCCCTCGTCTGCCGCAATCCAAATAATGACGTAGGCGAGAACGTTGGGACCGGGGATCATGGTCGCGAGCGCCCAAAGGACTCGAACGAGCGTCGGATCCATGTCGAAATAGTCGGCTACTCCAGCGCAGACGCCGGCGACTTTCCTGTCGTTGGTCGAGCGCACAAATCGCTTGCGCGCGTAATAGGCAGGAGGCGGTGCCGAGGCAGCAGTCTCCGGCTGCTTTGCTCCGCAGCTATAACAAAACTTCGACCCAGCGGCGATGTCTTTCTGGCAGCTTGTGCAAGTCATTGGATCACCCCACAGAGCGATTGGACCTAGTTTCCCTTACTGTATTTACGTAAGTGCGGTCTAAAAAGTTTCCTTCGCGAAACAGCCTAAGCCCAATCGGCTCAATAGTCCAGAAGCTGTTTCACGGCGGCGGTGATGTGGCTGGTCTGGGGGAGGATGACGTCTTCCAGCTTGGGCTGGTAGGCGCAGAAGGTGTCCATGGCGGCAACGCGGCGGACCGGGGCGTCGAGTTCTTCGAAGAGTTCGTCGGCGATGCGGGCAGCGATCTCGGCGCCGTAGCCCCAACTCAAGGTGTCTTCGTATGCCACGATAACGCGGTGGGTCTTTCGAACGGTAGCGGCGATGGCTTCCCAATCGTAGGGCGACAACGAACGCAAGTCGACGATTTCGACGGAAATGCCTTCGCGTTCGAACTGGGCCGCGGCGACTTCGGCGCGATGCACCAGGGCGCCGTAGGTGATGATGCTGAGGTCGCTGCCCTCTTTCACCGTGCGGGCTTTGCCGAAGGGAATCGTGAAATCGGGGCCGGGATTTTCCGAACGGTTGTACGGTTGACGGTAGAGATGCTTGTGCTCAAGGAACATCACCGGGTCGTCGCAGCGAATGGCG
>Ga0210399_10002429_pt1 | contig 14484 bp, 7 predicted proteins | sample IncBWC14MmetaG_FD_150865 | JGI IMG/M metagenome (GOLD analysis project Ga0210399, IMG submission 150865) | Forest soil microbial communities from Barre Woods Harvard Forest LTER site, Petersham, Massachusetts, United States - Inc-BW-C-14-M | ecosystem: Environmental > Terrestrial > Soil >... | reverse complement strand
CGAAGGCTTTTTCTTTAACTTCCATTTCAAGCATGGAATGCATGAAAGGCTGGAGGGAGGCCTTGGCCTGTTCGCGGGTGACGCCGGGCTTGAGGCGGCCGAAGGCATTGACCCAACGGTTGCGGCGCTCCTTGAGCATGTCGGTGGGATTGCCGACCATGATTTCCTTTTCCATCATGAGGGGCACGAAGAGCTTGGGGACGCGGCCGAGCTCGACACCGTCAAAGCCAGGCTGAAGAACGCCGACAATGGTCATGCTTTGGTTGTTGAGGATGAGGGTCTTGCCGACGACATTGGGGTCGGCGGAGAAACGCGATTGCCAGTAGGCGTAGTTCAGGATGACGTAGGGATAGGCGTCGGGGAGGCGGTCGTCTTCGGGAGTGAACACGCGGCCAAGGTAGGGATTCAAGCCGAGAGTGGAAAAATAAGTCCCGGAGACCATTTCCAGCTGGAGGTGCTCGGCTTGGCCGTTGAAGGAGACACTGGCATCGAAGGGGAAACGGGCGAACATGTCGGAGAAGACTTCGTTGTGGGCGGCGAAGTCGCGGAACATGGGGTGGGAGATGGCGTTGCCACCCCAGTTACTGCCGTAATGGTGGCCGCGCATGGTGAGGAGGACAAGTTCCTGGGGATTCTTGACGGGGAGGAGGCGGAGGAGGATTTGGTCTAGAAGGGTAAAGATGGCGGTGTTGGCGCCGATGCCGAGGGCGAGAGTCAAGATGGCAATGGCGGTGAAGCCGGGAGTGCGAGAAAGGGTGCGGAGAGCGTACTTAAAATCGCGAAATGCGGTGTCGAGTGAAGCGAAAGTATTCATTCCGCGGACCTTATCCTTCCGGAGAGTTTGGGCAACAACCGTGGATACGCTTTGCGGCTGGATTTGTTCCCCGGAAAGCGCGGCTGGGGCCTAGTTGGTTGACTGCCATAACTTGCATAGGACTGAGACGAGCCGAAGGCTAAAACGTCTTGCCTCGGCGCGAATCTCGAAGTCGAGGTACCTCATTCAGGAAGTGGACAGCCGGGATCCATGGCATGCAAGAATGCGCATACGATGGGGCAGAGGATGGCTGTCCCACGGGCGCTTGCGCACGGTATGGGGGTACCCCCCCCGGGGTTTTGCATAAGTGTTGATTCTAAAGGGAGTTAAAGTGTTTTGTTTTCATACACTTTTACAAGTGTTGATTCTAAATAACTTACTTGCACTGATTTGCACTAAAAATGTGCAAAATGTGGTGCTGTTTCATGAGTGTTACGAATAAAAGACTTAGGCCGAGTGGCGGGCTCAAGAAAGCAAAAAGCGCCAGCAAGAAACTTGGCGCTTCATAAGATAATGCACAACATTACCTAGTGTTATTTATACGCTTGAAGTAAGCATTTGTCAAGGAAGAAATCAAAAAATGGGGAGTGGAAAGAATGGGGGCAGTTTTCTGACTTGGTGGGCAGGAGAAGACGGGCACGGCGTGCCGTGCCCCTACGGGGAAGGAAACGAGCGTCAGTCAGCGGCGCTCGCGGCGGCGCGCGGGATGGCGGCTTCTTCCTTTTGGCGGAAGAAGGTGGTGACGCGGTCGATGATTTCGTTGAGCGAGGTTTGAGGACGGAAGCCGGTGATGGCGTCGAGTTTATCGACGCTGGGGACGCGGCGCATCATGTCCTCGAAACCCGGCTCGTAGGCTTGATCATAAGGCACAAATTCGATGGGTGAGGAGCTGTGCGTCCGCGCTTTGACCAACTTAGCTAGTTCTTCGATGGTGATCTCTTCGGTGTTGCCAACGTTAACGACCTCGCCGATCGAGCGGTCGGTGTCCATCAAGCGGATGAGGCCTTCGACCGTGTCGCGGACGTCGCAGAAACAACGAGATTGTTGACCATTGCCGTAGACCTGGATGGGCTCAGTGTCGAGGGCCTGCTTTACGAAGTTGGGCAAGACCATGCCGTAACGCCCCGTCTGGCGAGGGCCCACGGTGTTGAACAAGCGAACCACGATGACGGGGAGTTTTTTTTCTTTCCAATAGGACAGCGCGAGAAATTCATCGAGCGCCTTGGAGGCAGCGTAACTCCAGCGGCCCTTGGTGGTAGGCCCGAGGACGAGGTCGGCGTCTTCGCGGAAAGGGACGTTGGTGTTCTTGCCATAGACTTCGGAAGTGGAGGCGGTGAGGACGAGTTTGCGCTTTTTGCAGGCAGCTTCGAGGATGCGTTGCGTGCCGTTGACATTCGTTTCGATGGTGCGCACGGGGCTCTCGACGATGAGCTTGACGCCGACAGCGGCGGCAAGGTGAACGATGATGTCCGCGTCGTCGACGAGTTCCGCGAGCAACTGAAGGTTTTCGATATTGTCGAGGTGATATTCCATCTGGCCGGAAACCTTCAGGTGACGGATATTATCCATGCTTCCGGTGGAGAGGTTGTCGAGCAAAACGACGCGATCCCCGCGAGCGAGAAGGCGCTCCGCCAAATGAGAACCGATGAAACCGGCGCCGCCGGTAATTAAATAACGCAAAGTGCCTCCTTACAGTACGTGTTCGTCGTCGCGATGGCGCAGGGAGCTTTTGGAGACAGCCTCCGGATGTTCATCCTGGCCATGCGCAGCATCACTCGCCTCTTGAGGGCCATAGCCTTCGGAATACGGATAGTAGCGGTAAGAATAGTAGTAATCCGGGGCGCTGGAATCCACCGCATTCAAGACGACGCCGAGGATGTGGCACTTCACGCTGATGAGCAAGTCGCGCGTGCGCGTGAAGGCCTCCTTGGGAGTTTCGCCGCTGCGGACGACCAGCAGGACGCCATCGGTCTGAACGGACAGGATGACAGCGTCGGTGGCAGCCATGATGGGAGGCGAATCGATGACGACAAACTTGAACTTGGTGCGCAATTCGGCGATGGCATCGGCCAACTTGTGCGACGACAACAAATCGGCTGGATTGGGTGGCAGCGGGCCAGTGGGAATCGCGGCGAGATTGGGGATGTCGGGGTGCGGCACAGTAACAAGATCAAGACTTGAAACACCCGCCAGATAGGAACTAAAGCCGGCGTATTTGCCGTTTCCCATATTGAGCAGGCGGCCGACACCAGGCTTGCGCAAGTCCGCATCAACGAGGACGGTGCTGTCGCCGAGTTGAGCAAGAGTGACAGCCAAGTTTGCCGCGGCAGTAGTCTTGCCTTCGCGTGGGAGCGCGCTGGTCACGAGGATGACTTGCGGGGGGCGGCCGGGCTGAGAAAGCAAAAGAGATGTTCGTAAGGCGCGGAAAGCCTCGGACATCTGGGATTTGGGCAAGTGCTGGGCAACGAGCTCGATGCGTTTCTCGTGACCGTTCGAGGCGATTCCTTGCAATAGGCGCTTGCGCGAGCCGTTAGTGCTGGAGCCGTCAAACTGCGGGACGACTGCCAAAGAAGGCAGCCTCGCAAGAGTCTCGATGTCGTCAGGCGTTTTGACGGTGTTGTCGAGGTACTCGCGCATAAGCGCAAGACCAATGCCTCCGACGAGTCCAACGAGGAAAGCCAGTGCGATGTTCCTGGCTTTGGCGGGACGCGAGGGATACGCGGGGATCATTGCCGGATCCACGACGCGGATATTGGAGGACTGCAAAGCGGCGGAAATCCCCACTTCCTTGAGCTTGGTCATCAAGCCGTCATAAAGGGCCTTGTTGGCTTCGGCTTCGCGCTTGAGGATGTTGTATTCGACCATGCGCTCGGCCATCTCGTTGGTTTCCACTTTTTGCTGATCGAGGGCTTGAGTGAGCAAAGTTTCGCGCTGCTTGGCTTCGCGGTAGTCAATTTCGATGCGGTTGAGAGTGTTGACTTGCTCCTTTTGGATGAGCTGGTCCAAATCCTTCAATTGAGCCTGAAGGCGCTGCACCTTGGGAAAATTCGGGCCGTACTGGTTTACAGCGTCGAGGTACTCTCCCGAAGCAGCCTGGCGCTTCTGCATAAGGCCCTGAAATATGGGATTCTCACGGAGCTGGGGGACGTCCGCGACATCGCCAGCTTTGGCAAACTGGTAGAGCGCTTCCTTCTTCATGCGCTCTTCCTGGGCGTCGGTCAGAGACTTATTAATGTCGGAAAGACGCTGGGTGGTGATGTTCTGCTTGTCGTCGAGAGTCCAAATCTGATTTTTTCGCTCGTAGGCGATGCGCTTGTCTTCGGATTCCTGAACTTTGATTTTGAGGTCGTCCAACTCGTCGTGTAGCCAGGTGGTGGCGCGGGTCGTTTCGTCGTAGCGGCTTTTAATATTTTGATCTTGAAAGTTCTTAATGTGTTCGTTAACGATGCGGGCGGCAAACTGGGGGTCCGTCGACTCGAAAGTCACATCCATAAGGCGGCTGTTGGCAACGCGCTTTACGCCGAGGCTGCCAAGAAAGGCGCCGAGCTCCGGGGGACGCTTCTGGTTTTCAAGGCTGCCGATGGCCAGCGCTTCGGAGGGCCCGTTGGGAGAAGCATACTCGGGGCGCGCACCGAGGCCGCTGCTGCGGATGGTCTGCAATGCCAGCGTCTCGCTCGTCAGAATTTTCGACTGCGTCTCGATATAGTTCTCGAGATCCATCATGTAGTCGTAGGATTCCATGCCCTGAAAGGGCAGAATGCTGCCATTCTCACGGTCGATTTCGATGCGCGCGGTGGCCACGTACACGGCTTGCATGCGGAAGGTGGCGATGGTGACGATGGTGACGACGGCAAGCAAAAAAGACAGAATCAGCCATTGATGCTTGCGGAGGATAAGCAGGTAGTCGTAAAGATGCGGCTCGCGGGGAGAGAGATCCCAAGCAGGAAGGCGGACGCCCGGGTGAATTAATTCCACCGAACCGTTAGCGCCGTTTTCGCGAGGAATAAGTTTGTTGTCTTCCGCCATGTTCTTTCTAGTGATACGCGAGCCGATAGAGCGCGACCGCTGTGCCGAGGGCGATGCCAAACTCGAGAGATCTCAGAAGAGCTTGCTTAGTGCCGCTCTGAGGAACGTACAAAATGTCGCTCGGCTGCAGTTGCAAATCTTCGGCTTGGCGATTCTGGATTTTTTTCAGATCGAGGGGAACTTCGTGCTGCTGCCCCTTGTCATCTTTGCGGATAATCACGGCGTGGTCTGTCTTCGCCGTGTTGGTGAAGCCGCCCGCCAGCGCGAGAATTTTCAAGGTGCTCAATTGCTCGCGGTCGTTGGTGAGCACGAATCCGCCGGGCCGCCCGACCGCGCCCAGGACGTACACGATGCCGGCATGAGGCACGGTTACTACATCACCAGATTGCAATGTGATATTGTTCTTGGTATTCCCGGTCTCCATGAGTTCGTTCAGATTGATCGTAATGGTATCGACGGGCGTGGAAGCCGACGGAGTGCCGAGGCCGTTTGCAGATTTTTCCTGGGAAGTATCGGGCGCCGGCAAATCAGGAGGCGCTGTTGCAGCTCCACTCGGAGAAGTGGAAGACGGAGCAGCGGCTGCCGTCAATGGTTTCGCCTCGGATTTGACGGGCTTCGAGCTAGAAGGCATGGCGCTCCCAGGGTCGTTCCCAGGAGGCTCCGCATCATCAAACGTCATCTGTGGCACGGGCCGCGTTACGATGACTTCGCCACCAGCATCATTAGCAATCCCGCCGGCTTCGGCAAGCACTTCGAGAAGCGTGACCTGACTATCGGCCTGGTAAACCAAAGGATGGCTGACGGCACCGACCACCGTAATGGGTTTGCTCTTTCTTTCTTTGATGGTAACGCTTACGTCGGGATGCGAAACCAAACCATTGGCTTGCAACAATTCGGTAATTTTCTGTTCAGCTTGGAGTTCCGTGAGGCCGGAAACATGCAAGCGCACGGGCACGAGCGGCATGCCGATTGTACCGGTTTGGCTGACGCGTACGTCGCGGCTGAGCTCTTTCACGTCGAATACTTCGATGGAAATCACGTCACCGTTGCCAATGACATAGTCATGCGGGCCCGAGCGGACAGCCGCGGAAAGCTCGCGAATGCGATCGTTCGTTTGTTGTGGCGTCTCGAGAACGGCCTGCGCGCGGCTGAGCGGCGCCAGAACCAGTAATCCGAGCAGAGTGGTGGAGACGAGACACAACGTCGCCGCACCCAGTCTCGCTGGCTGCATACGGATAGATGACCCCCAGGATTGATTATACAGACAGAAGGACGAAGTCTATTACTGAATTCGATGATCGCGACGTTCGATTCCCGAATTGGGAATTTGGGGTATGGGGTGTCGAATTTCCGTTGTGGCCAGATTCGCCATGAGAAAAAAGAGGAGAGCGTTACCGGGAATGTGCAGGTTGAAATCGACGAGACTGTGAGTGAGAAACCCGAGACAGGAGATAAGAGCCGAGAGCTGAACTGTGGAAGCGAAGGCTCCAATGGGCTGAGACAAGCGCCGAAGCGAATCGAAGAGCAGGACACCAAGAAACCAGAGGCAGCACAAGCCGCCGGCAATGCCAGTTTCGGCGAGACCCTCGAGGTAATCATTGTGGGTGTGATTGACGATTCTTCCATCGTAGAGAGTTTCGTAAGCGGGGAAGACCAGTTGTAGGGTGCCGAGGCCGGTGCCGGTCCAGGGGTGATCCAGAAAGATGCGCCAGGTGTCGGCGCGCATGGAAGCGCGTTTTCCAACGGTCACCTCGAGGGATTGCAGGGAAGAAAACCGTTCGACAAGCTGCTGCACACCGAGCCAAGAAACCATGAGAAAGGCGAGAAGCAGGACGGCGCCGCCGGTAAGCAGGTGTTTTCCGACCGTGCGACGAAGAACCAGCCAGAGGAACAAGGCACCGACTTCCACGCCGAAACTAATGATTCCACCCCGGGAAGCGGAAAGAACCAGAGCCCCGATGGGCACGACCGCAAAGAGACTGACCAGAAACCAGCGTTCCCGGCGCACCTTTCCGAGGACTAAGGGAACCAGAGATACGGGAATGACGAGCTCGGTAAATCCGGCAAAGTGGTTACGATTCACGTAAGGGCCAAATGGGATTCCGCCGTAGCGCATCTCGCGGAACCAATAGAGCTTTCCATTGAAGGTGAGGTGCTGGAGGATGCCGAAAAGGGCCACAAAGAATCCAAAGCTCATCACAAACCATACAAAGCTACGCCAGTCCTCGATCGTCCGGAATGCCTGCGAGGCTAAAAAGAGAAGGAGGAGCTCGGCGAGAAGAAGCTGAAGCTCCATGCGCGTACCGTAGGACGAGGCAGTGCGATGAAAGAACCACTGGCCAAGGGCAAGCAGCGAAAGCGCGACGAGAGGCAAGAGCAAAGGCGAAACGACGAATTGGCGCTCCTGCGTGAGATAGGCGCGCACCGCCCAGGCTAAAAAGAGCAAGGCTGCCCCGATCTCCAGGAAAGCGCGCGCCCAATCCTCGACGGCTCCGTGGGAGAGCACGCCGAAGACTAGGAGGGAGCAGAGGCCGATGCGAATGAGTTTCATTACTTGGTGTTCTCCGCAGACTGCGGCACCAAGGCAACGTCGTCAATCCAGGCCGTCCCGCCAATCTTACTGTCAAACTTCGCGCTGGGAAGGCGGCTCACACATAGCTGCAGTTCCTGGACATCCTTTCCCGACGTCCAGGGGAGTTCGACTTGCGTCCACGGCTGCGTGCCCTTGGCATCCTCGGTCCAGGCGATGGGATTTCCGGACTCGCTGAAGGAGCGAAGGCCAAAGCGCACGCCCTGATCGGTGGATATATCGCGAGTTCGTACCCACGCGGAAAACCGGTAAGCAGTGAAAGGCTGCACGGCAACGAACTGGCAGACATCGCTGAAGTTTACGTTCCGCAGACCGCTGAAGGCCAGCCTGAGCGACCGATTCCCGAAATGTTTTTCCTTTGTATCGAGTGTGATCTGCACACCGTTTGTGAATGTGGGGTAGGCCCAAGTGAATCCGCCCATCGCGATATTCGATTCGAACCCACCGTCCCACACCAGTGAGCCAGGAGGGTCCGGAGGACGCGAGACACCTGCAAATGTGAGAGCTTGACCCCACACGGTCTGAGCTTCCGTCATCTGGCGCTTGTGAATGAGGGCTCCGAGCAAAGGATAGGACTCGCTGATATCCAGGTGCGGGTGGAGAGCAGCCAGACTGGACCACACAATCAAGGCTTGATCGGTCTGTTGCTGCGCAGACAGAGCGGAAATCAGGCTGATGTAGGCAGCTTGCGAGTGCGGCAAGACGCGTTCCATGACGGCTCGGACGTCCGGCTCGAACCGCATGCAGAGAGCAAACGCCGCTGGTCCACGCTTAGGGTCTGCTTCTACGGCATGCTTGAACTCCGCGAATGCGGCGTCCAACGCGCCCCTGCGCAGTAGAAAATTCCCATAGCGCCAGGAAACTTCCGGCGAAAGCGAGTACACGCTCTTGGCTTGAAGGAATGCGTTTTGGGCAGCGGCGATATCGCCTTCCGATTCGTACGCCGTGGCTAGATCCATCCAGGTGTCCGCCGAATCCGAATCAAATGATAATGCTGCATGGTAGGCGCGGATAGCGCGTTGGTTATCGGGATCTTCCAGATTGTATTGCCAGTAGCGGCCGAGGAGATACCAGTTGCGGGCGTCGTCCGGCTCGAGCTGGACGGCCCGTTCATAGCCTTCCAGTGTATTTAGTTCCGAATCATGCGCGGCGAGAGCATTGTGGATGCCGGAGTAAGAGAGAGTGACGGCGAGCGCGAACGCAAGAAGGACAAAAAGCCCGCGCGCCGCTGGACTTGAGAGGCGAAGAATCATCCCGCGATACTGTGCATAGACGAAGTCATAGATGCAAGATGAAAGTCTAGAGAAACAGAGCGAGGACACGGCCAGAGATTGTCGAAAGGCGGCCTACTTGCCGATGGTGGCCGAAAGGGTTTCATCGGCGCGGCCCCGGCGGCGCACGTCGATTCCCAGGCGCTTGATTTTTTGGTTAAGCGTGGAGAGGGGAATCATAAAACGTTCGGCGGCCTCGGTCTGATTCCAGCCGGTGCGTTCGAGCATGTCCATGATGATGCGGCGCTCGATCTCGTCCATGATTTGAAAGAGCGAAGGTTGCGGGTGATCGGCGGGGGAACGCGAACCGGGTTCGCCCGGCAAGGGAGGGAGAAATTCCGAGAGCTGCAGGCGGACACCGCGGACGACTTCCTTGCTGCGAATGCTTTCGGGAAGCAAATCCACGTCCACGCGCTCTTGAGTGGAGAGCACGACGGCGCGCTCGACGACATTTTCCAGTTCGCGAACATTGCCGGGCCAATCGTAATCCATCAGGAGTTTCATGGCTCCAGCCGTAAACTGCCGCATGGGTTTGCCGTTCTCGAGGCAATAGCGCACGAGAAAGTGAGCGAGGAGCGCGGGCACATCTTCGCGGCGATCGCGGAGCGGGGGAAGCTGAAGGTGAATTACGTTCAAGCGGTGGTACAAATCCTCGCGAAAGCGGCCTTCACGGACAAGCGTGAGTAGCTCGACGTTGGAAGCGGCGACGATACGGACATCGACCTTGAGCTGCTCCGTGCCGCCGAGGCGCATGAATTCGCGCTCTTGAATCACGCGCAGAAGCTTGGCCTGCGTTTCAGGACTAATGGTGGCGATCTCGTCGAAGAAAATGGTGCCTTGATCGGCGACTTCGAATAAGCCTTTTTTGGAAGCAACTGCGCTGGTGAAAGCGCCCTTCACGTGGCCGAAGAGCTGCGATTCGAGCAAATCCACGGGAATCGAGCCGGTGTTGACGGGGACGAAAGCCTTGTCCGCGCGTGTCGAAGCCGAGTGGATGGCTTTGGCGATGAGCTCCTTGCCGGTGCCGCTTTCGCCGCTGATCAGCACAGTAGAGCGCGAGGGCGCCACCTGGGTGATGAGATCAAAAAGCGCCAGCATCTTTTCGCTCTTGCCGATGATATTTGGAAAATTAAACCGTTGTTTGAGGGCGCGCTTGAGCTGAACGTTTTCCTCGCGCAAATGGCGCGATTCCACCGCCTGTGCGACTTGCGCCAGGAGCTCGTCGTTGGACCAGGGTTTGGTGATGTAATCGAGCGCGCCGCCCTTAAACGCAGCACGAGCCATTTCAATCGAGCCGTAGGCGGTGATCAAAACGACGGAAAGTTGCGGATCGCGTTTGCGAATTTCGCGGAGCAGCTCGAGGCCGTTTCGGTCGGGCAGACTTACGTCCAGCAGCAGCAAATCGAAGGGATGTTCTTCGAGTTTGGCAAGGCCGGATTCTCCGGTATCCGCGCTGGAGACGCCATAGCCTTCCGTCTTGAGCAGAAGTTCGAGGCCCTCGCGAATCTCTGATTCGTCGTCAACGACAAGGATGGAGCCCTTAGACATGAACCGACTTCCTGACCGCGGGAAACTCTACGTGAAAGGATGTGCCTTTGCCGGGTGTCGAGCGGACGTCGATCTTGCCGGAGTGTTCTTTGATGATGCCGTAGCTGACGGAGAGGCCTAGACCGGTGCCGCGGCCACTGGCTTTCGTGGTGAAAAAGGGATCAAAGATCCGGTGAATATGTTCGCGCGGGATGCCCGCACCGGTATCGACGACTTCAATTTCGACGCTGCCATTGTGTGCGCCCGTGCGCACTTCCAATAAACCGCCGCCGGGCATGGCATCGCGGGCGTTTAGGAAGAGATTCAGAAACACCTGCTGGAGTTTGTTCGCTGAGCCGCGAACAGCGGGCAGGGTTTCGCCGAGGTGCTTGACGACCTGTATTTGTGAAGTTTTCAGCGGATGCGAGACGAGGGAAAGGGTTTCTTCCACGACGCGGTTCACGTCGATGTCCACGGCCTCGGCGGCACCCGTGCGCGAAAAATTCAGAAGATTGTTCACGATTTCGCTGGCGCGGAAAGTTTGCTTGACGATTTTCTCGATGATCGATTGGCGCGGATCGCCATCCGGCATCTGTTTTGCCAGCATCTGGATGTAGTTGGAGATTACCGCCAAAGGCGTGTTCACCTCATGGGCCACGCCGGCAGCCAGGAGACCGAGCGAAGTAAGCTTCTCGGTTTGCGACATCTGCTCTTCCATGCGCTCGCGCTGGGTGACGTCGTCGAAAAGCAGAAGGCGTCCGATGCGTTCGGCGGACTTGCTGACCAGCGGAGTGATAGAAACGTTTAGCGTGAGCGCTTTACCCTGATGGTGCAGACGCTGTTTGTAAATGCCGGTAATCTGCTCCGCGTCGCCGCGCGCGGCAATCTCCTCTGCAAGCTCTTGCGGAAGCAGGGAGCGAAGCTGGCGTCCAACGGCTTCCTGACGGGCCACGCCGAAGAGCTGCTCCATACGCGTGTTCCAGGATTCGACGATGCCCTCCAAATCCACGGCGAGCACGCCAACATTCAAGGATTCCACGATGTTTTCGCTGAAGTCTTTGAGGCGTGCGATCTCGAGGGCCTTTTGTTCGAGCGAGGTGTAGAGCTGGGAATTGTCGAGAGCCACGGCGACATAGCCCGCGATCGTTTCCACCAGTTCGACGTCATCGCTGGAAAGGTAATCGCCGTCGACGGTCTTGCCAAGGCCCAGGACAGCCACGGTATGTTCGCGAATGCGGCAGGGAACGTAATAATTGAGGTCAAGGTGTTCGAGAGTGCGATGCACGGACTCGCTGACGTCTCGCGCGGCGCGGGGCGACTCGAAAAAGAGCGCCCCCCGCGCGAACTCGGGCCGGGCCGGACCGAGGAAACTGAGATCAAGAGGCTCCGCAAGACGCACGCCCATCGAGCGAGCCAGGCGGAGATTGCCGGGATTTGTGACGTCCTCCACAAAAATCGCCAGCCGGTCGACGAGCAACGTTTGCGAAACGCGGTCCATCACGGAACCGAGCATGGGCTCGAGCCGCACTTCATTCGTGAGCGTGCGGCCAAACTCGATCAGCGTGCGGCGATAGTCCAAACGATCGCGGTAAAAGAAGCGATCCAGCCGGGCCTGAATCCATTCGCGGAAAGGTTGGAAGAGTAGTGCGGCAATAACAATCGCAATAATGCCGCCGACGGGGCCGTTTGCCTGGGCATGAAAAATCTGCGGGATTAACGCGACGAAGAAAAAGTAAATCGTGGCGATGGCGGCGGTGGCCGCGGTATACGCGAGGCCGCGCTTGAAAATGATGTCGACGTCCATCAGGCGGTAACGAATGATGGCGTAGCCGAAGCACAGCGGAATAAACAGCAGGCTAACTGTCGAAAACTTCATCCAGGGCTTGGAAGCTGCGTCGAAGGCGTACGGCACAATGTAGAAAATGACAAACGGAAAAGTGCCGACAAAGGTGCCGGCCGTCAGCCATTTCAACTGCTGCCGCAAGACGCCCGCTGGAGCTCCGCGATAATTTCGATAAAAAACTACTCCGGCAGCCAGGAAGCAAGCGCCGAGATAACTGTATGCGATTTTATCAAGCAAAACGCGGGAGCCGAGCCAGGGAACGAAACCGAGCGCCCCAAGGGCCGTGCTGACATGCACCAGAAGAATGGCCAGTGGCGGAAGATAGACGAAGCTGAGTTTGGAAAGCGACCGGCTTGTTCCTTCCGTGCGCTCCGGAAAAACCAGAGCAAAATGCAGCAACAGAGCGGGCATCAAGACTTGGGCCAGAATTTTAACCCAATACACCTCGTAGTCGAAGGTATCCAGCTTCCCGCTGTAGTGGAAAGAAAAGAAAACGAAAGATACGAGGCAGAAAATGTAGAAGTGCACAGCGCGAGGCGCGTTCCAACGGCGCGCGAAGATGAAAAGCCCGATGAAGAGGTACATCAGGCCAACCGCGCGGGCATAATTCTCAATGGAGGTGGGCTTCTCAGCGGGAGCGGTGACCAGCGGAGTCTCAAACTCCTCGCTATTCCGCGCCAGTTTGTAGCGGACTTGCGTCCACAGGCCCGCTCGCCACAGCCGCTTGGTTACCTGCACCTGCCGTGTGACGGGGGTTCCATTAATGGCCAGGAGATGATCCCCTGCGCGCACACCGGCGCGAGCGGCGGGGGAATTGAGTGCCACTTGCTGGGCTTGAATGCCCTGCGTGGTGTCCAACCAAACGACTCCGTCGTCGGGAGTCTCAAATTCGGCTCTTTGAATGAAGTTCAGCCAGGCAAAAATCATGGCTGCCAGCGTGGCAAGCGCTAGCACCACAGCCCCTAGACTGACTTTGAGGTTCTGCTTCATAACTGACCCAGACAGGGTGACACCCCGCCGGGGAAACCATGGTGCAAACCAAAGTCCATTCTTTGGAAGACTAGCTTGGCAGAAACCACCTTATAATTCAATGACTTAGAGAATCCGCAGGCTGGAGACTTTCCGATAATCCGCTTTCTGGAAGGACGCATACAGCTTTCTAAAGCCGAATCTGCTCTCAGAATTGCAGACTTAGGCCGCCTCGGAACGTGCGGAAAGCAGGCATGAGCGTCACACGACCGTCTGCAGTGTAAAGGGTGACATAGCCTTGAGCAAGGAGGTTGTCGCACTCGGCGTTGGCCTCCCAGCGACCAGGGCCAAACTTGGGGAGCCTTTGGTGCACTCCAACGTGGAGGTAGGGCTCCATGTCGAAGAGCGCTTCTCCAAAGCCATCGACACGCGTGAGCGTTGCTCCGTTGATCCACTGGTAGCCTACTGTGAACCTCGTGCCCGCGCGCGGTACCTTTCCGGAAACCTTAGCCCCGGCTGAATGGCGCCCAGCGGTACGGAACAGCTCGCGGAGGGGTTCCACAGCGGCACTCGAAGGAGTCAAGGCGCCAGCAAAAGCATAAAGTGCCGTCAGTTCGACGTCGTTGCCTAGTTTCTCCCGGTACGCCGCGCGGGTACCCCAGCTGCTGGAAGAACCACCGTCATAAGAGAATCCGTTGGAATAGACGTCCTGGAAAAAGTCAGCGAGGGGGAGATTGTTGCCCCTGCCAAAAACGGCTACATGGCTGTTGTCTTCGTGAAAAGCCGCAACCTGCAACTTGCCGCGCGTTCCCAGCTTGCGTTCCGCTGCGATCTCCTCGTGGAAACCGCTCTCGAGGACGGGACGTCCGGCCCTCCACATCAGGACAGGAAAAGCATCGAGTTCGTTTAATGCAGCGGCCAAAGTATTTGCGGTCTCTCCGTCGAGCGTCTCAAGTGGCTCCGGTCCGGTTGGCATGGATGCAAAGATCAGGGACCCGTGCCAATCGTCAGAGATGCGCGCGTCGAGCTGCACGCGCGGGCGCAAGGAACTGGCAGAGCGGCCGAGGCCAACCAAGACATATTCACCGCCATATTCAAGGACGGCGCGGGTTCCAAATGCCAGGGAACCGCCTTGATCGATGCGGACGCCGCGGAAGGTGGGGCCCACGTCTCCCAGCTTCGATTCGCGCAACACCAGTGCGGTATGTGGCCCTGCCCCGAGCGAGCCGGTGGGCAGCCAAACCGTGGCGATTCCGCCAGCAGGTGATTCGGCGTCATAACTCATGAGGCCAGCGAGGAGAAGCCTGCTTGCGGCACCAAGTTGCTGATCGTAGGCAAATGCAGTTGCCGGGGTTGCCGGAAGATTGGAAACCGAGCCTGGCCTGCGCGCGCCATCTGTAAATTCCAAGCGGCCTCGCGAAGGCTCCGCCGGAACCGTTTCAGA
>Ga0210399_10002426_pt1 | contig 14493 bp, 15 predicted proteins | sample IncBWC14MmetaG_FD_150865 | JGI IMG/M metagenome (GOLD analysis project Ga0210399, IMG submission 150865) | Forest soil microbial communities from Barre Woods Harvard Forest LTER site, Petersham, Massachusetts, United States - Inc-BW-C-14-M | ecosystem: Environmental > Terrestrial > Soil >... | reverse complement strand
TTCGTGAACTGCGCTGATGCTGGAGAAGCGCGGGCCGCGCTCCAGCATGGATCGAAATTCCGCGTGCTGCTGAGGCGCACCCATGGCGAATACTTCGACGCGGCCGTCACGAAGGTTTCGAACGAAGCCGCTGACGCGCAGTTTTTCCGCGGCAGCCTGGGTGAAATAACGAAAGCCCACGCCCTGGACCATTCCGGACACGAAATACCGTTTGGCTAGTTTAGCGTCACTCACGAATCTTCGAAATTGTAGCAGAGAGTGTGGCCTGATTTCTTAGGTTGATGCTGGGAATAGCTAGGTGACTGGTGGCTAGTGACTCGTGAATGGTGCCAATCGCGCCCAGGGTGGGCGTCGAACTAGGGCCGAGTGCGCGTGGTGCGCTAAACTCTTGGATTGGCAGTGCGCGGCAAGCTGCCCTAAGACGAAGTGGAAGCATCCAATATCACATGAGTCAGGCGAAACTTTTGCGGCGCGAGAAGCATTATTCATTGGTATTGCCGGCCGTGGTCTTGCTGCTGGTGTGCGCGACGCAGGCAGCGCCATTGAAGGCGCGGGCGGGGCAGCAGGGGCCGATCGCGGCGCCGCCGGAGCATCGCGTCACCCGCGTTGTAACAGGGCCTGAACCAGAAGCGCCGCCAGACCTCCCCGAGGTTGAAATCACCAAGCGTTTTTCCTTGAAGGAAGATGAGTACATTCTCTCGCGCACGGGCTACACGTACCGGAAGACGATACGAATCCAGGAGTTTGGCCCGGATGGGCAGCCTGCCGGGGAATTTGTGCTGGTGACGCAGCCGGGCCGGGATGTGGATGGGAAGGTCTTCGAAAAAGTAATCGAAAAGCCTCAATCGACCTTGCAGCATTTGTTTCTTCGGTCGGAAGATCTCGAGGGACTACAGCGCATCCCCGCGTTTCCGCTCACTTCGAGCCAGCTTGCGAAGTACAACCTGAAATACGTCGGCAAGGAGCAGGTGGACGAGGTTGACTGCTACCTGTTTCAGGCGAAACCAAAAATGGTTGAGCGCGCGAAGGCCTATTTCGACGGCATCGTATGGGTGGATGCGAAATACCTGGAAGTGGTGAAAACCTACGGAAAATGGGTGAATGATCAGGGCACGGTCCAGACGATGAAGGACCTGCCTTTCAGCTTGTTCGAAACGTATCGCGAATATGTGGATGGAAAGTACTGGTTTCCAAATTACTCGCGGTCGGATGCGACACTGAATTTGAAGGGGGCGGAGATTCCAGTTCGAATCGTGATCAAGTGGACGGACTTCAAAGCGCTCCCGGGCGCGGCACCTGCGGGAGCGGAGCCGGCGCCGAAAATTTCTCCGAAACCTGGAGGGGCTTTCGACTGAAGGCTAGCAAGAAGGACGGTGCTGCCACGGGGCGCTTTCCAGGAGAAACAGTTTATCCGTGGCGCAGTTTCTTCAATATACTCGGCAGCTCTTCCAGCGAGTCCATCAGAAACTCCGGCTTCGCGGCGCGCAAACGTTTTTCCGTGGGAAAAGGACCGAGCACGCCGATGGCGCGAACGCCGGCACGGCGGGCCATCTCTACATCCTGCGGCGAGTCTCCGACATAGACGCATGCCGCGGGATGCAGTTGCATTTGCCGCAACGCCAAGCGCAGCGGCTCTGGGTGCGGTTTCATGCGGGCGGTGTCTCCGCTGCACACGCGAGCGGCGAATAGCGTTGTTAAGCGAAAGTCACGCAATTGACTGGTGACGCGGTCGCGGTCGCCGCTGGTCACGAGGCCCAAAGGATGGGCGCTTGCAACTTTGGCGAGGACCCGGCGGGCACCAGAGATTAATTTCGGCCGATGTTTTGCGTAGTGGGCGCGCCAGGCGCGGTCCGCTTCTGGCCATTGTTTCTTCGGAAGCCCCACGGCACGATAGACGTCATACCAATTCGGAGAGTAGTGCTTCTCAAGCTCCTCGATCCCCCAGGCGACGCCCATCTCCTTGAACATCGCCAGGTAAGCGGAGGTATCGGCACGGTAGGAATTGATGAGCGTGCCGTCCCAGTCGAAGAGAACTCCGTCGATGGCGTGCTTCCGTTTCGCGGGCATGCTTCGACAGGGTAGCAGAAAGATCGCGGGAGTCGAATTCCGAAGCGGCGAAGAAGAGTAACGAGGGTAGCAACGGGAGATAACTCGACAAAGAAAGCGGCGCGAAGGCTACGGTTTCAGAAAGCGAGAGGGAATGTGGTCGTCGCGGTCAAACTGGACGTCATCAAAGGCGGCAGCGATGCCATGCCAGCCGGGCATGGCCGCGGGTTCGGTGCGGCATACATGAGCCATGGTGGCCATGACCACATTACCGAGTCCGAGAGGTTTGCTGACCAGAACAATTTCGAGTTCAATGGAAGTGCCGACTGGCAATTGCCTGGGGCAGAGAAAATAAACGCCGGTGGAGCTGATGTCGCGAGTAACGAGGGTTATGGGGGAGTCTTCAGGGACTCCGCCAGAAGCGCGAAGACGCAAGGGAAGGTTCAGAGTGGCGCGGGGGTATTCCCGGTGTTCCGGATGGACGCCGACGGCATGCGTGGGAACGCGGACGAAACGCCGAGGCTGAGTGGGACCCAGAAGCGGAGCTACGCGAAGGGCGGGAACGCGCGGCAGATCCGGCAGCGGCAGGGGACCCGGCATCGCCTGGCGCGGTTCCGCGGCAGGTTTGGCGGGCCACAACTCAGATGGAATTAGACGCTTCGTCGCGCTCAAATCGCCCTCAGAGACGCTACTGCACGATCGCTGGCAATGGCCCAACAAAAAAACTTTCGAACTGACTTTCTGGATTTACCGCGTCCCCGTAACGCGGTGTGGAGCGCTAAAATGTCATCAAACGACGACAACGTCAACCTGTGGAAAACGAAGGAAGTGTCTTAACGTCAAACACTTAGTAATAGTACCGGAACCGAGCCACTACATTCTGTGGATTACTTGGGAATGGCCTCTACCAATATGGTGCTCGACAAGCGCGCGCTTTCGCCGCTATTGATAGGAAGGCAGGTCAGAGAAAGAAACATGTCCACTTCGGTTCGCGAGGTACAGAACACGCCGGGAACTCCGGCACCCGCGGGGCATCTGCCCGCACGCACGACAACTTTGGTTCTGATGGCGTTTGCGGCTGTTTACGTGGTCTGGGGTTCGACGTACCTAGCGATTCGCATCGGGATTGAATCTTTTCCTCCGCTGATCCTGGCGGGGTTTCGACACTTTTTTGTGGGTCTGTTCCTCTATCCAGTGCTAAGACGGAAAACCGGGATAAAACCGACCGCGACGAACTGGCGCACGGCCATTGTTGCCGGCGCGCTGCTATTGTGTGTCGGCAATGGGGGAGTCAGCTGGGCGGAACAGACGGTGCCCTCGGGCGTGACGGCGCTGCTGGTGGCCACGGTATCGCTATGGCTGGTGATCCTGGACTGGCTCCGCCCTGGCGGGGTGCGGCCTGCGCCACGAGTGGCTATGGGGCTGCTGATGGGGTTTGCGGGGCTTGCACTGCTGGTGGGGCCGGCGCATCTGGGAGGCTCAGAGCGCGTGAACCCAGTAGGTGCGGCGGTGCTGGTGATTGCTTCGCTGGCTTGGGCGTGTGGGTCGCTGTACTCAAAGCATGGAGGAATGCCCAGCTCGCCGATGCTGGGAGTCGCGATGCAGAGCTTTGCAGGAGGAGTGATTCTCCTGATCGCCGGGCTGTTTGCTGGAGAATTCCGCGAGCTGCACCTCGGGGCGGTTTCGATGAGGTCGTGGCTGGCGCTGGTTTATCTCATGGCATGCGGATCAGGCATCGGATTTAGCGCGTACCTTTACATTCTGCACAAGAGCACAGCGGCGCGCGTGGCGACCTATGCGTTTGTGAACCCGGTCGTGGCGCTGTTCCTCGGGTGGCTTATTGCGAGCGAGACTATTACTTTGCGCACGATTCTAGCCGCCGCAGTCATCTTGACGGCGGTCATACTAGTGATCACGGCGCCGCACCGAACGCCCGCTCCAAGGACCGCACCAGTTCCTGCCCCTGGCGAAGCCTGATTGTTCCGTCTCTTCGCCGCATCGGCGTTCGCATCTTTGCTAGATCTTTCCGGATAGATTTGCTTTTCGGCTTGCGCTAGTTTTAGCGTATTGAACATGAGCCACACACAAACCAAGTTCGTACAGAACATTTCAGCGCATGCGGCGGCGCGGTATTGGCGTGCCACGCTGGCGCGCGATTCGCGAGCCGATGGCAGCTTTGTGCTGGCGGTGCGGTCGACGCATATCTATTGCCGGCCATCTTGTCCGGCGCGCCGGCCGCTGCGGCGAAACGTCATGTTTTTTCGAACACGAGAGGAAGCGGAGAAGCAGGGTTACCGGGCCTGCTTGCGATGCAAGCCGAATGAAATTGCGGCTCCGGTGGCGCTGGTGCAACGCGCGGCGGGCTATTTGGCCGAATCGAGTGAAGAGAGCGTGCGTTTGGGGGCATTGGCTCAGACGCTGGGAACCACGCAAGCGACGCTGCGGCGCGCGTTTTTGCAAGTGACGGGGTTGAAGCCGCGCGAACTGGCTGAAGCACTGCGCATCAAGCGCTTCAAAGCGATGCTACGCGCGGGCAAGAGTATTGCCGATGCGTTGTACGAAACGGGGTATGGATCATCCAGCCGTGTATATGAACGCAGCAACGCGCAATTGGGGATGACGCCGGCAACTTATCAAAAAGGGGGAAAGGGTATGAAGATCGGATACAGTTTTGCAAAATCGCCACTGGGGAAAGTGCTGGTGGCAGCGACGGAGCGCGGGGTTTCGGCAGTTTACCTCGGCGATGCGGAGAATACGATGGTCGCGGAGCTGCGGCGGGAATATCCGCGGGCGGAGATTGCGCCGGCGGCGGATTCGTTCCAGCGCTGGGTGCGCGAGATTGTGCAGCGTACGGAGGGCAAAGAGCCACGCATGGAGCTGCCGCTTGACCTGCAGGCGACAGCATTTCAGCGGCGGGTTTGGCAAGAATTGCAGCGGATTCCGCGTGGGCGGACGCGCACGTACTCGCAAGTTGCCCGGTCGCTGGGGCAGCCAAAGGCCGTGCGGGCAGTGGCGAGAGCTTGCGCTACGAATCCAGTTTCGATCGTGGTGCCGTGCCATCGCGTGATCCGCGAGGACGGAACGCTGGCCGGCTATCGCTGGGGGCTCTCGCGCAAAGAGCAATTACTGGCTCAGGAACGCGTTGCCCGCAGCTAGCTTGACGTGTCTACCGCGTGGAAAATTCTGTGGGGGCAGGAAAATCAGCGGAGTGCAAAAACTCAGAACTTACCCTCAGGGCCTTTCTACTTTTACACCCTTGGGCCAATCGGGCTTGAACTTGGCGTCGCCGATCTTCAGGTTTTTCATCACGTGGGTGTAATGCGACATGAAGTAATCGTCGGAGCCGGTCTCGAAAAATTTCTGCTGTACCGGCAGCCAGGACGCTTCGTCGATCCACATGCGAATTCTGGAGATTTGGCTACGCGCCTGATCGGACTTGGGGGTGAGTTCCAGGACGATAGTCTTTTGGCTGTCGAACTCTTCCTCGCCGATAAGGGTCAGAACGTAATTTTTCTTGAGGGTGTCGCCCTTGGTTCCAAATCCCAGGGCCAGGTACTGATCGGCGAACGAGCGGTGCTTGCCGATGTTGTACTCCTCGACGCGATTGATCTTGGGTGTGAAAATGTAGAGAGAGTCGCCGTTGCGGAGAATAGTGCGTGGATCGGGCTTCACGAAATCGATGCGCATTTTTTCATCGCGGCGGACGAAAATCTGGCCGGTCTCGGTGGAAATATCCTTCACGATGGCGGTGTACTTGATGTGCTCGATGTCGGCCGTGAGGGTATGAAAGTCCTGCGCGGAGTGATCCAGCATAGAGACGACGCCATCAAGGGTCCAGGCTTGGGCGGTCTGGGCGGCGAGCGTTGGAGGCCAGACCGCGGCGCAACAAAGACCAACCAGAGCAAAAATCATAAATAGTCGACGTCTCAAACGCTGCCTCATTCCGGCCAAGATGCGGCTCGCACAAGCCTTCGGAATCCTAACATATACAAAGAGATGCGCGAACGCGCCGCGATGTTACGCGGGAACAAGTTCCTGGCGCTCGAGCGAAGCCTCGGCTAATGGTGGACTTCCACCTGGTAAGCAATTACGGTGCCCTGTTCGTCGCGCAAAGGCTCGATGTTGGAGATGGAGAAATTCCCTTTGCGCAGTTCGGGCAACGCTTCCTGCAGGGCGGTGTGCAGGTCGTTCTGAAGGGCGAGCTTCGTCGGGGGAGCCAGGATGCGGGCGTCGACGCGATACTTCAGATGGTTTCCGTCCTGCGAAATCAATTGGACTTGGCCGGGAGTGACTGGTGCGCCGCTTTGCGGCTGATCGTGGAACCAGCCCCGTGGCGTGAGCAGCGCGAAGACAAGAATGAGGATGACGGCGAGATCGTACTGCCAGGTGCCGCGCTCGTAGGACCAGAAGAAAGTTCGCGAAAGGATTTGGCCGAGGCTTGCCATGTCAGTCCGCAGGCACTCCGTCGACGATAACGCCATCACGCATGTGCACCACGCGGTCGAAATAGGTGGTGGCTTCCGGGTTGTGGGTGATCATGACGATGGTCTGTCCAAGGTCTTTGTTCAGTTGGCGAAGCATTTGCAGAACGATTTCGGAGTTTTTCGAATCGAGATTGCCGGTGGGCTCATCGGCGAGAAGAATTTTCGGTTCGTTGATGATGGCACGTGCGATAGCCACGCGCTGCTGTTCGCCGCCGGAGAGTTCGGAAGGCTTGTGGTGAAGGCGTCCTGCCAGGCCGAGCATCTGGGTCACGACGTCGAAGCGGTGGGGGTCAAAGCCGTCGCCGTGAATGAACTGGGCGATGGCGATATTTCCTTTGGCCGTCAGGGTTGGAAGCAAATTGAAACGCTGGAAGACGAAACCGATCTTACTGCGGCGCAATTTGGTGCGCGCGGCGTCGCTGAGTTCGCCGAGGTCATTGCCGTCGACCAGCACTTTGCCGCGAGAGGCTTGGGCCAGGCCGCCAATCACGTAGAGCAAAGAGGACTTGCCGCAGCCCGAAGGGCCCATCACGGCGACGGATTCGCCGGGTTGCACTTCGAAATTCACGCCGCGCAGAGCCGGGACGTCTACCTTGCCAGCGCGGTAGAGCTTCCACAAGTTTTCGGTTCTGAGTATCGGCTCCAAGCTCTTTTTTCCTAGGAAAATCAACCCTTCGGCGGGTTCAGGTATTGTAGCTGCGATTCCCATTCGTGCCTAGCCATCCCGCGTGGTTCGCGGCCTTTCTTCAATGCTTCATTCTCACTGCGTTCTCCGCGCATTCGGCGCCGATACGTTGAGCGCTAGTCGTACGACAACGCTTCCACCGGATCTTTGCGGCTGGCCATCCATGCGGGATAACTGGCTCCGAACAGCGCACCAAGGAGAGCGATGCCCGCCGCGCGAAGAATCCATCCAGTAGTGATAAGGATGGTCAGGCTCGGAAACTTCCAAATGAAGCCGGCGCGCACCAGGTAGCTCAGACCGACGCCTGCAGCTATTCCAAGGACGCAAAGTGCTGCGGACTCCGCCATCAGCGCTCGAATAACAAACCACCGGTTGGCTCCGAGCGACTTCAGAACACCAATGTCCTTGGTGCGTTCGATCACGGTGGTGTACATGGTGAGAAAAATGACCAGCAGGCCGATAGTGACGGCCAGCAAAATCATGGCGTTGATGAAGGACTCCAAGCCAGGGATATTCGTTGAGGTCATAAGGGATAGGTAGGCTTTCAGTGGCCGGACGGTGTATTTCGGAAGGAGGTGGCGCATATTTTCCATGACGTCTTCGGCGTGCTCGGGGCGCGTACACTTCACAAAGAAAATGGTGGCCTTGTCCCGTGCGCCCACCAATTCCTGGAGCGTGGTCCGAGCGACAAAAAGCCGCGAACCCTTGCCGTGCTCAACGATCCCCACAACCTGCCAATCGTGCTCGAAGATACGATACGTTTCTCCCGGCTTCACCTTTTTTACTTTCGCCGCAATATCGTCCACTAGAATGTCATCCGGACCTTCCAAGTCGTGCCCCTGAAGGAATACAAATCCACCAGAGACGGCTTGGAAGCTTTCTCGATCAATCCCCAAAACGACCTCTACCCCTGAGGTATTGAACTGGGTAAGCGCGGGGGCCACGGACTGGACGTACTTTAACTCGGCAAGTTTTTCGCCAATCTTGATGGGCATGGGAGCACTGCCGAAAGCCCATAAGTAAGATGCGTTAGGAGCCTGCAGCATGATGTCAGCCCCGATGCCTTCGATGCGCTTGGCGGTTTCGGTGAGCAGGCCGCTGGTCAGGCCGACGATCAGAACAACGAGGGCGACCTCGACGGCGATTCCCATGGCGCCGATAAGCGTGCGCATCGGGCGGTGCAGGAGATTGCGGACGATGAGCTCACCCATCATGGCTGTTTCTTCTCCGGGATTTCGCCCACGGGCACCAGTTCCGATCCTGCGGGTTGTTCGAGCTTAAACCGTTCGGGGGGAATCTCGCCGTTCAAAGTATCCTTTGTGACCTGCAAATCGAGCTTGTAGTCATCGTGAGGCCGCTCGATTCGAATCGTGCGCGGAAACGATGGCTGGGCAATTGGAGGCGCGGTTGACCCATTCTGCCCTGGGACACTATCCGAAGGTTGCCAGTCCCCCAGGCGAACATCGGAAAGTAGAAGCCCCCTTGGCCCAAAAATTTGCAGGCGCTTGACCTGCAAATCGGAGCGGTCAAACCAGATTTCGCGCAAAACCTCGACTTGGTAGCCGCCGCGCAGGACGGTAAGGACGTAATACCGGGCGTTTTCGTCGTTGAATTCGCGCAGGGTCACAGATTCTTCCTTGCGGATTTCCGGCCAGAGGAGCGCATCGAGCAGGTGTTGCGGCCGTAAATTTTCGATGGGCTTGCTGCTGGCGCGCTCGGCGGCCACAGCGCCCACGAGAAACTTTTTCTTTGAGGGAATGGATACCTGAAAGGTGTCGCCGTCACTGGCCATATCGAATACCGTGGTTCCGATCACCGGGGCCTGCCCGATGACGCGAATCAGCGCGGGCCGGGCGGCCAGAAGGAAGGCCTTCACCTCATGGTATTCGTCGATGACGCCGCTATACTTCGATCCAGCCGTGGGTTTAAGCTCCACCGTGGCGTTCAGCGTTTTCGTGCTGCGGGCGGTCAAATTGTAGGCCTCGAGGAGCTCTTCACGCGTGGCCTCTTTTGCAATGGGCCTCTGTGCCGGCGGAAAATCTCTGTGGCCGGTGACACCATTTTTGGGCACGCAGCCGCAGGAAATAGCCGCCAGTGTCGCCAAGAGCAGGCATGTTTTCACACGTCGCATCAATGAGTTCCATCCTCACACATACAAATAAAGCAATCTAGCAACCACTTCGATGCCGGTCAAACAGCGCCGGTCGCAGCCCGGAAGGCATTCAATTGGGCCGCGCGATGTAAATGTCAAAAGGTTGAACTGCCGGCCGCACGCGCCGGATGACTTCGCTGGTCCAGAGCGATTCGCTCAGCAGCGTTACCCAGCCGTCCTCCGGCTCGCAAATGGCGCAGAAGGTGTAGCGAGCGTAGGCCGATTGATAAGCGTCTAGACCGCGTTTCGAGAGGTCGCCTTCCAGGGCGGCGTCGGGTGGTTGCAATGAGGCGCTTGTTCTAAAGCCAAATGTCTCGCCTTCGAATCGTTCGAAGAGCTGAAGCAACTGCTCTTGATTCGGCTGTGGCAAAACTATGCAGCGCTCCGCGGCTTCTCGGAAAACAATCTCGCGGATCTTGCAAAACTCTTTTACGCGATCGATGTGGCTGAAAAAATCCACCACGTACGATTCGTTTCCCGCAAGGGCAGGGAAGACGGCCGACCAAATCCGTGCCGCATCCTTGCCACGTACGGGTTCGCGGTTTTCGGTTTCGACGAGTTCGAGTCCCACCGCTCTTACGTCGCCGCCGAGGTCCAGCGCTTGCACATCCAGGGAAAAGGGCGGCAATTCCAATGCACCGCTTCCTGGCGCGGCCGTTCCCTGGGCATTCATTCTTCGGACTCCGACTGAGGAAACTTTTGGCGATAGTCCGGGGCTTGCTTACGAACTTCCAGCCAGTCGAAGAAAGCATCCGGCGTTTCCAGCCAAATGCGGAACCATACGGCGATTTCTTCTTTTTCGGCGCGCTTGTGGGCTTCCACCTTGTGGTTGCGCGAGATCATCTCCGCGCGGCGCTTGCCGAGCCGCGCTACGTTCAAAACGCGCTCTGCGGCGGCGGGTTCGCCCTTGGAGCGAAAGTTGCGCATCAATTCATCAAGGCGCATGATGCTGACCTCAGCGTCTTCCAGCGTCTTGAAGTGCAGCAAGTCCTCGAATTCTTCTTCGTATTGTTCCTCGGCTTCTTCCTGCTGGTTGAGCATCACCTTTTGTCCCGCGTCTTGTAGCACGTCCGCGATGTAGTCGGAGCCAGCTTTGCCGGCCTCGCCATGCTCCGCCAAGAGGCGGCGGCGCAACTGATCGATCTCTGCGGGCGTCCATTGCTGGACCTTGATTTCCCGGGCGGTTTCCAGGATCAGCGCCTTTTTCGTTTTCAAATCTTCGGTCATCGGGCTTTGCCTCGGTGTTGCTTGCTTTGTTGGGTGCTGTGTTTCTTCTTGGAGCTAGGTGTGGGCGGTGGCGGCGGTGGATCCGCCGGCAGGCCGGCCAGCAACCGGCGATACTTCACCACATTTTTGTTGTGTTCCGCCAGCGTAGCGCTAAAAAAGTGTCCGCCCTGGGTGTTGGCCACAAAATACAGATAATTCGTTTGCGCCGGCTGGAGCGCGGCGCGTAGCGAGGCTTCCCCGGGATTCCCGATGGGGCCGGGAGGAAGCCCGCCGTGCTCATAGGTGTTGTACAAGGAATCGAAGGTCAAATCTTTTCCCGTCAGCGATCCATTGTATTTTCCAAGCCGTTCCATCCCGTAGATGACGGTGGGGTCGCACTGCAGGCGCATGCCCTTACGCAGGCGATTTTCAAATGCGCCGGCCACAAGCGGGCGTTCTTCTGGTTTTGGCGTTTCCCTTTCTACGAGCGACGCGAGGGTGACGATCCGGTTCACGGCCTGATGGCCGTTCTCGTCGGTCGGCGCGCTTGCCGCAGGCGGGGCGACACGCCTCCACTCTTCCTTGAATTTGTGCACCATTTCGGTGGCCAATTCGCTGGCAGCAGGGTGCCTGGGAAGTTCGTAAGTAGCGGGGAAGAGGAAACCTTCGAGCGTCTGCGCGCCCGGAGCGATGTCGCGAATCGCTGCTGGATCACCTGCGGCAAACAGGAAATCGCCCGCGCGCATGAACTTCGCCGCTTCGAGTTCGCGGGCGATGTCGAACATGGTTTCGCCTTCGCGCACCGTGAAGGGCTGCTGGTAGACCTGCCCGTTCGCTAGTTTCCAGAAGACGTCGCGGCCGGTCATGGCATGATCGAAGAAGTACTCGCCCGCTTGCAGCGTGCGTTTGGGATGCCGCCGGGCGTAAATCTCAAACGCCAGAGCGCTGCGCACCACGCCGTCGGTCTTCAGCAAATTGGCTACGTGGCGGCTAGAAGCCCCGTGCGGGACATCGACGAAGATGCCTTCCTTTGCGAAGCCCTGATAAGGCTTCGTGATGCCGTACCACATCCACGCCGCGGCGGCTCCGGCAATCAGCACGAACAGCAGTAATAACGCTAGAAAATACTTCAAATCAGCCTCACTGGATATCTTCCCCGGTTCGCTCAGGATTTCCCGGCCGTTTGCTCCTGCCGATCGAGGTATTCTTTCAAGATGACGGCAGCCGCCACGGCGTCCACGGTCATCTTGGCTTGCACACTCTTGGGTTTCTTGTGGCTGCCCAGTTTTTCAGCGCTGATAAATCTTCCCTGAAGTTCTTCCATTAAGCGCTCGGCTTCCCAGCTGGTGAGCCGCTCGTCCACCAGTTCCACCGGCACGCCAATCTGTTTCCGCACGCGCTGCGCGAAACGCTCGACCTCTTCGGCCATTTCGCCGCGAGTGCCGTCCAGACGCAGCGGCAATCCCAGGACGATTTGCTTCACGCTGTGCTCGCGCACCAATTCACGCAGCCGACGCATGTCTTCATTGCGGTTGATGCGCTCGAGGGTGCTCAGAGGGTGCGGCATGCGCGTCTCTGAGTCCGCCAGGGCGAGGCCAATCCTCGCGCGGCCGTAATCCACCGACAGTATGGATTGGCGCTCAACACGCTTCAGTTCGTTCTTAGCGATTGTCACGCTTCCAGTATACCGGGAAGGCCCTCTCGATATATGCGATGCGCCCTAAGAGGTGCCCGTCACGTGAATGTGCGGCTAGCAGCAGGTGCCAGGGTTAGGGCTTGCGGCCGCGGGCGCCACTTTGCCAGGCATCCCAGTAGCCGAGGAGCTTCATCTGCTGGTCGAGGCCGGTTTCTTTGACGAGGGTATCGAGTTCGGCGCGGGTGAGGCGCTTGCCGAGCGGCTCGGCGCGGTCGGCAATGCCCCAGGCGGTCAGAGCGGCGATGACGGTGTGCAGCTTCAGTTCGCGCATGTCGACTTTGTCGAGCGTGTCTGAAGCGGCGTGGTAGTTAGGAAGGTAGTTGGCCTCTTCCTGATTCGCTACGAGCGTGGGGACGCCTTCGAGCAGGAAATCGAAATTGTCCGTACCGAAGGAGGCGTCATAGGTGTGATTGTTCACGCCCCAGGATTCCAGTGGCTTGAGGACTTCGCGCAGGCCGGTTTCGATGTCGCGGCGCCCGCCCAGCGAATACCCGGTGACGCGGCCGATGCCCGAATCATAGGTGATCATCGCGCGGATTTTGTCGAGTTCTGCGTGGTGTGCCTTCACATATTCGAACGAGCCGACTGTGCCCTGCTCTTCACCGCTGAAAAGCACAAAGCGTATGGTGCGGCGCGGCAAAAGGCCGGTGGCCTTGATGGCTCGCGCGGCTTCAATCACGAGGGCGGCGTTGCAGCCATTGTCGAGCGCTCCCGTACCCAACTCCCAGGAATCCAGATGCGCTCCGAGAATGACGACTTCGTCGGGCTTCTCGTAGCCACGAATCTCGCCGACCACGTTTTCTTGCTCGATCGGCCCGCCGATCTTATTCGGCAGGTCGAAGTGCACGCGCAATTTTCCCGGATAGGCAGCGATGGCCCGCGCCAGCCGCATCGCGTCCTCGCGCGCAACGACGGCTTGCGGAATCTTGTCGATTACGCCGACGAGCGAGTTCGTGTGGCGATAGAGCAGCAGCCTTTCCCGCGCGCCCATCCACAGAATGGCCCTTGCACCTTCCTTGATCGCACGTTCTATAACAACGGGAGGATGGAGATATTCGTTGAAGAGATCGGCCCAGGTTGTGCCGATATCGCTATGCACCAGCAGAATTGATCCTCTTACTGCGGCGCCCGCTTTCGAAAAATCGTCTTCGTTGCCGTAACCCAGATCGATGACGGTTGCTTCCATCCCGCCTGGTGGCATTGCTGGTGACCAACCCGTCGACTTGAGCCGCACGGGGAATTTCACTGGGCCGAGCAATTCGAGGCGTGTGTCTCCTTCGCTCCACGTTACTGGGAGCGTGTACTTCTCCGTGTGAACATCCACGCCCGCCGCGCGGAATGCTCCCACGGCCCACTCCACGGCCTTGGCCATTTCCGGCGAACCGGTTACGCGCCCGCCGATTTCATCCGTCAGCCGCCGCAGATTCTCTTCCATCGGCGATGGACCCATCACGATTGGCAGGATTTTCGCTGCGGCCTCCGCGCATGAAGACGCCTCGGTTGTGGAGCAACCTGTCTGTCCTGGAGGGCCCTGGGCAGGCACCAGTGGATCCTTTTTCACTGAGGGAAGTTGGGCCGCAGACAGATTCACCCCTGCCAGGAACACCACGTTCAGGCATAGCGACGGCAAGATTCGCTTCGTCAGCATCCCCTTCACCCCAAACAACACTTGACTTGCGCGGTCTGGTTCCGGAGCATGGCCACCCAGAGTATCGGATTATAGCGAAAGCAGTGGAGGAAACCGTGCTCGCACCTACTTCACAGGCGCCTCTCAGCTGGTTCTATTATCTTTTCGCTCCGCTCGTTATGATCCTAGCGATCGCTTTGTTTGTTGCTCTTCTCTTTGCCGGGCTGAACTCCGTTGATCGTTCCTTGACTCGGGTCATCGTTCCCGGCAAGACGCGTGTCCAACTCGCAAAACCTGGCTGGTATACCATTTTTTATGAATACCGCAGCGAGGTCGGTGGACGCAAATTTGATACGGGCGAGCAAGCGCCATCAATGCAGTGCGATCTCGCCCACGCCGACACCGGAGAAAAAGTGGCGCTTCGGCGGCCAGCCGCAAACGCAAACTATAGGATGACCCGCTTCGCCGGGTACTCGGTTTTGGGATTTCAGTCGGATGCCGGTGGTGATTACGATTTTTCTTGCGACTTCCAGCCTGGATATTCCGGAGAGCCGGTTGTTATGGCGATGGGGACCGGAGTAACAGCGCAGATATTCA
>Ga0210399_10002425_pt1 | contig 14495 bp, 10 predicted proteins | sample IncBWC14MmetaG_FD_150865 | JGI IMG/M metagenome (GOLD analysis project Ga0210399, IMG submission 150865) | Forest soil microbial communities from Barre Woods Harvard Forest LTER site, Petersham, Massachusetts, United States - Inc-BW-C-14-M | ecosystem: Environmental > Terrestrial > Soil >... | reverse complement strand
CAATTACATGATCGCTCCCAATTACTGGGTCGATCGCAAGAGCGGCAACGACTATTACCTGACGGTGCAGTACTTCGAGAAAGGCCAGGCGGCGATTCATAACATGGCCGATCTGGGACAGATTCCGCTGCGTGATCCGGGCTCGGGAGGCGGGATGAACTGCGGCCCGGCCGGGCCGCCTCGGCTCGGAAACGGGCAACCATCCTGGGCCTGCGCTGCGGAAGGCAGACCGACCACGGTGCTCAACAACGTGGTCAGCGTGAAACAGGTGCAGACCCCTACCGAAGTTGACCACTATCAGATTCAGCGCGTCGTCGATGTCTACGTGACCCCCAAGGGAGAAGACCTGCAACGCGTGACCAGCTCGATTCGCAACCTCATCGCGAAGACCGCCATTCCTGGAAACGTGCGAGTGAACCTGCGTGGCATGGTGAATGGAATGGAGCAGTCGTTCAAGAGTTTTGCCTTCGGGTTTCTGATTTCGTTTCTCCTGCTGTTCCTGATTCTGACCGCTCAGTTCAAGTCGTTTATCGATCCGTTCCTGATCATGCTGGCGATTCCCATGGGATTTGTAGGCGTGCTGATCATCCTGCCGCTTACCGGGAGCACGCTGAACGTGATGTCGCTGATGGGAGTGCTGATGCTGGTGGGGATCGCGGACTCGAACAGCATTCTGATCGTCGACTTTGCGCACAATCTGGAAAAGCAGGGGCTGGCTCCGGCGGATGCAGTCATCACCGCGTGCCGCGTGCGCCTGCGGCCGATTCTGATGACGTCGCTGGCAACCATCATCGGGATGATTCCGATGGCGCTGAAATTAGGGACGGGCGCGGAACAGTATGCCCCGATGGCGAAGGCCATCATCGGAGGCTTGACGTCTTCGGTGGTGCTGACGATTTTCATTGTGCCGGCGGCTTATCTGCTGGTGTACGGGAAAAAGAATCCGCAAGCCGCGGCCGCGCAGGTTTCGGAGGCGGCGGAATGAAGAAACATCCCGCGGCACCTCATGTGAGGAGAGGCAATCCGATGACGAGGGCCAACAACTTCTTTTGCACGCTCTTTTGCACACTGCTGTCGCTTTTGTGGGCGATTCCGGACCAGATTGGCTGGGCACAGACTGCTGACGGATCGGGGGCGGCCGAAAACTTACCGTCCGCCCCGCAGCCGCAATTCATGCGGAACTTGAGTGGGATCGGTGTGGGTCCGGAGGCTCAAGTGGCGCTGGTGGCCAGTTTTGCGGGCCGGGCCCGATCGCAGGCGGCTTCTTCCGTCGTTGATGCTCAGGTTGCTCAGGCGGCGCAGACACCGGGCGGTCCGATGCGCTTAACCCGCGCGCAGGCAGAGCAGTTGGCCATCAAGAATAATCCGCGGATCAGCGTGGGACGTCTGCTCGCGCTGGCGCAACACCAGATCTATCGCGAGACCAGGGCGGCCGAACTGCCCAACTTTAATGGCGCCATCACGGCGGTCGACGCCAATGAAGGCAGCCGCATCGGCGCGGGATCGCTCACTGCATCCCGCTTGCTGGAACATGCGGGCGCCGGCGTAACTCTCAGCCAACTGATTACCGACTTTGGACGCACGATGAACCTGGTGTCGTACTCGAAGCTCCTGGAGAAAGCGCAAAACGCCAATGCGTTGGCTACGACTGAGGATATCGTCCTGGCGACGGACCAGGCTTTTTACAACGCGCTGCAGGCCCAGGCTCTGCTGAAGGTTGCGCAACAGACGGTGACGACTCGCGGGTCCGTGCAGCACCAAATTGACGAATTGACAAAGAGCAAGCTGAAATCGGGTCTGGACTTGTCGTTTGCCGACGTGAACCTGTCGCAAGCCAAGCTGCTGCAACTTGACGCCCAGAATAACGTTGATTCCACCCTGGCCGCGCTCACGGCGGTGCTGGGCTTCGACAAACAGGTGACGTACGAATTGACGGAAGAAGATTCACAACTGCCGTCGCCGCCGCCGGATGTGGACGTGCTCGTCCATACGGCTCTCGGGCAACGGCCCGATCTGCGGGCCCTGATCTACGGTCAGCAGGCGGCGGAAAAATTCCGTCGGGCTCAGCGCGACCAGCTCTTGCCTACGGTAAGCGCGCTCGGCATGGCGGGAGGGACTCCTGTGCGGCCCGACTGTTTCGGCGGCTGCTTTCCCAACTACTTCATCTCCAGCTGGTACGGCGCGATCGGGGTGAATATGAGCATTCCGATCTTTAACGGATTTCTTTTCACGGCGCAGGCTTCGGAAGCGAAGTACCGCGCACAAGCCGCCGCGGAGAACACGCGGGATCTGCGCGACCAGGTGGTGCGCGACGTCCGCACCGCATGGCTGGCCGCGAATACGGCATTCCAGCGGGTGGGGGTGGCTGCGGAGCTCGCCAAGGAGGCCGACTTGAGTTTGAGTCTCGCGCAAGGGCGTTATCAGCTGGGTTTGGGATCGATCGTCGAACTCAGCCAGGCGCAGTTGCAGCAAACCGATGCCGCCATCGGCTATGTCAACTCTCAGTATCAGTACCGGCTCGCGCTTTCTACTCTGAACTTTGAGATTGGAATGCAGCCTTAAGCCTGCGGAGTGGCGGAGGTGGCGGCTTCTCAGCAACGCTGTGCATGAAGGGAAGTAAGAAAAACCAACGGACCTCGTTCACGACGCGACGCGGAGTGTTGCTCTCGCTGGCGATCGGAGCGTTCGTGGCTCTCATTTTCATCCTGGTGTACTACGTTTATATTTTGCCGATGCAAAAGTCGTTAGAATGATGCGCGCGTTCTGAGGTTTCGTCATGCTGCCGTTCATCTTGTATTTCGTCACTGGCGTTGCCACCGGGTTCCACGTTTATACCTTGCTGTTCGCGGCGTATGGCGCACCCCTGAATCCGTTGGAACTGGTTTCATTGTCAGGCTCGTTCTGCCTGTTGATTGCGGCTTACCTCAGTCTCTTTCGGCCGCACGTTGCGGGACGGGTGGCGCTCATCGCCTGTCTGCTGATGTGGTGCTTCTATGGACCAGCGATTGCGAACCTGGTGCGGGGACGCCTGCATAAGCCGGGCGCGGTATCGCAATTTATACTTCCGCTCGCGGGTGAAACGCCAAAGGCCGCGCGGCAGGCGGAGAGCGCTCGATTCTGAACTTGGATGGTCTTGCTTCGATGATCCAGCTTCGATGATTCTGCCCTATCTTGCTACCGCGTTTCTGGTTCTGGCGACGGTCTATTCCGCGATCGTAAGCTTCCGGCGGAAACCGGAAGGCAGAGATGCGGGATGGATTTTCCCCGACCGCAGCGGGCGATCGTTGCGAATCCCGGTGGTCACGCTCACGGTCTTGATGGGCGCGGTCGCGTGGTTCGGCGTCAACCCGAGGAATGCGTCAAGGAATGCGCCGCCGCGTTCGTTGCACTTCTTCATCCCTGAGGGCTATAGCGGCTGGGTGCGGGTCGAGTTCGAAATCCCGGGAGCCCCAACTTTGCCATCGGAAGCGGGCCACACTGTGTTGAAAATTCCGGCTTCCGGAACGCTGAAGACTTCCTCGCCTGAAGAATACGGCTGGGCCCGGGACTACTATTATTTCTACTCCGACGCCGGTTCGCGAGCGCTCCCCGATTCCGGTGGCAGACTGATCTGGGGCAGGATTAACGGCGAAGCGTCCGGCCCTTCCGGAAAGCGAAAGTATGAGGAGTTCTTCGTTGGCACCGAGGAACAGTATCGAGACCAGGCGAGAGGAGCCAGACCTTAAAAATGAATGGTGGCATGTGCGGCTTGGGACGCCATGCCACCGGTTGCTTTACAACTCAAATCGAACCGCTTACGCTCCTGCCCTCGCTGCTTTGACCAGAGGTTCGGGGCTCATGGTCTGCGCCACTCGTCCAAAGTACACCCGGTAAGAGCGGTGGATGCAGTACATGACGGGGAAGACCGCCAGCGCGAGTCCCCAGCCCAGGTGCGAGCTGACGGCCTGCACCATGGTGGTGACTCCAGCGCTGATCACGTAGTACGGGAAGGACAGATGCGCCAGGCTCCACCAGATGTGCCCTGCGGCCTTGCCCTCGCTGACGGCTACGATCGCGGCGACCGGGGCGGTCTGTCCCAGGAACAGGGTTGCGGTTGCCAGGACCAGTCCCAGAGTGCTGGAGCCGCCATGCATCCCGGGCCAGCCGGCATGGAGGATCAGGCTCGCCAGGCAGCTGGCGAAAGCCATCATGCTGAGATTGAACACCATTTGCTGCGGGTTGAACTTCGCGTCTTTGCGCGGCCAGCATTGCACCGCAGTGGAAACGAACGTGACGACCACCGCTTCGGCAGAGCTAAGACTGACCACTGCCGTCAGCAGGAATGGCAGGTTGACCGACATGTTGCCGTTAATTCCGGGCAGCTTGACTTTCATGCGCGAGGTCACTGCCGCCAGCACCAGAACTGCGAGGGCGAAGTAGGTGTGCAGCGCGTGGCTTACGACTGCTGCGTATCCCGCGGTGATGGCTGCGGCCAGCATCATGGCGCCGATGAAGGTCTTGATCCGCCGTGTGTTGTTCATTCTGGAGTCTCCTTTCTCATCGATTCACACGGCTCATTACTGCTCGACATCAGTGCCGGAAAACGCACCGTTGGTGCCCAGGAGCGACGCACCCCAGACCACGCTGCTCGCGGAGTCACCGCTCGACGTTCCCCACACTACGCTGAATCCGCTCGTTACGCTGGTGCCCCATACCACGGACGTACCCCAGACTACAGAGCTGCCCGAAACGTTGGTGCCCCATACCACCGAAGTACCCCACACCACCGACGTTCCCCACACCACCGACGACGAAGCAACGGAACTGTTCCCGTTGGAGAGCGTGACCGTGCCGGTCGAGGAGTTATAGACGGCGGTCGGAGACAACGCCGAGCCCACCGCTGCTGGCGCCAGGTCGTTGTTGGCCAGCGCCGCTCCCAAGTCCGCATACCCGGAGCCCACGGTAAACAGATCGTAGTAGGAGGTGAATGTCTGCCCGGTGGTCGTGTCGGTCGCGGTCGAGGACGTCGGGAAGGTCTTGTAGGCCGTCTTCATCAGGCGTGCCTTGACTTGGTCCGGCGTCATCGAGGGATTCTGTTGCAGCAGCAGAGCCACGCCACCGGCGACTGCCGGAGTCGCCATGCTGGTGCCGCTCAAGATGAAATAGTCGTGGTTCGTGTGGTTGCCGGCTACTTCGTTTCCGGGGAACTCGTTTTCCAGAGTGCTGGCGTGCGCGTCCAACGAGACCACCAGGTTGCCCGGGGCGACGAGATCCGGTTTCACGACGTGGTCGTAGGTGGTGGGACCCTTCGAACTGTAACTCGCGATCTGGTCATCGGTCCGCGAGTAGGTCCCCATCGATTTCATGGCGCCCACCGTCAAAACCAGGGGATCGTTGCCAGGCGCGGCCACGGTGCCGTAGCCGTTGCTCCCGTTCACGCTGATGCGGCCATAGTTACCCGCAGCCGCCACCACCATGATGCCGCTGTTCCACGCCGCTTCCACGGCCTGGCAGAGAGGATCCTGCGCATAGCCCACGGAGATTCCGCGGCCCAGCGACAGGTTGATGACTTTGATGTTGTAAGTATTCTGCAGTGCGATGGCTTGCTGAATGGCCGCGATCACCATGCTGTCGCTGCCCGAGCCGTTGCCATCCAGAACGCGAAGATCGATCAGGCTAACGTTGGGTGCGACGCCGGCGTAACGTCCACTGGACCTGTAGCCGTTTCCACCAATGATCCCTGCCACGTGAGTTCCGTGTCCGTACAGGTCGTAAACCAGGTGATTGTACGCGTTGTAGACGGTTGTCCCGGTGAAGTCCTGGTGGTAGACGACGCGGGAAGAAGTCTGGGTCGAATTCCACAGGTCAAGATGACTATCGTTGATGCCGCTGTCGATCACTGCCACACCGATGCCGGTTCCATCGTACCCGGCGTTCCACGCCGCGCTGGCATTTAGAGCCGCGTCGGTGTAGTCGTCCATCCCCTTGAGGGGATGGTCGATGGTCACCGAAGCGACCTCGGTATCTGTTTCCAAGGCCGCCAGAGCGCTCACCGGAATCGTAAATGCCGCACTCTTGATCATGTGCAGCTTGGTGTTCAGACGTCCACCGCGGCCCTGCATGGTGGCGTAGTGCGCTGCGGTCGGGACTTGTTTGTACTGCACAATGACCTTCACGGTCTGGCCCTTGGTGGTTCCCTGATGAGCTTTCGCCAGAAGTCCGGAGAGTTCGGGAGCGATCCGAGAAGAGAACCGGCCGTTGCCTTCGCTGGCGGGGTTGTTCGAGCGCTGACCGAAAGCCATTCCGGTCGCCAGAAGCACGACCAGGCCCAGGCTGAAGCGCTTGCCCCAGGCGGCGCTGTGGCGCTCTTCGCGTCCCGCCGGTTTCGGTGATTTCTTCTTCGTGTACGCCATAGAATCTCACCCTACTTTCTTGGTGGGGGAAAGATCGAGCTTTGTACTCGGGGCTACTGTTGCACGGGAGCGGCCAATGAAGGCTCCGTAAGTGATTGTTTCTATTGGAGATCGAGGTAGCGGGCGAGGGCCGATTTGGGACAGTCTGTCCCTCGAGGGTGGGCGTGGGACACTCTGTCCCACCTTTGGTGCGACACGAATGGGCGTTCGTTCGTGGGAGTTGGTGATTCAAGGCGAAGTGAGAAGGTCGAATAGGGAAAGCGAGCGTGAGGTTCTGCGTTTCTTAAACCGAAGCCGCTTTGGCCAAGCGCTGGGGCTGAAACAATTTGGGCATCGCGGCCATCAGACGCTGCGTGTACTGGTGGCAAGGACGGGTCAGGACCTGCTCCGTGGTGCCAGCCTCGACGATCTGACCTTCGTGCAGGATCGCGATGCGGTCGCAGATTCCCGCCACCGAGGCGAGATCGTGCGAGATGTAGAGAATCGCCATTCCGAAACTGCGGTTGAGTTCGCGAAACAGGGCCAGAATTTCGGACTGCGTGATCACGTCTAGCGCGCTCGTGGCTTCGTCGGCAATCAGCAGCGAGGGACGATGCATCACCGCCATGGCAATCAACACTCGTTGGGCCTGTCCGACGCTCATCTGCGAGGGATACTTGCGGAGGAATTCATCACTTGGCGGCAAGCTGACACTCTGCAGCGCAGCACCGATCGCTGCGGCGCAATCGGCCTTCGATCCCGAAGCATGCGCTCGCCACGCTTCCTTCAACTGCGTCCGAATCTTTAACGCGGGATTCAGCGACGACAGGGGACTCTGGAGCACGAGAGCTAACTTCCGTCCGCGCAGTGCACGCAGATCCGGTTCGCTGACTCGCAGCAGGTCCGAGCCATCGAACCCGACGGTGCCTTCGATGTGGGCTTGCCTTCGGTCGAGCAGGCCCAGAATTGCCATCGCCAGTGTGCTCTTGCCTGACCCGCTCTGCCCCACCAGCCCGAGCACCTCGCCGCGCCGGACGTCGAGATCGAGGTCGCGCAGCACGGGAGGTTTTTTGCCGTAACTCAGCCAGAGGTGGGCCGACAACAGAAGGTCGCCAGCTGGGGCTTCGCCCGCCGTCGTCATCGTTGTTGTCGCCGTCGTCGCGTTGTTGTTTGGATCCATGTTCATCCGTGTTGATCCGTGGCTAAAGATTTATTTCGCTGCAGTGGCCGCGTGCTGTTCGATTGTCAGGCGGTCGGCGTCCCAGTAGGTCTGCGGCACCAGAATCACGGGTGTCGCGCCTTGCACCGTCGCTGCGACGGCCGACAGCGCATTCCGGTTCACCAGGTAAATGAACGGAGCCTGTTCGACGGCAATCTCCTGCACGCGGTCGAAACTCTCTTTCCGTTTCTTCGCGTCGGCGGAGGAAGCCTGGGCCCGCATGAGACGGTCAATCTCCGCTTCCCACTCGGTCTCCGGAGTCTTCTCCGATGGATTCCACTGATGATTCTCCGACGAACTCAGCCACACATTCATTTGCTCGCTGGGGTCGAGTCCCACGTTGGTGAAGCCCAGCAGAACTGCTTCATAGTCGAAGGTTTGGGTCATGCGCTCGATCAGGGAAGGGAAGTCGAGCGTGACCACATTCACCTGAATCCCGATCTTTTGCAGGTCTTCCTGAATCATCGTGGCCATGCGCTCACGATACTTATTTCCCGAGTTGGTGATGATGGAGAAGACCACCGCATTTCCGCCCACGTCTTTCAGCGTCCCGTTCTCCAACCGGAAGCCCTCGCCCTGCAGAGCTTTCAGAGCGGCATCGGAGGAGTGGGTCTCAGCTTTCAGGTGAGAGTTGAACCAGAATTTGTTGGCGGGAGACACCGGGCCGACGGCTGCTTGGGCGTGTCCGCGGAAGACGACGCGGGCCAGGTCTTCGCGATTGATCGCAGCGGAAATCGCCCGGCGGAAATTGGCCGAGCGGAACCACGTCTTCTTGTACGCGGGCAGCGGAGCCCTGGCGACTTCGTTGAACCACATCTGCTCGCTGTCGAGCGACGGGCCGGCATCGTGCACGAGCTGCGGAGAAGTTGCCGCGAGCTTGTCGAAGTATTCGCTGTCGAGCGTGTTGATTAAGTCAATTTCTCCGCGCTTGAAGCGCAGCATTTCGACGTCGCGGTTCGGCTGGATGTCGAGTTTGATCGAGTCGAGATAAGGCAGCTTCCGTCCTTGTGCATCGGCCTTCCAGTAATTCGGATTGCGCTTGAGCAGCACCGTCGATCCGGGCTTGTAGTCCGACACCATGAACGGGCCTAGAACAGCCATCTCTTTTTTGGCGGAGTGTGCCGAAAGGATCGCCACCTGATCGAATTGACGGTCGAGTCCGGCCACGGGCGCGGGGAACGTGATGGAAATCTGGGTGGCGGAAATGATGTTGGTCTCGACATTGCCAGGGCCGGAACGGAACGTGTCTCCCGTGGGAGAATGCAAGGCCGGATCCATCAGTTGCTTGACGGTGTAGGCGACGTCCTCGGCGGAAAACGGCGTGCCATCGGAGAATGAAAGTCCACTGCGCAATTTGAAAGTGATCTGCTTGCCGTCCTTTGAAACTTTCCAGGACTGCGCCAGTTCCGGCTCCAAGGCCTGTGTCTGGCGGTTGAGGCGCACCAGCACGCCCCCGGTCAAGTAGCGGATCGCCCCAGAAGATTCGTCTTCCACCTGCATCGGATCAAAGGTCTTAGGCTCGGACCGCAGGCAAAAACGCAGTTCGCCTTGCGCCAGCGCGGAGCCTGCGAGAATTCCCAGGCAAGCTATCCCGAGCAAGATTTTCCTGCACGTTGTTTCCATTACAGCCAACCTTCCCCGGAGGTCCGTCATGCGGCCACCTCGTCCTGCTTCGAAAGCACCAGTTGAAACGAGGTCACTACGACTACGAGCAGAATCAGAGGCACGAATTTCCACGGCTCTTCGCCCACCGATACCAGGCCTTCCAGTTCCTTCAACAAGCTTCCCCACGAGGGCATCGGCTCTGCCACACCCAGCCCCAGGATTCCAAGATTCGCCTCGCTCAGAATGAATGCTGGAATCGAGATCCAGAACTGGGCGTAGAGCACAGGCTTCAGATTCGGAAGCACGTGAATCCAGAACAACCGCGCCCTGGGAATGCCGGAGGCTTTCGCCTGCCGAACAAAGTCCGAGTCGCGCAACGAGCCGGCAGTCGAGCACAACACCCGCGCCGCACTTGTCCAACCCAACAGACCCAACATCAAAAATGTCACCAGCACTGAAACCATGGGCGACACGTTGAGGGGCATCACCGCCCGAACCGTGATCAGCAAGAACAGCCAGGGCAGCGATAGAAACAAATCCGTTACTGCCATCGCGCATCGCGCCCAGCCGCCGCCCAGATATCCCGCGAGCCCGCCGACCAAGGCTGCCATGAGCGTTGACAGCAGAGCTGCGGCCGGAGCAAGCAGCAGCGAAATCCGCGTTCCATAGAGCACGCGCGCAAAGCGGTCGCGCCCAATCTCGTCGGTTCCCAGCCAGTGCTGCCGCGACGGAGAAGCGTCCGCGGCCTCGCGATATTGCTTCGCGTATCCCGCCGGAGCCAGCCAGTTCGCCGACAGCGACGCGCCGACCACGAGCAGCAACACCGCACATGCCAGTCCGCGCCAGATGTTTGTGCGCGAGATACTCATGCTTCGTGGCCTCGAAGGATATGTTCGATTACATCGGCCCCCGAATTGGCCAGCAAGGTTACCAACGTCACCAGGATGGTTAAATTCGTCAGCAAGGGCAGATCGCGGGCGAGGGCTGCCTGCCAGGCCAACTGTCCAACTCCTGCCAGCCCGCACAACGCTTCCACCGGGATGGCCGCTCCCACGGCGATGCTCACCGACACGCCCGCCACCGCCAGCAGTTGTGGCCCGGCCACCGGAACGACGTGCCAGAACAAAATTCGCAGCTCGCTAAGACCCTTGGCCCGCGCCGTAATGATGTGGGGCAGGGAATACGCCTTGCCGAGCAGGTTGCGTGCGAAGCGATAGACTCGAGGAAATACGATCAAACCTATTGCCAGCGCTCCAGGAACATTCCAAAGAACCGACAACAGAGCGAGCACCGCTGCCGGAATACACAGAAAAGTTCCACTGATCACGGTCGTCAGCGCGTCGTACGCCGACACGCGCAGCCAGGCCGCGCTGAGCGCCAAGGCCATCGCAACGGCCCAGCTCAGCAGCAGCCCAATGCCTACCAGCCGCAGAGTCAGCGGGGCCCGTTCGCGCAGCAGCACACTCACGGGCTGGCGCAGCGAGATCGACGTTCCCAGGTCTCCATGGGCCGCACGTTGTAGGGAATGAAAATAAAAGCGGAAGATGTTGTGCTGGTCGAGTCGTGCCTGGCGCAGGGTCTGAATGCTGGCTGCATTCAGATGCGGGTCCAGTTCTGCCTCATCGGCATCGAAGCCGGGCGCAAGCCGCATCAGAGCCGCGGAGAGCAGGCCTCCCAACAGAACCGTTGCGACGATGGCGAGTCCATGCCGCGCAATTTTCCGCCCCAGCATGGTGAAAGTCTCCTATTCCGCTGTCGCTCCGCGAGTTTTTGTATCCTGCTCGCGGGTGATGGCGGCCGCGTGATGAAGTTGCTTCATGGAGTACATGCGCCGGTCCGCCTCGGCCAGCAGCCGTTCCACCTCGGATCCGTCTTCCGGACAGAAGGCCATTCCAACGCTGAGCGTGATCACGTCGCGTCCGCACACATGCCGTCCGGACTCGATGGCCGCCTGATTCAGCCGGTCGGCTTTTTCCTTGGCAGCCTCTGCGGTCAGCCCGGGAGCGGTGATCACGAATTCGTCACCACCCATGCGGGCCACGTAGTCGTAGCCGCGGCACACGTCTTTCAGGCGCGCGGTAAACTCGCGCAGCAGTTTGTCGCCCTCCAGATGTCCGAACGAATCGTTGATCTGCTTGAAGCCGTCGATGTCGCACACCAGCACTGCCAGTGACGTTTTCATGCGCCGGCAGCGCGCCACTTCCTGCGCCAGATGCACAAACAGCGAACGTGCATTGGGCAATCCGGTCAGATAGTCGGTGGTGGCGGAACTCTCGGCCTGCTGGTACTTCAACGCATTTTCCACCGACAGGGCGACCTTGGAGGCCACGGCCAGCAGGATTCTCAAATGATCGGGAGTGAAGGCGTCGCGATTGGCGTGATACATGGCGAGCACGCCGACCACGCTGTCCAGGCCTTCAAGAGGCACCACCAGCGCCGATTGCAGCGTCGCGTGCTTTCCCGGATCTACGACGTATCCCGCTTCCACTTGCGGATTCCCGTTCACGATGGGCTTGCAGTTGGCCGCTACCCATCCGCACAAGCCTTCGCCAACTTTGATCTTCAGCGAAGACAGCATGCGGAAGTTCTCGCCGCTCACCAGTTCCGGTAACAGCCAGCCGTTCCGGTTCACGAATACGGCAATCGAGTCGTAGGGAATCATGCGCCGCAGGCGCATCGAGAGTACTGACAGCGTTTCGCTCAAGCTCAGCGACACGCCCAGATCCTGGCTCAGCTCAAACATGGTTTGCGCCTCTTGCCGGGCGGAGGCGATCGAGGTCAGGAAGTCCGAATTCTCTACTGGACCGTGGGTGGGGTCGGTGCGTTCGAATCCCGCAGCCGGAGCCTGTCCGCGCTCCACGCGAACCGCTTTGGAAAGACCGTGGGGAGCGGGCGGATCCTCCGACATCTGCGCCATCCGTTCCAGTTCCACGTAGCGACTCACAAGAATTTCGACTACTTGGGGATCGAACCACGTCCCGGACTTTTCTTTTACCTTCGCCATCGCATCGCCGAGGGGCAGCGCTTGGCGATACTGACGGTGCGACGCCAGGGCGTCCAGACAATCCACTGCGCCCAGAATCCGCGCGCCAATCGGAATTTCCAGTCCGCTCAAGCCCTCCGGATATCCCGTTCCGTCCCAGCGTTCGTGATGCGACCGGACGATCGGAGCCACGGGATAAGGGAAGGCCACCCGGTCCAGGATTTCCGCTCCCACCAGGGGATGCACCTTCATCTTCTCGAACTCTTCCGGAGTAAGCTTGCCCGGCTTGTTGATGATTTGTTCCGGCACCGCGAGTTTTCCGATGTCGTGCAGCAGGGCCGCGGCGCGCAGCGCTTCGATCTCGCTCTCCGGGAGATTCAATTCCTTCGCCACGGCTACGGCATACGTTCGTACCCGCTGCAGATGGGTGTGGGTGGTGTGGTCCTTGGCTTCGATCGCCAGCGCCAGCGCTTCGATGGTCCGCATGTTCAGCGAGGCGATCTGCTCTACGTGCCGCTTTTCTACTTCGACGCGCTCTTTCTCGGCCTCTAGACGGCCCAGATACAGGCGGTAGGATCGATACACCCAATAGATCAGAGGCAGGACCAGCAGCGACGTTTCCCATCCCGCGGACCGGTTCACGATTCCAACCAGGCCGACCGCGGCCGCGCCTACCAGGTAATACGGGAACGACCAGAAGTAGCACTCCGACCAGACTTTGCGGCTGGATTTTCCTTCGGTCAGCGCAATCACGATTGAGATGGGCAGAGTATTGGCGAAGAAGAACACCAGCGCTGCGACCATCAGGAGGATGGGCTTGCTCGATCCAAATCTCCCCGAGAGCCAGTGATAAGTGAGGTAGGTAAGCGCGCTGGCGTTGGCCATCATGCCCGCGACGTTGAATAGTAATTTGACGGGATCGAGCCGGTTGCGCGCCTGCCACACACTCTGCATCAAGGTCGCCGCGCAGCCAATCACCAAGGTTTCGGGAAGGCTCAGTTCGAGTACACCGAGAAGGATGAACAGGAAGTTCACCGACATGGTGCCGTTGATCCCGGGCAGTTGCACTTTCAGCCCGGAGGCCAGCATGGCCACGGCCAGGTAGCACGCGAAACGCACCAGATCGTGCGATTGCCAATGCGACAGCGCATAGCCCAACACCACCACTCCCATAGACGCAGTGATGCCGATGAATGCTTTCGTCTGGATCGATAATCCGTCCGTCTCTGCTTTCATGCACAACCCCGACTGCGGCCGTTCGGCCTCGAAGCGCGCTGTCCTCGAATGACGCCCTCGTCATCCTCCCCGCGAACACACAGAATTCACTGCGCGGGCTGTCTCAGCCCGCGCTCGGCCCTCGTGGAAGACATCTCTCCCGGTTCGAGCCTGCGGGCATCGTATTGCAACGGTTACGGGTACTAAAGCTTACTTTGGTAACTACCAGGAAGTGGGGGATGAACCCCCACTAATGGGCTATTACCTTCGTTACTCCCTGCGTAACACGCTTCTCGGTTGTAACGTCCGGTTGTGTCACCATCGTCGCAAACCCATATGGCGACTCCGCACCCCAGTCCGGACAATCAGGACGTGCTTTCCAGCGCCGTTCCCGTAGGCGGTGGCAAGACTGCATCGGCGCAGCCCCAGATGGCGGTCTTCTCCGCCGATCTGCAGGGCGAATTCAGCGCGTGCAATGCCGCGTTTACCGCGCTCCTCGGCTATTCGCCTGCGGAAGTGATCGGACGCGATTTTTCTGCGCTCTTCGCCTCTGGTGAAAAAGCAAATGGAGAAGACCACTCGCAATTACGGAAGACGATTCTTTCGGCGATTTCCGCGGTAGGCGAATATCACGGCAGGTTGTTCACTCGACCCAAGACCGGCGCCAGTTTTCCGGTGCAGTTCTCGGTCACGATGCTGAGTTCGGCCCCGGCGGCGCTGATCGCCGTCGTGGTGCCGCTGGCGGATGCGAGCGTCGGTGCTGCCAAGGCCGGCCTCCCCGCGCAGGGACCAAACGCGCCGGGAGTGATTTCCCGCAAGATTGACGACACACTCTTTATTCTCGCCAGTCCGGTGATGCACAAGTTCATGGCCCTGGTCGACCGCGTCGCGGGCCATGCGGAAACTGTGCTGATCACCGGCGAGACGGGAACCGGCAAGGAGCTCATCGCCCGCACGATTCACGAGTCTTCACCACGCCGCGGCCGTCCCTGGGTCGACATTAATTGCGCTGCTCTTCCGGAGAACCTGGTCGAGAGCGAATTGTTCGGATATGAAAAAGGCGCCTTCAGTGGGGCCGACGCCTCCAAGCCCGGCCTGTTCG
>Ga0210399_10002424_pt1 | contig 14516 bp, 11 predicted proteins | sample IncBWC14MmetaG_FD_150865 | JGI IMG/M metagenome (GOLD analysis project Ga0210399, IMG submission 150865) | Forest soil microbial communities from Barre Woods Harvard Forest LTER site, Petersham, Massachusetts, United States - Inc-BW-C-14-M | ecosystem: Environmental > Terrestrial > Soil >... | reverse complement strand
GATATGAATGTTCTGCTGAACCGCAAGCGCCCCGGCGACACTGTCACCGTCACCGTCTACCGCGGTGCAAAGAAGGTCGACGTCCCGGTCAAGCTCGGCGAACGCGACGGCAACTAGCCGTATTCTCGATTCACTGCGGAATTTTCTATCGGCGCAAGCAACTCATGAGCGCTTGTCCGATCGGGACGCGAAAGACCTCAACGCAAAGTCCTACTCCGAAATTAAAGTGCGTGAGTCCCGAACCAGGGGAAACCGCTTTATTTCCCGAACTCCTCCCGGTACTTTGCCCGCTCCTCATCGGTAAATGAAAACCAGCCCTCCGCAATATCCCGCACGCGTTCCAACTCTTTCTGCATCTCTTTGTGTTTCTCTTCGATCATCGCCGCGTCCGCATCCTGCGGCACAAAAATCGGATTCCCACCAATCAACGCCGCGCGCGCAAACATTCCAGGTAACAGGAAATGGTCCCAAGTCTTCTCAATCGTCTTTCCGCGGTCCACGCCAATGTGAAAAACCATGATCGGCGCGCCGGTCATTCGCGCCAGCAGCACCGGGCCAACCTTGGCCACATAACGCGGGCCGCGCGGCCCGTCAATCGTAAACGCGCAGTCGTAGCCTTCTGCAATTCGCTGCGCCATCACCTGCAGTCCGCGCAACCCGCCGCGCGAAGAACTCCCCTGCGCCGTGCCGAAGCCCAGCCACTCGATCACTTTGCGCGTCCATTGCCCGTCAAACGCCGTGGTGTTCATCACCACAATCTCGCGATTCCGCGCATACCAGGAAATCGGCACGATCACGCGGTGCCAGAACGCCCAGATGCAAGGCTCTTCTTTCGCCAGGAACTTGTCGACCGGCGCGCGTCCGGCCGCTTCAAAGCGCAGGGTCGGCCCCAGCACGCGAATCACGCTGTAGACCAGCGCCGCGATGATGGGAATCTGGATCCGCCGGCTCCACGGCAGTTTTGGCAGACGCGTGTCATAGTGCGCGCTGACCGGCGCCTCGGATTCCTGGCTCCGTATTTCGCGGTTTTCCATCTTCCTATAGTATATAGACTGTCCCCCTTTCCCCTGCCCCGATGGAGAGCGCAGCAATTGATCAGCACGGCCAATAACGGAACATCGCGCGGCATCGCCAGCTTTCTGATTTGTGCTGCCGTGTTCGCCGCCTCCTTTGCCGCACTCGCGGCGCGCGCCGACAATCTGCCGGCAGATGCGATCGGGGTCATCGAAGGCGAAACCATCTCGGTCGAGGGACCAATGACCGTGGAAGTGGTGCGCGGCCAGGTGAAGACGCTTTTGCGCAGCGGCAGCGATGTTCACGTGAAGGCGGGGCAGGCGCGCATCGATCTGGTGGAAGGCGGACAGATTCTCATCTGCGGGCCGGCACATTTTTCGATGCTCAAGGCCGGCGGAGCGATTACCCTGGCGCTCGATTCCGGCACGATCCATGCGCAGATCAGCAGCGAGGTGTCGCTGAATGTCTACACGCCACAAATCCAGGCGCACCTGATTTCCATCGGCAATGGCGCCGAAGACGTGCTGGTCGGCCTCGACAGCGCTGGCGCCATGTGCATTCATGCCAACAAGGGAGCCGTGCGCGTGGAGCAGCAGTTGACCGGGCAAACCGTGCTGGTGCCGCAAAGTGGGGACGTCTCCCTGACCAACGGGCAGATCGAAAGCCTGCGGACCGCCTCGGGACATTGCATGTGTACTCTGCTTACCGCGATCAGGCCAATGTCGACGGGGACGGAAATCAGCCAGTTGGCCACCAAGGATGACATCAAGAAAAAAGCGGCCGAGCCTAAACCGTTGCCGCCGCAGGAGAGCGTGGCGCAGACGGCGCAGCCTGAGGGACCCATCTATCAGGTGTTCATGCCACCGCTGCAGTACGACGCGAAATCTAAAGTGCAGGCCGAATTTGATCCGAACCTGATCATCCTGGTGCGTCGAGTGCGCGTGCGGCCCACGCTGATTTTTCAGGGCCGCGTGGAGGGCGAGCCGGTTGTGGCCCGGTCTGACAGCCTATCAGCGGTAGGGAAGTCGCACCCAAACGCACAAGCGCCGGCCGAAGTCTCGACCTGGACACGCGTAAAAACCTACTTCCGCAAGCTGTGGTCGCCATCAACATGACCCTGGTGATCGCGATCGAGCGTGGTGCACGCCAAGAATTTAGCGTTAAGTGCCAGTACTTCCGTTAGTGTATTGTATTCGCCGGGGAAATCGCGGTTAATTTCTCAAGTCCTATTTCTGGAGTGAACTTGCACTCGATGAAAAAATTGAGTCAGTCTCTCATTCTGCATTTATTCGCCTGCTCCTTGTTTCTGCTTGTACCTCTCGCTCTGCTTCAGGGGTGTGGTTCCTCGTCCTCCGGCAACCCGAATCCCACGCCGCTCGCCATCTCGACTGCCTCCTTGCCCAGCGGTCAGGTCGGAACAGCCTACAGCGCAACGCTTCTTGCTACGGGCGGGACGCCTCCTTTTAACTGGACCACGACGAGCGGGACTTTGCCGGTGGGCCTGATGCTGAATACAACTACCGGGGCCATCACGGGCACGCCCACCGCAACCGCGAGCAATCTGCCTCTTACCTTCCAGGTGAAGGATTCGGGCGGTCCCCAGCAATCCAAAAGCGTCAACCTGACGCTGACGGTTGCGGCCCCAACGCTGACGATTTCGACGAACTCTTTGCCAAGTGGTCAGGTAGGGGTGGCGTATAACCAGACCCTGGTGGCCACAGGGGGAACCACGCCGGTCACCTGGAGTTTGATCAGCGGCGCCTTGCCGGCAAATCTGCAGTTGAACGCTGCGACGGGGGCCATCACCGGCACGCCAACGGTCTCTGTCACCAATACTCCGCTAACGTTTCAAGTGAAAGATTCTGGCAGCCCGCAACAATCGAAAACGGTTAACTTGTCGCTTACCATTATTTCGGCTGGCGGTATTACAGTCTCGCTTTCTCCAAAGCGTGGCGGCTTGACGGTCACCCAGTCGTCGTCCTTTACCGCCACAACAAATGACGCGCAAGGCGTTACGTGGAGCGCGTCCGCCGGAACCTTCAGCACGAGTAACGCGACAACCGCAACCTATGTTGCGCCGGGCGCCGCGGGAACGGTCACCGTAACTGCTACCAGCGCGACAGACGGCGTGACCAGCGCCTCGGCCACGATCGGCGTCACCGATCTTCCGGGCGTGCTCACCTATCACAATAATTTGGCGCGGGATGGAGTGAATGCCCAGGAAAGAGCGCTGACTACCACGAACGTAGCAACGGCAACGTTTGGAAAGCTCTTCACGTGCACGATCGATGCACCCGCCTATGCCCAACCTTTGTGGGTTTCAAATCTCATTATCGGGGGAGGCAAACACAACGTAGTGTTCGTGGCGACTTCACACAACTCCGTTTATGCGTTCGATGCGGATGCAAAACCGTGTGTGCCCTATTGGAACGTTTCTCTCATGAACACGGGGGAAACTTTCCTCAGCAATGGTGATGTGGGCACCACCGATATCTTTCCGGATATTGGAATCGTCGGAACTCCGGTGATCGATCTGTCGAGCCAGACGCTCTATGCCGTTTCCAAGTCAAAAGGAAACACCACCGCCTGCGGACCGGGAAATTGCCACCAACGTTTGCATGCGTTGAGCCTGATCGACCACAGTGAGAAATTCGGTGGCCCGTTTGAAATCACCTCTTCCATTACTGTCTCAGGCACGGGGGACGGCTCGAGTGCCGGGCAAGTGCCGTTTAATCCGTTGACTGAGAACCAAAGGCCCGGTCTGGTACTTGTGAACGGAATGGTTTTCGTCTCGTGGGCCTCTCATGGTGACAATGATCCCTATCACGGATGGGTAATGGGATTCGCCGCAAACAGTATAAGTGCCGGCCCAAATTCGGTGTGGAATAGCACGCCAAACGCGGTGAGTGGTTTCTCCACATCCCGAGGTGGGATTTGGATGTCAGGTGGTGCGCCGGCCGCAGATTCCACTAACAATCTATATTTCCTGACCGGGAACGGTTCCTTCGATGCCGGATCCGGGGGATCTAATTACGGTGATTCCACCGTGAAGCTGAGCACTGCTTCGGGATTATCGGTCACAGACTATTTCACGCCCAAGGATCAAGCTAGTTTGAATGCGAATGATACCGATCACGGGTCTGGAGGAGCTGCGATTTTGATGGATCAGCCATCAGGCCCTGTCACTCATCTGCTGATCGGGGGAGGCAAGGCCGGCATCTTGTATTTGCTCAATCGTGACAATATGGGCGGATACAGCACGACAACAAATACCGTGGTTCAATCGCTGGTTGTCAGCGGCAACGAGATCCTTGCCACCGCCGCTCTCTGGAACAATTCCCTCTACATCGCCGCGTCCAGTTCTCCGCTTCAACAGTTCCCCTTCAATCCTGCCACCGGGCAGTTCGGGAGCGTCTCGCACTCCTCTTCGCACTCCTTCGGTGGCAAGGGAGCTACGCCTTCGGTCTCGGCATCGAGCGCTTCTGCCAACGGAATCGTCTGGGCCCTTGATAGCGGCGCCTACGGAACCCCCTGTTGCGCCAATGGGCCGGCCGTACTGCACGCCTACGACGCGGCCAATGTGGGGACGGAACTGTGGAACAGCACGCAAGGAACGGGAAACGCTGCGGGAAACGCCGTGAAATTTACGGTTCCCACGGTTGCAAACGGCAAGGTTTATGTAGGAACCAGGAGCGAACTCTCCGTCTATGGTTTGCTGCCGAACTAAGATCGCGGCGCCGATCTACGATCACATGCCTTCGTAGTTGGGGCCGCCTCCGCCCTCGGGAACTACCCAGTCGATGATCTGGTAAGGGTCGGCGATGTCGCAGGTTTTGCAGTGGACACAATTGGCGGCGTTGATTTTCAGCTTCAGTCCATCGCCTTCTTTCACCACTTCATAGACCGCCGCCGGGCAAAAATACTGGCAGGGATTGCCGAATTCCTCCACGCAGCGGGTTGAGCAGATGTTCAGATCCTGCACTTTCAGGTGGCACGGTTGATCCTCGTCGTGGCGCGTTCCGGAGTGATAGACGTCCGTCAGGCGATCGAAGGTCAGCTTCCCGTCGCCCTTGAAACGCTCCGGTGCCGGACGGCCGAAAATCGGGCGGTAGGCTTCGTGGCCCGCGTGCGCGCGCATTGGATCGATAATTCCGGCGCCGCCGGTAATCTGCTGCAAGCCGGAGTAGAAAAATCCTTCCAGCAAGCCGTTGCGGAAGGACTGGTGAAAATTGCGTACTTTCCACAGCTCTTTCTTGATGTAGCTCTTATCGATTTTTTCTTTGTAAAGCTTCAGTGCGTTGGCGGAGTAGTCGCCCTTCTTCAGCGCATCAAGTATGGTTTCGGCGGCGAGCATGCCACTCTTCATCGCCAGATGCACGCCTTTCAGCCGCTGCGAATCCAGAAAACTGCCGGAGTCGCCGACGATCAGCCCGCCACCCAGATAGTTGCGCGGCATGGCGTACCATCCGCCGTAAGGCAGTGATTTCGCGCCGTAGCGAACCAGCTTTCCGCCCTCCAGAATGTTGCGCACAAAGGGATGCGTCTTCCATGACTGAAAAGCAGCGTGAGGATCGAAGCGCGAGTCTTCGTATTCGAGCGCAAGCACCAGCCCGATCGAGACGCGATTGTTGCTGAGGCCATAGATCCAGCCGCCACCGTACATCCTGGTTGAAATCGGCCAGCCGAGTGTGTGTGCTACGTAGCCTGGCTGCAGTTTCCCCGGCTGAATGTCCCAGAGTTCCTTGATGCCGATGCCGTAACTTTGCGGATTGATGTTGTCGAGATTCTTTTTCGCCACAAGTTGCTTGGTGAGCGAGCCGCGCGACCCTTCGGCAAGCACGGTCACTTTCGCGCGAAGTTCGTACCCGGGAGTGAAGTTGTCTTTGGGCTTGCCGTTCTTATCGAGGCCTTTGTCCTCCGTAATGACTCCGGCAATCCCGTCACCCTCATCAATCAGTTCCGCGCCGCCGAATTCCTTGAACAGGTTTACGCCCGCGGATTCCACCAGCCCGCCCATCCACTTCACCAGTTTGTTGAGCGAGATGACGTAGTTGCCCGAGTTATTGAATGGCGGCGGGGTGATGGGAATGCGATAGGAAGATTTCTCGGTGAAGACCAGCGCGGCGGAATCCGTGACCGGGGTGTCCAGCGGAGCTGTCTTCTGAAAATCAGGAACAAGCTCGGCAAGCGCTTTCGGATTCATGATGGCGCCGGAGAGCTGGTGCGCGCCGATTTCGCGGCCTTTTTCGAGGACGTAGATATTTTCGGCGGAAAGCTCGGGTTTCGCGCCGCTGGCGTTGTGCTGTTTGATCAGGTTCGCAAGGTGCAACGCGCAGGCGAGACCTGCCGGTCCCGCGCCGACGATCAGGACGTCCGCTTCCAGTTGTTCGCGTTGAATGGCCATCCCGTTATTTTATCAAACCAGTGTTTGGTGAAAAGCCGGAATCCGGCAGAAAAAAGATTTGGCGGCATTCCGAGGCATGCGTCTCGGAATCACTAGAATCCCGGAGCGCCAGAAGAGGCCGGCCGCATCTCCGGCGCATTCACACCGAAGCGCAGATGCGCGAACCACGATTGGCTCAGCGACATGAATCCCGTGTACAGATAACCCCACACGAACAGCAGCAGGAACGGCACGGTGGCGTAGTTTTCGTTGATGATGGCGTAGACCACCGTCAGCGCGAAATACAGGCCCAGTGCCACTTCGAAATACGGCATCCACCCGGCTTTATTCTTATATTTCTTGGCGGCGAACGTTCCGGACTTGCCTTCAATTTTGAATTTGGGCGTGCGTGCAAAGTCCGACTTCTTGCCAATGATCGCCTCGATCACCGCCTGGGCATTGCGCACGCTGATCCCGATTCCCGTGGCCATCACGAACGGCATATACAGAAACGTGTTCAGCCAGGTTTTGGGCCGCAATTCCTTTTGTGCCGCCAGGTAAAAACTGGAGATCGAACACGTGGACGCAAGAAACAGCGGCAGGTCGATCACCAGCATCTGAAACCAGCCCTGATAAAAGCGCACAATCATCGCGGGCAGCAGCATCGTCGAAAGCAGCACCATCAGCGGGTAAGAAATATTCGCGGTGAGGTGGAAGAATGCTTCTGACTTCACGAAGAACGGAACGTCCGAGCTGAAAACCTTGGGAAGGATTTTCTTGGCCGTTTGCATCAGGCCTTTGGCCCAGCGCGCTTGTTGCGCCTTGAAGCCATTCATGTCCACGGGCAATTCGGAAGCGCACTCGATTTGCGGCAGGTAAAGGAATTTCCAGCCTTTCAGCTGCGCTCGATAGGAAAGATCGGTGTCTTCGGTCAGCGTGTCGTGCTCCCAGCCACCTGCCTCATCAATGGCGGCGCGCCGCCAGACGCCGGCGGTTCCGTTGAAATTAAAAAAAGTGCCGCGGCGCGAACGACCGCCATGCTCAATCACAAAATGCCCGTCGAGCAGAATCGTTTCGACGCGCGTCAGCAGTGAATAATCGCTGTTGAGATACGTCCAACGAGTCTGCACCATCCCGATCTTGCCTTCGCCTGCGGGATCCAGGAAATACGGCACCGTTCGCCGCAGAAAATCGGCCTGCGGAATGAAATCCGCGTCAAAGATCGCGACAAATTCTCCCTGCGCAGTCCTTAATCCATTTTCCAGCGCGCCGGCCTTGAATCCTTCGCGATTCGTCCGGTGGATGTAGCTGACAGGCAGTCCCTGGATGGCATGGCGCTCGACACACGCGCGCGCAACTTCGCGTGTTTCGTCCGTCGAATCGTCCAGCACCTGGATGTCCAGCAAATCGTGCGGATAGTCAAACTGCGCCACGGCATCCACCAGCCGCTCGATCACGTAGCGTTCGTTGAAGATGGGAAGCTGTATGGTAACCTTGGGCCAGTTTTCAACGGGCGGCGGCGTTGGCGGAACATTTTTCCGGTAAGCAAAATAGTCGTAAAGCAAAACGTACCGGTGCAACCCATAAAGTGCCAGCATGAACAGCACGATGAAGTAGGGAATCATCATCGCCAGGTCAAAGGCGTTGGCGTTGTAAACCCCGGTGAATGTCCGGTCCGTGATTTTGTGCCAGTAGTGGCCCAGGCCGTCCTGGGCGATCGCCGCGAAAAGAAGTGGAGCGAAGTTCAACAAGATGCGCGTCTCTCCGAATGACTTCCGAAACTCAAACTGAAAATCTGAAGCTCGCCGGGCTGCTGGCGGCAGGAGCGGTGCTGGAGGCGCTCTACCTGCGGATGCACAGCCTGTATTACCTGAAAAACCACGCGATTGCGTTTATAGTGCTGGCGCTGGGCGCCGGGATAGTCTACCTGATTGCGTTATATGGATTCGACCACACACGGGCGTCACGCTCGTCTTTCATTTTACTCATTTTTGCCGCGCTTGTATTCCGCGCCACCCTTTGGCCCATGGAGCCAACGCTTTCAGACGATCTGCAACGCTATCGTTGGGACGCCAAAGTGCAGGCGAACGGATGGAACCCGTACGCGATCGCCCCGCAAGATCCGCGGCTCGCCTATCTGCGCGACCATTATTACGAAATCATGCCGGGGCGAGAGACGCCGACGATTTATCCTCCCGCTACCGAACTGCTTTATCGCGCGACCTGGAAACTCTTCCCCGGGCCAATAACGTTCAAAGTTCCGTTCGCGGCAGCAGATGTGCTCGTGCTGCTGCTCCTCGGGTGGATTTTCCGCTCAGAAAAAGATCGCGACTTTCGCGTGGCCGTCTATGCCTGGAATCCGCTGGTCATCGTAGAATTTGCCGCCAGCGGCCACAACGATGTGTTGGCGCTGTTCGGGATTGTTGGCGGCCTTGCGCTCCTGAAGAAACGCCCGGCACTCGCCAGCGCTTCGATCGCGCTGGCCACAATGGCCAAAGCGTTTCCCGCCGTGTTGCTGCCACTGTGGATTCGCCGCGCAGGCTGGCCGGAAAAACGCTCCGGTTGGTGGGCCGCGGGGCTGGCCGGCGCGGTGTCCGTGCTGGTGTTTTTGCCCTATCGGCATGGACTGGGAGCGCTTCGCGCAGACCTGGCACATTACGAAGCGAATTGGAAAAACTATCACGCCAGCTCGTACACCGTAATCGACTGGCTGACCGGCGGCGGAACCCGAATCCCCGCGCTGGCCGGGGCCGCAGTGATCTGGGGGCTGGCGCTGTGGCTCGCGTGGAAACGCGCCGAACCCGCTCGCGCCGCCTACTTGCTCATCGGGACGAGCCTGGCGTTCTGGCCCAACGGCTATCCCTGGTATTTCACCTGGATTGTTCCGCTGCTTTGCTTCTTCCCGAATCCCGCCTGGCTGCTGCTCACCGTCCTGCAGTTCTTGTCTTACAACGTGCTCATTGGCTACGGCATCCTCGGCCGATTCAAATTTGATCCGTTCGAGCAGTGGCTGGTCTACACGCCATTCTACGCCTTGTTAATTAGCGATTGGCTTGTGCACCGAAAGACAAGGAAAATCTAATCGACTCTAGGCGCGATTCCAATGTGTTCGCTTTCACGGATTTCTCGTGTGCTGATTTACCGGCGACTGTAGCTTCAGAGACTACGACCTGCCGGAACGTAGCAGAAGTTCCCACACTCTCTGGTCTTCCGCGGCTTCATGCACTTCGGAAAATCTCAGCAGCCCGGAGCAGAAATAGATCTGCAGGAGCACGAGCCCCCCGGCAAGCCACAGCAGAAAATAAGGCAGTTTCATGTTAGGTTCCTGTTCTCAAACTTCCAAAACCGCGTCATAAAAAATTCGGCTGCGGCTTGTGATCTGTGCCGACTACGGATAATGTGATGGCGCTCAGTTCTGCCATCGTACTGGTACCCGACAATTTTTGCTGTAACCCGATTCCACCCGCGAGCGGACAGCGTCAGAACGCCATCAAATTTCTGGCCGTCGATTGTTTCTGCGAAAATGGGTACGTTCCTTTCTTATGATAGCGGGTGTGAGGCAAACTCTACGCCGTGACGATCGACGCCCAACCGGAAATTACTAAGACCATTGCGCCCGCCCAGCGCGGGACTCTCGCCGAAGTCGCAAAACAATTTCTGCGTCTCGGTTTTATCGCTTACGGCGGCCCTGCAGCTCATGTCGCCATGATGGAGGAAGAATTTGTCCGCCGGCGCGGGTGGTTGTCCCGGGAAAGATTTCTCGATCTGGTCGGGGCGGTGAACCTGTTGCCGGGGCCGAGTTCGACGGAGTTGGCGATTTATCTTGGAGAAGTTCGCGCCGGCCTGCCTGGATTGATTATTGCCGGAGCGTGCTTTATTTTGCCGGCGGCGTTTCTGGTCGCAGCGCTGGCCTGGGCCTACATGAGATTCGGCGCGGTGCCGCAGGTTGCCGGACTTTTGTTCGGCATAAAACCCGTGGTCGTGGCGCTGATTGCGCAGGCTGTCTGGAATCTGGGAAAGACGGCGTTGCGCGGCGTCCCGCTGGCCGCACTGGCCCTGGGCGTGATTTTGCTGGCGACGGCGGGGGTTCCCGCGATGTGGTTGTTGATCGCCGCGGGCTTGCTCTGGATGGCGCTGCGAGAAGGGCAGCGGCTCGTGGGCAATCGAGCGGCTCTCGGTGCATGGGTTGGCCTGGGGAGTGGAAGCGCCAGTGGAGTACTGGGCGCGTTGCCGGTGTTTTTTTACTTTCTGAAAATTGGGGCGGTGCTCTTTGGCAGTGGCTATGTGCTTTTGCCCGTCTTGCGCGCCGACCTGGTGGTGAAACTCCGCTGGCTCAGCGATTCGCAATTGCTGGATGCCGTTGCCGTCAGCCAGGCGACGCCGGGCCCATTTTTCACCGCAGCTACGTTTATCGGATACCTGCTGGCCAGTTGGAAAGGCGCAACGCTCGCCACGCTGGGGATGTTCCTGCCGGCATTCGTCTACGTCGGTATCACGTCAGGGTTTCTGCCGGAGCTTCGCAAATCGCCGCTGGCCGGCGCGTTTCTGGATGGCGTGAACGCGGCGGCGGTTGCGCTTATGGCCTTCGTGGGTTGGCAATTTGGGCGAGCCGCACTCACGAATGTCCCAGCCGCGATACTCGCTACGCTCAGCGCGGTCCTGGTGTTCCGCTATAAAGTCAATTCAACCTGGCTGGTGCTCGGCGGAGCAGCGGCAGGAATCCTGCTGCGTTGGATGGGTCGGAGCTAGAACAGACAATCAGGGAACCAGAACAATCTTGCCATGGGCCCCGGGCGCGAGCACGTCCACGTGCGCTTTCGCGGCATCTTTCAACGGGAGTTCTTTCCCCACGATCGGCCGAAGTGTGCCATTTTCAAGCCCGGCGCCGATGGCGGCGTGAATTTCCGTCAGTTCCGTTTCCGTCGCCGCCCACAGCGTAAATCCCCCGGCCGTGCCGCGCCGCCGCATCAGGTCTCGCGGATTGATATTGATTTCACCGCGGTTGCCGATAATGATCACGCGTCCATTCATCGCCAGCGATTTCAAGTCGGCCGAAAGATTCACATTGGCGAGCATTTCCAGAATTACGTCCACGCCGCGCCCGCCCGTCGCTTTCATAATCTCTTCGGCGTAACCCGGTTTGCTGTGATCGAACACCTGGTGCGCGCCTTCTTTTTTCGCCAGCTCCATACCCTTTTGGGTGCCCGCGGTTCCGAAGACGGTCAAGCCCATTACCCGGGCGAATTGCGCCGCGGCAGTGCCGACTCCGCCGCTCGCGCCGTGAATCAGCACCGTCTCGCCAGGACGCGCGTGTGCGTGATGAATGAGCGCCGTGATGGCGGTTCCATAGGGAACCCAGACTCCCGCTCCCTGGGTGAACGAAATTTTTTCCGGCAGCGGATGCACTTGCGATTCCAGCGCCAGTGCATATTCGGCGTACGCTCCGCTTTCCGTCCTCGCCGTATAAACTCGAGTGCCCGGTTTGATTTTGGTAACGCCTTCACCCACCGCTTCGATCACGCCGGCGGCATCGGAGCCGGGGGTGTACGGCAGCTGCGGCTTGATCGCGTACGTTCCATTTCGCATGTACGTGTCGTAGGGATTCACACCAGCGGCATGGACGCGGACCAGCACCTGCCCGGGTCCCGACTTGGGTGTGGGAATTTCGAGCAACTGCAAAACCTCCGGCCCGCCGAACTGCTGCACTTGTATCGCTTTCATAAGCTGTCTCCCCAAGCCGTGGCATTCTGAAAATCTTTAAATGATTTATTGTTGTTTTGGGCCACAACAAGATACCGGGAAACGCCGCGGAGCCGAAAGGGACAAAATGGACGCCAAGTTAGAAATGATCGTCGTGAACCAGCGCCGCTGCCTCTAGGACGTCCGTGGGTTTCGCCCAGGCCGAAGTCTGCCAGTTATCCTTCGATTTTTTCACAGGTATAAAAGCCGCCATCGGCTGCTCGAGACGTTCGGCAAGACCGTAAACGTAAGGCTCGTATAGGTTGCGAAGTTCCAAAAGTTTCTGATCTGCTTCCGGCGTCGCCGAGAGTTTCATACCGTGCTTCGCCAGCGTCTCGCGAATGAGCAGTAACACCTCCGGAGGAAGGCGATCCTTGTCAGGCGGGTGGGGCACGACCGAGAAGACCTGGCAAAGGTCGGCAACCGCATGCCGTGCAATGGCAAACGTAAGCTGCGCCTGCCGGGCGCAAACGTCTTCCATGCCCGAAATGGTCAGCGCGCATGCGTCCAGAATTGCGGTCAGCGAGCCGATCCACGACTGATTGTCGTGTTGCGAACGGAAGTACGCGAGCACCGGATAGGAAAGATGGCTTTCGAGGAGTTGTGCCGACCATCGCTCCCAATCCTTGAACAGCTTGCGCAACTCTTCATGGCCACCGGGAAACGTGTGGCGCAGAAGAAGTTCGCCCGCAGTGGGAGGCGTGCCCGCCCGGGCATCCAGAAGCACAATCTCCGTTTCACGTTCGGCAAACGAACCGTAAATAAACGGCAAGTATCCGATGAGCGCGGCAAGAAAGCCGAAGCCAAATCCGGATTCCACGACCACCAGGAATCGCGAAACGCCGGAGCTAGGAACGACGTCACCCAAGCCCAGCGTGAAGAATGTGGTGCCGCTCAGATACAGGTCGGTGTAGAAGCTCTGCGTGCCTCCCGAAAGATTCACAGCCGAGCCGGCTCCGTACTGCATCATGGCGAAACTAATAATTAGTCCCACCGCCCACACCGCAATTAGAAACAGCAAGGAAATTGGCCCGTAAAATCCAAGAAAAGACTCGCGGCGTTTTTTTGACGGGATGAGGCTCGCGTAGAACCTCCATGTTATCCAGGTGAACTGGTAGTAGACGCGCGTCAGGCGGATTTTGCGCGTGACCCGGCGAGGCAGGATGATGGCCTCGAAGGCGTCCCAGCTCACAATCAGAAAAATGAGGATGCCTGCGATGAACACACCCGGAGCGAGAATCATGCGGAACCTGCCTCTCTCATCGCGGCGGACAAGGCGCTCAAGCGGAGATGGAGGTGACCAGTCGCGCGTTCACCGTAATTTCCGCCTTAAAGAGCCTGGAAACGGGGCAACCGGTCTCCGCGCCTTTTACGGCTGCGTCAAACTTTGCTTTGTCTGCGTTCGGAATCGTGGCCACCAGGTCCAGATGGCTCTTGGTGATGGAAAAGCCTTCGCCAACTTTTTCCAGCGAAATCGTGCAGGTCGTCTCCAGCTTCGAAGCGATCATGCCCGCGCCGGCGAGTTGATTGGAAAGCGCCATCGTGAAACAACCGGCATGCGCCGCGGCCAGCAGCTCTTCAGGGTTCGTGCCAACGCCATTCTCGAAGCGGGTCGAAAACGAGTACTGCGTCTCCTTCAGGGTGCCGCTATCGGTTGAGATGGATCCTTTCCCGGATTTCAGATCGCCTTGCCAGACTGCGGATGCTTTGCGTTGCATGGGTGGTCTCTCTTTCTTGCTGACTTGTGGCTGCGGGTCAGACCCCTTTGATTCACCGGGGTGGGAGGTGGTTATGCAGCCCGGCCTGAATTCTACCACTTGTGGAAGATGAAAAACGCCGCCAGGGTAATCAGGGCGAAACCTACGAGGTAGTTCTACTTCATCGGCTCGCCAAGATAGGTGATCGAGAAGACGGAGAAGACAGAGAGTGTGATGACCTCTTGAATCGTTTTCAGCCGCGCTCTGTTGAACTGATACGAGCCGATGCGGTTCACCGGCACCTGGAAGCAGTATTTGAAAAAAAGCGATTCCCCAGCTGATGACAATCACCTTCCACAGCGCCACGTTGCGGTACTTCAAATGCACATGCCAAGCAAACGTCATAAAAACATTCGAAATGGTGAGTAGAAGAATTGTTGCGAAACAACGGAAATTATAAGTAATTCTTTAAATGTTGAGGCTGAGGGAGACGAGGCCCGGCGGCGTGGCGGGAACGATAGGCGGGAGCTTCGAGCGGTCAACGGGATTGTAGAGGGTGTCGCGCTCGACAGGGACGCGGCCGGCGGCGCGGATGAGGCGTTGCAATTCGCCGAGCGGCGTAAACTCCGACGTTTTCGCGCCCGCGTCATGATAGATCTTTTCCTCGACCACGGTACCGTCCA
>Ga0210399_10002423_pt1 | contig 14518 bp, 5 predicted proteins | sample IncBWC14MmetaG_FD_150865 | JGI IMG/M metagenome (GOLD analysis project Ga0210399, IMG submission 150865) | Forest soil microbial communities from Barre Woods Harvard Forest LTER site, Petersham, Massachusetts, United States - Inc-BW-C-14-M | ecosystem: Environmental > Terrestrial > Soil >... | reverse complement strand
AGTGTCCATCCGGCCATGGCAAAAAATATGCTCCCGCTCTGCAAATTGTCCCGAACTCAGGTCTCTCAGCCGCACGAAGAGTCGAAATCGTCACGTCGTTTCAGAAGGAGTTGCCACGCGTGAATGCGTAACGCCAACCGGTAGGGGGATGACCACCTCAAGGAGAGATCCCGGGTTTGTATTCTCCAGCCGGATCTGTCCGCCGAATTCTTTGATTCGTTGCCGCATACCCCCGATGCCGACCCCGACAGTTCCAGGACGTAAATCGACGATTTCTCTACTAAAGCCGCGCCCGTTGTCCCGAATGGTCAAGACTAGTTGATCGTCGACGCATGCCAATTCCACGGAAGCCTTATCGGCGCCCGAATGGCGAACTACGTTTGTAAGCGCCTCCTGTGCAATGCGGAAAACGGCGGTTTCCACCTCCGGGGCCAATCGCGGAAGGTCGGCCGGCTCGACTCTGAGAACGGCTTCGATGCCACTCCTCGCGGAGATTCCCTCCGCGTAGAACTGCAATGCCGAGCGCAAGCCAACTTCGTCCAGGAACGGCGGGTGCAACAGGTGAGAGATAGTACGGACCTGTTGGATGGCCCCGTGAAGCAGGGAACTGCATTCGGCGGCCACTTTCTTCGCGTCGATGGACTGCTCGGGGCGCATTATTATCTCTGCCGTCATTTTGGCAGCCACTAGCTGTTGACCCAATCCATCGTGTAGTTCCCGCGCAATTCGTCTCCGTTCCTCATCTTGTGCGGCAATCAACCTCGCAGAAAGGGATCGCAATTCCTGGTTGAGGCCCTCCAGCTGGCGAGTCTTGCGATAAAGATCGGCAAAAACGCGCACTTTTGCGCGTAAGAGTTCGGGAACAATGGGGACCGAAATGTAATCGACCGCCCCGCGTTCGTATCCCCGCAGACGATCCATATCCGATAAATGGACCGCGGAAATAAAAATGATCGCGGTGTCCTGGAATCGTGGATGCTGTCGAATCAGATCCGCTAGTTCAAACCCATCCAGTTCGGGCATGCTAACATCCATGAGAACGACCGCCACATCGGTCCTTAAAAGGCAGTCCAACGCCTCGCGGCCGGAATGTGCCTTAATCAGGTTTTCTTGCAGGCTGTTGAGAATGACTTCGTAGCTCAACAGCTTGCCAGGCTGATCGTCCACCATCAGGATGTTTACCTTTTGTGCCTCGAGCATCTTGAGTCCGCCTTCCGAGTGATTCCGACGATAACTAAAGCCTTTAGGGTTATGCGCTACCTGTGCAGCCACATCCTGAGAGCGGAGAGGAGTTGTTCGGTATTTACTGGCTTCGCGAGATATTCTGATGCGCCAGCTTCCAAGCACTTTTCGCGATCTCCTTTCATGGCTTTAGCCGTCAGGGCGATGATCGGCAAGCGGCGAAACGAGGGATTCTGACGAATTACCTGCATGGTCTTATAGCCATCCATTTCAGGCATCATAATGTCCATCAGCACGATGGCCAGGTCCGGCGTCACCTCTAGCAGGTTAATCGCTTCTCTTCCCGTGCCGGCGGCAAGAACAACCATGCCACGCCGTTCGAGAACACTGCTGAGCGCAAATATATTTCTGACGTCATCATCGACGACAAGAACTTTCTTCCCGACCAGGGCATCGTCTGACTGATGCAGCCACTCAAGCATTTTCTGTTTCTCGTTTGGCAGGTCCGTGACGACCCGATGCAGAAATAAAGCGGTCTCATCCAGCAGGCGTTCGGGAGATTCCACTCCTTTCACCACCACGCTGCGAGCCAGCGAGTGCAAGTGTAGGTCCTCTTCGGGAGTCAAATCCTTTCCCGTAAATACAACCACCGGTAAGTCCGCCGAGGAAGCTATACCACGCAGCCGTTCCAGCACCTCGAAACCGGTCATGTCCGGCAGGCGCAAGTCCAGGACCATGCAGTCGAATGCCCCGTTTGTGACGGCATCGAGGGCTTCGGCGCCTGTCGCAACAACGGAAATTCGTATGTCGTCGCTCCCGAGCAGCTCCCGAATGCTCAGCTGTTCTGTTGAGTTGTCTTCGACGACAAGAAGTTCTTTCAGACGAGGCTGCGCGTATTTTTTCATCTTTGCGAACGCCTCTTGTAAACCTTCCGGCGTCGTCGGTTTCGTTAAGAAAGCAAACGCACCCCGGGATAGTCCGTGTTGCCGATCCTCATCCATGGTCAGGATCTGCACCGGAATATGCCGCGTACGCGAATCCTGCTTCAGGTGATTCAGTACAGTCCATCCCAACATGTCCGGAAGAAATATGTCCAAGGACACCGCGCTTGGATGAAACTCCCGGGCCAGGGCGAGCGCCTCGGTGCCAGTCGCGGCAACAAGAACCTTGAAGCCTTTGTTACGAGCCAGGTCGCACAGAACGCGCGCGTAGTGCGCATCATCCTCAACGATCAGTAAAATTACATCCTCGGATTGTAGATGATCGCGGTCGTCTGGTACTCGCTCTTGAGCTCGTTCGCGAGTTCCGGTCGCGTTCAGCTGTAGAACGGCCGGAGCTTGAACCGATTTTCGATCGGCAAAGTTCACGCCAGTCGACGGTCCGGCATAGGTTTGCGGCAGGTAGAGAGTGAAGATGCTTCCCCGGCCGACGGAGCTGCGCAACTGTATTTCTCCACCAAGCAAGCCGGCTAACTCGCGGCTGATGGCGAGACCCAATCCCGTGCCTCCGTACTTACGGCTCGTTCCTGCATCAGCCTGCTGAAACGCTTCAAAAATGATTCTTTGTTTCTCCGAGGGAATACCAATGCCCGTGTCAGTCACCTCAAACGCAATCACCGATGCGGATCTGCTGAGCACAGGATGATCCTCGCTCCAACCGTGTTTCGCCACGGACACCGAGAGTTCCACCGTGCCTTGCTCGGTGAATTTAAAAGCGTTGGACAAAAGGTTCTTGAGAACCTGCTGGAGTCGTTTCGAGTCGGTGACCATGCTGCGCATCAAATCTGGTCCGGTTTTGATTTCAAAGCTCAGGCGGCGATGCTCGGCCTCGTGACGAAACGGCCGAGCAATCATCTCGAGCAGGCTTGCAAAGTACACTTCCTCTGCGTCCACCGAAACCGTGCCAGATTCGATCTTAGAGAGGTCCAGGATATCGGTGATTAGATTCAATAGATCGGTCCCGGCGCCATGGATCGTGCGAGAAAACTCCACTTGTTTGGCCGTGAGATTGCCATCCGGATTGTCGGAAAGCTGCTGACCTAGAACCAGGATGCTGTTGAGGGGAGTCCGTAATTCGTGAGACATATTGGCCAAAAATTCTGACTTATATTGGGAGGTGAGTGCCAGCTCTTTGGCTTTCTCTTCCACCGCTCGGCGAGCTTGATCGATTTCCTGATTCTTGCGTTCGACTTCCACGTTCTGTTCAGCAAGCTGCTGCGCCTTCTGGGCCAGTTGCTCATTGGTTTGTTGCAATTCCGTTTGCTGCACCTGGAGTTCTTTGGCCAATTGTTGCGACTGTTTCAGCAGACCTTCTGTTTGCATCGTGGCCTCAATGCTGTTCAGCACAATGCCGATGCTGGAGGTCAGTTGCTCAAGGAATGAGAGATGCGAATCCGTGAAGGCGCTTAACGAGGCAAGCTCAATGACGGCCTTCACGCGGTCTTCAAAAAGAATAGGAAGAACAATCACGTTTTTGGGGAGAGCCTCAAATAGCGTGGATCGAATGGCCACGGTGCCATGGGGAAAATCGGTTATCAGCATTCGGCGTTTTTCTGCGGCACATTGTCCTACCAGGCCCTCGCCCACCTTCAAGCGAGAGAGGTGTCCGTCCTTACCCGCATCCGCAAAAGCGGACAGCATTACGAGCTCCGTCGTCTCCTCGGCATCCATCTGGTAAATGACGCCCTGCTGCGCGTTCACAAGAGGAACTAGTTGCGAAAGCAGTGTGCGCCCCACCGTGGCTAAGTCACGCTGACCTTGCAACATTCCCGTAAATCGGGCGAGGTTGGTTTTCAACCAGTCCTGTTCCTTGTTTTGGTCGGTGGTGAGCCGCAAATTGTCGATCATCGTGTTGATGTAGTCCTTCAGTTCCGCTACCTCACCTCGGGCCTCCACCTGAACGGATCGCGTCAAGTCACCCTTTGTTACGGCGGTGGCCACTTCCGCGATCGCCCGAACTTGATTGGTGAGGTTGTCGGCCAGCAGGTTAACGTTCCCCGTCAGGTCCTTCCATGTGCCGGCGGCACCGGGCACATTGGCTTGCCCGCCAAGGCGTCCCTCAACGCCAACTTCACGCGCGACGGTCGTAACTTGATCGGCGAACGTCGCGAGTGTATCCGTCATGTTGTTGATCGTCTCAGCGAGTGCGGCTACTTCGCCCTTCGCATTGACCGTGAGTTTCTTAGTTAACTCGCCGTTGGCTACCGCTGTAACGACTTTAACGATGCCTCGTACCTGCTCGGTCAGGTTGGCAGCCATGACGTTTACGTTATCGGTGAGATCCTTCCAGGTGCCAGCCACTCCTGGAACCTTGGCTTGTCCGCCAAGTTTGCCGTCCGTTCCCACTTCCCGCGCTACGCGCGTCACTTCGGTTGTGAACGCGTTGAGCTGATCCACCATCGTATTGATTGTATTTTTGAGCTCGAGAATTTCGCCCTTCACGTCCACTGTGATCTTACGTGAAAGGTCTCCGCGTGCTACCGCGGTGGTCACCTGTGCGATATTTCTTACTTGATCCGTGAGATTGCCTGCCATGGCGTTGACAGAGTCGGTAAGATCTTTCCAGGTTCCAGCCACTCCCGGAACGTTCGCCTGTCCGCCGAGACGACCCTCACTGCCGACTTCGCGCGCCACGCGGGTCACTTCTGCGGCGAAGGAACGGAGTTGCTCGACCATCGTGTTGAGAGTCTCTTTCAGCTGGAGAATCTCCCCGCGTACGTCGACCGTAATTTTTCGCGAGAGATCTCCGCTCGCGATGGCCGTTGCCACCTCCGCGATGTTGCGCACTTGCCCGGTAAGATTGAAGGCCATGAAGTTGACGTTGTCAGTAAGGTCCTTCCAGGTGCCGCCCACTCCCGGAACTTCGGCCTGCCCGCCCAGTTTTCCTTCCGTACCCACCTCACGCGCGACACGCGTCACTTCGCCTGCGAACGCGTTCAGTTGGTCCACCATCGTATTGATCGTATTCTTGAGTTCGAGAATTTCACCCTTGACGTCGACGGTGATCTTGCGCGAAAGGTCTCCGCGCGCAACCGCGGTGGTTACTTGAGCGATGTTGCGAACTTGGTCCGTCAAGTTCCCGGCCATGGAGTTGACGTTGTCGGTTAGGTCCTTCCAAGTCCCCGCAACACCCGGTACTTTTGCTTGGCCTCCAAGTTTTCCGTCCGTTCCTACCTCACGCGCGACGCGCGTCACTTCACCCGCAAACGCGTTCAGTTGGTCGACCATGGTGTTGATGGTGTCTTTCAAGAGAAGAATTTCACCGCTCACGTTGACCGTAATCTTTTTCGAGAGGTCGCCGCTTGCAATCGCGGTTGCTACATCGGCGATATTGCGCACTTGGCCAGTGAGGTTGCTGGCCATCGAGTTCACCGAATCGGTTAGGTCTTTCCAAGTTCCCGCTACTCCAGGCACCAGTGCCTGGCCTCCGAGCTTGCCGTCCGTTCCTACTTCACGGGCCACCCGCGTAACTTCGGACGCGAAGGATCGAAGTTGATCCACCATGGTGTTGAGCGTGTCCTTGAGTTCCAAGATCTCGCCCTTCACGTCCACCGTGATCTTGCGAGACAAGTCGCCTCGGGCCACCGCGGTCGCGACCTCCGCAATATTGCGCACCTGGCTAGTCAGGTTGTTAGCCATAAAATTAACGTTGTCGGTAAGGTCCTTCCAGGTTCCCGCGCCGGGCACTTGTGCTTGCCCACCAAGCTTTCCTTCCGTTCCCACTTCCCGGGCCACCCGCGTCACCTCTCCGGCGAATGCGTTGAGCTGGTCCACCATGGTATTGATCGTATTTTTGAGTTCTAGAATCTCTCCCTTCACATCCACCGTGATCTTGCGGGACAAGTCGCCGCGAGCAACAGCGGTGGTGACTTCAGCGATGTTTCGGACCTGGCCGGTCAAATTTCCTGCCATTGAGTTAACCGAATCGGTCAGATCTTTCCAGGTGCCGGCGACACCGGGCACATTCGCCTGTCCGCCCAGGCGGCCTTCGCTGCCGACTTCCCGCGCCACGCGCGTCACCTCGCCGGCGAAGCGGTTGAGTTGATCCACCATCGTATTCAGAGTTTCTTTGAGCTGGAGAATCTCGCCGCGGACGTCCACGGTAATCTTCCTGGAGAGATCGCCGCTCGCAATCGCCGTGGCCACCTCGGCGATATTTCGTACCTGGTTGGTTAAATTGCTGGCCATGGAGTTGACGTTGTCCGTGAGGTCCTTCCAAGTGCCACCGACGCCGGGCACTTGTGCTTGCCCCCCCAATTTCCCCTCGGTTCCCACCTCGCGCGCTACGCGCGTCACTTCTCCCGCGAAACCGTTCAACTGATCCACCATCGTATTGATGGTGTCCTTGAGTTCCAGAATCTCGCCCATTACGTCGACGGTGATCTTGCGAGACAGGTCACCTCGCGCGACCGCGGTCGTAACTTCCGCAATGTTGCGAACCTGCGCCGTCAAGTTGCCGGCCATCGCGTTTACGGAGTCGGTTAAGTCTTTCCATGTGCCGGCCACGCCGGGGACGACTGCCTGACCGCCTAACTTGCCGTCGGTGCCAACTTCCCTTGCAACTCGGGTAACCTCGGAAGCGAATGATCGCAGCTGATCGACCATCGTGTTGATGGCTTCTTTCAGTTGCAGGATTTCTCCCCGGACATCGACCGTAATTTTGCGAGAGAGATCGCCGCTGGCTACGGCAGTCGCTACTTCCGCAATGTTTCGGACCTGTTCGGTTAGATTGCTCGCCATGAAGTTGACTGAATCGGTGAGATCTTTCCAAGTGCCGGCGACATCCGGTACTTGGGCTTGCCCGCCCAACTTGCCGTCGGTTCCCACTTCTCTTGCCACACGCGTGACTTCGGCAGTGAACACGCTCAATTGCTGAATCATGGTGTTTACGATCATCGCCGAACGCAGAAATTCGCCTTCCAGTGGACGTCCGTCGACGTCCAGCCGAACCGTTTGCGTGAGGTTTCCCTGGGCGACGCCCGCAATGGCGCGGGTGACCTCGGTGGTGGGCCTGAGCAAGTCTTCGACGAGTGTGTTGACCGAAACCTCCATGTCTCCCCATGCGCCCTTGGATTGCTGGAACCGCGCGCGTTCTCGCGTTCGGCCTTCTTTGCCAACAACGTTTCCAACTCGTTTCAGGTCGTTTGCGATTTGCTGATTGGCTGTAACGATTTCGTTGAATGTATCCGCCAACTTACCCGCCAAGCCTGTCCAAACTCCCGGCAAACGCACGGAAAAATCTCCGTCTCGCATGGTCTGCAGACCGGCCAAAATAACACCGAGGTCCGGAGCGGAAAGGGAGTCGCTCGCCACGGCGGTTGCTCCGTTCACTCGAACGGCAGCCGGCGGGACATCGACGACCGCCGAATTGCGATTATTTCTTTTCAATGGGGCCTCCAATGCCATCCCCTGTATGCACAAATTCGGTACGGGTTTCGTGTGGCTCCAGGATAAACGGCGCTTCTGAAACCGTACCGACTTCGAGACATACGAATTAGGTCTGAGAACTCGACGAATACCATAAGAGCGGGCGACGAGCCCTACATTGAATCGTGTATATTTCCGACTCCTCCACTTTCTCCAGATGCTTCACAATGTTGATGTTGCGGTGTGGGCGACGGTCACCTTACCCGAGGAGATTTGTTTCATGTCTTCGAGGCCCATTTTCATGGGTCATATCTTGTCTTGGAGAGCGCAGTGAAAGACTAAAGGGTTCGTAGAGAGACGTCGGCTTCCGCATCCCTCGAACGTTCGCGTCTGCCTTACTCGGAATCTCAGGCTATCGGTGTATTGTTTTGCCGACAACCGTATAGGAGCCTGATCCTGTGTTAGACACCCTACAATCCAATGAAGCTCGTGCAGCGCAGCAACGGCCAGCGAAAAACATCCTCATCGTTGACGACAGCGAGAGCGTTCGCTTTGCCATCCGGACGGCTATAGAGACTTGTACTCATTTTCGAATTTGCGGCGAAGCCTCGCATGGTGCGGAGGCTGTCAAGAAGGGGCCGGAACTGAATCCCGACTTGGTGATCATGGATCTTGCCATGCCAAAGATGAACGGCGTTGAAGCCGCGAATCTCTTGAAAAAGAGAATACCTGAAATCCTTATAGTCCTTTTTACCATCTATGCCGACCAAGTAAGTGCGCCCCTATCTTCGGCGTTCGGAGTCACGATTGTTCTTTCGAAGGGCGATGGCTTCGCTCCGTTGCTTGATTGCCTCAACGGGCTGCTTGGTTCCATTTGATCTGTTGCCGCCGAAACCAAACCCAATAGTTGTGGAGCAAGCAAGTCGTTCAAGACAACCGGCCCTCGGAAGATGGCGTTCCGGTGGCACGCTTACCGGAGATCGCGTCAGAGAACAATCGTTCCAGTCCGTCGCTTCCCCGGTTCGTGCGGGTTACGTCCGATAGATCTAAGCGTCTGCATTCAAAGACCTTGTGCGAGTTTCGTTTTGTAACTTCCATGTTCGCGTCGCACGGCGAGGGATCGTTAGCAGGAGCAGCGCGAATAGACTCCTCCGAACCGCCAGTCTTGGGAAAGAACGACTTTGCCGTTGGGTTCGACCAGCATGCGCCGGTCACTGAAAATTGGTGATTAGGATGATGTCGCTTGCGGTGGACCCTCGTGCTACGTAGAGTTGCTTGCCGTCGGACGACCAATCAAACGAGAAGATCTGGCCGGATGTGAAATTTGTAACCTGCCGAGGCTGGCCTTTGGGGACTGGTTGCCGCCAGATATTGCCCACGCCCTTGTTCGTCAGGAAATAGTCGAGTCCTGAGCCGTCCGGCGTCCAGCGCAGTCGCTCGGTGCCGGCATCCCCTCGCATCGGAAAACTGTATAGGGGTTCTCCCCCCGCCTGAGGGATGATCACGATCTGGTTCGGCACGTCCCCCCCGGGGCCGAAGGCGTTGTACGCGATGAGCTTGCCATCGGGCGAATAGCTCGACGCAACCGCCGGGAGATTCTTCATGTCCACCTGCGAAGGTGTTCCTCCGCCAATCGGCATGCGCCAGTTTTTCATTCCATTAAGATCGAAGTACTGGACCGACTGGCTGTCCGGAGAGCACACTGGCGAAAGCGCAGTCCCACTGCGTGTCAACTGAATGGTATGAGAACCGTCAACATCCATTCTCCAAATGTTCCTTCCCCCATCCAAGCTGGATTCGAAGACAATGTGACGGCCGTCTCGGCAGACCGTAGGATTTCCATTGTCGTGCATCTTTCGTGTGAGTAACGTCAGAGCGGCGCCGTCTTCGTAGATCGAGTAGAGATCATCCATTTGATTCAAGAAAACGATCGTCCGATCCGGTCCTGCCGAAAGACGACGGACTCCGGCCCTACCCGAAGTAATCTGCCCTGCGTGGACGGCATCGCCGCCGGGTACAGTCCAGAGATCTGAGGAAATCGTGTTTTCGATTGTTACCAGTGATTTTCCATCGTGCGTCAGGTTTAGCGCATCAAGCGAATAGTCGGTCAGATCGTTGGTAGCGCGCCTTGCTTCCCCACCGGGATAAGAGATGGACCAGATTTGGCCCCGCCCTTGTGTGGCGTCACGGATCGTCGTTAGTATGCCGCTACCGTTTGGTAACCATGAAGTGCGGCCGATGCGGGATCGCGTGGTGTAGACGGAATGCATATTTCCGTCCACAGGCGATACAGCCCAAATATGGCTTTCGCCGCCCGGTAAGTCGGGTCCCGCAAAAACAATCGTTTTTCCATCGGGCGACCACGCCGCAAAGTAAAGCGAGATCGCCGCGCGCCTTGCGAGGACTCGCTCTTCGGTTCCGTCGGCGTTTGCAACCATAAGGTGCGTTCCGTCAGTAGGCCCGATGCGTACGAAAGCGAATTCCTTGCCGTCGGGAGAGAAACTGATGGGTGTATCAATGTCACGGATTAGTTCGCGCGGGGGGCCTCCGAGAACAGGCATCTGATAGAGTGAGTCAACCGAGAAATTCTCCGGGGGTGTGCGAAGAAAGAAAATATAGTTGCCGTCTGGTGAAAACGTTAAACCTCTAAGCTCCACCACGGTAGGCGGAAGAATCTGCACATCGCTTCCGGTGGCCACTTGCCGAACGTTGAGACTTCGATGCTCCCCGTCCCGCAAGACGTACACCACGTACTGCCCGTTGGGTGAAATGGCTACGTCCTCCGCTTTGCCGCTGTTAGTGAGCCGTACAATCTGCCTACCCTCGAAATTTAATGCCCGCGAGTGCGATTTCCAAAGGTAGATCCCCGGCACGGCCAAGGCCAGAACTATGGCAATCGTGCCCACCGACATACCGACGTTCCAACGTAGAGAGTTACCCCGCGGATCAGATCGTAGGGGAGACTCCAGGCTGTGGTTTCCCGGACGCCTCGGATATACGAGGATTTCCTTTGTGGATTGGGAAGCGTGCAGGTCCGCCCTGGGTGCAGCTGATTGTTTCAGAGTGGAGGATTGTTCCACCATGCCGATAAAGCGATAACCGCGCTTCGGAAGAGTTTCTACGTAGCGAGGTTCCTCGGCAGTGTCCGAGAGAGAGCGGCGGATGCTGTTGATTGAAAAATTGATCCCGTGCTCAAAATCGACGAATGTGGAATCCGTCCACAGGTGTTGCTGGATTTCTTCACGCGTAACGACTTGCCCGGCTCGCTCAATGAGAAGGAGCAGGACGCGGAAGGGCTGCGGCTGGAGCTTGAGGAGGATGCCAGATTTCCGCAATTCGCCCGATGCCGGGTCCAGTTCGAAGGCGTCAAAACGAATTTTGGCTGGCACGGGCGCAGGGGATGACATGGGCCCTCTTTACGAGAGAGTAAGCGAAGTTATTCTAACAACCCCTCGTTCGCCACGCTACAGGCGTCGAAAATGCCACTCTGAATCCCTTTCTCCATACATGCGAATGCGGACAGACTCGCGCAAACGGCAGGAAATCTGTGGTGAACGGCTGAGATTGAGCTTAAGTTCTGACTTCGCAACAACATGAATCCTTACCTTCCGCTCATCAGAAACAGTTCCTCAGTTCATTGCCCTTTTTGTCGCCCGCGCGTAGTTTTCAGCCCGAGTCGTATTTGTGCCGGTGGAGAGACGGGTGAGAATCGGGCGAGTAACGATTGCAGTCATTGGCTTGCTGACGTTAGTCAGCTCGCCGTGGCCAGGTAGCGGCCAGGAGCCCGCCGGTGAGCACCGTACTCGCGAGCACCGCGTCCCTTTCATTGCACGGGATGGCGCAGTCTACGTCCGTGCACAAGTCAACGGGAACCGTGCCATTCTGCTGTTAGACACAGGTGCGGTCTTCACCACATTCAATTTAAGGTTGGTTCCCACGAACGAGGCGGGTTCAAGAATCACCATCAACATGGCGAAAGGTAGTGTGCTGGCTTTTCGCCTTCCCGTTGGGTTCACACTGGGAGAATCAAATGTGCGGGAAGAGCGTTGTTCGTTTCATCAGGACGCAATCGTCGGTGACTTCAAATTCGGGGCTGCGGATGGCGTCGTCGGGCTTGATGTTTTGAGCCTATTCCAGTCGGTAACTTTTGATTTCAAAAACTCCGTTTTGATTCTCGAAGACAAGTGAAGTAGGCATGCTCAGATTCCTGCGCATCGCGGTGGAGTGCCTTTCGACCTCGGACGCGTAGAGAAAACATCAAGATTCCAGGGTCGTCGTCTGCCTTGATTCTCAGAACTGAAGCTGGACCTTCAGTTGAATATTCCGTGGTGAGGCGTCACCTCCCAAACCGGCCCCCAGAATGCCCGTCGGAGGACTCTGCATTTGAAATATCTGGCCGAACGACGAGTCAGAACTGAAGTTATCTGGCCCGCCAAAATTCGGATGATTGAAGAAGTTATAGAACTGAAAACCGATTCCCAGCACTGCATTTTCCCAACGAGGAATCCTTGTGTTCTTCATGATGCTGAAATCCGTGTTGAAATAGCTTGGATAGCGGAAGCGATTGCGTCCTTGAGCGATGGAAACAGTGGGTCCACTGCATGGGCCAGAAGGGCCCGGCAAGTTCCCGTTATTGAATCCAGTTTCGCACCCCGTTTGCACGAACCGTGCATTTGGATTGGGCGTTTTTCCGTCGGACAGAAATTGAGGTGGCTGGCAAGGATGCGGGGATAGTGGAATGGCCGCGCCTTCTCCGCACGAAATTCCAGGACCAAGCGGCCCGACCGGGACAGCGTAGATTGGCCCGAAGAAATTGTTTGCCTGCTGCTCGAAGCTTTTCTGATTGTCGATCACCGTGTAGGGAAAACCGGTGCGGGCAAAGACGGTTCCTGAAATCTGCCATCCTTTCACCAGGTAATCTGGTCCGTGTCCGCGCAGCGCCGTCCGAACCGGAACTTCCCATACGTAGTTTGCATTGAAAGAGTGGCGCACATCGTAATCTGCGGATCCATAGCTGCCTCGGAAATTTTCTGGATCCTGCGGCACCGCAGAGCTTCCAAAGGTAAATGGAAACACGCTCCCGTTTGAGACTTCGTCGAGGGCGTGGCCGTACGTGTAGTTGGCCTGGAAAATGCCTTGGCTCCAACCCGTGAACCGATGTTGGAACGTCACGACCATGCCGGCGTAATTCGATATCCCGGCTGTGGTTAACTCCGTGACCTCGCCAAACCTCGGATCGGCGCACGGCGGAACTGGCGGGCTTGTACACCGCCCGGGGGGCAACGTGCCAAAGCCAAATGCGTTGGCTGATTGATTTTGTATCAGTTCGTGGATGCCGTGATTACCGAAATATCCAATACTCAACGACGTGCCGGCCCCGAAAGCCTGTTGCACTTCCAAGCTCCACTTTTGATACTGCGGCGATTTGAGTAAACGGTCGGGGTTCCCGATAGCGGGTGGTGAGAATCCCTCAACCTTGCCTCCGATTTCGGAGAGGCTTTCTCCCGCCGCGAAGGCGCTCAAGAACTCCGCGTTGGAATTCGCAGCATCCTTAAATAGGCTCGTGGTCTCATTTGGGGCGATGTTGTCGTCTTGAATGGCAAAGTGATTCGTGAGGGGCGGGTTGGTGAAGATTGGAAGCGTGGCAAAACCGGGCAGCGAATCATAAAAGATGCCGATTCCACCGCGGAGCACGGTGTTGTGCGAAATGCGCAGTGGTTGCCAGGCGAAGCTGAATCGCGGCTCCCAGACAATATCGCTGACACTTTCGTACGCTTGCTTAAGATTAGTAAGGATGGCCTGATTATACGGCTGGTCAGGGTCATGGCTGACCGAGTCGAATGACCCCGCGAGCCGTGCGAAACAGCGGTTTCGACAAACCGGATTGGATTGATGCTCAGCCCTCAGAGCTAGCGTAAGGGATAGATTTGATCGCGCATGCCACTCGTCCTGAACATAGAACCCAAGGATATATTTCGTGAGGCGATACGAGAGCTGCGAAGAAAACGACTGGGTGAGCTGCGTAGCATCCTTCAAGGGAGTCGCAGGGTCGAATCCACCCTGATAGAACGCATCGAGGGTGAACGGCACCACAGTTCCTTCATCGGCTCCGAACAGAGCAGTTGCAGGGTGCCCAAGGAAGCTCGCACCAAACCCGAACTTATGATTTCCCCAAGTCTTCACCGTATCATCGGAAACTTGGTACTGCGTAGGACTGTATCCAGAAATCGAGCCTTGGTTGGAGCCAATGTTCGTAAATGTGTTGGTAGCCTGCCAGGAAAGCAGCGTCGGGAGCGCACGGAGGGCATCTGAAAAACTCGCCTCTCCTCCGTTGCCGGTCAAGTGCCAACCCGCGATGAGGAACTGGTTCGCAGCTGAAGGACCAAAGGTGTGCGTCTCAACCAACTGCCCTTGCCACCAGGGCTGATGACTATCTTGGTTAAAAAGCGAACTGATGGGATCGGTGTAGCTAGCTTGGTGGCCGTCGTTATAATCCACCAGTAGAAAGACTTGGTCTTGGGATCGAATGTTCCAGTCTATACGACCCGAGTATTGTGTTTCGTACGTTGGGCGGCCAAGGGATGTTTCGTAGTGCACTGCACAAGGGATGGTAGTGCCCAGCCCGTTTGGCAGCGTAAATCCCGTGCAACCTGTCGGATCCTGTGAAGGCGAGAATCCCCCCGGTACCGCACGATCGGCCCCTGGCGCGGCGTTATAAAGCGTGAAAATCTGCCTGTAAAATGCGTCGGAAGCGGAGGTGGGGCCAAATTTTGCGTCGATGTTGGCCATGGTCGCCGCTTCAAACTGGGGACTTGGGAGGACCACTTGGGCGATTTGAGGAATTAGTAAACGCAGCCCTTCGGTGTCGAAGAAGAAGAACAGCTTCTCCTTCTTGATAGGTCCGCCGATAGAGCCCGCCCATTGATTCGCGTTATCGAAAGGGCGCGGTGCGCCGGTTGCATTGTCAATCC
>Ga0210399_10002422_pt1 | contig 14519 bp, 10 predicted proteins | sample IncBWC14MmetaG_FD_150865 | JGI IMG/M metagenome (GOLD analysis project Ga0210399, IMG submission 150865) | Forest soil microbial communities from Barre Woods Harvard Forest LTER site, Petersham, Massachusetts, United States - Inc-BW-C-14-M | ecosystem: Environmental > Terrestrial > Soil >... | reverse complement strand
TGAGCGCCATCTTGAGGAGATGATGCTCTCACCTCCGTTAATCCACTTACGGAGGTTAGGGTTGTCAAGTTATCTACGGAGACAATCGCCTGACCCTGCGGATCAAACACTTCATCACGAGCAACGGCATACGACGCGTCGTCTTTGCCCCCGGCCAACAACACCCTCCCGTCCGATAACAGAGTCGCGGTATGGCCGTGCCGTGCAAACACCATCGGTGCTGACGGAGTCGTGCTCTTCCCAGTGCGCGGGTCCCAAAGGAAAAGAGACTTCTGAGCTGTTCCGTTGTTCAGAACTCCCCCAGCAATCAGAACCCGTCCATCGGTCAAGACCGTGGCCGTGTGGAATGCGCGAGACTCGGGAGCGCCCGAATTCAGGGTTCGTACCGTTGCCGACGCGGGATCGAAGACCTCAGCTGAGCTGACAACCTTGCCGTCAGAACCAATGCCGCCAAGAAATAACACGGTTCCATCAGGGAGAACCGTCGCCGTGTGGCCAGCACGGGCAAAACGCAACGCGACAGTCAGTTCTGTCATTGCCCCAGAGAGCCGATCTTTAATCGAGAGTGACGCCCGTGCCTTCCCATCACTTCCTTGACCGCCGCTAACGAGGATTAGCCCGTCGGGCAGCAATGTGGTCGCACTACCACTGACAACGGCAGCGTCTTCCTGACCGAGCCGTTTAGGCGCGGGCTTCGCGAAGCATACGCTCACGAGGAGAAATCCGACAATCACAATTGCAACCGATGATTTCAAGATTCTGCTATTCATCTGCAGTCCTCGCCTACGGAGTGGTGACAGTCAAGCTCAACCCGCCCGCGTTTTGCGCCTGCGGATCGACGAGTATGTTGTAGGTGCCCGCCGCTACTGTCCCGAGACTTGCGGTTCCTGTAGCGGCGTTGCAATAGGCAAATCCGACCTGAGTGTTAGAGGGGCTCGGGCCTGTGACCCTCAGATAGCAGCCAAGGCTCGTGCTGTAGGTGCCGCTGGCCCAGTGGACGGTCACTGATTGGCTGGTCGAATTCGTGAAGGTGATATTTGCATTCTGGCCAGCGACAGTTGTGATCGGAAGGGCTGCTCCGCCCATTGTGAGTGATCCGGTCACGTCCGCAGGCACACTAGCTACTCTTAGCGTCTCGCTGCCAATGTTGGTGCCGCTGTGCTGAACCCACAGCTGATAGGTCCCAGTAGTTGCCAGCGTCTGTGTATCGAGGAAGAACGTCTGTCCCGAGGGGCTGTTGTTGATCGTGAAGGATGCCTGATTGTTGCCGTTCGGCAGAACCAAATAAACGGTTGCCGAGGGGTTGCTCACGCTCGTGGCATACACCACAATCCGCTGTGAAGCGGTTGCGCTGAAGCTCAGTCGTGCGTCCTGCCCTGCGACCGTCGTCGTTGCCGTTACCGCCGAACCGTCTATGGTGATTGACCCAGTTGCATCCGAATCGTTGTTGATGGACAGTGAAACGCTCCCGGTTGCCCCGGCTTGGGGGTCGATCAGGATCTTGTATGTCCCGGTTGACGCAAGCGTAACGGTATCGATGTAACTGGGAGAGCCTGGTCCACAGTTTCCAAAGGTGATTTGGGTGCTGTTTGGATCGTAGACTCTGAGTATGCAGTTGTAATAGGCGCTTCCGATTGTGGGACTAATAACGTTGAAACTCAGCTTTTGCCCGGTGGTCCCACTGAACGTCAAGGTGCCGTTTTGCCCCGCCGCCAGGTTCCCGGAAGTTGGCACTCGCACCGCCGTCCCAGTTCCGCCAGCTGCTGGAACCGTAAGCGTTCCGCTGAAATCGGCAGGCACACTCGCAATCTGTAAGGTCTCACTGCCGAAGCTTGTGCTGGAATGTTGCACCCAGAGCTGATACGTACCTGCCGCCGCCAAAGTTAGTGTGTCCATGAAATACGTTTGCCCGCTGTATATCGCCAACGAGGTTTGATTCGTGCCGTCGGGCTTGACTAGGTAGACGGTCGCCTGCGGATTGGTCACGTTTGTCACGAAGACAACAATTCGCTGGTTGGCCGTTGCAGTGAAGCTCAAGCGTGCATCTTGTCCGGCGACCGCGGTCGTCGCCGTGACGGCTGATCCGTCGATAGTGATTGTTCCTGTAACATCCGAGTCGTTGTTGATCGAGACAGATACACTTCCTGTAGCTGGTCCCTGCGGATCAACCACGACCGTGTAGGTGCCAGTGGAGTTCAGCTTCACTGAGTCGATGTAGTTGGGTGCTCCCGTGCCGCAATACCCGCTTGTGACCAGAGTGTGAGTCGGATCGTATACGCTCAAGTTGCAAGAGGTGTAATAGCTGCCGATCGACGCAGCCGTGACGTTGAAGCTTGCGCGTTGTCCTGCAGTACCACTGAAAGACAGTGTCGCATTTTGCCCTGCTGACAAGTTTCCTGTGGTCGGGACACGCAGCGTTGCCCCCGTGGCCCCAGCAGCGGGCATGACCAGAGTTCCCGTAAAGTCGGCCGGTACGCTCTTGACCTGCAGTGTCTCGCTCCCCACATTCGAACCGCTGTGTTTCACCCACAGCTGGTAGGGACCTGCCATCGTCAGCGTCTGCGTGTCGATGAAGAATGTCTGGCCCGAGGGGTTGTTATTGATAGTCAAGTACGTCTGAATGCTCCCGTCAGGTCGGACCAGATTCAGCGTAGCGGAGGGGTTAGTCACGCTGGTTGCGAATACCACGATTCTCTGCCCGCCAGACGCACTGAAACTCAAGCGTGCGTCCTGCCCCACGACACTTGTAGTCGCGGTCACTGTTGCGCCATCGATCGTGATCGGCGAAGTGAAATCAGTGATGTTGTTGAGCTGTACGGTCACGCTTCCCGTGGAGCTGGCGCTGGGCGTTATTATGAAGGTGTAAACGCCGCCGACCGGCAGATACCCGATATCCCAGAAGTTGGCGGTCGAACAAGACGCAGATGTCAACGTGCTTCCGTTCGGCTGATTGAGTGTAATAGTACAGCTGGGGTAGGTTGGACTCGTGATATTCGCGGTGATGTGCTGGTTGGCGACGGCGCTGAATGTGAGCCTTCCGTATTCCCCCTGTTTAGTCGTCGTAACTGTGACGGGGGGACCGCCTGGTGTAATCGTTCCGACAAAATCCGATGTCAGCGCCAGATTGATGCCGCCTGTACCGCCGCTGGGATCGAGGACAATTGCGTACGTACCGGTCTTTTGCAGGAAGGTTGAATTCAGATTCTGCGTGCATCCGGTGGAGCCGAGTGTGCCGTTGTCGGGCCCTGCCAAATAGATCGCGCACGTGGGGAATGTGGAAGAACTCGGCTGAACACTGACGTGTTGGCCTGCAACCGCGTCGAATAGCACCATGCCGATCTTGCTCGCCGTTCCCAGAGTGACGGTCTGGGTTCCTCCGATTGTCATTCGCGCTGTAAATCCTATATCCCCAGGAGCATGAGTGCCGTATGGCACATAGAAATCCTGGGTGCTGACTCCAGCGCCTCCCGGCGTGATCACCGTAAAGTGACCCGAACCGGTGGCCGTCGGTACTGCGGTTGCAATAGTGGTCGTCGTGGCGCTGCTGATGACGGCTTGACTGACGTTCATTCGAAGCTTGTTGTTGCTGAGCGTCGGATCGAAATTAACACCCGTAACATTCACAGCAGTTCCGGCTGCACCGCTTGTCGGACTGAAGCTCGTGATCGACGGAATCCCACTCCCTGCCGTGACGGTAAAGTTGCTCGTGCTACTCGCCGTTCCGTTCGGACTCGTGACAGAGATTGTGCCCGTGGTAGCTCCGGCTGGTACCGTCACCTGAAGCTGAAAGGTCGATGCGGACGTAACTGCCGCCGTGGTTCCGTTGAACTTGACCGTATTTTGGCCCGGAGTGCTACTGAAACCGGTCCCCGAAATCGTGACCGACGCTCCCAGGGGGCCGCCCTTTGGGCTGAACTGCATGATAGATACCTGATTGGGGTTTAGGCGCGTAATGGACAAGATGTTACCGACAGCGTCATAACTGTAGGTAGCTGCGTTGCCCAGAACGTCGATCACTCCCACCAGCCTGCCGAGGTCATCGTAGATATAGCTGACAGGGCCGTTGTTAACTGTGAAATTGAACGAATTGCTGGCCTGACCCCCAACCGTTACTACAACGTTTCCTGAACTTGCGCCCACGGGAACCGGAGTGACAATGGTAGTGCTATTCCAAGTTGTCGGAGACGCCGCTACCCCGTTGAATGTGACCGTGCCGGAGCTTCCGAAGTTTGTTCCCGTGAGGGTGACCGTCATTCCCACGCCAGCTGGATTTGGGGAAATAGAACTTATGCTGGGCGCACTCTGAGCGACCAGAGGAGCGGAGGTTAGAGCCAGAAACGACACAAGAACACGAAGCTTTCCGGCAGCATAAAGCATGCTCATTAACCTCCGAATGACGCTGCCCTCTCGGGCGCCGATGCTAAAACAAGTAGTTGAGAAATTGGTGGACTGGCACTGAAGTAGCTTGCGCTGTGGAACGACCTAGCATTAGTTATCACTCATATCATGCACACTCCGAACCCGAGGCTGCAAAAATATTTCACTAACTAGAATTAGGTCGAGCTGACAACAGGTGGGCCGCAGACTACTGGCAATTCTGTATGGAAGTCAACAGAAATTTTACCGTCCTATTTAACTCAAGAGGCACCAAGATGGTTCGTCACTCATAATTCCGTAGGATCATTTAGTTCCCAACGTTACGTACGTACGTTACGTTTATTCAACTCTTTCAGGACCGTATCTTCGACAAAGGGCAGAAAAAGACAGGTAAACATGTAAGCGAGTCCTCCGATTCCCAGCACGGCATATGCGCCGTAGCGCATCCATTTCGCTTCGATCTGTTTTGCGTGCTCAAAAAACACCAGCAGTTTTCTACTGAACGCTTCAGAGCGGACATGGCCTGCAAACATCTCTGCTCGGATCTCCAAGTCTGCGGAGTCGCGGCACGTAACAAAACCCAGTTCTTTAAAGATGTGTTCTATAACCTCCCGGAGTTCGTGCAAAAGCGTGTGTTCGTCGGTCCCGGGAAGAGGCTGGTGCGCCGACAGCACAATTGCGCGTTTCGATAGATAAAGGGAGTTGTGCCCGCGAATGTCGGCGGGCATGGGCCGCTGGGTGACCTCAATTCCCAGCCGGGCGCACAACTCGCGAAGACTTTCGAGGTTGTGGCATGCACCTTCGCCAAAGGAAGTCACAAAAGCTTCGGCCAGCACATTCTCCTGGGGAGGCCAATTCTGAGCGTGCCGGGTTAAGAGGGCGCGACACCAGGCCCAAAGCGGATCGTTCGGGATATCAGTCGTTTGGATATCCAAGGCTTATTTCTGCCCCATTGTTTCCAACAGCTTGCGGCCCGTAACCGTCTCGTACATTTCGACAATGAAGCGTTTTGCGTCCAAGCTGAGGTGACTGCTCTTTAGCCTCGTTCCATGTCGGTAAGTCGGGTCACTGATGACGTGTTTGTAGGCATTTTCTAGCCGCTCGCGGGCGATCCGCTCGGATGAGTCTTCTTCCAAATGCCCAGCGGCAATCAACAGGTCCCGCTGTGACACGTCGTAGGCTTTGGCCAGGCGCTTTAAAACGTCAGGCTGGGGCGGATTCCGAAGACCCCGCTCCACCTGTGAAATATAGGCATTGGATACATGGGCTGTCTTTTCCAGCTGCTTGAGGGTTAGCCCCTTTTCCTTTCGCAACCGCTTGAGGTAAGCACCGAAGGTGTTCATAGCGACCCCGATTTTAACTCGTTACGTTAACAACTGCAAGATTTTGTTCCCAGTTTGACAAACGACGGAATCACGCTAGAATCGAAGCAGTACAGTTGCAAGATTTTGTTAACATAGGAGTAATTCATGACCCTTGCCGTACAACTCTCCAAGCGTCGGCTGTTCCCGTGCCCGTTGTGCGCACGTGGACTTGATATCCGCGAGACCAAGAAAAAGAAGCCCTACGTTATCTGCGACCCGTGTGGTTTGCAGTTGTTCGTGCGCAATCAAACCGGAATGGGAATGTTCGAAAGGCTGGTCTCAGGTGCCGAGCAACGGCATATCTGGGAACGACTGGAGGAACTTCAGCACCAGTACCAGAAGAAATGTCCCGAGTGCAAAAGGACCTTCTGGATCCATCCCGAGCAGGTTAAGACCAACTGGATGGATGGAAGCTTTGAAGGCTATCGCTGTCCGGAGCGTGGCTGCGACGGAGTCGTCAAGTGGAAGGAGGAAAAGAAAAAATGAGGATCACACTGCTTGGAGTCCTTTTCGTGCTCGGTGCAGGGGCTCTCCTTTGGTACGTCTTCCAGCAAATCGAACTGCATAACAGTCAATCACAATCGGTCAAATTCGATGAGCAACACAAACTTAACGAAACCCATGGTCCCAATGGAAACCAAACGATCCTCTGAAACAAGGCCTCAATTCGAGCCCCTTCTCGATGTAGAGCAAGCTGCCCAACTGTTGCGCGTACACCCAAAGACGTTGCAGAAGTGGGCTCGGGACCGGCGGATTCCTGCCGTTCGGTACGGGAAGCGCTGGCTTTTCCGGGCATCAGAGCTGGATTCCTGGGTCCAATCCCAAGTACACTCATCGAGCCATGCGTGCCGCAACCTGGAGGAAACTCTATGAAGCGTGCACGTTATCAGTTCGGTTGTTTGCAAAGAAAACCGAGAAGCAAAGGATCGGATGTGTGGGTCTTGCGTTTTAGGCAAATCCAATCTGACGGCAGCAAGAAGCTGCACAGCATCACCATCGGCAGTACTGAAAAGTATGCCACGGAGGCTGAGGCATGGAAGGCTGCTGAGGTTCTACGCTTCTCACTCAACCCAGACAATGTTCACCAGTACGTCGTCACCATCGGTACACTGCTCGACCGATACATCGCCGAGGACTTGCCCGAAAGGAACTCGACTGCCCGGTTCTACAAGGCGTGGTTGAACCGTTACGTTCGACCCAAATGGGGCGAGTACCCTATCGCCGAGGTTAAGCCCTTTGCCGTGGAACAATGGCTGAAGTCTTTGACCCTTGCTCCAAAAAGCAAAGCTCATATCCGGAGCCTGATGCACATCCTATTCAATTGTGCCATGCGCTGGGGTCTGCTGGAAGTTCAGGCCAACCCCATGGGCCTGGTGCGGGTGAAGGATTGCAGCAAGCGCAGGCGAGAGCCGAGGGTCCTCACCGCGCCCGAGTTTCAGCGACTCCTGCTGCACCTCTCCGATCCTTGTCGCACTATGGCCGTGGTGGCCATGTGCCTGGGTCTGAGGGTAAGCGAGGTCGTTGGGCTGCAATGGGGTGACTTTGACTGGGAGCGTTTGCAAGTAATGGTTCAACGTTCCGTCGTTTTCGGCGTCGTCGGCGAAGTCAAGACTCCCTATTCCAGAAAACGCATGCCGCTTGACCCTGCCTTGGCGGAGATCCTGCTTCGTTATCAGCGGGAGACTGCGCGGCAAGCAAAGGCAGGGGACTGGCTCTTTTGGAATCCGGCCACGGGGCAACCTTGGCGACCGGGATGGATGCTGGAGCAGAAGCTAGTTCCTGCCGCCACGAAGGTCGGAATCGGCAGAATCGGTTGGCATACGTTTCGCCACAGCTACTCGACCTTGCTGCGTTCCCTCAAGGTAGACGTAAAGGTCCAGCAGGAGCTGCTGAGGCACGCCGATATTCGCACCACGATGAACCTATACACCCAAGCCATACCGGATGACATGCGGGATGCGAACAGCAAGGTCGCCCGCATGGTCATACCAGGGAACGCAGGATAGTAGCCGCATTCGGTTCCCTTCTGTTCCCTCACCGGTCTCCTAAGCGATTGAAGGGAATGCGAGAAGATGGTGAGCGCGGAAGGAATCGAACCTTCAACCTACTGATTAAGAGTCAGTTGCTCTGCCAATTGAGCTACGCGCCCGGGTTGGACGTTAGGGCTTACTCGCGGCGTTCGGTCGGAGCTTGCTTTGCCGGATCTGGCATCCACCGCTTTCCCTCTGCCGGGAAAGGTGCATGACGAGCAAGCGTTTATACTAAACCAGCTACGCCGAAACTAGCAACCTGTCCTCTCTCCGCGGCAATACGAAGAATTGAAGGTCTGCAACGAAATCGCGACCAGGTTTCGGCACGCCGCGCTTCCCCAAGTTTGTTGTGAGACATCCTCGGTTGCCCGCATGGGCAGCGCTACTGAAACCCGCTCCACTTATAAATCCCGACTCGAAGCAGAACTGATGGCCCCTTTGCGTTTGGCAAGAACACGTTCCATCTCAGATGCATAGCCGGGCGATGAAATGGCGGCAGAGAGACTACGGGCCTTCGGGCAGATCCGCCACCAGCGGCGTTCTGCGCGCATCCGAGGCGCTGGCGGCCGGGCGTTCTTCCCGCACTTCTTCAACCTGCATCACTGGAATGCGTTCCAAGGTTCCGATGATCGGGGCCTCATCCATCGAGGATGGCAACGAGATGAATCGGTGCTCCACGCATAGCTGATCGATGAAGCGTTGCTGGCGTTCGCTGAGCACTTGCTGCGGAAGCTTATCGAAATGGCGGAAGATCCACAGAAAGTAGACGCGTTGGGAGAAGGTGAGTCTAACGTAGCGCGGGCCGACCGGCGTCAGAATGCGTATGACGCCTTCGGCGAGTTTGTCGATCCACATACCGGGCCTGCCTGGGATTGAGTTTCTGCTTACGGCCAGAGTACTGTAAGGGGCGCCATTATTGCACCTCGCGCGTGGCATTGAAAACGAAAAATCTTTTGAGCCTCTGGCGATTCAGAACGTCCAACTGACGCCGACAACCGGCTCCTAAGATGTTTCTCTTAAAAAATGCCACGGGTGCACTGAAAAAAGTGCAACAAGCTTTGCGGCCCCAATCACAAGCCGCGAATACCGCTCCTCAGGTAGGAATCTCGGGCAGCATATCCAATCGTTCGATGGTCGCGGCCACTCCGAAGCGGGTCCCTTTTCCATCCTCGACGCGCACCACTGACGCCTGACAGCACGCCCACTGCTTTTCACCCAGTCCCAATTCCGCAGGCAGGATCAGCACAATCTCCAGCTTGCTTCCCTCGGTAATTCGGCCATCGGTGTATAGAAACACCCCGCCCGTGCTGAGATCACGGGTGACTGCCGACACCTCGGCCGCGCTCTCTTTGCTTCTGACTTTCGCGGGAATGCTTACGGGAATGCGCGAGCGCGCACGCTTGTCTGTCTTCGCGTCCGACATGGGAAAGTGAGCCTATCACGATCAACGCCTTCCTGGTCGATGAGTTTTTCGCAAGGCGCAGACATGAAAAAGGGTACCCATAGGGTACCCAGGAGCCCATTTGGAATCGAACAGCTGTGAGCGCTAAAACGCGGTTACGTGGTCGAAGGCTTCTGCGAGCGAGCGGCCGGCACGACGACAGCCTGCTCAATCGTTGGCACATTCGTTCCGCGGAGCCGCTCTTCGACCTGGCGCATTTTCTCGTTCGATCCTGCCTCAAAGTATGCGCGGGACAGCAGTTGCATCGAGAACGGATCATCCGCATCTTCCTCGAGGTGCGCGATCGCGTCTTGCCACTTGCCCTGTGCCGCCAGCAAGGCGCCCGCTGCACCGTGATACGAACTCTGAATGACCAGGTTGCGGCTGCTGGACGCCATGGCCTCAAGCGTGTGGAGCGATTTCTGCGCTAATTCCTGATTGCCGGCATGCGCGGCTCGAACCGTGCGATATCTCAGAATGCGGGAAAGTTCCTCATCGTGGTCCAGAGGGGAAATGTCCTGCCGATGCGCCAGCGCTGCCTCGGCCGCATCCAGGTGCTGCAGGGCAACTTCGTCGTCACTCTGGTAGGCCGCCATGCGCTGGTGAGCTTGCGCTTCCTGCAGGTCCAGTCCCAGTTGGTGGGCTTTCTGGGCGGTTTCGGTGAATGCGTCGTCGGCCTCCGCCGGCTTGGCATCGCGGACCCAGGTGGTCGCCTTCTGCATCATGTAATCGATGCGGTCGGCATCGTTGTGGGCCTGGGCGATAGCCTTGTCGTACTCAATCCGCGCCTGGCCCTGATTTCCCATCAGCGCATATGTATCTGCAATCCCGACCTGCGAAGAAGTGAAATCCGGATCTACCTTCAAAGCCATCCGATAGTGTGCGAGCGAGTCATCGAAGTGCCCCGCCATGCGTAACAGTTCACCGTAAGAATCGTGCGGATTGGGCTCCTTGGGAAGGACCACGACGTAACGGTCCATGGTCGCGAAGGCTTTCGAAAATTGGCGGGTGCGCGCGTACACGTAGGCCGCATCGTTGAGCGCGGCGGGATAATTCTTGTCGAGAGCAAGCGCGCGCTCGAGGAGCTTGAGCGCCTGCTCATCACCGTTCTCTCCCATCAACCAATTGCCCGCGAGATAAATCAGGTGCTTATCCTTCGGGAACATGGCCAGCATGTCATTCATGGCCGAGATGCCGGCGATGTAGTTGCCTTCCTGCACGTTCGAGATCCACTCGATCATCAGCTTTTCGCCGGGCGTGACTTGCGGGAGAAGCGCTTTGGCTTTCTCGCGTGCCGCACTGACTTCAGCAGGATTCCGGCTGTTGAAGGCGATCCATGCCCAGGCGACCGCGATACTGGGATCTTCCTTCAGGGCCGCGCGCCAGTCCTCGTTGCAGCGCTCGAGGTACAAGTTCTCGTAGTCTTCCATGCCCTTCTGGTAAAGCTCGCGACCCTTTGCGGAGGCAGCGGTGACTGGCATCACGCCGATGGTTGGCTTGGTCTTGGACGACTTGGTCTTCGAGCTCTTGTCGCTGGCGGCAGCGAGTGAGGCGAGGGTCAGGCAAACGGCCAACCCGGCGAGAAGGCGGCGCTGAAGCATGGTTTCTCTCAGAAAACAAAGATTTTGCGGACGGCTACGGGGCAAAGCGTAGCATCGCCGCTAGAGGGGACCAAGGTGACGGAAGGGTTACGACGGGTGGGGCGAAGAACTCAGCGTGCACTACAAAGGGCCAGATCTCCAATCGCAAGAAAAACCCCTGCCGGTTCCGGCAGGGGCTCGAAAAAGTTCCCACGATGTTTCTAAAACGTTATCTTCAACGAAAGAACCGTGCTGAAGGCTTCGCCAGGCCCGATGCCAGGCGCTCCGTTGAAGTCACCAATCGTGTCGGTAACCTGGCCTGAGCCATAACCAAAGGCGCCCGGCCCAGAGGACAAGTTGATATTGTTGAAGAGGTTAAACAACTCCGCCTTGAACTGCGCTTTGAAGCGCTCTGTGATGAAGAAGCTCTTGCTGATTCCCAAGTCTACGTCTTTGAATCCGGGGCCGTGGATTTGGTTGCGACGAAGTGTGCCGTAGCACCTTCCGTCGGAAGTGATCGGAGCACACGTGGCGGGGTCTGGCGTCGCGAAGGCGTTCGGGTTCACCCATTGCACACCAGTAAACGAGGCGCTCTTGACAAAGCTGTGTGAGACGCCACTAAACGGATCGGCAATAAGGTCCAGACTTTGACGCACCTGGTCGTTGGGTTGACCTCCATGGAAGGCCAAAGCCGTACTAACGTTCCATCCATGTGTTAGTGCCTTTGGTCCACGGGTAGAACCGGGTATATCCCAGCTTAGCGTGCCGGTGAAGGTATGGCGCTGGTCGAAGTCGCTGTTCCCGTAGTCCGCCTTAAGGTTATAGCTGTCGAACGGAATGACCCCGCGGTATGCCGTAATCTCGTCGAGATTATGTGCCCAGGTATATCCAAATTGCGAACTCAGTCCGTGCCAGGCGCGCGTGCGCAGCGTGGTCTGTAGAGCGTTGTAGTTGGACGTGCCAATGCTGTTGAGCTGGTTGATGGCACCGAAGTTCGGGTATTGCCCCGAGAAAGGATAGATGAAGGTGCCGGGCACAACAGGATTTGGAATTTTCTGATTGATGTCCCGCAAGACAGTTAGCCTGCGTCCCTCGCTGCCCACATAGCCAACCTGCCAGACCGCGATGCCGTTGGCAAAACTCTTCTCGACGTTCAGATTGTAGTTATAGAAATATGCTGTGTGGAAATTCTGGTTGACAGAGTAGGCGTCAAAAACCGAGGTCCCACAAGTCGGATCGATCGCAACGTTTCCGCTCGGACATAGCTGGACAGGGGCAAAAATGTACTGGCTGGGCTGCCAAGTATACGAGGTCTGCCCTAGCGTGTTTTGCGTGTAAATAGATACGGGGTGTGGCCCAGCCGGGTTGTCCTGCACACCGTCGGCGTTATTCGGGGGGCGAACGTCCATAAAGGGATTCACATTGACTTGGTCAAAGTAGATCCCAAATCCTCCGCGCACGACCAAATCTCCGCTGCTGGTGGGCTGGTAGGCAAACCCAAGACGTGGGGAAAAATCGTTGAGGTTCTTGTGGAAGATGCCGTCTATACCGGCGCCTTGAATTTGAATTCCGCGGCCAGGAACAAAAACCGCAATATCCTTGCTGCCGTTGTGCAAGGGGCCAAAGTAGTCCCAACGCAGGCCAAGATTCAGGTTCAGCCTCCGGGTTACCTGCCACGAATCGGAACCAAAGAAATCCAAAGCGTTGACCACGATCTTGCGTTCCGCGTTGCCCACGTTAATTGCCGAGTGCGCGACATCTCCGGCCAGAAAGTCGGCGAGGGCGAAAACCTTGCCGTCCGGCTGGCCCAAGGCATTGGTGCAACCAGCAGCGGCCGGGTTAGTTCCGCAGTAGGTCGCCCAAGGTCCCTGTGTTCCGTCAAAAAAGAACTTACCCAGGGATTGAAAGAAATAAAACTCATTGAGGTGCGCCTGGCGATATTCACCGCCAAAGCGCAATTGGTGTTTGCCTGTATTGTAAGAAACCACGTCGGCGATCATCCCGGTAATGTCATTGCGACCCTCGGGAGGCGTAATCCCAACCTGCTCAAAGCCAGTGATCCTTAGATTCGGAGACCCAAAGAATTTGGGCGTGACCGGCGTGTCCGGGCTCAAGAACAATTGCGCGTTGGTGTGTGTGTCATAGCTCGCAACCGCGTCACGAAAAACCTGATTGAAGTAATTGACACCGACCAGCACCTGATTTGTCATTCGATTACTAAGCACAGAGTTCAGCGTAACCGCGTAATTAAACACGTGAATCGGCGCCTTCTCGAAGTAGAACGGAAGGTTGGAACTGGCCGTCGCCAACGCTGCGCTGGCGCCTGTGGGAGCGGTCTGGCTTCCTTGTCCACCAAACCAGCGTGCCGAGAGATGGTGTTTGTCATTGAAGTTGTGATCGAGTTTGATCACACCGTTGTAGCTATATCCAGTCGAAGGGCTAGTCGCAAAATAGTTATTCGGCTGCGCCGGCAATTGGTTAATCAAGCTGGGCCAGAGATTCGCCATCAGAGCCTGCGAGATCGGACTCTCGGGAATGTTGTTTGCTTGCAGCAGCGACAAGGCAAGTTTCTGATAGGCAGTGGAAGGTTCGGTATTCAGACCTGATAGCGCAATCGTATATTTTTGCTTCTCGAAGGACAGAAACCAGAAAGTCTTGTCCTTAATAATCGGCCCGCCAAGAGAGAAGCCGTAGTTTTCATTGCGCAGCGGGGGCTTGTTGGTCGACGCACCGGGTGGAAGGGTAGCGGGATTGAAAAAGGCGGTGGGTTTTCCAAGTGCGGTGTTGCGGTTGAAGTAGTACACAGAACCGTGAATCTGGTTGGTTCCCGATTTAAGAACAACGTTAATAATGCCGCCGGCGTTGCGTCCAGCTTCGGCATTGGATTGCGTCTGCGCGCCGAATTCGTCGATGGCATCCAGCGGCATCAGGGTGCCTGCAATACCCGATACGCCACCCTGGTTCACCGCCGCAAGGTTGTGCCAGAAATCGTTGTTGTCCACACCGTCAATCTGCCAGTTCATCTGATTGGCGCGTGTGCCATTCAGCGACCCAAAGGCCTGCGCTCCCGAGTAACCCGCATAGCCCGGCGTCGTGGCCGTAAACTGTGTGAAGTCGCGCCCGTTCATAGGCAAATTTTGCACTTGCTCGGTCGGGATGACGTTGTTCTGCTGGACCGTCGTCGTGTCAAGCGTAAGCGCTTCCGCGGAGACTTCCACTGAAGTAGTCGACGTTCCGACCTTAAGTTTTACAGGCAGCGTATAAACTGACCCTGCGGTGACGGGCACGTTCTCGACCGTAGCCGCGTTGAAGCCGCCTGCCGAAACCGCAATCCTGTAGGAGCCGAGTGGCAAATCCTGGAAGGAGAACTGGCCGTCGCTGGTGGTGGTGGTGGTGAGCGTTACGCTGGTCGCAATGTTGGTGGCCTTTACGCTAGCGCCCGACACCATTGCGCCAGTCGGATCGCTTACGGTGCCGTTGATGGCTCCCCGGAATGTCTGACTGTACCCTGCAGCCACTAGCAGTGTAAGTACGAAGATGCTTCCCAGTACGCGTCTCATAATTCTCCTCCGCAGAACTCGTCCCCAGATGGCTGGCTCATTCCAGCCGATTGCCATACAAAATGCTGCTTGCGCATGATGCCGAATACTTCGCGTGCCATAAGGCGCTTGCAAAAATATGTCGTTTAGAAATTTAGGCGCCAGCAATATGAAAAAACGTATCCGGG
>Ga0210399_10002417_pt1 | contig 14545 bp, 7 predicted proteins | sample IncBWC14MmetaG_FD_150865 | JGI IMG/M metagenome (GOLD analysis project Ga0210399, IMG submission 150865) | Forest soil microbial communities from Barre Woods Harvard Forest LTER site, Petersham, Massachusetts, United States - Inc-BW-C-14-M | ecosystem: Environmental > Terrestrial > Soil >... | reverse complement strand
GCTGTTGTTGCTCGCGATCTCGCGAAAGCGGTAACGGCGGGGAGCAAGGTTCGTGTACTGCGCCTGACGGTCGTTGACCACTTCCCTCCAGTCCCGATCCTGGCCCTCCAGCATGTATTTGAAATGAACCTTTTCCGGCGCCGCCAGGCTGAGAGCGGAGTAGTCGATCTGAACATCGCGAGCTAGCGCCGGCAGATGCATGCTCGAAACTTTCCCGGGTAAGTTCTGCCAGTAGACCTTGTTGTCGGCCACAATCTGTTCGATGTATACCGGCGGCGGAACTTTGTTAAAAGCCACGTGATGAGGATCAACGAGTTGAATACCTTCTCCCGTATGGAACCACAGCTTACCGTCGCTGGCCTTCGCGACAGGAGGACCGAAGTAGAGCGAAGCCGCGCTAAGCCTCACACCGTCCGCTGCGTCCCAAACCGTCGTTTGAATCCGGCGCGACGGATTGGCGATCCACGCTTCCAATTCGTTCCGCGTGATGCGTACTAGACCACAGACCGTGTACAACCACGACGCACCGTCGTCGTCTTCGATCGACCAATGAATGGTGTCGCAGGGCAAGCCGTTCTTCGTAGTGAGCGTAGCAATTCGGCCGTCTTTGATGCGGCTAAAGCCCCCCTCAGTTCCAGCCCACACGGCCCCTTCCCTATCGATTCGCAGACCAGGGACATGGCCCTTACCCAAGCCCTCAGCGACGGTGTACGACGCGCGGACTTGACCATCCTTGAAATACATCACGCCCCCATCTGTCCAGAATGAAAGCCAAACTCCACCATGATCACAGAGAATCACCTTCGCTTGTTGGCTACGTCCCAGAGCTGACCAGGGAAAGTGTTCAACCAACCGGCCCTTGAGCAAGTGCGTGAGACCTCGATTTCCGGAAAGCCAGAGGTTGTCGGCCTCGTCGCCTGCAATGGAATAGACTTCTGTGCTAGGTATGCCATTTACGGCCACAAATCTGCCGTCTCCGAAATATGCAAGTCCGTGCCCCGTGAAAGCCCAAATGCGCCCGCGATGATCGCAAAACAGTGACTGCACCGTGTCATCTGGCAGCCCATCCGCCTTGCGGAACGTGATGATCTGCTCATTCTTCGACCTGATCAAGCCATCGTGCGTGGCTACCCAAATGCTCCCATCTGTGGCTGCTACCAACGAGTTAGTATCTGATAGACTCCGTTTGATAGAAGTTGCTCTGACCGGAAGCTCTCGAAAGCGGTCGATTCCTCGAGTGGTCCCCACCCAGACATTGCCTTCGTGGTCCTCGAAAAGACTACAAATAATGTTGCCTGAGAGCCCATCTGACGTTGTAAATGCGTCTGTCCGGCCCTGATGTAGATGGATGATGCCCCGGTCGTGGGTTCCGATCCAGATACCTCCATCGCGGTCACGCAGCAGTTTATTGGAATCGACATCCCGATCCGAAAGCAGCACGTTTGGATCGCTTGCACTGCGAATCGGGTAGGTCGCCAGTTTGTCACCCAAGAGCTGCTTAAGCCCGCGTTCACGAATGGCGATTAACACCCGTCCTTCGTCCGTTTTGCTGAGGTCATCGATCCGTACTCCGGCCAAGGCATATCGAGTAGGAGCGCCGGGCTTCCATCGCCATAACCCGGATTCCGCAGCCGCCCACAGTTCGCCGGAGCCGTCCTCAAACAAACTCCAAACGAATGTGCCGAACGCGCCGTCCTGCAGGTAACATTCCGCGCGGCCGCTGCGGATTGCGCACAGCCGACCTGCCGGACTTTCCGATGAGCCGGCCAGAATACCGGCCCACACTGTTCCCTCGCGGTCTTCAAGCAGCGATGTCACAAAGGCTGGGCCAACCTCCGGATACTCGCTCAGCTTGTTGCCATTCCAGCTCACAAGTCCGGCAAAAGTGCCAATCCAAAGCGTTCCGTCGCGCGTCACGAGCAGAGCGTAAGGCGCATTGGGAAGTTGCGGCCCCGCCGGTGGTTGCCAGGGGACAGCGCGGAGTCCATCGAAGCGGAATAAACCGAATTCGGTGCCGAGCCACAGATACCCATCGGGCGTTTGGGCCATCGCGAAGATCGCGCCCACGGAGACCCCGTCTCGGGCTGTCCACGCCGTATGCCCGTACTGGCTGACATCGAGCGAAGGGTCGAGCGCCAGGACGGGAGTAGACCCCAGAAGAAAGCTGAGCAAGCTGATCGTAATGAGCGCCAGCGCAGGTTTCATTTGCAAGGCCGTCCGTTTAATCTTGAGATGCTTTGGGCAAATATCACAGATGTCATGCCAGATACCCGCCGCATCACTTCTCGAAATTAGACTGCGCATAGCGGATTGTCACGCGGAATACTCAGCACGACTGATGTTCAGCTTGTACATCTTGTTCTGGAGTGTTGTTCGTTTAAGTCCGAGGCGCTCTGCCGCTCCACCCTTGCCGGCTATTCTTCCGGAGGCGGCTGTCAAAGCATCGATAATGGCTTGCCGCTCGGCTTGTTCGAAACTTGGCGCGGCGGAGGCAACGGAGCGGAGGGATGGCTTCTTCAGTTCTGCACGTAGGACATTCAATTCGTCCCCTTGCGTGAAGATCACGCAACGCTCGATGAAGTTCTCCAGTTGCCGAATGTTGCCAGGCCAATCGGCGTTCACCAACGCCTCCATGGCCTGCTTCGGAACGGATCTGACCCGCTTTTGCATTTGCCGGGAGTGGCGCAAAACAAAATAGTGCACCAAGAGCGGAATGTCCTCGCGCCTTTCGCGAAGTGGCGGAATTTCAATGGGGCATACATTCAGTCTGTAAAAAAGGTCTTCGCGGAACTGGTTGTTACGAATCATTGCCTGCAGATCGCGGTGGGTTGCGGCAATCAGCCGAACGTCCACGCGAATGGTTTTCGTACTCCCCAGTCGCTCAAATTCATGTTCCTGCAGAGCGCGCAACAGCTTTGGCTGCAGCTCGAGACTGATATCCCCAATTTCATCTAGAAAGAGAGTGCCGTGATCCGCCAGCTCGAACCGGCCTTTCTTTTGCACCAGGGCGCCTGTGAAGGCGCCCTTTTCATGCCCAAACAATTCGCTTTCCACTAGCCCGGAAGGTATGGCGGCACAGTTGAGTCGAACGAAAGTGCGCTCGCGACGCGGGCTATGGTTATGAATCGCCCGGGCAAACAGTTCTTTGCCAGTCCCGGTCTCGCCGTGCAGGAGCACGGTTGATTGGGTGGGGGCGACAATCGCGAGCTGGTCCAGCACTTTGCGAAGGGAGGCACTCTTGCCGACGATGTCTCCGAAGTTGTACTCGGACTTGATTTCCGATTCGAGGTACAAGCGCTCTTCCTCAAGGCGATCCCTGGCCTCCGTGACGCGTCCATACGCAATCGCGTTGTCAACCGCGAGCGCAATCTGATTGCTGATTTGCAACAAGAGGTCCAGGTCCTCTTGTCCGAAGTTGTTCAGCCGGCGGCTGCCCATCGTTATCAAACCTAGAGGGCCGCCTGCGGTTACCATTGGGGCGATCGCCATCGAGGCGATGGACTCAGCTTTGAGCTTTTCAACGATTCCCGCGGGAAGCCTCTCAAATTCTTCGACCGACAACAGTTCAGGGACGTGGGCACGCAGCTTTTCGTGATCAGTGTCGTTAAGTTCAGACTTAAGGACAGCGGTCAAGTCACCTTTGCCGCTGGGGAAATCCAATAGGACGCATTGAAGCAGGTTCGATTGTTTATCGATCAACCAAAATCCGGCGAAGTCGTTTCGAAAATAAGTCCGGAGAGACGCCGATGCCGACCGGAACAATTCGTTAATGTCCAGCTTGGAAACAATGTGATTGTTGATCTCCAGCAACAGCCTAAGCCGATCCCGCTCTTTCACGACTTGTCGCTGGTATAGCTCTGCGCTATCCCTTGAGAGAGCGCACTCGAGCGCGACCGCAACGTGCGACGCCAGAGAACGGAGAAGTTCGACATCTTCGGGGGAGAATTCCTGCCCCCGCTCCTTTGTCACTACAAGAATTCCATATCGTTGATGGGAGGTAGACACGGGAAACACATAGGTGCTTCGTCCGACACTCTCGGATGCAAATGGAGCCAGCTCGGGATGTTTCAACATTTCGTGCGATACATCCGGCAGGAAGACTGGTTTCTGTTCCTCAAGCACTTGCGCCGCCGCACCAATGCACGAAATTTCGGTACCAGTCTTGATCGCGGGCGCGTCCGCTTCTCGATCGAACTCCAACACATGCAGACTTTTTCGGCCACCGTCCAGGATCCAGAGGTGGGCTCCATGGATGTCACAAGTGCTAGACAGAACGTCACGCAGGCTGTGCAGGACAGCTTTGATCGTGGGCTGATCGGCCACAGCGCTGGGCGCATCCAGCAAAGTTCGATATCGATCTTCGGTGCTCCTCATGGCCTGGCTGCTCTACTTCCCTCAGCTTTGACACGTAGGCTCTACCATACCCTCAACTGTGTGTCCGTGATTAGCGTCACAAACGATGCAAGATGCGGAGCTTCGCACTCGGGTCAGCCAAGTGTCAACCCAGACTGCCTTTTCTCGGCATACACGTGAGAGTAGCATCGCAGAACTGAGTGTCCATATCGTGGATCACGTCTCAGCCGCGCAAATTCCAGATTGGACTTCGGATGTACGCATGCTACGCTTCTCACGCCACAAACGCTGCCAGCCAATGCGGAACAGAGCGTCTCTCCATTCGGCCAACATGAAGGACTACGAGCAAGGCACGGCATAGATTGGCGGGCGGCCCAGAAAACGTCGGGCTGCAGAGTACTCCGCGCTGTGGACAGGATGCGCAACGAACAATGTGGCGGAAAGCGCTGGTCTGAATTGTCATGGATGCGAACGATTAAGCGCATGGTCGCGTTGCTTATCATGACCGCTGCGAATTGTCAGGCAGCAACTACGGCTCGGGTTCTTCCGTTATGCAAGACGTCTGTGGTCCGGCAATCAGCGGATGCTATCACTCACCCTGCGAGTGTAGCGATTCCAGCTTTTGTTTTATCGTCACGAGGACCCGCTCGAGTGAAGAACGGGTCTTGTCTACGGCCACCCTGCGCACGATGCTCCCTTTCAATCCGGTAAGCCCGGCCTGTTTCGACCCTTTGACGGTAATGATATAGAAGCCAGGGCGTTGCGCATCTTTGACGCAGACGGTTAAATCGAGGGCCGTTTGGAAATAGTGGCTTGCATAGAGCTGTTTCTCAGCCACTGCGTAGGCTGGCTCTTTTACACTTGCTCCTCGATAGACGATCTTCTGTACGATCCGGAAAGTCGGCTTCAATCCGAAATTAACCTTCTCCCAATAGAAACCTGCCTGCACGTTGTCCGATTTCGCCTTCGGATAGTTGAGCAGATACTCGTTGAATTCCGGCAGGTACACCGGAAGCGCCTCGAATCGTCCTATCAACGAAGCGAAGGTTTCCGCCACCGCCGCAGGATGCTTCTTGTCACGATAGGCTCCCAGGGCGGTATTACCCCCTTGTATATAATCCTGGAGTGCCTGCAGTGACATTCGCTGGGCCAGGCGATTCACCCTCCCGGCAACGTCAGGTGCGGACCAGTCAATCGATTGCTGAAAGTCTTCTATCGCCTCAGTCGGCAGTTGGATCTCGCAATGCCCTGTCTTGCAGTTCTTCAGCTCCTCGATGTCTTGCTGTTCCAGGGTGAAGCCCTCTAGGTCAGAAAGCTTCGGCGGATCGCTGAAACTTTGGATGGCGAGATAGCTGGGGAGCTTGCGCAGCGCTTCGATGTCAGAGGCAAGCTTGAGGTAGCTCTCTGGAGTCGCCCCAACGTACACCGCGCCGAAGACGAACACTTCGTCAGGGGTACGTGACTCTACGACCTTGGCAACAGCCTTCCCCGAGTGGATCGCAACTATCTGCTCTTCATTCAATCCAACAAACTCGCGGAAAAATCTATATGGCTCGTCCGGACTGTCGGCTTCATTTGCAGGAGCCATTAGAAGCAACACGACTGCAAGCGCGATGTGAAAACTGGTCCTTATCATCGCCCTTCACCTCTATTTTCTTTGTCCAATCGCCTCTCTTCATCACTGTCATGCAGATAGCCCCTACTCCTGCCCAGAAGACGGCACGCGTACGTCGGCACAACGCCAGCGTCAATCCAGCAGTGCCCGTCACACCGAATATTTTTGCGATAAGCATATTCCCGCCTTCATAGGTCCCCAAGTTACCTGGATTAAGCGCCCCGACGAGATTGATCACCTTTGTCAGGCCTTCCAGCACAAACGCGCCGATCAGGGCGGTCCTTGCTCCCATAAACCGCAGGACGAGATAGACTTCCAAGACTGCCAGCCCGTGCCATAGGAGATTGAGCATTAGGCTCACCCAGAATGCAGTAGGCGCTTCGCGAGGAAAGGTGAGGAGGTTGTGTTCGGCAGAATCAATGGTCAACTGTTTGCCGCTGACCCAGTTGTGAAGCCAACGCAGTCGCCCTATCCCTCTGGCCGCGTTCCCCATCAACGGCCAACCGTTCGCGACGGCCACAGCCGCTAGGATCACCACTGCCAGGAGCGCGGCAGCGAGTAGCAATCCATATACTCGCCACCCACCGGAAAGAGGAGCAAACAGTAAAGCGGAAATGATTCCCAATACAGTGACGACTGCGGCTGTCAAGGTATGGAGTCCTCCGTCAATCGCGCAGGCCGATATTCCACTAGCCAGCGGCACTGTAGAACCCAACAGAGATATGCGGATCCCTTCCCCAAGCAGCTTCCCAGCAAGACCAAGTTGCCCCATCGCATCAGAGGCCAGTTGTGTGCCAAGGCTCCGTGACCAGGAGAGCCCTTTGATATCGCACATAAATGTCTGTCGCCAGGCGCATGTCTTGACCAACTGAGAGAACCCTCCCAGAATGATGATCAGAGCTAGGCCCCAGCCAACTGCCTGGAGTTGTTTCCAGACGACCCCCGGGCCGGTTCGAAAAACCAAGTAGCCTAGTAGGCCAAGACCCACCAGGGCTGCAAAGAATCGAAGCGAGATCCGAATTAGGAACCGGAATTTGGTCACAAAGCCCCCTGCCAAGAATCTCCTTGGCCCGATGTGATTCGACCAGAATTGTGCCCGCTCAATCACGACTCGGACTCGTTACCCATGGCCCGCGCTCGTACGTCCCGCTCCGCCAGTAGTGCGAAGTAAGACCAGAACCTCGATCACAAAAACGCCGAATGAAAGTGACGGACTAGACTCTTCACATTTCCTAACTTGCATCGAGATGGCCAATTTGGGGGGTGAAAGGGGTGCTTCTAAATTATTGATTTTAAATAGAGATCATAGGATGTAACGGTCACGATAGTCGATTTCGAGTCAAGCGCTGCCCGCATTCGGGCGCCGGAATCGTGGCAGCGTCTGGAAGCTCGTGTTTCTCATCAATTTCCTTTGGCACTTTGGTTGCACTTCGTACCGGCGGTTCAACGAAGCGGCACGCGGCCTGCCATGCTAGGAGCAGGACATCGGCGCACCGCGGGCCGTCATAAAGGAAAATGGGAGATGCGTCGAAACACGATTCAAACATCGGTGACGCTGGTCGCGATCCTGCTGCTGCCGCTGCCGGTCCTGGTTGCGTAAGAGAACGAGTGCGCTCCTGATCGAAGGGCAGGCAAGCAAGGACCTTGTGGAGCCGGCCGGAGTAAGATCCCCGCTTGATTCGCCTTCTTTCATATTCTACGAGGTAATGCCTTACCACGTAGTCATCGAAGAAGCAAACAGCTCGCCTGCGGCGACTCGCCATATCATTCAGGCGGGCTTCGACGTTGACGTGCACGGCTTAAGCAACAAAGATGAGGTCGAGCTACCGCCTCCCGGCGACTACGCGTTGGGTTACGAACGTTAAAGAAAATCGTAGATACCGTAACGCAGCATGCTAGTGAATGCGCCATCGAGGTTATTCCGTTCTCTTCAACCGTCTTCTCCGAGGCCCGTGAGAATTTGCGATCGGAAGCAGTAACCCGAATCCGAATTTCACATCACCGGGGCATTGATCAGCCTGTTGGCCTGCCGGAACAACACGCGCTTGGAGAACTGGAAAGGCAGTTTCGGGGCCTGGGCATACGGCGGCGGTGAGGTATTGCTCGACTCGTACTGCACTTGAGTCGCTCGCGGACCGCCGAACTGGATAACCGATATCAGTTTGAAAAGGAATCGGACCGATTCGAGCCGTTCGTTTTAGCTCGAACCAATACAACAATGGACCGCGGGGCCAGTTGGTATGTTGCATGCTTTAGGGGCACACCGAGTTCCGCGAAGTCGTCCGGACTTGGTAACGACGTGTCCACGATTCTTACCCAATCTCGCAGCGTACCTTCATGGATCCGGAACTGCAACTCTTCCCAGTATGCATTGATCATTACATAGATATCGTCATCATGCTGTGAGGCGCCATGCAGGCAAAATGCCAGGCTTCGTGAATCCGGCGACAGATCGACCGCGGGTCCAACTCCGTACCAGGAAATGTCCTCGCGCCAAAATCTGCTGCGACAGAGAGAACGATGCGATTTCCGAAACGCAATCATACTTTTAAAGAACCGAAAAATGTCTTGATTCGCCCGGAGCTGGCTCCAGTCAAGCCAACTGATTTCGTTGTCCTGGTTATACGGATTGTTGTTGCCAAATTGCGTGTTCAGGAACTCATCGCCTGACCGGAACATCGGGATGCCATTCGACAGCAGGAGCAGACAGCAGAAGTTCTTAACCTGTTTCCGGCGCAGTGACAGAACCGCTTCGGGAACTCCCTCGTCTCCTTCGTGTCCACAATTCCAACTGAAATTCTCGTCCATTCCGTCCCGATTGTTCTGGCCGTTTTTCCAGTTTTTTTTCTGATTATAGGAAACCAGATCGTACAACGTGAAACCGTCATGGGCATCTATGTAGTTCACGGTCTGGTAGGCATGATAGGCATCGGCGCGGCTATCCGGAAACAGATCGTCGCTGCCGTAAATGCGGCTCATCAAATCCGGGATCATGCCCGGGTCGCCCTTCACAAAACGGCGGACATGATCGCGAAACCGCGCGTTCCATTGGAGCCACGCCAGCCCCGGAAATCCGCGTCCGAGTTGATACGCGCCGGTGTCCCAAGGTTCAGCGATCAACTTCAATAGGCTCAACTCCGGATCGGCGGCGATTTCACTGAAAATTGGAGCATCTCCCCAATTGAGCGATCCATCGGCATTACGGCTAAACACGGATGCCAGGTCGAAGCGGAACCCATCAATGTGCATCTCGTTTTTCCAATACCGCAGGCTGTCCATGACTAGCTTGCGCACGTGCGGCTGGCTGAAGTTCAGCGTATTACCCGTACCTGAATAATTCGCGTAAGGGTTACCGGGTTCGGAGGATGGCATGTAATAACCTGCGCCATCAAGACCTTTGAAACTGTAGATGGGGCCACGATTGTCGCCCTCACAGGTGTGGTTATAAACAACGTCGAGCACTACGGCGATTCCTGCTTTGTGAAGAGCCTTGACCATTTCTTTGAATTCGAAATGCTGCCTATCGTCATTGCGCGTGCACGCATACTGGGCATGCGGCGAGAAAAAGTTCAAAGGCATGTAACCCCAATAATCCCCTTCGTGCGGGTCGCGCTGAAATACAGGCATCAATTCGACAACCGTTATCCCGAGCTCCTTCAAATACGGAATCTTTTCCACCAGTCCGGAGTAGGTGCCGGCACGCGAAGGATGTACGCCAGAATTCGGGTTTTTCGTGAAGCCCCTTACATGGAGCTCGTAGATGATTGCTTCGGATTCGGGGCGAGGTGCAAGATCTCCGGACCAATTGAACTGGACGGTTTGTCCGGTCAGTACTCCTAGCGGCGCCTTTCCGGCATTGGGGCCGGGCACCGTGGCCAGCTTGCGGTCAAACTCTGGCGGAAAGAAAACACATTGGGCATAGGGATCGGCCAAAATTTTCTGAGGATCGAAAATGTGAAGTTCAGAAATAACCTGCCCCGAGACCGAGTAGGCATAATAACGAGCGCCGCGCATTTCATCGAAGGGCAGTCTGCAGTGCCAGATTCGTCCCGACTTGTTGCGAATGTAATCGAACTGGAACGTCAGGACTGGATTTGCAAAGTCGTTAGCAGAATAGAACAGCAGAGTCACACTCTCAGCATATTCGGCAAACACGGCAAAGTTGAACGCCTGCTCCTCTTCTATCCACGTGGCACCCAGCGGTAACGGAGTTCCTTCTGTTTGTGCCCATCTGGGGTGTTTGGAGACTGACACTGCCGGCGCTGCCACATCGGATGTGCGGTTGTTGTCAGCGACTTCGTCGATTCGGTTCTTCACGTTTCCTGAATTCTGTTTGCTCAGCATGGTAAACATTCGTGCCCGGAACTACTCGCCTTGGCCGCGAGCGTTTGCCCTCCGCTCGCACAACGCTTCGATTTCTCGGTTAAGTCGCGCAACCATTGGAAAGCGGTTGTCGACAACCTCTCCTCGGTAACGCGCCAGCGCCAGTTTCCGCCCAAACGACCAGGCACGTTCATCCGACTTCCAACGCCGAGATCAAGAAGGTCCTGTAAGGGCACAACCGTCAAAGCTGCCACGGACGAGCATGCCAGTTCGATCAAGGCTGGTGCAGCTTCCGCACTATTCACGAGCCGGCGCTTAAGGTAGCTCCACAAAGTCTGTTTCTGCGAATCGGGCAATTGTTCGTACCATTCGCGAGTTGGCGGATTGTCATGCGTGCCTGTGTACGCAACCGCGTTGGTGACAAAGTTGTGGGGAAGATATGGATTGTCGGCGTGGCCGTCAAAGGCGAATTGCAGCACCCGCGTCCCCGGCACTTGAAATTGATCACGTAGCGCCACTACATCCGGCGTGATTATCCCCAGATCCTCGGCGATGAACGGCAGGACACTCAACTCACTTTGTACCGCCTGGAAAAAACCCGCGCCTGGTCCCGGCACCCATTCGCCGGACTGCGCTGTTTTGGCTCCGGCTGGCACGTGCCAGGCAGCTGCGAAACCCCGGAAGTGATCTAGCCGAATCACATCTACATGAGCTAGGAGCGCACGAAGCCGGTCAATACACCATTGATAGCCTGTGGAACGGAGCGCATCCCAGTTGTAGACGGGATTGCCCCACAACTGTCCCTGCTCACTGAAATAGTCAGGAGGAACTCCAGCAACAAAGCGCGGCCGTCGCCGCTCATCCAGCAGGAATAACTCCGGATTTGCCCAAACATCGCTGGAATCAGGTGAGACAAAGAACGGAAGGTCGCCAATGAGGCTCACGCCTTTGGCATGCGCGTATTCCTTGAGCTGATCGGCTTGTCGTAGCAGCAGAAATTGTTCGAAGCGAAAGCGATCGATTTCCTTGGCCAACTCCCGGCGCACCTTCACTAAGGCAGCAGGCTCTCGCTGGATTAAATCCTCGGGCCACTCGAGATAATAAGAGCCGCCAAACTCGTTCTTTAGCGCCCGAAACAGCGCATAGTCTTCCAGCCAGGTTTCCTGTGTTGCGCAGAATTCCTGATAAGCAGGGCGGAGATCGCGGCGCTCGCCGGAAATGAATCTCCTCCATGCCTTTTCGAGCAGCTTCTCTTTGAAAGGGATCACGGAATCGTAGTCGACCAGATCTGAAGGAAATTGTGATGCGCAGTCACTCATATTGAGCAAGCCGTCTGAACTCAGGCACTCGGGGCTAATGAGAAGGCCATTGCCCGCGAAGGAAGATAGTGATTGATATGGTGAATTTCCATAACCGGTGGGCCCAAGCGGCAATGCCTGCCACCACCCCTGCCCACTGTCGTAGAGGCGGTCGACCCAGGAAAACGCGGATGGCCCGAGACCGCCGATCCCAAATGGTGATGGCAGTGACGTCACATGCAGCAGAATCCCAGAACTGCGGTATTCGGACGGAAACGGCGGAAGCATAGGCACCTCGCCACTGGCGCTCACTGCCGACCCGCTGCCCGATGAACGCAATGCGTTCTTCACTACGGTATGGGGCACGGTTCGACTTTCCAGATCTCGCGGGCGTATTCGGTGATGGTACGGTCGCTAGAAAACTTTCCGGAGCTCGCTATGTTCAAAATTGCTTTGCGGGCCCATTGGCCCGGATTTGCGTACAACGCGCCGGCGGCTTCATGTGCCTGGCAATACGAGGTGAGGTCCGCCAAGTGCATGTAGTAGTCCCCGTTCGTCAGAAGGGTGTCGCGTAAAGGAGCGAAAACTCCCGGCTCATTCCGGCTGAAATGATCAGAGAAAATGAGATCCAGCGCCGCTCGTGTCTCCGGCTCATTATCGTAGTGCCAATGCGGGCTATACCACCCGCGGCTGTTCTCCACTTGCTCTGCGGTGAGGCCGAATAGGAAAAAATTCTCTTCACCGGCTTCCTCGGCCATTTCGATCGTCGCGCCATCACGGGTGCCTACCGTCAGGGCTCCATTCATCATGAACTTCATGTTGCTTGTTCCACTCGCTTCAAATCCGGCCGTAGAGATTTGGTTCGAAATATCGCTCGCGGGAATCAAACGTTCTGCGAGCGAGACGTTGTACTCAGGCAGGAAAACAACCTTGATTCTCCCGCGTACCGCAGGGTCGTCATCAATCGTCCCCGCGAGATTATTGATGAACTTGATGATCAGTTTAGCGAGACGATAGGCAGGTGCCGCCTTTCCGGCAAAGAAAAACGTGCGCGGCACAATCTCGATGTTGGGATTCGCTCGCAGCCGGTTATAGGCCACGACAATCCGCAACGCGTTCAGCAGTTGTCGTTTGTATTCGTGGATGCGTTTGACCTGGCAGTCGAAGATCGTGTCCGGGTCCACCTCTTGTCCAGCCGTCGACTTCAGCCAATCTGCGAATCGCCCTTTGGCTTCCCGCTTTGAAGCGAGAAAAGCATCAGCAAAACTGTTGTCATTGGCCAGTGATCGCAATGCAGTTAGCTCACTCAGGTTGGTAATCCATCCTTCGCCGATGGCATGCGAAATCGTGCTGGCCAGTTTGGGATTGGCTTGCAGCAGCCATCGCCGCGGCGTAACCCCGTTGGTCTTGTTGCTGAAGCGCTCCGGGTACATCTCCGCCAGATCCCTCACCGTGGTCGTGCGCAAGAGTTTGGAGTGGATTGCGGCGACGCCATTCGTACTGTGCGAGCCGACAATTGCCAGGTGGGCCATGCGGATTTTGGGTTGGCTACCCTCTTCGACGAGGCTGACGCGAGCGACGCGTCCATCATCGCCAGGGAAGCGGAGGCGAGCCTCATCCAGGAGATGCCGGTTGACCTCGTAAATAATCTCCAAATGGCGAGGGATAAGCATCCCGAACAGGTCGACGGGCCACTTCTCGAGCGCTTCAGGCAGCAACGTGTGATTTGTATAGGCGAGCGTCTTCTTGGTTAAATCCCACGCCTGGTCCCATCCCATGTGGGCATCATCGAGCAGGATTCGCATCAACTCGGCGACCGCCAATGCGGGATGCGTGTCATTGAGCTGGATTGCTGCCTTCTCGGGTAGCTCGTCCCAGTCGTTATTGAACCGTCGGAATCGCCGGACGATATCAGCGAGCGAACAGGCGACCAGGAAATATTCCTGGACGAATCGTAGTCCTTGCCCAACCATTGTTGAGTCATCGGGATACAGTACGCGCGTGAGCGACTCCGCCTCAAGCGTTTCCCTCATCGCTCCCACAAAATCTCCGGCACCAAACTCCTGAAAATCGAAGGAGTTCGGCGCAGCTGCGGCCCACAGCCGGAGTGTGTTGATCGTCTTTCCTCTGTAACCTACGATAGGCCGGTCAAAGGGAATGCCCATCAGAGTTGATGGCTGTCCACGCAAGACCTGAACGTTACCCCCCGTTAGCTTAAACGAGCAGCCCAGCTTCACTTCCACCATCTCGGGAGGTCGCACGACCTCCCACGGATCGCCTCTACGAATCCAATTGTCGGGATTCTCCTTTTGCCATCCATCTACAATGGATTGCTTGAACATGCCGTACTCATAACGCAGACCGTAGCCGCTAGCCGGCAACTCCATGGTGGCCATCGAGTCCAGAAAACAAGCCGCGAGCCGCCCGAGACCTCCGTTGCCGAGGCCTGCGTCCGGTTCCTCTTCAAGCAGCGCGAGCCAATCGACGCCCTCCTGGTGCACCGCCTGCTGAACGAGAGGATCCAGCAACAGATTTCTTACGTTGTTCGTCAGCGAACGGCCGATCAGAAATTCCATAGAAAGGTAGTAAACGCGTTTGGCGTTTGTCTTCTCATACGTGCTCCTCGTCAGCACCCAACGCTGGGCGAGGACATCTCGTATCGAATGCGAAACCGCCTCGAAACGTTCTCGCGCCGTCGCGACCTTGGGGTCGATCACACGGTCGAACACCAGATGCCGTTCGTAGAATGCGTTTTCCGAGCCGACAAACGGGATCGGGCCGCACCCGTACTGTTTGAGAAGTTCCGAAACGCGCCATTCTTCTGGCGTTCTAGGGGGGACCTGAACGCCTTCCGCGGTTTTAACAACTTTTGTGCTCATTGGAGTTCCTTTTGATCTGAGTTATCTGAAATCGGTACTGTCCAACATCCAAAACCCTCAATTTCTCGCCGAACGAT
>Ga0210399_10002416_pt1 | contig 14549 bp, 9 predicted proteins | sample IncBWC14MmetaG_FD_150865 | JGI IMG/M metagenome (GOLD analysis project Ga0210399, IMG submission 150865) | Forest soil microbial communities from Barre Woods Harvard Forest LTER site, Petersham, Massachusetts, United States - Inc-BW-C-14-M | ecosystem: Environmental > Terrestrial > Soil >... | reverse complement strand
TCGGCTTGCTTCTGCGGGGCCATTACGCCGAGCAGATTTTGATAGAAGAACGGCGCGATCACGAATGTGTGGTGCGCGAATCCAGCCTCCCTCACGATGCGGTCGCCCTTGGCTTTGTCCGTGAAATGCGGGACATCGAGCTTGCCGCGGCTGATCGCCTCCACGTTCGGCAGCGTCGACCAGATGAAGTGCTGAACGCCGGCATCTTTCGCCGCGCGAACGGCCGCGAGTGCCTGCTTGCTCTCATCCGTGCCCGGTTCCCAGAAATTGGTTACCAGAAAAACCCCGTGTGCTCCGGCAAACGCGGCTTTCAGTGTTTCCGGACGATCCAGGTCGGCCAGCACCACTTCGTCAGCCAACTGCGGATGCTTGGCCGGATTGCGCGTCAACGCGCGTACCTTGAATTGACCGCTCGCCTGCAGCGCGCGCACGACGGCGCCGCCCTGATGACCGGTTGCGCCGACGACGGCGATGAGCTTTTTGGTGTTTGACATGGCAGTTCTCCAATGAGCAGTTTCTCGTGGCGAAAAGAATATGCTCCCGCGATGCATCTTTGAAACATATATTATTCGATGTTATCCATCCCTTTTTGAGATAGATCCAGGACGCAGTCACCCGATAGTCCGGGATAAACGCCCTCGCGCCCGCTCTCGGTGCAATGTGCGGTCTGTGGCCGATGCTGGCGTGGCGCGCGGCATCAGCCGTGCAGCTTGTTCGCGATCTCCGCAATCTTGCGACCCTGGTAGCGCGCTCCAACCAGCTCGTTCGCGGTCGGCATACGCGAGCCATCACCACCGGTAATCGTCGTGGCACCGTACGGAGACCCGCCCGTAATCTCTTCGAGGGTCATCTGACCAGCATGGCCGTAGTCGAGGCCGACGATCACCATGCCGAAGTGCAACAGATTGGTGATGATCGAGAACAGCGTCGTTTCCTGCCCACCATGTTGCGTGGCGGTTGAGGTGAACGCTCCGCCGACCTTTCCGTGCAACGCTCCCCGCGCCCAAAGGCCGCCGGCCTGGTCCAGGAAATTGGCCATTTGCGACGACAGTCGTCCGAACCGCGTGCCGGCGCCGATGATGATTGCGTCGTAAGCGACAAGGTCGTCGATCTTCGCGACCGGCGCGGCCTGATCGACCTTGTAGTGCGAATTGCGCGCGACTTCATCGGAGACCAGCTCGGGAACGCGTTTGATGTCGACCTTCGCGCCGGCTTCCCGGGCTCCCTCGGCAACGGCCGCCGCCATCGCCTCGATATGGCCGTATGACGAATAATAAAGCACCAGAACTTTCGACATGATTCTCTCCTCTCACAGGTATTGTTGCCGCCGTCCACAACCTAAAGAACATCGACCATGACCACGTCTGCATCTTCGATTCCGTGACAGTGACAATGTCGACGTCCTTGATTGCGGCGCCATCTCGCGCGTGAATTCTAACGCCGTTGACATCAACGGTTCCTGTCGAAGGCACCAGGTCAGCAAGCCGCGGTTCGCGGAGCACTCACTGGCGCCGACGGCGCTGATATTCCTTGGGCGTCACGCCCGCTGCGCGGTGAAACGCGCGCGTAAAGCCGGCCTGTGAGGAGAATTGCGCATTGATCGATCTGCATTTGAGTGACGCGATGACAGATGTGATCGGGGAAGGGTTCGATGCTGCGATCCGCATCGCCGTGCAGCCTGGAGCCTCGCTCGGTGTGCAGCGGCTATAGCTACACCCTGAGCAGCGAAGTCTGGCGCTTGTCTACTGGGTGACGCCGCCCGAGGGGCCGTTACCAAGGCGCGTCGAGGTCCTGCGCGACTATCTGATCGAGAAGTTAACCCGAGCCGCAGTCGCGGACCTTAATTGATCCGCCGTCTACGGCTCGCGAAAAGTCCTAGGCCGGCAACGCCGGACAGCAGCAGCGGTAGCGCTGCCGGGATCGGAACAGGCGTGTAGCTGTAGGTTACGACGACATCGCCCGACGCCTGGCCACCGCCGCCAACACCGATAAAGAAAGGGTTATTCGCCGGCGCAAAACTCGCCATGCTGGAGCTGGCTGAGAAGGCCGTCGTAAAGACATCGCTGCTCAAGGTCATTGATCCGCTGCCCACATAGGATCCCAAATTGCCGGCAGCAACGTTGCCGACCAAATTCAGGGAGGAGGCAGACCCCGGGAGGTACGTATAAGCAAATGTACCTGCGGTTGAACCGGCTTTGATCGTCCCGGAGGTCACGAGCCCGGAACTTAAATTACCCGACGACAACGTGCTCAACCCAGTGCCGGCGAGCGTTAGCGATGTATGCGACTCGCCGTTGGTAAATGTCTCGCTTGTGGTCGAGCTGTTGGCAAACTGAAGCACCGCGTCCGCGCTCCCCGCCAACTGCACCGTAACACCCGTCAATGTGCCGAGACTGGCGTTGAACTGAGCGAAGGACAGATTCACCGACGACGGCGCACCAGGTGCGGTCGTTGTATCGATAGAAAACGGATCTGTCTCAGTGACCGTAGCAGCCCGTGCCATACCCGGACCGATGCAAATCGCGGCGAAAACCAGCCCAAGGCTCCCTACACGGCCCGCGCGTCGCGGCAAAGCGATGTCATCCATATACTTTCGCCTCACTTGACGATATGTAACAAGTGATCATCATATGCACACGAGCACAACACCGACATGAATACTAAGTGACCGTTGCGTGTCACGCTCTATATGCCTGTCCGTCGTCAATAGTCGAAGCGCACGCCGAATTTGTAAGTTTGTCCGTAGAATTCACGCTGAATCACCCGCTCGGTCGTTCCCATATAGAACGTGTGCGGCGTGTTGAGCAGATTCTTGATATCGAAATAGAACACCCAATTCGCAGCAAACGCGTAGCTGCTGCCAAAATCCAAGAACGTGCGCTTCGCATTGAATATGTCGCCGGTTCTATCGCCACCGATGCCAAACAAGTCGTCCGAGACGGAGTATCCCGCCACCCGCACATCCACGCCGGCCCTCTCATAGAATACCGCAGCGTTCCAAGTGTTCTTGGAGCTCGAGGGCAGCGTCGAGTGTTCGCCCGGGCGAATCTCGAAGCGCGAGTCTACAAAGGTGTAGTTGGCGCTGGCTCCCAGCCCGCTCAAGATGCCGGGCAGATTCCGGAAGTGTTGCTCCCAGTTGAATTCCACGCCTCGCGAGTACGAATTCTTCGCGTTCGTAAAGGTAAACAGCCTTAAAGGTATGCCTCCGTAGCCGGGGACGGTTTGATTCGGGACCACGTTGGCGACGATGTAGTTCGAAATTTCCTTGTCAAAGATACCGAGAGACAGGATGCCGGCGTGCTCCAAATACTTTTCGATGGAAATGTCAAAGCTGTTCGAGGTTGCCGGTTTCAGTCTCGGATTGCCGGTCGTAGCCTGGCCGGAGCCAAGGTCTACGTTCAAGGAAGGCGTGGATTGATTGAACCCCGGCCTGGCGAGCGTCGACGAATAGGACGCTCGGGTAATCAGATCCGGTGCGAGTTCGTAGCGCGCCTGCAGACCGGGGAAATAATTGGTATAGCTGTTGGAACCGGTGATGAGAGTGGGGGGGAGCTGGTTGCCGTTCACGTCCTTCGCGAATGCGAACGCATTGGAGCGATCCTGAGTATTTTCAACCCGCACGCCACCCACGATGCCCAACGCCCCGATCGTCACTTGGTACTGTCCATAGACAGCGAAGACATCTTCCTTGGCATCCAAGAACTGTTGTTCGGCGGACATCTGATCGGATGCCTGTATGGTTCCGTAGCCCAACACCGATTGCAGGTAACCGGGGCATATGTCGGCTCCATTCTGATACCGGCTCGAATAGTAGACTTCATTGACGCCGCATGAGGCGCTCGACCCAAGGAGCAGCGGAGGCAGGTTGGGATACGAATACGGCTGAGAGGTCTCGCGCTTCTTTCGGAGGCGTGCACTGGCACCGACTTTGATGCTCTGCCTCTCCAAGCCGCCCCAGGTCACCGGCACTTCCAAATTCGCCGCAAACGAAAACTCCTTGTCGAAATTGTAGGCCGAACTGTTGGAGAAGTTGTTGAGTTGATAGTTCGCCGGGTCCAGGTATCCGGGGGCGCCTGTGATCTGGTAGGACGGCGTATGTCCCGGCCCGGTCAAGCTGTAATTAATGGTCGGATTGGCCGCAGCTCCGGCGGGCGGAACATAAGTGAACGAGGAGTTATAGTCCCAGGGTTTGGAATACGAGCGTATTGTTCTCAAGAAGGTTTTTCCCGCCAAGCACGATCACCAGATCTCGCGAAGTTTCTTTTTCGTCGCGCAAGGCTTTTTGGATGCCTATCGTGGCGGGGCTGCCGTCGGGATTGAACGTGCCATTCAGGGTATCTGTGATTGTGTTTCCTGACTGCGTTGCATTCCCATCGGGCTGCAGCCACAAGAACTGTCGCTTATACCATTCGGTGTAGCCCGCGTCGAAGGCCCGCAGATAGTAGCTATTGTTGGAGTCCGGTTGGAAGCCGAGATCGATTCCATAGCCGTGGCGCTTCCGGTGCAGCTCGTAATCGCGCTGCTGTATGTCGCCGATCGCATCGTAGGGACGGGCACCTGGACTGCCGATTGGGTCGTTGAAGTACACATCCGGCTCCACGTCATCGATGCCGCGCCAATCATCGTTTTCGCTCAACGTGACGACGACTGAAAATGGCTTTTGGCCATAGTCGCCCGATCCACCGCCGAAGCGGCCTCCGCCGGTCACCGCCACATCGATGATGCCGGTTCGGCGCAGGGGCTCGTACCCTGAGCCTAAGTTGCCTTGAATGAAGGGGGCGCCGTTCTGCGGGGCGGTCTTCGGCGTGATCTCGATGGTGCCGCCGAGCGCTTCAGCGTCCTGACTCGGCAAATTGGACTTGGTGACGGTGATGGCGCCGACCAAGCCGATGGGAATGGAATCCAAAGTGACCGCGCGATAGCCGCCGAACGGCGACGCGTTATTGGTCGGAGGCAGGCGCAATCCGCCAAAGGTGGTGCTGTTGAGGTCCGCATCCAGACCGCGAATATTTACGTAGCGGCCTTCACCCTCGTCTGTCTCGAGAGAAATGCCCGGAATGCGCCGTACCGCCTCTGCGGTGGTGATGTCGGGCAGTTTTCGTATCTCCTCGTAGGTCTCGATATTGATCAGATTGGGCGCTTCCATTTGCGCTTGACGCGCCACGGTTTCAGACGTGCGCTGCGCCAGGACGACGATGCTCTCGAGCGCAGTCAGGTCCGCGCCAACTGTAATATCCTGTTGGGTGGTTTTCCCGCCGGTGACGGTCACCTTACGCTGGATCTCCGCGCCGCCACCCGGCGTCACGATCAATGTATACGCCCCGGGGGGTAGATCGCTGAAGGAGTAGGCCCCTTGCGCATTGGTTGTTGCCTTTGCGCCGGTCTCCTTGATTTGAACAGGCACTTCGGCCACGGGTTGAGCGTCGCGCGAGCGCAATACATGACCCGCGATATCGCCCTCGTCTGCAGCGAATGCCCGCGGAGCTACACACGCGGTTGCAAGAATGAACAGCACCGCAAACGCAAATTTTGACTGGTACACGGGAATCCCTCTGGCTGCTTGAAATCATGACAACGTCCGGCAGTGTCAACGGCCGTCCCAGTTGTGGATGCGCAGTTGTGAATGCGCAGTTGTGATGCCCAGTCTGTGAATGCCGTGTGACAGCGCTATGTCCAATTCATTGGGTTTTTGTATAGAAAGGAGCGCCGTCTAACGCAATAATGCAGCCGATTGGAAACATTCATTGAAAAAAATTCAACCCGGCGACGCGCGGCCCCTTCTTCGCGGCGGCCGGCTCATGTAGTACCGTGCTGATCCGAATCCTCTTGGCGGAGGACGATGCGGAAACCGCGGAATTCATCTGTATGGGACTGGGTGCGCTCGGTCAACAGACCGTGCGTGCGGCGGCGGGCGAGGTTGCGCTGAGTTTGGCGATGACGGAGCCATTCAACGCCATCGTGCTCGACCGCATGTTGCCCGGGCTCGATGGATTGAGCGTGCTGCGCCGGTTGCGCGCCGCAGGGATTCGAACGCCGGTATTGCTGCTGACCGCTCTCGGTCGAATCGAGGATCGAGTCGACGGGTTGGAAGCGGGTGCCGACGATTATCTGGTAAAGCCGTTTGCGTTTGCCGAGTTGGCGGCGCGGCTCAATGCTCTGTTGCGCCGTGTCAGCGGCGTGGAAGCGGTCACGCGACTCGAGGTCGGGACCATCGCAATCGATCTGCTCAAACGCGAAGTGCATCGCTGCTCGCGACCGGTCGCGCTGCAGCCGCGCGAGTTTCGGCTGCTCGAAGAACTGATGCGCAATGCCGGCCGGGTGGTCACTCGCACCATGCTGCTCGAACGTGTATGGGATTTTCACTTCGATCCGCAAACCAACATCGTTGAGACGCACATCAGCCGCTTGCGCGCGAAGCTCAACGAAGCGGGCGGAGGCAGCGACCCTATTGAGACGGTGCGCGGGATAGGCTACCGAATGCACCGTGATGCTTAGCCGACTGCACAGCGCGGCTTACCGAATCGCGTTCGCCTATTCCGCGGTTTTTGCTCTGGCGACGACGGCGCTCGGCATGCTGGTGTATTTCTCGGCGCACGCCGCCTTTGAGAGCCAGCTCGACAACCGCATCGAGGCCGAATCCAACGAACTCGTTGCCGGTTATCGCGCAAAGGGTACGGGCAATTTGCGAGCGGCTATTGCAACCCGAGAAGGCGGCAATGCAAAAACCCGGCTCGACTATGCGCTGTTTGATATCGACGGCAATCGCGTGGCCGGAGCCTTGGTGACTCCCCGCCCGGCGCTGGGATGGCAGCACATCAATTTCATCGATCCGATCGACGGTGCGGATAGAGCCCGGGCGTTGGCGGTCGATCTGTCGGACGGAACTCGACTGCTGGTGGCGGCGGACAGCGATGCGCTCGAGCAAATCGATGGAACAATATTAAAGATATTCATCCTGGCATTTTGCGTCGTCGCTGCGATGGGCGTCGGAGGCGGGCTATATCTTGGCGGATTTCTGCATCAAAAAGTCGGCCGTATTGCAATGACCGCCGAGGCCATCATTTCGGGGGACTTACTCAAGCGCATGACCATCGGTCCCCGAAACGACGAATTCGATCAATTATCGCTCACGCTCAACCGCATGCTCGATACGATTGCCTCCCTGCTCGGTAACCTGCGCCAGGTGTCCGGCGATATTGCACACGATTTACGCACGCCGCTCACCCGGCTTCGCAACCACCTCGAACGTGCCGTCGTCGGCCCTTATGATCCGTCAGCGCAGCGTGAGGCGCTGCTGTCCGCCATCGAACGGACCGACGACGTACTCGCCTTGTTTACCGCGATTCTTCGCATCTCGGAAATCGAGGGCGGCAGGGTCCGACAATCTTTCGCCCGTGTGGATTTGACCGCGCTGGTCACCGAATTGTGCGAGATGTATACGCCGGCAATCGACGAGGGCGGCAGGCGTTTCAGCTGGACCGTGCAGCCGAATATCGCCATTGACGGCGATCGAGAACTCATTTCGCAGGCCTTTATCAACCTCGTCAACAATGCGCATGTCCATACGCCCATGGACGCGGCGATTCACGTGGACCTGACCGGTGAAGACGGCAGTGCACAACTCGTGGTCAGGGACAACGGTCCGGGCGTGCCCGTCCAGGATCGGGAGCGCGTCATCAGACGATTCACGCGTCTCGAGTCCAGCCGATCGACTCCCGGGCACGGACTGGGCCTCAACATGGTTGCGGCGATTGCCACCCTTCATCGCGCTCGCTTGGTTTTCGACGACAACGCTCCCGGTTTGATCGTCATGCTCATTTTCCCCAGAATGGATCCTTGAGCACTGCTTGCTTGCCATGGTTACAGGGACACAACACTCGCTCGCCGCGAGTGAAATCGCCAGTCAAGGTCCGGCGGGCAGCCCAGTCATGCGAGCTACAAGCTGACCACGCGCCTGATCCCGCGCCGCACCGATTGTCGCTTCCTCAGCCTCGCGTGCGGCAGCCTGTTGCGCGCCCTCGCCCGGATCAGGCGGGTGCTTTGGCCAGAGTGCAAATAGAAAGTTCCGGAAGTAGATGGCTTTTTGGTTTTCGGTCCAGTCGTTTGCCCGGGGCACGGCAACGTGAAGGGCTGCAAGCAGGCGCAGGATCTGTGGATCATCGGCTGGTATATCGGGACCGTACGCGTGCACAGGCCCGACCCGCTTGGGGATTCGCAGACAGTCGCCGTGCAGTCCAAGTTGTTCCGCTATTTCTTCGCGCATTCCGTGGGCCTTCGCTTCTTGCACCTTCGGTTCGAGCGCCGCCGGTGTCATACGATCACAGAGGCGTACATCCCCCAAGTTGTAGGCGACCTCCAGGTAGCACAGGTCACGCGACGGCTCCGACCGATCATTGATAGCGGCTGTCCGTGGGATCGATTCGCACCAGTTCGGGTCTCCGCTGGCGACGGCGGAAAATTGCGAGATATAGCGCCGGTCATCCGCCGTCAAGATATTGTCTGGGCTGGTCAGCAGCCGTTTCGCTTGTGCGATCGCGGCCGGGTCATGAGGCAGACTGATATAGACGTCGCGGAGTCGGATTGCGGGCGGCATTACACCATAGATACTCATCTGGTCGATGTCATAGCCCATGCGTTCGAAGGTTCGGATCAGCAGTGCATCGTCCAGCGCGACGCCGGTGTGATTCCTCGCGCGCGTGCGACGCCGGCAACTCAATGCGGAATAGCCACTGGACAGCGGATCGAGATCCACAAGGGGTCGCACGCGCCAGCACACTGAGGGATCGTGCCGAGCTTCGGCGACCCGCTCGTAGCAATCGGAGCGGTCGTACGATGCGCCGCCGCCGCCAAATGTCACGCTGTAGCGTGCATATGCGGCCCAGGAAATATGGTCGCAGAGGCTGGTTTCGCCCACGTTCTGCGCGAAATAGTAGAGCACCGTCTCATATTCGCTGGCGGCGCGCCGCACCATAAGCGTTCCCGGCGTCGCACCGATCATGACGAGGATCGCGCCGACGATCGCGAGACCAGCCAGTAGCAGTGAACGCCGGCGACGGAACCCTTTCATCGAATCAGCCTACCGGAGGCTGCGGACGGCCGCATTAGCTTCGCGTCATCACCCTGCGCGGACAGCGAGTCCTCAAAAAAGTGGAAGAGGCTCTGAAGAACTTAACCGGACGTTCGAATCAAGGAACTCTCCCTGCCCATCCCCCGCGATTCCAGTCATTTGGCCTCGCGGACTGGGACCCAATCGCGCCATTGAGACTAATTCGCCCTTCCGGGCTGATCTTTCGAGCGATTGCCGCTGGCTTTGTGACCGAGCCTTGCGAATTTGAGCACCACAGGAGGTAGTGTTCCTATCCCACACGTCAGCAAGGCCCTTGTACATGGAATGCGATTTTTGTCGCCGGACGCATCCGTGGCTGATTGCGGTACTGACCGTGTGTTTATACGGCGCAGTCGCACATCCGGCAGTATTGAGTGTGCGGTCCGAAGAACTCCGGACCCTGGTGGAAAAGTACCGGCGGCCGACAACGGTGCCGATCCCGGCCAGCAACCCGATCACCCCGGAAAAAGTGGCGCTCGGACAGGCGCTGTTCTTCGATCCGCGACTGTCCGGATCGGGTGCAATTGCCTGTGCCACTTGCCACAACCCCGGACTTGCGTGGGGCGATGGACTCCCGAAAGGGATCGGTCACATGGGAACGCGCCTGGACCGTCACACGCCGACCATCCTTAACGTTGCGTACGGCGAGCCGTACTTCTGGGATGGGCGCGCCGCCACTCTGGAAGAGCAGGCGAAGGGACCCATGGAATCAGGCAAGGAGATGAACATGCAGGCGGCGGACCTTGTTCGGCGCGTGCGCGACATCCCCGGCTACTCCGCAGCGTTTAAACGCGTCTTTCCGGCGCAGCCGATCTCGACGGACACCATCGCTGCGGCCATCGCAACCTTTGAGCGCACGATCGTCTCGCGCGACGCGCCTTTTGACCGCTGGATCAATGGCGATGCCCGCGCAATCTCACTGAGCGCCGTTCGCGGCTTCGTGCTTTTCAACGGCAAGGCCAACTGTGCCGCGTGCCACCAGGGTTGGCGGATGACCGACGACGGCTTTCACGATGCCGGCCTTCCCGATCGGGATCGCGGCCGCGCATTGATTGCACCAGGCATCGAGCAGTTGGAGCAGGCGTTCAAGACGCCCACTCTGCGCAACATAGATCAACGCGCGCCCTACATGCACGACGGGTCTCTGGCCACTCTGGATGCCGTCATCGATCACTACGACGGAGGGTTCGTGAGGCGCCCCAGCTTGGACAGCAACATGCGGCCGCTCGGACTGACCCCCGCTGAGAGGCGCGATCTGCTTGCATTTCTCTACACACTGACCAGTGTGGACGCGCCGATCACCGTGAACGTTCTTCCCCAGTAGGACTGTCATGAACATACGCACCGCTCTCGCGTGCCTTGCCGCGACCATGCTCGTCACCTCTTCGTTGGCGGGTGATCCCGTGACGGTGGGGCAACAGGGTCTACGGTTCAGCTCTGCCGAGCTGACGGTGACCAAAGGTCAGGTCGTGATATTCATGAACAACGACACGACATCGCACAACATCATGGTTGTCGGGGAAGGTCTCAGCATCAACGGCGGGCTACAGGGCCCGGGGGCCGAATTCCGAGTGCCTTTTAGCAAGGCGGGCACGTATGCCGTGAGTTGCGGCATTCATCCGAAGATGAAATTGACGATCACGGTCAAATGACAGCCACCACGAGCGCCGGGCGGCGGTGAAATACCCCTCGCCTTTGCAAAGTGTCCACTGGGTCGTCGCGCTTCTGGTGGCCAGCCAGTTGACACTGGCGCTCGTTCTACCGCGGCTGCTGTCGTTGGAGTACGGGCAGCTCGTTCTCGGCCTGCACCGACAGGTCGGCATTGCGATACTGCTCTGTATGCTGGTCCGCCTGGGACTTGCATTGCGCTATCGCGCCCCGGCACCTCCGTCGGTTCTGCCTGCTTGGCAAAGATTCGCGATGACGAGTGTGCACCGTGTCTTGTACTTCCTGTTGCTGCTGCAGCCCCTTGTCGGCATCTGCATATCCTGGGCGCGCGGCGTCACGGTGACGGTGTTCGGCCTTGTCACGTTGCCTGCTCCGTTCGATATCTCGGACACGGCACGCGATCGAATGACGCAGGCGCACACCGTCATTGCAGTCCTGCTGCTGACATTGATCGTGCTCCACCTCGGCGCGATCATGTTCAATCGATGGGTCAGGCGGCTATCGGTCATGGACCGAATACTGCCCTCGGCGCCCGCGCACTACTTCGTCAATAGGATTCCCATCGCAACCCAGCTTCTGCTGGGGTTTGGTCTCGTGGTCTGCGTCGCGCTCGGCACCGGCGTCCACTCGGTCTCAACATATCGCGACTTCAGCCGCCTGAGTACCGCATACCAGGACAACGAATTCGCGGCGGCCGCCGACACGCAGACAGCCCAGCTTGCATGGAAGGAGATCGTCGGCCTCGCGACGGCGCCGCGCACGACCGACAGCGACACGCAACTGCGCGGCCTCGCCGAGAGTGCAAGCACGGATCTCCGTAGTGCCATCACACATATGAGTGCCGGAGAAGTCCACAGCGGGCTTGAAAAGCTTGTCGGCCGCGTTTCCGCCGCCGCTGCCGATCCGGGGGCGGTGACGGCGTCAAGCGCTCGTGAAGTCGACGCCCGGTTGCAGGATCTGGTCGACGCGCAACGCGCAGCGGCGTTTCAGTCCCGCACCGACAATGTTGAACGAATCGCTCGCGGACAAGACCTGATCGTCCTCGCGATTGCCCCGACGGCGCTGCTCAGCGTGGTGCTTGCCCTGATACTTGCGCGCAGTATTTCAGGCGCCGTCGATCGCATGCGAGCGCTCGTAAGCGGCATCGAGGCCGGCGACAGTCATACCGGGATTCACGTGATCGGTCGAGGCGGCTTCGCCGCCCTGATGCGCGACATGGTCTCGATGCGCGCAACGGTGGCGCACAGGAGCGCCGAAGCGGCAGAGCACGCTCACGAATTGCTCCGCCGCCTACAGGGAGTGCTGGATGCGGCCACCGCGACATCGATCATAGCCACCGACCTGCGCGGGGTGATCACCATGTTCAGCGCCGGCGCAGAGCGGATGCTCGGGTACACATCGGACGAGATGGTGGGCCGGCACGACCTGCTGCTCATTCATCTCAAGGACGAATTGGCGGACCGTGCCCGCGAACTTACCGCCCAACTCAACGCGCCGATCGAAGGATTCGAAATTGTCGTCCATGCGGCGCGCGATGGGAGGCGCGACATGCGCGACTGGACCTATGCCCGCAAGAATGGCTCAACGTTGCCCGTGACAATCGACGTCACAGCCGTCTGCGACGCCCGCGGGCACGTCACCGGGTTTCTCGCAGTCGCTACAGATATCACCCAGCAACGCCAAGTCCACGAGGCGCTGCAGGCCGCAAAAGAAGCGGCTGAGTCGGCGAGCCGGGCCAAGAGCGACTTTCTTGCGAATATGAGCCATGAAATCAGAACGCCGCTCAACGGTGTGATCGGCATGACCGGGCTGCTGCTTGACACGCCCTTGCGCGACGATCAGCGCGAGTTCGCCGAGATTGCGCGCTCGAGCGGGGAGTCGCTGCTCGCCGTGTTGAATGATGTGCTGGACTTCTCGAAGATCGAAGCCGGTCAAATGGCCCTGGAACAAATTGACTTCGACTTTCTGACGGTCGTAGAACAGTCGGTGGACGCCATTGCGCTGCGCGCCGGGGAGAAGGGACTCGATCTCGTCATCGATGTAGACCCCACTCTTCCCCGAGGCATGTGCGGCGATCCCACGCGTCTGCGGCAGATAGTTCTCAATCTGCTTAGCAACGCCGTGAAGTTCACCGAGAAGGGCGACGTGCGTCTTTGCGCACGCCGGAAACAAGCCGCCGATGGACAGGTGCGGATGCGCGTCGAGGTCATCGACACCGGTGTCGGACTTACCGATGAACAGCGCTCGCGATTGTTCATGCCTTTCATCCAAGCCGACACATCGATGACGCGGCGCTTTGGCGGGACCGGACTGGGCCTGTCGATCTGCCGCCGGCTCGTCGAACTGATGAACGGATCAATCGGCGTCGACAGTACGCCGGGATCAGGTTCCAGCTTCTGGTTCGAGATCGCGCTGCCCGCTGTCCCGCTAAGAGCGTTGCCAATTGAGGCGGTCGATCTGCAAGGTTGTGAAGTCCTCGTCATTGACGATCACCCGGTCAACCTCCGAATCATTGGCGGTCAGCTGGCCTCTTTCGGTTGTCGAGTGACGAGCGCCGCGACCGCCGTGTCCGGCGAGGACGCGTGGAAGAAACTGGTCGCTGCAGAGCGCCCGCCCGATGTCGTACTCTTGGATCACGACCTGCCGGACCACGCCGGCCCGTGGCTGGCGGAGCGTCTGCGACGCGATCCGGCCGGCGCCCATGTGCCCATTGTCCTGATGACTTCGCTTGGAAACCGGGTTCGAGACACAGCACAGGAGCGGATTATTGACCGCATCATGACAAAACCGGTGAAACACACCGCACTACTGCAATGCCTCCAGGAAGTGGTGGGCATGGCAAGAGCGACGACCGTGCTCGCGCCGGTTGCGCGCGGCGACGAACTGCAGGGTCTGCGGGTGTTGCTGGTCGAAGACAATGCCGTCAACCAAAAGCTGATGTGCCGGATACTCGAGAAGCTCGGCGCCGACGTGACCGTCGCCGACAACGGCGAAGCGGCGATCTCAAAACTGACGGCGACGCCGTTTGAGGTCGTTTTAATGGATTGCCAGATGCCGGTGCTCGACGGGTACGAAGCGACTCGACGCATCCGAGCCGGCGCTGCGGGCGCGTCGGCCAAGACGATTCCGATCATAGCGCTCACCGCGCACGCGCTCAGCGGCGACCGCGAGCGGTGCGTAGCGGCGGGCATGAATGACTACCTGACAAAACCCATCGATGCCGGCAAGCTGAGAATCCTGCTGAGAGGCGCATTCCTGAGCGCGGAGAACCATTCTAAGAGTTTGCCGACTACCGTTCACGAGTGAGCGTCCCGGCGTCGGACGCGAGGTAAGGTCCTGCGGGAAGTCGTGTCCCGCGATGGGCGCATGCCGCAGCGGAGCCCGTCGACGAGGAGAGCGACCATCCGCTGCGCACGACCGTCATCTTGGGCGGGCATGCACAAGCTTGCGACTGCATGGAGAAGGTCATCTGAGTCGACATCGTTGCGGATCTCGCCGGCGGCTACCGCGGACTCAAGAAGCGTCCGCAGGGCGGGTCGGACTCGCTGCTCGAAGTACGCGCGCAAGGTTTCGAAGGCCGGGTTTCCTGAGTGCAAGGCCGGGGCGAGCCCACGTTTGGTTGCAATAAAAGCGGCGTATCTCTGCATCCATTTTGCCAGTGCCTCGCCGGGCGCGTGCTGCGCAGCGAGAATCGGGGCGGCCTCTGCACAGGCGTCGATTTCGTGGCGGAACACGGCCGCGATGAGGTCGGCGCGCTGCGGGAAGTGGCGATAAA
>Ga0210399_10002413_pt1 | contig 14569 bp, 16 predicted proteins | sample IncBWC14MmetaG_FD_150865 | JGI IMG/M metagenome (GOLD analysis project Ga0210399, IMG submission 150865) | Forest soil microbial communities from Barre Woods Harvard Forest LTER site, Petersham, Massachusetts, United States - Inc-BW-C-14-M | ecosystem: Environmental > Terrestrial > Soil >... | reverse complement strand
TCGTCTCTCACCTCATGGCCGGACTGCTCTACGGCGTGTCGCCTACCGATCTACCCACCTTCGCTGGCGTCACCCTTATACTTACTGCTGTCGCGCTCGGCGCCAGTTATATCCCCGCGTTGCGCGCCATGCGCCTCGATCCAATCACGATACTCCACTCCGAATGACTTCTTAGCACTGCTCGAGACTTGCCTTCGCAAGTTGTGGCGATCTCAGCCACCCCCTCGGGATGCTGATGAATTCGCCCCATACCGGGTTCTAGAGGATGTGTCCTCAAGAACGCGTTTATCGCCACCAACTCCCGGATGGTCGACTAACCGAAAGCCATACGGCGTTGACTGTGGGATTGGTCCTGATAAGTCGGCTTGTAGGAAGTGATCTCCGCGCTTTGACATCGATCCTGGACGGATTACGGGCAAACCGGAAATAATCTCCGTGGCTTCGGGCAGGCCTTAACGGCCAATTTACAGAATTGCTTTAATGTGTCTCGTTCGGGCTCGGAAGAATGACGCGGGCTTGAATCATCTCGGGGTTCTTCAGCACCGGCAGCCACTTTTCTCGTACAGCGGCGAACTCCGGCAGATTCTTCTTTGAAACGGGATCGGAAGGAGGCAGCCCAAGCTTCTCGAAATTCTTGTACTGGCCCTTTTGCAGAATGCGGAAGTCGAGATGCGGTCCGGTGGACAGGCCGGTGCTGCCGACCAGGCCAATGGTCTTGCCGATTTCCACGTGCTCGCCATTGCGCACGAACATACGCGACAAGTGCAGGTACATCGTCTCGTAACCGTTGAAATGCGCGATCTGCACCATGTTGCCTTCGCCGCCCTTGCGCCCCGCGAACACCACCTTGCCGCTCCCAATCGTTTGCACCGGAGTGCCGACGGGCGCCCCATAGTCCGTCCCCATGTGTGCGCGGTAGGTTTTCAAAATTGGATGAAAACGCGATCGGCTGAAATGCGACGTCACTGGCGCGCCGAACTTCAGCGGCGAGCGCAGAAACGCTTTCTGCAGCGACTTTCCATCCGCTGAATAGTATCCCGGCCGGCCGGTGGGATCGTGAAACAGCAAAGCCTGGTATTTCTTGCCCGCGTTCTCGTATTCCGCGGCGAGAATCCTTCCGTAGCTGGCCATTTGACCATTCGCGTATTTTTTCTTTTCGAGAACCATGCGAAACGTGTCGCCCTTGCGCGGGTCGGTGTAAAAATCAAGGTCGTAGCCGAAGATCTGCGCCAGCCGCATCGCCAGTTCCGCGGATTCTCCAGCGTCCTCCACGGCGTTGAAAAGCGAATCGTCTACCCTGCCCGTCACCGCCACGACTTCCATCTTCGATGGAATTTCTCTGATCTGCGCCGTGAAGCCAAGATCCTCAGGCACAATCTTCAATATGCGGTCCGCGTCAATCTTGTAGTCGATCTCGCGCAGCGTTCCTTCTAAGGAACGTCCGACCGTGATGGTGTTTCCCGCGCGAACCTGCCGCAGGTTGAAAGCGTGCTGAGCGGCGGCCGATGCATTGGCTGCTTCTTCGGCACTCAAGCCGAATTTTTGGAGGGCGGCAGTAAAATTCTCCCCGGCGGGAACCTTCTTCTCCGTGGGCAGAATCACCTGCTCGCGGATGCGTTCCGCTTCGTCCTTCGCCAGCTTCACCTGGTGATCAAATTCGGCGGCGGTAGCAATCCGTCGCTGAAACACATACACCAGAGTTGCAGCTCCCGCGGCGCACACGAACAGCACCAAGAACAAGAAACGACGATTCACGATTCCCCCAAGGCCACTCGCTTCTGGATCTCTATCATTCCGAAGTCGCTAGGCGAGACTCTGCCTCTACCCTGACAGAGTAATGCCCTTCACTCTTTTGTCGCAAATTGCAGTCGCCGTCAAATCTCTTTCCTTCGCTTGCGCTCAATCCTCCAACTGCAAATCCGAACGGTGTGCTCTCGGTAGTAGGGGCGCGGCACCTGTCCCGACCTTATCGGGATGCTGCGCCCCTACTCGGCAAGATCGTGCCGTGTCCTCGTTGGCCCAACTTGAACTTTTCCCATGAAAAGAAAAACGCTGCGAAGATCCTCCGCAGCGCGACATATTCAGTATCGTGAAATCTTAGCTGGCGTTAGTTGCCCGTCTTAACCGCCGCCGTGTGCGTGGCATCCGCAAAATAGTTTTGTTCGCGTAGCTTCCGGTAGATCCGGCCCGCCACTACGGCGGCGGTAGGCCCCTTCACGGTGCGCGTGTTTCCACGCAGCAGAACGGCCAGCGCGATTTTCGCGTGCGCGTCATCGGCATAGGTGAGAAACCACCCGATTTTCGATGGCGTGGTGTGGTCGTCGCAAGTCCCCGTCTTGCCCAGCGGCATCTCTTCCCCGTCACGATCGAAACTCGATTTGCCCGTGCCGTACAGCACCGCCGCAAGCAAGCCTTCGCGCAGCTCCGGAAGAATCGCCCCAATATTTAATTCGCGCTTCACTCGTGGAGTGAAATTCTCAACCTCTTCTTGCGTGTGCGGATACTGCAGATAGTAAAGTGTTCCGCCGTTCGCGAAAGCCGCGGAAAGCGCTGCGAGTTGCAGCGGCGTCACCTGAATGCCTTCTCCAAAACTCGACATCCGTGCAACTCCGCCATTTGGCGGCGGCACCGTCGGGAACGACCCTGGATGTTCATCGGACAGGTTGTACCCCGCGAGCTCGCCCAGACCGAGAAGCCGGCCATACTTCGAAACCGTCTCGAATCCCATGCGCGATCCGAGTTGCTCAAAAAATACGTTGTTCGAGTGCGCCATCGCTTCCGTCAAGTTCATGTACTTGCGGCGCCCCACCTTCAGCATGGTGTCGCGGGTAATGACATTTTCTTCCAGGGCGGCAAGCGCGATCGTCGGCTTGATCGTCGAGCACGGAATGTATCCGTCGCCGAACGCAATCTTTTGATTCACTACCGTGAGGATTCTGCCGGTGTGCGGATCCACCGCAACCACCGCTCCGTTGTATCGGCCTAGAGCCGAGACAGCGGCCGCACGCACCACTGGATCGTCGTAGGTGGCATCATCGGCTTTCGACGAATCCGCAAACGTCGGCACTCCACGATAACGCGAAACGTATTTGTGAGTGCTCTTTACCGCCGCCCGCGCGCCGGGCGCTGCAGGGAGTGGCATGGCGCAAACTGCGGCCATCAAAATCGCAAGACTGGTTTTTCCGAACTGCTTCACCGTTCTCACCTTTTCATCAGGCCGACTGCAACCTGGTCAACCCGCCCCGCTCTGCCCCACGCCAAAAACGGCCGGGGTCAGAAGTTTTACCTCACGCTGCCACTAGGGTCAACAAACATTCACAAATACTGTTCGTTGTCGCTACCTTTGGTCGCCTGCCGCATAACTATCGTTGCATCCCATCAGCCATTCAAGCGCACTGTTGATTTGATGCGACTTAGTGCCTTCGCGTGGGAAAATCTCTTCCCAAGAGAGAAACCACTTCTCTCAGATTGATACACATGTTAGGCCTTGTTCCGGTTTTGCACAATAGACACAATGCACCAGTACCAGCTATGTGCTTTGTTTTGAATAGCTGACCGTCAGTTCAGGGGCCTGAACCTTGGTCCGGTTCGCTTTTGGGGCTCGGCCAGGTAAGGACAGGTGCCCGTCGCATTCTGAAACTCCTCTTTAACTCCAAACGCCTTTCCCATCGTTACCTTTCCGTCCGCGATCCTTCCATGCCGCCCGACTAAAGCAAAGGGGCACCCGCTACAGCGGATGCCCCGAGTAATTCAGATCCGAATCAAGGACGCCTAGCGCGTCGGCCGCGCCTTGGACGCATCCACTCCCGCAACTGCGGCCGATGCCTTCATCGGCGGCTTATCCCCTTGTGCAGGAGCAGCGTGCCCGTTCGCCCCAGGCGCAGCCGCATTCGATTGCCCCGGCACTGGGATCTCCATCTTCTTCCGCAGCACATTTTCCAGCTTGTCGCGGATGTCCTTGTTTTCCTTCAGGAAGACCCGCGCGTTTTCGCGGCCCTGCCCCATGCGTTCGCTGCCAAAGCTGATCCACGTGCCGCTCTTCTCAAGCACGCCCTTATCCACGCCGAGATCGATCAAATCGCCTTCGCGCGAAATCCCTTCGCCGTACACGATGTCGAATTCCGCTTCGCGGAACGGCGCCGCCACCTTGTTCTTTACCACTTTGGCGCGCGTCCTCGACCCGACCACTTTATCGCCTTCCTTGATGGCCTGTATCCGTCGGATATCCACGCGCATCGACGCATAGAACTTCAGTGCGCGCCCGCCCGTGGTCGTCTCCGGATTGCCAAACATCACGCCAATCTTCTCGCGAATCTGGTTGATGAAAATCAGACAAGTCCGCGACTTCGACACAATTCCCGTTAGCTTGCGCAGCGCTTGCGACATCAGCCGCGCCTGCAAACCCATTTGCGGGTCGCCCATGTCGCCTTCCAACTCCGCCTTAGGCACCAACGCCGCGACCGAGTCCACCACAACAATGTCCACGCCACCCGAGCGAATCAGCGTTTCCGCAATCTCCAGCGCTTGCTCCCCGTTGTCCGGCTGCGACACCAGCAGGTTGTCCACGTCCACGCCGAGCTTCCGCGCATACACCGGATCCAACGCGTGTTCCGCATCAATGAACGCCGCCTGCCCGCCGAGCTTCTGCGCTTCGGCGATCACGTGCAGCGTCATGGTCGTCTTGCCACCCGATTCCGGGCCGTAAATTTCAATCACGCGCCCACGCGGGAATCCGCCCACGCCAAGCGCCGCATCAATCGACAAGCATCCGCTGGGAATTACGCTCACGGGCACCAGAACATCCCGGCTGCCCAGGCGCATGATCGCGCCCTTACCGTGGTCCTTCTCAATCTGCGATATCGCTGCTGCCAGCAATTTTTCTTTTTCGTCTGTCATTTCACACCTCGGTGGAGGAAAGTAGAAATCTGGGCCTGCGGGGCCGATGGCCTGAGCTCCGCGCCGGGAAAGCGCTTCGCCCGTATCCGGGGACGTAACGAAGTGTGGAGTTTACCACTCGATTCATTCCTTCGCTACCCCTATTTGCCAGTCAGCCTCGAACTACCTAAAACTAATTCATCGCTGACAACCGTGTTCCGCATCGTGGTCCCTGAGCCGTATCTGCGCCGTCTGCTCGCGTTCATCCAACGCCACACGTTCCTGGTGGGTCAGTTGCCGCAGCCGGGATAGGTTCCTCCCCCGGTTGCGCGCCTCGGAGAGCTCCTCTTCGAGTCTCTCACGTTCCAGACAGCTTAGAACACCGTTCGAAAAACCCCGCATAGCGCACCTGTTGAAAACGACGAGGCCCAAACTACCACCATGGCGAACAAAAAGCAAACCTTATTTTTCGCCTTTATTTCGCCTCTTTGGGCGTGCCCGCTTGCCGCTGCTTTTCCGTCAACCCCAGCTACTCCGCGAGGCCGAGTCTCAACAAATCCTCGTCCAGCCAACCTGCGTCCTTGATCATGGCCCTCAGAGTGCCAATGGGAAACGTGTCGTTCAGAGCGTGATAAGCCACCACGACGCGACGCCCGTCGGCGTGCCGATAAATACGATGACTGCCGCGTACTCGTTGCAGCGCGAATCCGTGACCTTCCAAAGCGCGAATGAGCCGGCGAGCCGACACGCCGCGGGAGACACGCGTCATACGTTTACAAGAACGGCAGGCTCTGCCAACTCAATGGTCCCCTGATCTACTGGAATAGCCTGCCCGGCTTCGAGAAGGTCTTGAACGTAGAGGTCGATAGCCTCGCGAATATTTGCGAGTGCTTCTTCATAACTGTGGCCCCAGGTGTGGCAACCCTTCAGTGCAGGACAGGAAGCGTGCCAGGCGTCCCGCCCATCCTCGAATTTATCAGGCTCGATGGCCACTCTGAAAACGTAGGATTTCATTGGCTCTGTGCCTCGCGCGACGCCGGGTCTCAACAAATCCGAATCAGTCAGATTATCTCATGGTTAGGCAAACCGGAGTTGCACGCCCCGACGAAGTCGGGGCGGCGGACTGCTCCTCCGGTGGACGATGCTCTAAGGATAAGTGTAAAACCCTCGCCCACTCTTCCGCCCCAGCCACCCCGCGGCCACATACTTCTTCAGCAGCGGACACGCCCGATACTTAGGATCGCCCAACCCTTCCTGCAGCACATGCATAATGTCCACACAAACATCCAGCCCAATAAAATCCGCCAGCTCCAGCGGTCCCATCGGATGGTTCATCCCCAGCTTCATCACCGCGTCCACCGCCTCCGCCGTAGCCACGCCTTCCATCACACAGTAAGCCGCCTCATTGATCAGCGGCATCAGCACGCGATTCGACACAAACCCCGGCGCATCATTGACCGCCACCGGCGTCTTGCCAAGTTTCTTCGCCAACTCCATCGTCGTCGAAAACGTCTCCTCGCTCGTCTGCAGCGCCCGAATCACTTCCACCAGCACCATCACCGGCACGGGATTCATAAAGTGCATCCCCACAAAACGATCTGACCGCTTCGTCAGCGCCGCCAGCGTAGTCATCGAAATCGACGACGTATTACTCGCAATAATCACTTCCGGCCGCAAAATCCCATCCGCCTCCCCAAGCACCGCCCGCTTAATCTCCATTTTTTCCGGCACCGCCTCGACCACAAAATCCGCCGCCGCAATCGCACCCATCTCCGTCACCGGTTGCAGCCTCCCTAGAACAATTCCCTTCTCCCCCTCCGCAATCTTCCCCTTCTTGATCTCCCGATCCAGATTTTTCCCAATCGTCTCCATCCCCCGCTCAAGAAACCGCTGCTCCACGTCCCGCAAAATCACCTTAAACCCCGACCGCGCAAACACATGCGCGATTCCATTCCCCATCGTCCCCGCGCCCAGTACCGCCACCGTCTTAATCTCAGCAAGGTTCAAGCTGCCTCCCAGAGAACGCCAGCGCAACAGAAACACAGAACGCGCGGAATCGTCAAGCTGCCCAGAGCTCTAGAATCGAGTCAGTCTGCGACTATCGAGCCTTCGCGCACCTACCAAGCCCATCCTGCAGTCTTCTTTGACAATTCCATCCACTGAGCAGAAGCTTAGAGTGTTGGGAGGTCTGTATGTACCTACCTAGTGAAAGCAAAATGCCCTCAGGACACCTACAATGGCAATCGATGGGGGCGTTCTGGGCGTCGTTTTTAACCATCGCGCTTCTGGCGCTGGCGCTGGTCGTGCCCGCACGATCCCAAGATCCGCCACCCACCGCGGAAGCGATTGCGAAAGCCGCGCGCGACGCTCGCGAGCAAAAAGCAAATTCCACCGGACATCGGAAACTCATCACCAATGAAGACGTCGTCGTGCAGTCTCCGCTGCCGAGTGCTCTACCACCTGTTCCAGACGCCCCATCAGTAAAAGAGGCCGAAGTAGCAAAACCCCATACGGCAGGATGCGATAATCCGAACGCTGAGAGACTCCAAAGGGAGTTGCTGGCCGCCCAGGCCGAGCGCAATCAACTTCGCACCGATCTTTCCTCTCAGCCCGCAGTCATCTCCAATAACAATGTCGATTTGAAGAATTTCAAGCCCGGCTCCGCGGGGTTTAACGTCGGCGCTCCGGCGCTGCTCGAAACGCAATCGCCGGCCCCCGCCCGAATGGAAGCAGTCGCTCTCGAGGAGAAGGTTGCCGCTCTGAAGAAAGCCTTGCGCATTGCTTGCGACTCTCCTGAAAACGCAGGAATTCAGGCGAAGATTGATACCGCCGAGCAAGAGCTAAACTCCTTGCAGCGCGAGCTCGCTCTTGACCAGGACACGTACTACTCCAAACCCAATTATGCGGAAGACGTCGCGGGCAAAGCCAAGCTCGATGCCAAGCTGGAGCAGAAGCAATCCCTGCAGTCAGAGATAGAGCGTTTGAAGAGCGAGCTCTCCGCGCCGAAGCCAAATTAATTCGAAAAGTTGGCAGTTTCGCTCAATGGCGTACTTGTGTTGCTCCGCCAGCAGAACTGTCAGTCACTTCAGCTAGGAAGGCCCGACCGCGCAAACACATGCGCAATCCCATTCCCCATCGTCCCGGCGCCCAGCACCGCCACCGTCTTAATATCAGCAAGGTTCAAGCAGCCTCCAGAGAACACCATTGCGCTCTAAGGCAAACGGTAGAGCGTCAGCTTCAGCGGAGAGCCGACGACAATCATTGAACCATCCGGGGACAGCGCAGTCCATGACTGCTCGTCGCCGGGTTTGTCAGGCACTACCTCCGTGACAGGTTCTCCTGAGTCGACGGAATAGACGACGAAGCGCTCATGTTTAGCCGAGTGCGTGTCAGAAAAGCTCGCGACTTGTAGCGCAAATCGCTTACCATTCTGCGAAACACCTGCGAAAGAGATTGGGTCGTTTGTCGTAATTGTTTTGAGGATCTTTCCTTCAGTATCAAGGATGCGCGCTATCTTACAACTCGCCGTGAGTACACGACCATCGCTGAGAAACTGTGGCCTGCCGCCGCAATCTCCATGAAAGATTAGGTGCTGGCCCTTGTCGTCGGTCAGCGTGACAAAACTCTTCTCTTTGGGATAGTCCTGAATCCACCAAGGGCTATCGCTCACCACGGCCTTCGAGCTCACAGCCGTAGCGACTATCGGCTGATCTGTCAGCGTTTTCGCCGTAAGCGTACGCGCGTCAACCAATTCCAACCCCGGACTCGTCGCATTCCCGAGCGTCGAACCATCCGGCGAGATGTTTTCCACATTTCCGTGCTTGTGTCCGCCTGCGTGATAGTCAAAACTCCCGGCGTCTTTCAGATCAGGGGTAAACCGCATCACCGTTCGCCCAGATATGATGACATGCGCATCATTCGTCGCGAACACCTGAAGCGATCCAAAGGCGGAAATCTCCCGAGTGTCCTTTACCTCGCCTGTCTGCACATCCAGGGACAGTAATTGATAGACCAGTTCAGGAACTTTGGCGCCCTCAACGTTCCGCGTTCCTACTTTCGACGCAAGGACAATGCGGTCCCCTGCGAAGGCAACGCTACGAGTCGCTGCAAAGACCGAGCTCGTCTGAGTGTCCACGCGCGGGCCGGAGAGTGTCGCGCCCCCAGTGCCGAAGGCGATACCCATCACCGGCTGGCTCTTTGTCAACGGTCCTACCGACCACACACGGGTTGGCATTGGCCATTTCTGAGCTAGGCCGACGGCGGCCCAGGCCAGCAGCGACAATACTCCTAGCCTAAAGCGTTTTACCGATTGCAGGCAAGATTTCACCATCATGTCCATCTTGTTTCCCGACCACAAGCGACTATAGTCTCAGTTATCTCCATTTTATTTGCCCCGGGCCACTATCGTGGTTTTTCCAAATCTTTGAATACTCTCTTAAGGGTGAGTGTTTGAAGCCAGCCACGCGGCAAGCGTAGCGAACTTTTCGTCCTGCGACCACGGGGCTCCAAAACATCGTCCAAGCTCACTAACCCGGCGCATCAACACATTTGGTTTGGCGCGGAACAATTGTCCAGCGCGATCTAGGAGTTCCTTCTCTTTGATTGTGAAACCCAGTAGGCCACAGCGTGTGCTCGCATGAAGCAGCGCTTCCCGAAAGAGTTCCCCGTCCGCCGTGTGAATCAGCGCATGCGAAGCAAGGATCCTCTCCAACACGGGAAGCGGCCTGCCGGAAGCAAGCAGCAGTCCGCATCGCGTGAGTTTCAATCCCTGTTCTAGCGTTCTAGATTCAAGCTCACGGATCGCGCGGTAGGCCAGCCGCCTCGCCTCGGTCTGCATTCGCGCAATAAACTCGCGTGCCTGTCCAAGCAGCATTTTTTCCGCCGTGTGATACGGCTGCCGGAATTCATACGTGAAAGTTTCAACGAGTTGAACTCTCCTCTTCGCGAGCACGACGGGCTCGCCTTTTTCCACGCACACCGCAACAACCGCCGCCCAACCCGAATGCACGCGAAACCCAATCGCCGCATTTTTCATTCGCGCCTCTAGAAGGAAAGCATACGAAACGCAGCACCAACTGAGACAACGGCTCAACTTTTCCCGCGCCGCGCCCGAATCCTTTACTTCCTTTACCTCCTTTGCCTCCTTAACCTCCTTAACCCCCTTACTCCGGAGGCGCTCCTTCCACTACTTCTCTAACAATTTCCCGCGCTCGTTTTTCATTTGCGGCGGAAACAAAAATTCGCGTTTCTACCCCTGGATTTTCAAGGTGAATCGGAATTTCGTTCTCCTGCATCGCCGCGGTTAGAAATTGCGCGATCCGGTCGTTATTCCCATTCCAGACTTCCACCTTCGGATGTGTTTCCGTGTCCACCACCAGCAGCGGCTCTGCCGCAACCGCGCCGTCCTGTGCCGGAATTTCCAAATCGGCGGGCTCTTCTTCCAGTAATTTTTCAAGCACTTCCCGCGCCGCCGCAAGATCGGTCGAAAGCACCGCCACCTCAAATCCAAACCGGGGCTTCCAATCGATCGGCAACGGATCGGCCGTCGGCGCTACTTCATCATCCCCCAGGCTCTTGTTCGAAAAAGGAATCTCCGCCATTTCCAACTCTTCCAGCAACGCCGCATGCATCGCCGGATCCTCCCCCGCCCACAGCAAAACCAGCGACCCCTGCTGAATCGGTGTCGATGACATACACCACCTCCTCTGGCCCGCACGCCGAGTCTACTCTATCCTTGGACTCCTCTGCATTTTGCGCGGGTGTCCAACCGGAGTCGCTGCCTCCTACCGTCCGAATTATTCCGGTGGAGCGCTCTCCACGACTTCTCTCACGATTTCACGAGCGCGAATTTCGTCTTCCGGGAGAACGAAGATTGCGTTTCTACGCTCCGCTTTCTCTAAGCGCGCATGAATCTGATTTTCTCGCAGCGCCAGGTCGATGATCTGCCCAACGTAAGATTGCTCGCTCGACCACACTTGAATTCTGGCGTCCTCCGGATTCCAATTTGTAGGGTCCCAGTCCGATCGTTGGTACTCAGCTGTATGGTCTACCTCCAGTTCTTGCGCAGCCGATTCCGCAATGTTTTCCGGTTCTTCTATCGGGGTATCTTGCTCCCAGCCGAAGCCTTTCAGAACAGCTCGCCACGGCAGTACCCCGCGAACTCCTGGCGCATATCCTTTCCCATAGGGCAGAAGCCGGGCGCCATCTTGTTGTACTTGCTCCGTTCCATAAGCATCTTTGATCGCAGCTTCCGCCTTCTCGAACTGCGAAAAAGGAATTCCGATCTGGAAACCGCTCTTGGAATTCAGATTAAAGAGATGATCTTCCCGTCGGATGGTTTTATGGGGGATGCCTTCCTCGCTGAGCAGTTCGCATATTTCGGCGTGAATCCGCGGATCGTCACCCTGCCAAAAGGAGCAAATGGGATCTTCCGAATCTGCCGCCGACTCTCCTGCTTCACCCGAAGCTCCAATCCCGTCCGGGGTCGCGTGCAGCTCCTGCACCAACTCCACGTCGCAGTCGGCGCAGCGCGTAAACCCTTGCCGATACTCAGCTTTGCATTGCGGGCAGTACATAACGAGCCGGGAGTTTACTATACGCCCCTCTAAATCAATACTTCCGCACTCCGGCAACAGCTACACAGTGTGCTCTACTCCTTTGTTTTCTTCTGCTTGCGAAATCATTCGAAAGCGATCGCAAATTGCTCTATCTAAATACTTTATTTGTTACTTGACAATATATGTATAATATGGTAGCATTGGTCGTGATCTTCAGCATCGATCCCTGCCGACCCTCTCAATGTCGTCACGTGATGCGGTTTTTGCATCCCGGACGGTCCTGCGGAACGAAAATCCCGTCACCGCAACTCCTTTCATTTCCCAGACTTTCAAATCGTGACGCCTGTAACCCCTTTAGATTCCGCTCTTACGAAAACTGCCGGGTCACCTCCCGCGAACCACTGATTCCTTTTCTTCATCGCGTTTCCATGACGTTCAAACCTGCGGACGCTCCAACGTGCCTTCCAACTATCCCCTTTCCTTCCAAGGCCTTACAGAGTCATCTACGCAACGGACGCCGCTCAACTCTTTTGAAATCAATTCGTTACGCACTCTTTTCATTGCGACGGGGGGTACCCCCCTCCCCACCGTCTCCGATTCAGGCTTGCCTGCGTCTTTTCGGCACCCAGCCCCGTATACCAGTTAGAATGAGCGCCACGATCACATGTTTGACCTCACAGCGGTCCAGCTTCCTTGCGACCTCGGTCACACCGGGTCCAACACTGTTCTTCTCCACGCTGATGGCCGATGAAGCCAAGTCCATTGCGCGCGGGCTCCAGCGTCGCGACCCCGACCTGCTCGACCGCCTGATCGAGCAGTATCAATACCGCCTGTTCCGCTACCTTGTCTATGTAACGGGAAACAAAGAGCGCGCCGAGGACTTTTTCCAGGAGACGTGGATCCGGGTTCTCGAGCGCGGCCACCAATACGACGGCAGGTCCAAATTTGAAGCCTGGCTCTTCGCCATTGCGCGGCACCTGGTCATCGATTGGCAGCGCTCCAAGAAACCGCAAAGCCTCGACACGCTGACCGATCCCGAACAAGAGCACCCGCTACAACTCGCCAACGAGTCTGAGCCCTCGCCGCTGCACCAGGTTCTCAGCCAGGAGACGGAAGAGAACGTTCAAGCATCGCTGCAGAAAATCCCCGCAATTTATCGCGAAGTGCTCGTTTTGCGCTTCCAGGAAGAATTGCAAATCGACGAGATGGCTGGAGTTCTGAGCGTCCCTCTCTCCACCGTGAAGTCGCGACTGTACCGCGGCCTCGAGGCCCTCCGCGGAGCACTCCAGGGAGGTGCAGCATCATGAGCGAAAACAATCACAACCGCGCTCTCCAACTGATCGCCCAGGCGCGCGTTGAGGGAATCCCGGAAGCCGACAGCTCGTGGCTCCGAGCGCACCTGGAAGAATGCGAGTTCTGCACCGAGCGTGCGCACCACACCGATCGAGCATTGCGGATGATGCGCACCGCAACGATTCCCTTGCCGGCAGGACTCGCCAGCCGCACGCAATTTCGCGTGCGCTTGCGCGCCCAGGAATTGCGCGAACGCGAACCAAAGCGCCGTGCACTTTGGCTGGCTTGCGCGGTCTCTTGGGCCTTCGGTATTGCCAGCGCACTCTATGTATGGCGTTTGTTCCAGTGGTTCGGAGAACGCACGGGAGTTCCCAAACTCGTTTGGGAGCTGGGCTTCGGCTTGTGGTGGACGGTACCCGCGCTGTTCTTGCTCGTGGTCGTATTGATGGAGAAGGTGCGCCACGGAAGCGAGTCGGATTGGATGCGGCAAAGCCGGTAATGGGGAAGCGAGAAAAGAGAGGAAACCTGTGTCGGACTATCAGCAAAAGATAGCGGAATCGTTCAGTGAGAGGAAGCGGCTGAACCAGCTGCGCAAGCGAAAGGAAAACCTGCGCTTCTGGAACGAGCTTCGCATCATCCCGCGATGGCTTTTCGTTCTGGTGGCCGCGCTCTACGTGCTCGCGCTGGTGATCGCCCTCACCGTCAACATGGCGCAGAGCCGCAATCCCAACGGAAACGATATGTTCCCGCCGGAGCTGCGCGATAACCCAGCTCTGGCCCAGCTGGCGCTTTCCGGGTTGATAACCCTTGCGGCGCTGTGCTTCGCGTTTTTCATGTTCATGATTGCTTATGTCAATCGCGACGCCAGCCGCCGCGGAATGAACTCCGCCCTCTGGACCCTCATGGTGATCATCTTCATCCCCACCTGGGGTCTCATCGGCTTGATTGTCTATCTCTTGATGCGCGAGCCGCTGCCTTACCCCTGCCCGGAATGCGCCACCACGGTGAACGCGCGCTTCAACTTCTGCCCCAACTGCAAATGCAATCTGCATCCCGCCTGTCCCCAATGCAAGCGCGAGGTCGGTGAGCTAGACAAGTTCTGCCCTCACTGCGGCAATGATTTGAAGGCCGCAACCCAGGCAGAGCCCGCTGCATAGCGGAGGAGCTGATTTGATCTTGAGTCGTTGTCAGAAGCGTTCGACGGCGAGGGCGACGGCATTGCCGCCGCCGAGGCAGAGGGCGGCTATGCCACGCTTCAAGTTGCGGCGCTGCAATTCGTAGAGCAGTGTGACGAGGATGCGCGCGCCGCTGGCGCCGATGGGGTGCCCTAGGGCGACGGCACCGCCATTTACGTTGACTTTCTCGGGATTGAGTTTGAGCTGACGCGTCACGGCGATAGCGGCGACGGCGAACGCTTCGTTGAGTTCGACGAGATCGGCGTCCTTGTTGCGGTCCCAGCCGGTTTTGGTCAGCAATTTTTCTACAGCATCTACCGGCGCCATCATTACCCACTTTGGCTCGACGCCGCTGACGGCTTGCGCGACGATGCGCGCGATCGGTTGCTTGCCGAGGCGTCCGGCGTTGCGCTCACTGGTGACAATCAGTGCAGCAGCGCCGTCGTTGGTTCCCGGAGCGTTGCCGGCGGTGACGGTGCCGTCTTTTTTGAACGCGGGTTTCAATTTTGCTAGCGCTTCGATGCTGGTGTCTTCGCGCGGCGATTCGTCGTACTTGATGACGAGGGGATCGCCTTTTTTCTGCGGTACTTCGATGGGGAGAATCTGCGCTTCAAAGAAACAGGATTTGCGGGCGCGGACGGCTTTCTGGTGACTCTCGAACGCGAACTT
>Ga0210399_10002412_pt1 | contig 14569 bp, 11 predicted proteins | sample IncBWC14MmetaG_FD_150865 | JGI IMG/M metagenome (GOLD analysis project Ga0210399, IMG submission 150865) | Forest soil microbial communities from Barre Woods Harvard Forest LTER site, Petersham, Massachusetts, United States - Inc-BW-C-14-M | ecosystem: Environmental > Terrestrial > Soil >... | reverse complement strand
GCCTGAAATCCGTCTCCCGCGGCTACGCGTCCCTCGACTACCACCTCGCCGACTACTGGGAATCGCCCATGGTCAAAATGGACATCCTCGTCGCCGGCGAACCCGTCGACGCCCTCTCCATCATCGTCCACCGCGACTTCGCCTACGAACGCGGCAAAGCCCTGGTCTCAAAAATGCGCGAACTCATCCCTCGCCAAATGTTCGAAGTCGCCATCCAGGCCTCCATCGGCGCAAAAATCATCGCCCGCGAAACCGTCTCCGCGATTCGCAAAAACGTAATCGCGAAATGCTACGGCGGCGACATCTCCCGCAAACGCAAACTCCTCGAGAAACAAAAAGAAGGCAAAAAGCGCATGAAGCGCATCGGCCGCGTAGACATCCCCCAGGAGGCGTTCCTCGCCGTCCTGAAAGTCGGCGAGAGCAGCAACTAGTGGCAGAGCAAAATGTGGGGACAGCCGCCCTCGGCTGTCCCGCGAGCGCAGCTCGCGAGTTTTGTGTGTATCGCCTGATTTCCTCAGTTATGATTGCTCTGCATGTATGAATATTGAACCCAAGGAAGTTGATCTATCGAAATTGCGACAACGGGTTGAGAAAGAGATCGAGACGTACGTGTACGTTTTCCCCGATAACGCAATCGGCAATCCTTGGACCGACGCAGCCATACAGCAGGGTCTAGCAAAATTCCGAGCCTCTCTCGTTGAGCCCTATTGGACTGAGGTTGAAATTCGAGATACGTTCGAGCAGGTCGGCATGGTCGCGGGACCACGCCGTAAGTGTGCCGCAGTTGCAGACGATGGTAAAGGAATGTTGTTGCTGTTTGATCCCGCGGAAGATTCATTCGTATTAGCTGAGTACGGAAGCACAGGATTGACTACATTCGGAGTCCGCGGCGATGCCGTAGGGTGTTTTCTGGCCCGGTAGTTGGCGTAAGATCGCCACCTCGTTTTTTCCGGCTCTCCTTGACCCTCCATCGGGTGTATCCTTCTGCCACCATGCGCACCCTAACCACCACCCTGCTCCTATTCCTAACCCTCGCCACCTCCGCCCTCGCCCAACAGCCCGAGACCAAGCCCGCCCCCAAACCCGAAGACACCGAAGTCTGGCAGCCCGAGCCCAAAGTCGTCACGCCCGGCGCAACCTGCGCCGCCGCGCCGTCCGACGCCATCATCCTCTTCGACGGCAAGAATCTCGACGAATGGGTCTCGGCCCAGGACCGCTCCGCGCCCGCCAAGTGGAGCGTTGCCGCCGGCATCCTCACCGTCGACAAGCCCGCCGGCAACATCGAGACCAAGCGCACTTTCAAGAACTATCAACTGCACATCGAATGGAAAATTCCCGAGAACGTCACCGGCTCCGGCCAGCTTCGCGGCAACAGCGGAGTCTTTCTCGCCTCCACCGGCCCCGGCGACGCCGGCTACGAACTCCAGGTCCTCGACAGCTACAACAACAAAACCTACGTCAACGGCCAGGCCGCCAGCATCTACAAGCAGGCCGCCCCGCTCGCCAACCCCAATCGCAATCCCGGCGAATGGCAAACCTACGACATCGCCTGGACCGCTCCCACCTTCAACGCCGACGGCTCGCTGAAATCCCCCGCCTACGTCACCGTCTTTTTCAACGGAGTCCTGGTGCAGAACCACTTCGAACTAAAAGGCGAGACCCGCTACATCGGCGCCCCCTTCTACAAAGCCTTCGACGGAGCCCCCATCAAACTCCAGGCCCACGGCGACCCCAGTCCCCCCCTCAGCTTCCGCAACATCTGGGTCCGCAACTTGGATTAATTTGGATTAGTCAGGAGATTCGTGGAAGGGCTTGACAAAACTTAAGGTTGGCGAAGGCAGCAACTAGTCTGGATAGTCGAAAGCCAACGCCGCCCATTTTCAACAATTGGAAAATCGATTCTGCAGATCAGCCTTTTTGCTTCACTTCGCGGCGATCAGATCCCCGAAACACCGCTAAAATCGGGCAGAAAACGAAAGTACTAGAACCCCAAAATGTGCAAATCTCAAAACCGGAATAAAACGGACAGCTTGTAGCCATGGGTCATGTTAATGTTTCATGAATTGCATAACTGGTTACTATTCATGGCTTTAACGGCGGCAAGAATGCCTTTCCGAAACCGACCGATCGGTCTTCGCCGCCACCGATTTCGAACATGATTTTCAATTCCACAATCTTTTCCACAGGCTGATCGCGTTTTCTACCCCGCCGCAACCCTAAGTTCCCTCGAGACTTACCCGAACAGCTCTACAGTGTTTCCTGTACCGGGCCACCCGATTCTCTTGTTCTTGGGAAGGGCACGAGTTTCACTCGTGCCGCCTAATCTTGTCAACACCCAATCGCGCTTCAGCGCCTGAAGTTCCTACTCCTCGTCGCCCACTCCGCCCTCTGCCAGCGACTCAAATCTCGTGCTGTTCTTCAAAAACGCCATCCGAACTTTTCCGATCGGCCCATTGCGCTGCTTGGCAATAATGATCTCGGCCTTCCCCTGCAATTCCGGATCGTCCTGCTTGTAAACTTCTTCGCGAAAAATAAACATCACCAGGTCGGCATCCTGCTCGATCGATCCCGACTCGCGCAAGTCCGCCAGCTGCGGACGATGATCTCCACCCCGGCTCTCCGGAGCGCGGCTCAACTGCGACAGCGCGATTACCGGGACGGTTAACTCTTTTGCCAACGCCTTCAGCCCGCGCGAAATCGCCGAAACTTCCTGCGTCCGATTCTCAAACCGCTTTCCCCCGCCCGACATCAACTGCAAATAATCCACGATGATCAGGTCCAACCGCCCGTTCTGCGCCTGCTTCAGCCGCCGCGCCTTAGCCCGCATCTCGCTCAGCGAAATCCCCGGCGTGTCATCGATGAAAATCGGCGCGTGCGCCAGTTGCTCCATCGCCCGCACCACTTTCCTCGTATCGTCCTGCCACAGCGACCCGGTGCGCATCTTGTGCGCGTCCACCCGCGCCTGCGAACACAGCAGGCGCATCAGCAACGCTTCGCGCGACATTTCCAGCGAGAAGACGCCCACCACCTGCTGATCTTCGATCGCCGCGTTCTCCGCAATGTTCATCACAAACGCCGTCTTGCCCATCGAAGGCCGCGCCGCAATAATCACCAGATCGGAACGCTGCAACCCCGACGTCATCTCGTCCAGATCCGTGTAGTGCGTCGCCAGTCCCGTAATGCGCTGCCCGCGCTGCAGCAGCGCATCGACCGACCCAAACGACTCGCGCACGATTTCCTGGATCCCCATGAAGCCGCGCCCAATGCGCTTTTCCGAGAGCTGGAATATGGCCGCCTCGGCGTCGCTGAGAACATCCTCGGCCGCATCCGACTGGTCCGATGCCCGCGCAATCGCCGTGCTCGCCGCGGAAATAAGCCCGCGCAGCATCGCCTTATCGCGCACAATCTTGACGTAATGCTCAATGCTCGGCCGGTCGGGCACGCCATCGACCAGGCTCGACACGTAAGCCACGTCGCCGATCGGTTGCAGATCCTTGTGCCGATCAAGCTCCTCGATCAGCGTGATCATGTCAATGGGCCGCGACGATTCCGCCAGATCCACCATCCGCGAATAAATCCGCCGATGCGAGTCCAGCGAAAAATCCTCGATCCGCAAATGTTCGGCCGCCTGGTTGTAAGCGAAGTTGTCGAGCAGGATCGCGCCCAGAATCGAGCGCTCCGCCTCTACATTCGCCGGAAGCGTGCTAATCGTGTAATTGGAAGTCGCCATTTGTGCGTACAGATCCCACGCCTTGCCTCGCTGAGCGAATACAAAGCGAAACTTAATGTATGCTAGATGATCAGTCGATGTAAAGAACCAATCGGCCCCAGGAGTAAGAGCCCGGAACCAGATTGGTGAAAATAGGCTAGCGCAATGCGTTAGGCAGCCAACTGAAAAATGAGCGAGCGACTAAGACAATCTTGTGCAGAACCCAATTTTTCTGTGGAAAGAATTAGAAAACGCGCCCTAATCTTGCGTCCGCAAGCAGGAACGGCTTTCCATTTACCGGAGAGCCTCGGTTGAACTATGCCCTTATCGAATAAGCCAAGCGACAAACCTACCGACCTCCGCCATAAAGCAGCCGAACAGGAGTGTTCGCAGTGTGACCTTCTCGCACACGGCGTAGAACTCCTCCACGCGTCTTTCGATCCGCCCGAGTTGGGTCTTGCTCGGCACCTTTCGACTCCTTCCTATCTGTACATTATGAGAAATGAAGAAATGGCGAAGGCAGAGAACTAATCTGTGGAGAAAGAGGGGAATTACTGTGGATTCGTTGCGTGAGGCAGGCCGATTAGGAAAAAACGAAGATCAAGCCCTAACCGATTTTCGGTATTCCATCCGCGAAAGTCCGCGAGATCCGCGGCGAAAAGGAGTTGTGCCCAAACGAAACGCGGCCCTAGGACCCGCTGTGGCCCGAAAACAGCAGAACACCCATCCCGACCAGAGTGAGCCCCTCGATCAGGAGCGCATAAACGGTCAGTTTCTTCGGACCGGGAAATCGAGCAAACAACCGGCTCGCGCCGATCCCGAACGCCACCAGCGGAGACGCAAACAGCCGAAACATGCACACTTCACCCAGCACATTCATGCCCTGGTTCACCGCGGGAATACTAATCAGTCCGACCGACAGCGGGGCCGTCAGACTCAGTCCCAGCAGAACTTTTGAGTAGATCGTGTAGGCCGGCTCCGACTGGTAAATCACTAGCACCAGGAAAAAGGTCACCACCAGGAGCATTCCGGCGATGAAGAGCTCCAGCATTAAATCGCCACCAGCGTACATGCCGCCGTAAGCGGCCACGTCAGCGGGATGAGTCACGTACTGAACGTAGCGTGCAACGATCAGAACCGCCGCTACGGCCAGAACCCCGGCGTAGCCAATCGCCACCAGCCACAGCCGCGTTCGCGATAACACCGTCTCCATAGAGACTATGTTATCCGCCCTCTGCGGCGAACTTGCTGTAACGGAAGTAACAATCTGTAGTGCGCGTCAGCGGATTGGATCCAGCTTTTGGCCCAAAAAATCGAATGCGGCCCGGCCAGCCACCGGACCGCATTCGTTCGTGGTTTCCTGCTCTGCCTGATCACCGCGTGGCGGCGGAATGACCGCTTCAGCCCGACAGCGCTCGAAAGGAGTGCCGCATTTGCCAAAGCCAGTTGCCGGTTCATGATCTCTCGATCAAAAGATCTTGCGATCACGAATCAGCAACCGCCGCGGTGGCCAGCGGCCCTGCCCTGCTGCCTACTCCAAAGAGCAGTCGCAGGATGGGGGAGGAGGCCGCAACGCCCGGGCAACCCGTCGCGCTTGCGCGCGTTTCTGGATCGTCCCCCGGCAATTCACCCTCGAGAATCACCGGCTGCCGCTGGCTCTGCCGCAATCATTCGGCAAGCTCAGGAAACTTCACGTTTCGCTGAACCCACTCTCAGCCAGTTTGTCGCGCCCCGCAACACAAAAACCTTGCCCCCTTGTGCAGAAACTGTGGACGATGAGACTTCCCTGTGGAAGACCGAGGAAAACTAAGAATAAACATTTCCCACCGGATTGCGTGCTCCAGTGCTTTCAATAACTTATAAGCCGTGAAGCATTCTGCTCATAGTGGAGAACTTCCGTGGAAGAGCGGCGCTTCAGCGCGCCGCGTAAAGCCGCCAATATAATATGGGGCTTCAGCCCCAGTCGTCGATCTCCCCCTGCAAGCCCTACCCATCCCCGCGCTCCTTCTGCGGACGGATGCCACGGCCTTCGAGATACCGTCGGAAGTAATTCACCGCCGCCTCCATCCGAGCCAACCCAGTCCCAGGCAGCGCGCGGGTACCTGGTTCACTCGCTGCCGATTCACTCTCAGAGCCACCCCCGCCAGATTCTATTTCGGCAGAATCGCCGGCACCCCCCGCATCCTCCTCCGGTTCCGCAGCCTCCCGTAAAAGATGCCACGCTTCGCGGTATTTCTCGTTCTCGTTGCGCTTCGAGTCCGAGCACAGGCTCACGCATTCCCTCCCCCGGATGTCCCTCACCGGGATGATGTACCAAACGTCTTCCGGCACCACGTAGGCCGCAACGAAGTCGAACGACCCCCGCGTATACGCCTTGCCCTGCTTCCGGATCACGCAGACGTACCCGCCCCCGTTCTCGTGGGTCGTCGACTTCACCTGCACCCCGACAAACCGTCCCGGCCGCCCCACCACATAGTCATAACTCTCCGAGTCTCCCCACGGCTTGCTCACCGGCAGACCGTGCTCCGTCGCCCGCGCCACAAACACCGTCTCCACCCACTCCCCCCGCTTCTTCGGATCCTTGATGATCTTGATCTTGATTTTCCTCTTCCTCATCTCCCGCCTCCCAACTCTGTCATCCCGACCAAGCCGGAGGATCGGCGCCCAGCCAATCCTCCCGCGCGTGGAGGGACCTGGTGTTCCGGACCTCCAATTCCCCCAAAAAATGTTCCCCAAAAAACACGAACGGCGCACGCCCAAAGAGGGCCGCGCCGCTGTTATTGCTCTATATATCCAGAATATCAATTTGAAGGGGGTAAACCGGACATTTTCCAAACTTTATATCTCAAGCTAGATCAATGGATTAGGAAAAAATGGCCCGGTTTGGGGCCTTGACAAGATTTCGTCAATTCGACGGAAATCGGCGATTATCGAGATCGGCAGTGGCCCATTCAAGCCCGATCTTGGCTTGAGTGGGTAATGCCATCACCGAGGATGCCCCACTTCTCGCGCGCACTCTGCGCGAGAAGTGGGCTACTTGTGGAGCGGACACTCCTGTCCGCTGCCCTTGACCCTTGTCCGACAGCGACACGAACGGGAAGGGCACGACTTCCAGTCGTGCCACAAAAACCCCAACAAAATCACTCGGCTTTAGCCGCTGGGGCTTCGTGGAAGAGCGGCGCTTCAGCGCCGCGTAAAGCACCTATCGAATCAATATAGGCTTTAGCCCCTGAGGCACGGCCTAACGCGCATGCACAACCCACCTCATCTTAGCCTGATTCCGCGCAAACATCCGACCGACCTTGGGCAGGTTTTATGAAGTTTCTACGCACCGCTCCGAAGACCGCCCCCGACTCGGAAGATACAGTGCGGTGAGCCCGCCTATGCGCTCATTGCTTGCTGGCGTTGCACGGCTCCCCAGAAGTGGAAACCCTTGTAAAGCATATGCTCGAACGTAAACGCATTCGACTGTTTGGCGAACGGTTGGCAAGTTACATAGACAAAGATAGTGTCCGTCTCGGCGTCGATCATGACGGAACCGGACTGATTGTTGGTGATTTTCGTTAGCCCGCGATTGTTCCATGCGGAGTAAGCCAGGTGATCTGAATCGGCGTTCCCAAATAGCGTAAGCGCTGGTTTCAGGGTATCGAGGAATTCGTAGGAGCGATCAGAATCCCGGCCATGGTGCGGAGCAATCAAGATATCCACATTCTTGACATCAGCTTCATGCGTCGCGAGTATGTGGTCCCAAGTAGCGTCGTGCGAGTCGCCTGCAAATAGAATGCGGTGTTTCCCGGTACGATACAGGACTACATACGAGCAATCGTTGTAGTCCCCACGGGCGTTCGCTTGTGTCACCAATTCCGCTGTCGGCGCAAGGATGTGTAGCCCATCTGCGCCGGGCTCGTTGTTTTCATTGCGATTGAAATATTGGCCGACTGAGCCAGAATGCAAAGTCAGACGCTTTGGATTTGATTGGGGATTTCCGTTTCGCAGGGACAGGTAAAAATTCCAATCATCCTCGCTGTATCTGCCATCGCTGAAATCATCTTTGCTCTCGGTGTTGTCGGTGTCCCAGAAGTTTGTCGGCGAATACTGGCGAAACAACTCTTCAATCCCATCCATGCGGTCCATGTCTGGGTGAGTCAGAACGAATCTGAATATATCCGTCCAGCCCCGTTCCTTCATGTAGGCGATAGGGTTCACCGGATATTTTTTCTGATTGAAATTGCCCAGCACACCCTTTTCGCTCGCAGCGCCGATCTTCTTGACGGCTTCGGCGTACGCCTCAATCGGTTTTGCATTACAGACATCAATCATTGTCAATCGGCCAGAGTGGTGTTCGATGATTGAGCAGTCGCCCTGGTTAACGTTGAGGAAGTGGATTTTCGGCACGTTTAGGTACCTACCCTTTCAGCAGATTTCTGTAGTTCCGCGTAGCGAAGAAAAAGCTCGTAGGAAAACTGGCGGAAGAACTTCAGATACCGGTAAAGCATTGCCAGTCCTACGGCTGCTGCCAGCACTGCCCAGCGGGCTTGCACGTGCTGATATCCGATGCGATTAGCTGCGGCAATCGCTAGCGCAGCAACGATGAAGGCAAACGCTATGTTCCGGGCGAATCCATATTGGTTCCGAAAATCATCAAGGCGTGCCTGCTGAGCCGGGTTGGCTGAAACAAGCGCATAGGCATGCAGGAAGAGATTTTCACCGCTGCACGAAACGTCACGAAACTGCGCCTGGGCGCGAACCCTCGCCTGCGTTCCCTCGGGGAGCGGACGAAAGTAGTTTCGGAAAAGCCAGCGTAGAAATTTGGATCGTGGCTTCTCTCCCAACAGAATCAGGGCTGGTGACTTGAGCAGTCGGTGTACAAGCCTCTGCTCCAACACAAGAGAAGAGAAGTGCGCAACGATGTGCCCCAGAATGTAAGCGAGGACGATCAAGAAACCTGCCAGCAGCGGCGGAATTTCTTTGCGCTGAAGCAGGCCTATTCCCATCACGTAATCAGCCGTGGCCAGCAGCACCGTACCGGATGACAGGTACGCGAAGAAGTCGTAAACGGAAAAAGGGACTTTGTCCAATGCCCGCTCCCGCAGTGGCTTTACGGCGCGGGCTGATGAGCTGAGACATTACTGGGCTGGACAGTAAGCGTGCTTCATATCAATCATCCTGACCGAAAACCTGAGGTAAATATACAGGATTGCCTGCAGGCTACGCAAGAGTTGAGTGTTTCTCACTCAGGGCGAAGATTTGGTGAATCAGCCACGGGCGGGAGGGTGTGGGGTGGCCCATCCTTTGCACCACCGCGACTGAGGCTGCCCCACCCGTCGCGGTTTTCGACGGATGGGAACCACGAAGGCTGGAGCATCATGGGACCAAAAAACCAAAGCCCCGAGAGTCACTCGGGGCTTTATGAATACTGAACGGCGTCTGCGAAACATCTCGATGCTAGCCCGCGCTCAGGCTGAATGCAAGAGAACTTTAGTGTCGAGTGACCCGAGGAGGGCAACGGAGTCGAACCCTAGTGGCTGCAAAACCACTCGACGTTTCGCAGACGCCGTCCAGTACCCACTGGCAATACCCTCCTAAAACAGCAGTCCGCGAATGCCAATTCTATGGCCGGACCCATCCGAAATCGTGATCGCAACCCAGATTATTCCCGCTCCCGTTCCAATCTGGGACGCTTCCGAAAGAAAAAGGCACGGCCGAAGCCGTGCCTTAAGAAAATCCGCGTTCATCCGCGTGAATCCGCGGCGATGAAGTTCTAGTCCCTGACTCCATCCATAAACGCCCTTAGCTTCCGCGACCGCGACGGATGCCGCAGCTTCCGCAGCGCTTTGGCTTCGATCTGGCGGATGCGTTCGCGGGTTACTGCAAACGACTGCCCGACTTCTTCCAGAGTGTGCTCGCTACCGTCTTCCAGGCCGAAGCGCATCTTGATGACTTTTTCTTCGCGCGGGGTTAGCGTGCGCAGGACCTGTCCCGTCTGGTCCTTGAGGTTCACGTTGATCACCGCCTCGGCCGGAGAAACCACGCCGCGGTCTTCGATGAAGTCTCCCAGATGCGAATCTTCCTCTTCGCCAATCGGCGTTTCGAGCGAGATCGGCTCCTGCGCGATCTTCAGAACTTTTCTCACCTTCGCCACCGGAATGTCCATGCGCTTGGCGATCTCTTCGCTCGTCGGCTCGCGTCCCAGTTCCTGCACCAGCTGCCGCGAGGTGCGGATCAGCTTGTTGATCGTTTCAATCATGTGTACCGGGATCCGGATCGTACGCGCCTGATCGGCAATCGCGCGGGTGATGGCCTGCCGAATCCACCAGGTGGCGTAGGTCGAAAATTTGTAGCCCCGGCGGTATTCGAATTTGTCGACCGCCTTCATCAGGCCGATGTTGCCTTCCTGAATCAGGTCGAGGAACTGCAGTCCGCGGTTCGTATATTTCTTGGCGATCGAAACCACAAGACGCAGGTTGGCCTCAATCAGCTCTCGCTTGGCCTGCTCCGCGTCCATGTCGCCCTGGATGATCTCGCGCTGGGTGCGCTTGAGCTCCGGAAACGACACTCCGGTTTCGAGTTCCAGTTTTTCAACTTCGCCGCGGATCGCCCGCGCCTGCCGGCGATACTCTTTCTTCTGCTCTTCACTGCGAGTGGCGTCGGCCTTGCGCTCGAGATTTTGCGTCTGGCGGTCGAGCGAACGCATGCCGTCGACGGTCTTGTTCAGGCGCTCGATCAGCCGCTTGCGCTCAGCGTTGGTGAATCCCAGCTTGCGCACCGCCTGCGATGTGGCGACAATGCCGCGCGCCAGCTTGCGCCGCGCCCGCCGATGATCCTTCGGCTTTTTTGTCTTCGAAACTTCGTGATACTTCTCTTCGAGCAGCGCGGCCTTTTTGTACAGCTTGGCCATGTCGTCGATCTTGCCGGTGAACTCGTTCAGACGGTTCTGCAGGATCTCGTCAGTGATCTCTTCTTCGTCGAAGGTGACCACTTCCTTGATCGAGCGCACGCCCTTCTTCAGGTCCTCGCCCATGGCCAGCAATTCGCGGATCACGATGGGCGACCGCGACAGGGCTTTGAGCACGCGGATTTGGCCGCGCTCGATACGCTTCGCGATTTCTACTTCGCCTTCGCGCGTGAGCAGCGGCACTGTCCCCATCTCGCGCAAATACATGCGGACGGGATCGTTAGTTTTTTCCAGAGCTCCGGGAGTGAGGTCTAACTCTACGTCCTCGCCTTCCTCGGATTCGTCAAATTTCTTATCGAGCGTGGCGGAAGGCAGCTTGGGGCCTTCCAGCACGTCGATTCCCTGCGTACCGATGGTAGTCAGCAGATCGTCAAGGTCTTCGGGACTGTGCACGTCATGCGGTATGAGGTCGTTGACCTGGTCATACGTGAGATATCCCTTCTCTTTGCCCGTATCGATCAGCTTTTTAATGTCGTCGAACTTGTCTTCAAGAGCCAAAAGGTGTGTCCTCTAACTGCTTTAATTCCGCTCCACAGGAGCTTGTGATATGTTCGTTATAGGGTGGGAATCTGGGTGGTGCGGGGTTGTGCCTATCGCACAAACCTATAGATTTTAGCAAACAAGCTCTGTCTCGTCTATCGGTTGCCCACCTGGCATCCCTGTACCCGCCCCTATCTTCAATTCTCCTAAATAGTTAGATGGTTTCGAGAGCCTTTTTGTTTCAAGCGCTTTTCTTTTTCCCGGCGTTCTTGAGGCCGTCTTCGGCCAGGCTGGGATCTCGCAATGCGCGGCTGATTCGCTCCAGTTCGGTGAGCAATTCCCGCAGGCGCTCTTTATCGGCAGCCAGGCCGGGCTTCTTGAGTTCCTGTTGGACCTGCTCCTGACGGCGGCGGAGGTGAATGCGGCGCAGAGCGCGGACCGACGCTTCCAGAACTTCTGCCGTAAGTTCTTCGTCCTCCTTCAACAGGATTGAGGCCAGCAGGCGGCGATCAGTCTCGGTGGCCGGCACTTCGAGAACATCGGCTGATTCGCGGTCGGCGTTTAACAGGAAATCGTTGAGCAGGGACTCGGCCAGCGATTCGGTCGCCAGCCCCCGATGCAGACCTTCGTTCTGCAGGACGTATTGCGCCTGGCGCGCGGGATCGAATTCTTCTTCCTTATCGACCCAGGCGCCGTCGCGAGCGGAAAGATGTTCCTCGCCGGCCTGCATTTGGCGCGCCGAGGCCAGAGCGCGAATCAGGACTTTTTCGGCGTCGGTGACCTGCGCCTCTGCCAGGGCTTTGACAGCGGACGTGGCGCGCGTGCCCGCCGCATGGCGCAACTCCTGCCGCAAGACCGCGGAGTCGATGCTGAGTTTCTGCGAGATTTCGTGTGCCAGTTCGTCACGCACGATGCGGCTGGGGACGCGCTGAATGTGGGGCAGCAGAAAGTTCACAGCCTTCTGTTTGCCTTCGCCGCTGCGCACGGGAAATTGGGTGCGGGCGCGTTCGATCAGGTAGTCGAAATACTTTTGCGAATTCTTGAGGGCGGCGCCGTAGGCTTCTTTACCTTTGCGCCGGATGTAGAGGTCGGGATCGAATCCCTGTTCGAGCGTGAGCACCTTGAGGGTGAATTCTTCTTCGACCAGCAGGCCCAGCGTACGTTCCGTTGCCTTGGCGCCGGCGGTGTCGGGATCGAAGTTCACGACCGCATTCTTGCTGAAGCGTCCGAGCAGCTTGGCCTGCAGCTCGGTGAACGCCGTGCCGGAGCTGGCGATGACGTTGTGGAATCCGGCAGCATAGACCGAGATGCAATCCATCTGGCCTTCGACCAGGATGGCGTAGTCGAACTTCTTGATCCATTCCTTGGCGAGATCGAGATTGAAGAGCACGCGGCCTTTGGAGTAGATCGGCGTCTCGGGCGAGTTCAGATATTTCGGGCCGGCTTTTTCATCGGCAGCCAGCGTGCGCCCGGTGAACGCGATGACTTTCCCCCCCTCGCTGGAAATGGGGAACATGACGCGGTTGCGGAACCTGGAGTACATGGCGGAAACTCGGGCGTCAGACTTCGGACCTCGGACCTCAGCTTCTGGTGCGGAGGTGCCGTCGGCGGTTTCGGTCCGACCTTCAGTGTTTTCATTCCACGCGGGGCGGGCAATCTGGTTTGGCGGAGGTCCGAGGTCCGAGGTCTGACGCCCGTCGTCCTGCTTCCACGAAAACAGGCCGCTCTCGCGCAGGACCTCTTCGCTGAATTCTGCTTTCAGGCGGTCGCGCAGGAGGAACCCGGAATCGGGGGCGTAGCCGATGCGGAAGCGCGCGATCATTTCTTCATTCAAGCCGCGACCGGTGAGATATTCTCGCGCCCGCGCTCCTTCGGGACGGCGCAGGCACTCCCGGAAAAATGCCACGGCGCGCTCGTGGACGTCGAGCAGCTGGCCGCGCAGGCGCGCATCCTTAGCTTCGCCCTCGGTGGCGTAGGTGGCCTTGGGCAGGGGTATGCTCAACTTCTGGGCCACCAGACGCACGGATTCCGGGAAGGTGATGTTTTCGATTTTCTGGATGAAACTGAAAACGTCGCCCTTCTCGTGGCAGCCGAAACAGTAATAAAACTGCTTCGTGGCATGCACAGAAAACGAGGGCGTTTTTTCGCCGTGAAACGGGCAGAGTCCGGAATAGTTTTGCGCCCCGGCCTTTTTCAGCTTGATGTAGTCGCCGATGATGCGGACGATGTCCGCCTGCTGCTTGAGGGTGTACGCGAAATCGCCGGGGTTCGCCATCTTTAGTTATTCAATCAGGGGACAGTGTTCTCCGTTGGAATTGTGAGGTAAAAAGCGGCTGATAGGAATATAGCAGTGCAGCTTGTCTTCGGAAAAACTGTGGAATTTCCGTTTATTCGGTTGAAGTCGTAGGAAAAGGCAGGCTTCACTGGCGAACTGAGTTGGGAGAGGGGGTACGGATGCTTCGACTAGGTGTGACATTCGCAAAGCGAATGGCCGTTGTGGCGGTTCCAGACCGGAACGCCCCCGTTTGCGTTGTCATGCTGGTCGCAGCAGGGACGGTCGCTACGACCGGCCCGGCGGAGTCGAAGCATCCCTATGTGCATCACCGCTTTTGATCCAGGGATACCAACCCTGAGCAAGGTCTAACCAGTGCGGGTTCCTCAACCCGATCAACGCGATCTTCTTCGCCCTGGACCAGCCTTTCAACCGTTTCTCGCGAGTGATGGCCTGGTGTACGTCGTCCCAAGAAGCCCGGTATAGGAGGCGCTCTACGTCATACCTATTGGTGAAACCTTTCATCCGATGGAACTGATGCTGGAACACGCGCTGATGATGATTGCCGGTGAACCCGATGTACAAGGTACCGGACAGGCTGCTCATGATGTACACGCAATAGCTTCGACGCTCTCGTCGAGTCATAGTGAGGGGTAGGGATGCTTCGACTGCGGAGGATCGCCCTTTGGACGATCCTCCTTCGCTCAGCATGACAATGATGAGGGTTATGCCTGTATGACGCTGTGATATCTGTCACAAGAACGATGCAGCTGTTCCGGAATCGGGACTCCACTCCCCTCAACGTCTTCCCCATTCTGCCGATAGACCTTGAAGGTCAATCTTCCCGTGATTACTACCGACCAATATGCGGCTTCGATTGTGGAGAAATACCGGATCGTTCCGGACACGAAGTCGGCTTCTCATCGAGCTGCTGACGAGGTGCTTCCCCTGATCAAAAAATGGGGGAAGGAACACCTGCTGGGGCTCACGCTGTCGGGCGCTTATGCCAAGAACACGGCGATCACATTGTCGTCGCACGTGGACGTTTTGATCGCGCTCAGCCCGGTGCCCGGCATGGAGATGAAAAACATTTTCTGGAGCCTGTTCAAATATCTGAGCGATCAGGATCTGCATCCGCACACGCGCGACGTTT
>Ga0210399_10002410_pt1 | contig 14575 bp, 12 predicted proteins | sample IncBWC14MmetaG_FD_150865 | JGI IMG/M metagenome (GOLD analysis project Ga0210399, IMG submission 150865) | Forest soil microbial communities from Barre Woods Harvard Forest LTER site, Petersham, Massachusetts, United States - Inc-BW-C-14-M | ecosystem: Environmental > Terrestrial > Soil >... | reverse complement strand
GCAGGTTTATCTCGCGCTCGCCGCAGGTGTCGCAGACGAGCATCGGTTCGGCCCTGACAAACGGCACCAGCCCGTTGATGTCGATGTTCTCGGCCAGCAGGTCGAACACCGCGGGATTGGCCTCGAATGCGCGGACGCAGCCCTGCCCGCCCACGAGCCGGCCGAGCAGCGTCGTGAAGTAGCCGACATTGGCGCCGATCTCTATGACCGTCATCCCAGCCTTGACGAGTGTGGTCAGCGCCCGTGTGACATGGGGTTCCCAGGAACCATCGAGAATGAGACCGGGCGAAAGCGACAGATCACGGGCATCGACAAACAACCGCTGGCCGCTGACGGTCGTCGTCAACACTCGGCCATCTCCGACATACACGCCCTGCGGCACCCGGGTCCGGCGACCGGGGACTAGGGTCTTGTCTCTACGAAATGCGCGGAGCAAGGAATTCATCGCAGGGCCTATAAATGCGACGAGCCAGGGCTCGAGCGTTGTCCCATGCCGGAACCCGAGTCCGTCTACGGATTGCCCGCTAGATTCGCAATGACCGCAGGGCGGAACGGAACGCAGATGGTCCCTGTTGTCCTTCATTCGTCGAAATGCGAAGCGTCGCAGCCAAAATGCCTCTCAGACTGTTCGTGATAGCAGGGAGGCGCGATCCGAACTACCCTATGTGCAAACGACACCCGCAGACGCATGGATCACGGTGTGGCCGAGGCATCCAACAGCGCTCCTTCGAAGCCACAACGGCGAGGCCTCTTGCAGCGCGTCCGGGATATCATCACTCACCTGCAGGCACTGGACTTGGAGGCCCTTCCCGCACTGATTGCCAAATTCGAAGCAAGCCAACGAAAGATCGAGGAGGCGCTCAGTTTCCCTCGTCCCGTCTCTTTCGTGCCAATCAGTCCGCTAGAGCTGAGAACCCTCGGGCGCTACCATCTCGAAAATCGATGCCGCGCTCTGGCCAATCCCGTTTATCTCGGTGACCAGACCGCGCTTTGCCGCATCCTTGGCTTTTACAAGCTCTACGTCGATACTGCCGACACGGGGTTCGCCTCCCATGTGCTGCTCGAAGGCTATTGGGAGATGTGGCTGACGATGTTCTTCGTACGCCATCTGCAGCCCGGAATGACTGTCATCGACGTCGGCGCCAATTATGGCTATTATTCGGTCCTCTTCGGGGCGTTGGTGGAAGCCACCGGCCACGTCTACGCCGTCGAGCCCAACCCCACGGTCGCTAGGCGATTACGGCGGTCGATCGACCTGAACGGTTTCATGTCGCGTACAACGATCGTCGAGGCGGCAGCGGGCCCGGCCGAGACAGCGGAGGTCATCCTCTACGCTCCGCACGGGGAACCCAAGAATGGCAGGATTGTCGGGTCGCCGGACGAGATTCCCGCGGAATCGGGAAGCATCTACAAGATCCCCCAGGTGAGGTTGGACAAGGCGGCTGCGGGTGCAACACGCATCGATTTTGTCAAGATCGATGCCGAGGGTGCCGAGGAAGGTATTATCGCAGGAATGCAGAACATTCTTACGCGCGATCGTCCCGGACTGATCCTCGAATTCAACGCGGCGCGATGCCGTGACGCCGGGGGATTCATTTCCCTACTGCAGGCGATATACAGTCGCTTGCGCTATATCGATTATAGGGGCGGTTCGGTTGCGGTCACTGCGTCCCAGCTGCTGAACGAGCGACCGGGCGAGGACTGGCTTCTCTATTTCGATTAGGCGTCGTCCTTCCTTGAGCCGAAGCTCTGAGCAATCTCTGTCGCCAAGAGTCAGTCACTTGGACTTGCCGCTCCGACGCCAAGCTCAGGGCAATTCGGGCTGGTCTTATTCTTATTCGTCTTATCGATCGGTAACACTTCTTCCCATCGGTCCCGCTTATCCCTCGCGAATAAACTCTAGCCGGTCGAGCTCGATCGCGGCACCCTCGGTTGCCGCTCGTGCGACGCATTCGAAATGAATGAGATCACGCTGCAGAATAAAGACGTGTTCCGATTGTCCCGCGCTCATCGGAAAGCCCAGAACGTGATAGCCGAAGCGCTCTTGCAGGCTAAATGAAATCGCTCCGCTGATCGTGCCGTGGAGCTTGAACCGCCATACACCTTTTCGTAGAAACCAATAAGGACCGTGAAAAAGAATTTCGCCGACTCTGCTTGCTTGTGGAGAGTTCTGTGATCCCGCGGGACGCGGCGAGGGCATCAGGAGCTGTCCGGGATACACCGAAAAACGCGATCTTCCTCGCGTGCTCTCCGCGATTGCGCCGTGTCGCGTAGCGAGCACATAACCACTGCGTTCCTTGAGCCCGCCTACCTCGATCTCGTCGAGAGAGGAGTCGGCACCCACCTGGTAAAGATCGAAACCTCCTTCGTCGAAATATTCCTCCAAGGCCTGCTCCGTCCCAAGGTTGGTCGATAGCTTTTCGAAGAGAATCTTGATTTCTGACGAGTTAGCTACGATCCGCCTCATCCCATTAAGAACGTTGAGTTCATGCCCCTCGACGTCGATTTTGACCAAGTCACACCTGAAATCCGGTCCGAGCACGTCGTCGAGCCGGCGAAGTTCGGAAGCAACGATTTCGTAATCGGCGTTGTCCGTCAAATTGCTGACCGCTCCGCCGCCGAGATGGCCGATCGGATAGGTGAATTTTGCGGCCATGTTTTGGTCGGAGAGCCCGAACGGGAAGCAGTCGACTGTGCTCGTGAGGCCGTTGAGATGTACATTCCAGCGCAGAAGGCTCTGCAATTTCGGATGTGGTTCGAACGAGTAGACTTTGCCCCTGCGCAGGATTCTCTTCCCGACTTGCAGCGTAAAAAAGCCGAGATTAGCGCCGATATCGAGAAAGACCGTGTCTTCTTTGATAAAGCTCAGCAGGACTTCTAAGTTCTCTTCTTCGTACCGGCCACCGTTCAGCAGGTTGCCCGGGCCGCCGCAGTCGTCGGAATTGATGTAGATCGGTGTCGCATCGGCGAGATAGGTGAGTGCCACACCATCGCCGAGATACGAGCTCAAACGGGTTCGAATAAAATCCAAATCGAGCCACATGCGCTCCAGTTTCGCATCGAGAGCAGCTAGTTGCTGGCTCAAATTGACACTTCGCGTCCAAATTCGGTCCATTGCTCTCCGGCCATTGCCACTCCGTGCGACGCTTACGTGCCGGCACTGTTTGTCCTCCGCGACCAGGCAAGAGAGGCCGTATCGGAGCGCGTGCATTATATAGCTTTAATGGTCGAGAGCGATCCGAAGCTCGTCCGGAATTTCCGGGCGTCCCCTCGATTGCTGGGTCAGGTTGACGGAGCCGAGTACAAGCTGCCCCTCAAACGCGGCGCGCTCGTTCGATATCCGGAGTGAAATTGGTTGATCGGTCGCCGGTTCGACGGTGAAAAAGACTGCCGCCTCGAAGACCCGATCGCCCTGCGGCTGGATCGTGGTGCGGCAGAGCGATACACAGCGCGGACCGGCGATGAACTCGATCGCGTAACTCACCTCCGCGGCCTCCCGCGAGAAGCCGAGCACTACCGTTGCAACCCATGATCCCGGGGGGAGGATTATGTAGGGCCCGAACACCAGATTGCGGATACGGCCTGTAATATCGATGGGGCGGTCAGCCGGCTGCCGCGGATCGTCGCCGACAAAGAAAAGGTCCCTAGACCATATGAGCTTGCCCAATCCCCTGCCGGCGAAATGCTCGACATATCCGTCAAGCGCACTCACTGCGATCACGCGCTTGGGCTCTTCGAGGTCGCTCCACCAGGTATCAATGTCACTGGGCGCCGATGTGAGGCTAATGTCCGCCAACCCTACAACAATCTGCGCGATATCCGCGGGAGCGACGTCTAGGGCGAAATGTCGAGCGATCGTTTGCGCGGTTCCGAGAGGGTCCCGACCCTCTCGTTCCGCCCGCAAAACCAGCGCATCCTCTGTCATTGTGTAATTGAGCAGGGAGGCGCAGCTGCCCGCGACCGCGCGCGTCGCCGCGATCGTATCAAGACCATATTTTGTCACCAGGTTCTGAAACGCCGCCCGTGGATCGTCGAGCGCCACGACGTACCGGGTGTTGTGTTCCGTGAGAACATTACGCAACCCGTCGCTCGGCATCCGGGAAGCGACGACGAAGTGCGAAGTGGACGATTTTATCAGGGCCAGTCCCAACTCTTCGAGCGTGTTGGCGCTGACGATGTCGACGGGACCAAGAGAGAACTCTACAAGTCGCGCGATTACTGCGTCGCACCATTCGACCAGCGGGCTCGGAAGGCCCATGGAAAAGAAAATCACGGCAGGTTCAACCCGATCGGACACGTCGCGCCTTCCCGGCGCGGCTGTGCTGAAACATGGTCATAGATCGTTATAGATGTCGAAAGCCAAATCGAGATCGGTGAACATTTTGCTTCGTCCGCGATGCAATATTAGAGCACGCGAGCAGTAGGATTTGACGATCTCAGCGACGTGAGAAGCAACGATCATCGAGCGGTCCGCACGCTTTTCAAACAGCTCCTCGTGAGACCGGCGTTGGAAGCGCTGATCGCCCGCGGCCATAACCTCATCGATCAGGTAGCAGTCGAAATCGATCGCAAGCGACAGCGCGAATACGAATCGGGCCCGCATCCCCGCAGAATAGGTCCTCAACGGCTCCGACAGAAATTTCCCAAGCTCCGCGAAGTCCTCGACATAGGCTTTGAGTTCGTCGAACGGTTTGTCGTAGATGCGCGCGATGAAGCGCATGTTGTCGTTTCCGGTCAAAATCGGATGAACTCCGCCGGCCCATCCGATCGGCCACGACACGCTCATGGTTTGTTCGACGATGCCGCTGGTCGGCAGTTCGACCCGGCCGAGAAGGCGAATCAGCGTCGATTTGCCGGAGCCGTTTCGCCCGAGCAAAGCGACCTTTTCGCCTCTGCCGACGGTGAGCGATACGTTGCTCAGAACGCGGTGGACTCGTCCTTCGGTCCAGTAGTCCTTGGTTATGTCGACTGCGCTGATCATTCCAACACAAGGAACTTACGAGCTTCGTGCATCAGCCATAAACCCAACACCGTCAAAATCGCCAGCGCGAACGCCGTATACAACGGGTCACCGTAGGTCCTGACCGTGGTACCGAAGATACCTCCACGGATGATCTCGTATGCTTGTGTGTAGGGCTGGTAAAGCGCTGCGTTACGCAGTCCGAGCGGCAGCCAGTCCGCGAGATAAAAGAAACCCGAGAACATCAAGTACAGGTAGGAATAGGGCTGCCAGATCTTTTCCACCCATTCCGATCGCTCGCTGAGTGCGCCGATGATCATCGCTGCCGCGACGCACCACCAGATCATGTAAAAATAGCCGAGGTAAAACATCGGCAAATCTTTCGGCACCTCCATCTCCCCGATGCAGTAGAACACCGCAAACGATACTAAGAGGGCAGTAAGGTTGCCTCCTATCTCTAATAGAGCCCGCCCAAGAAAAACGTCAAAGATCGTGACGCGTCGGTGGTAAAGCAACGTCGCGTTCGCTCGTATGAACAGCAGTGCTCGGCCGCCCAAATGGCGAAATAACAAGATCGGAAGATACCCACTCCACAGAAACGGCATCAGAGGAAGGCCGTGCTCATGCGGATTTCTGATCGCCCGCCACGTGAACAGAACCGGTATCGCAAACACCAGCGGCTCCGCGATGAGCCACGCAAATCCGATAGTTTCACGGCCGAAGCGCGAGTAGATCTCGCGGATCAGGAGAGCCCCGACGACCCGCCGTTGGACTTGGAAGCCACGCCAAAACATCGCCCGCTCCGCAGCAGCAGTGGCTAGGCCGCCGCATGCTCGCGGGCGCTCACGACCAGCAGCCACGCGATGCCGTAGGCGAGCAGACAGCTCGCTAGGACCATGCCGAAGGAGATCATCCGTTTAGGGTAGAGCGGGTAATCGGCGAGATTGGGCTGGGCAATGGTTTCGAGATAAAGCTGCTGCCGTTGCGCTTCGAGACGTGCCGCTTCCAGCGAGGTAAACGCCGAGGCAAGCGCCTTTTCCGCAAGCTCGCGGTCGAGCGTCAGGCGCTCATACTCGGTCAGCGTCGCGACGACCGAGTTGCTCTCTCCGCTGAGCTTGGCGCGCTCCTCCGCAATCAAGTTGTCGAGCGAGGTGATCCGCGTCTTGACCAGCGGTATCTGCGGGCTGTTGGGCGAATTTTTCAGAAGCTCGCCGAGCTGGGTCCGGGCGGTCGCCAGGGCCGCATTCATTTGTCCGATCAGCTCCAGAACCCCCACCGACGCCGATTTCGGATCGATCATTTTCTGTCTGACGCGGTAGGCGGTCAGCTCTTCTTGGATCGCGGCGATGCGCTGCTCTGCTCTGTCGACCTCGCGACGCGCGGTGTCGAGGGCATCCCTGCGTGCCCGATCATTGAGCTCGTTGATCAGCTGCTCGCTGTAGCTCAGCAGCGCAGCGGCGATCTTCTGGGCGTCTTCCGGACGGTAGGTCTTGGCCCGAAGTGCTGTCACCCCGGACGAAGTATCGGTCTCCACCGAAACGAACCAATCGTACCGGCGGAACAGCGCCTCGAAATCGGAGCGCGACAGAATCCCCGGAAAACGCGTGACGAAATCGCCTTCGGGTCGGCCAAAAATCGCTCGTAAGTCATCCTGCTGCTCGAGTTTGCGAACCACATCGCGCGACATGATAAAATCCTGAACGACGGCGGTGTCGTCCACCGCGCGCCCTAGTCCGGTGGACTGAAGCAGCGCGCCGATCGTGTTTGTCTGCACCTGTTTCGGGCTGCGCACGATGAACTTTGCTTCGGACAGGTAAAGATCGGAGGCGATCGCGAAATAGTAAACGCCGGCGACGAGGGTCGGCAGGCCGACAAGCGCCCAGAACCAGATGTTCAGCGAGCGGAGGTAGCGCTGGATCCGCCCGGCCGCGCGGGGGCGAAGCCCGACATCGACGGTGATCGAGCGGGCGAACGAGAGGACGCGATCAAGCTGCGGAATTTCTGCCATTTGAACGACCTGCGTAAACTACGACACCAACCTGACCGGCCGATCGTGACGAGACTAAGGCGCACGGCTCAGTCCCCGTCCGCGCACAACGCCAATCTAACCCGTCGCAGGCGCTAAGGGAACTGGTCAGCGTTTGACCTCGACCGCGGCGGCCCGACCCCGGCGCGGCAGATCAGCGCAGTGAGGCATAAAGCGCCGCGATCCGTTCACGATAGCGCTCGACCGAAAACTTGGCCGCTTGTTGGCGTCCACGCCGAGAGAGTTCGGCGCGCAGGTCCGCGTCATTGACGATCGTTGTTATCGCCCGCGCGATATCATTGGCGTCGTACGGGTCGACAAGCAGAGCCGCATCGCCGGCAACCTCCGGCAGGGAGGATTCGCGCGACGTCACGACCGGCGTGCCCAACACCATGGCTTCGAGAACGGGAAGCCCGAAGCCTTCGTACAGCGACGGAAAGACGACAGCGCGCGCCCCGCGGATCAGGGTGACCAGGAAGGACGGTCTGACGTAGCGGAAGCGGCGCACGCTCCTTTTGAGCCGCGACGGGTTGTGTTCGAGAGCCCTCGGCTCGCTGTCGCGCAACTCCTCAAGCAACGTGGTTTCGGCTTCGTTGTGCCAGCCTCCGCCGGCAACGAGCACTAAAGGAACGCTCACGCCAGACGCCAGATAGGCCTCGATGAGACGCCCGACGTTCTTCTTCGGCTCAAGGGCCCCAAAAAACAACAGGTATTGTTGAAATTCCAGACCGAAGGACCCGGAAAGCTGCTCGGCAATTGTTTCTTCGGACCTCTCCAAGTCTTCCTTAGGAAAAGCAACAGCCTGATATGTATTCGTTACTCTATTCTCATCTATCGAAAGAAGTTCGATGATATCACGCTTCGAATTTTCTGACACTGTGACGATATGATCGGCCTGCGCTGCGATCTTCTTTAGCAGGCGAAATGTCCGGCGCTTGTTGTCGAGGGTCGTGAACGGAAGCCGAAGAGGTACGAGATCGTGGATCGTGTAGATGTTGCAAGCCGATTTCGACCGCAGCGGGAGCTGGTAGGTGCAATGGAAAATATCGGGTCTCGGGTCGAAATCGAGATCGACGAACGCCTTGGTCCGCCGAAAATGACCGTTTGCGTTGGCGAACAGGTTGCGTGTGACAAATAAAGAATCGAGCGCAGGAAGCGTCTCATCGAATTGACGCGTCACAACAACGCCGCTGACTTCTACAGGTGTTGGCCTGACGGGGAGATGGTACCGAATGCAATCAAAAATATAGTCGAGTGTTTCTGCGGATCTCGACCTCTTGATCGCGCGCTTTTCGTCAAAAAAAGCAATCTCGCGCAGCAACGGGTTTCTGGATGGCGCCTGCGGCGACCCGTAGACGACCCCGACCTTGTGGCCGAGGTCACGCGCCACCCGGGTGAGCATTCGCGCGTAGGTGGCAACACCAGTTCCCTCCTCGAGCGCGAGATTGAGTCCGTCGAAGATTATCCGCTGTGGCATTGGGATCGAGGTCCGAAGATGCCGTCATCCTATGGAACCGGATCTTCAGATCTGCAAGCGCGCTAATCGTCGCCATTCTGCCAGCCCCGAGAGGCGTGAATTGCAGCGGAAAGATCGCGCCACTGCCGAAGCGACCGCCGGCGGCGCTCGTCGGAGGAGTCTGGCTTACACGAAGGTTTTCAGAAAACGCTCAATCCGGAGAAAATATTGGCTCCAGGTTGCCGGTTGGTATGCCGCTACCCGCCGACGCATTTCGGCCGCTGGCCCGTGACCGTCGGCAAACATCGAGACGGCCGCGAGCCATCCTGGTCCGTCGGTCGGGTCGCGATAAATTGCGAGATCGCCAGCGATTTCACGATGGGCCGGGAGATCGGAGGCAATGACTGGCGTGCCGACGGCCAGCGCTTCGATCACGGGCAGGCCGAACCCTTCGGCAAAGGACGGCATCAGTAGGGCTTTTGCATGCGCGACGAGCCGACGGAGCGCCGGGCTGGACAGGCCGTGCGCGACGATGACTTTACCTTGGAGTGCTCGACACTGCTCCAGCGTGTCGAGCACCGCTCCGGCATTCCGGCCGCGTGACCCGACCACGACGAGCTTTGGGGCGCGCTCGCCCCGTTGCCTGACGAGTTCGCGCCAGACGTTCAGAAGTAAGCGATGGTTCTTGCGCGGCTCGATCGTTCCGCACACAACAAAATAATCATGTTCACGAAGGTCCTGATCGAGCTTATCCTTTTCAAGGAATATCGGGGGAACCGGGAGCGGCACGGTTTCTACCGGGATCGAGACCCGTCCCCGTAACCGAAGCGCTTGCAGAACGGCGGCGCGTGCGGCCGCTGTCGATACGATGAGCCCGGAAGCATACGATGCCGTACGATCGACAATCCTCCCGTGCCGACGATAACCTTTGCGGGACACTAATTCCGGATGTTCCAGGGGGATCACGTCGTGAAGCATGAACACCGATTTCACATCGGGTCGGTGCTGAAGCCAGGAGACAATCCGCGGCATTGCCAGACCGACCTGGGCGATGTTCAAATAAATGGAGTTCTTTGGCACAGATCTCACAACAGAAGCGCCAAACGAAAAATTGGTTACCGAAACAAGGTCCAAGAACCGGGAAATCGAGCGGATGCGACGCTGGTTGTTTTCGCCATGCTTTTCGATCGCCGGCTCATGCGTTCCGGATAGCTGGCTTTTGATGCGCATCAACACGCGATCTTCATCCGGTCGGACCGTTTCGCGCCACAGCTCCTCTAGGCGGTCGAGCCCTCGGAGAACGCGCTGCCGATCGTACCATCGGACACCCCAAGGAGTAGGAAGCGTACCGACGCAATCGGCCGGCCAACTCTCGAAGAAGAAGCGTGCGTAGCGTAGATCCACCCGGTCGATACCGCGTGGCGTGACTGCCAGAGACCCCAAAAGCAGTTGAACCGTGTCGAAGGCGATCGGCGCCGACATCTATCGGTGATACCAGTAGGTGCGAGATTTCCCCTCAGGAGCGGATTATATTAGCTCCATCGATTTTGGCCAGTATCTTCGCGTCAGCAGCGCGTTTTTTTCGATGCACGGTACGACCTCGACCGCGATCTAGGTTCAAACCGTGGACAAGAAAGCTTCGATCCGTTGGAAGTAGGTTTCGCTAGAGAAGGCGGCTAGAGCACGATCTCGCCGACTTTGCGCCCAATGCGCTGGTGCTTCGGAAAGACGGCGGATGGCAGCAAGCCAGCCTAGCCCGTCCAACGGATCCAGCCGGGTGACCCCCTCGCCCATCGCGCGAAAAGAGGGAAGATCCGAGGCAAGCACCGGGATTCTCGCGGTAAGAGCCTCGGCGACCGGTAACCCGTAGCCCTCAGCGAAGGAGGGCATGAGAACGGCGCGGGCGTTGTCGATGAGACGTTTTAGTGACGGTGTCGACAACCCCGGTGCCTCGATGACGTGGTCGCGGACCTCCGGACAACGCTCGAGCATGTCGAGGATATTCTCATTTTCCCAGCCGCGCGCGCCGGCAAGAATCAGCTTGGGTGCGAGCGACCCTAGCGACCGCCCGAGCTCGCGCCATAGGTTGAGAAGCAGCAGATGGTTTTTGCGTGGCTCGATCGTCCCGCAGATGAGGAAATAGGGATGGGCTGCCAGGAGCTCGTCGTGTTCTCGCTCCTCATGAAATATAGGTGATACAGGCAGCGGCTGCACCAGCATCGGGATCGTCTTTCGGCCGAGGCCGTCGAGGTGAGCCATGAGTGTGTCTGCCACGGCGGGGGTATAGACGATGACTCCGGCAGCGATCTCGGCGATGACATTCAACCCGCGGACCTGACGCTGGAGCTCGTTCGGACGGAAGAATTCCGGATGCTCGATCGGGAATAGGTCATGGATCATAAATACCGGCTTAATGTCCGGCCGCTTACGCAACCAGCTAAAATAGCTCGAAACCCAAAGCGGGAAGTGGGACACATTCAGATAAACGGCATTGGCGCCGATCGCCTGCATCTGCATCCATGCAGAGGCGTGTAGCACGCCCGCCCTGGGGCCTGCTTTGAGCGCCGTTTTTAAGGGGCGGAAAGGAGATGCAGCCGAGAAACTTCGGGGAAGCCCCACGAGCGAGGGCGTCAGTCCCGCCAGCGCCGCCCTTGTACGCAAGAACGCTGGATCGGCCTCCGGCAGGGTGGTCTCCCGCCACTGGGTTTGGATACTCTCGAAAATCTTGCGGGCTGCCGAAGCCCTGATGGCGCGCGGACCGAGCGGAGTCAGGAGGAGCGCTTTTCGGTTAGAGACGTCGGTCGATAGGAAATGCGCCGCGAAGCTCGCATCGGCCCGGTCGATGCCGTTTGGCGTCGCGCGCAGGAGGCGTGTCGACAGACGAAAAATGTCTAGGACGATCTCACGATCAAGGCCGCTGCAATGGCTGACCTCACGTCTACTCATACGGCCTCCGCCAATATCGCCGCCTGATACTGCGGGTATCGAGGCTGGGCTGTTACCTCCCCTGCGGGGTCGCCAGCGGGTCGCGAGTTGGACGATGCGTTTGGTTTGATTGAGAATGATCCGGACGGGGCTGACGCGCGAGGCCCTTTTCCGCAAGCGCACAGGCATGCTGATAGACGGCACGTTCAGCCGCGAATAGAGACGACAACATCGGGTGGTCCTGCAGATCCTCGAATTGCGCCTGCATCTGCTCGCGTCGTTTCCGAGAGATGCGCGTCTTGTGTCGGTGTGGAAAACGGGGCGCCTCTTGCCACCTCATGATTTCTGCCAGGCGGGACATGAACACACCCGCCTGATGGACCACCCCGACAAGTGCCATCTCGTCGAGATAGGCGAGAATGCTCGGAACTCTATCGATGTAGTCTTCCGTGCGGCTCACGGGCCGCTCGACGATCCCGACATGCAGCGAGGCCGTCTGAAAAATTGCAAACCGGGGAAACGCCAACACAAATTCGCGAAATCCCAGCGCTCGCGATGCGGCGTGATCGGGGACGTGCCGATCGCGGCGCACGTAGAGATAATTCGAAATGACCTGATCGCGCGGCTCACGCAAAAGGGTGACGATATCGGCCCTGCCGCGCAACAGGGCTGCCACGCCGTGCTCCGGATGCCCATGGATGAATTGCCCAGGCGTCAAGCCGCGTTCGACCAGTTCGGCGATAAAGGCGGCCGACAGGCTACCGCCATTGTTGTAAACGGCCAACTCGGGCAGCATCATCTTGCTAATCGCCCTGATCAGGCTGATCCCGGCGGTCTTCGGCACGTGGTGAAAGAATATCGGCCGGCCGACTCCGTACTGAGCCGGATCGCGACCGGTCAAGCGGCGAAGCCACCAGGCATTAGGGCGGCGCGCCAGCGTCTCGATGAATGTCGACATGGCCTTGACCGGTTAACAGAGGTTTCCGGACGAGTTTATTGCAATCCGCGCTGCACCGCCAACCGGACCATTAGATGCTGTCGAGGCGTCCTCACATATCTGCACGCAAAACAGCGGCCTGCGACAGTGGCGGCATCTGCTTGGGCCAGATGACTAACTGGCGTCTCACAGTATCTCCATATCTGACGAGCAAAGGCCGATCGGCCCGAGCTTGCTGCATAACCACGACCGCAGCCGGAACTAGCCAAAGCCCGCACACTAGGTAAAGCGAGGGAACGAGCCATCACCGATCCTGACCCTAACGCGAAAGCGGCAAACTGTTCAAACCGGTTGCGTGCCTCACACATCGATGTTATCGAGTCGTCTTTGTCTTCTATCTAGGAACACTAATGCTATCTCGGATAAATACATCATGGGTTATACCTGTAGAGCGGCCCCTCGTGGCATGGTTGGCGGCAAGACTTCCGGCATCGATCAAACCGGACCACTTGACGCTCATCGGCTTCATCGGCGCCCTTGTTTGTGGAATCGCCTATGGGGCCTCGTGGCTGTCGCTCGATTTATTATGGGTCGCAAGCGCCGGGTTGGTCATAAACTGGTTCGGTGATTCGCTAGACGGCACCCTGGCGCGATTTCGAAAAATCGAGCGCCCACGATATGGCTTCTTTATCGACAACACGACCGATTTGCTTTCTCAGCTTTGCGTATTTTTGGGGCTCGGGGCATCTCCGTTCATGCGGTTCGATGTCGCCTGTCTTGGGTTGGCAGGATTTTATATGATATCCTTCTTTAATCTTGTTAAATCTATCGACACGAACGTCATAAAGATAGGCTTTTATGGTATTGGACCTACTGAGATAAGGCTTGGCTTTATTTGTTACAATTTTCTGCTATTGACCATCGGTCCTTGGTTGGTAGAGACACCATTTGGTCCGATGTCGCCGATGGACGTTATTGTCATCATCACCATCAGCATCGCGCTTATTACCTTTCTGGCGATGGTTTGGTCTGAGGGACGCCGGCTCGCAGAGGAAGAGGCTTTGTCACGCTGAGCTGCTCGGAAGCGGCGCCGTGCGGATCAGGAGCGAGAAGGCGTGGTTAACACTGACCTTCGTGCGGGCAGCAGCAATGGTTGCGCCAGCAGGTAATGTGGGAGAGAAAATTTTGGCTCGCGGAATTCGTTCAGGCCAAACTCCAATTGGCGACGATCGTGCGGAGATCGAACTCGCGCGGTCCCGAATATCGTATCCCAAATCGAAAAGGCTTGACCGAAATTGGCGTTTGCCTCGGTGTTCTCACGCGAATGGTGGATGTGATGGAATTCGGGCGTGACGATGAGCCGTCCAAGAATGGCGCTGAGCCGGGGGGGAAGGGCGAGGTTGGCGTGGGCGAGGAGCTCGATGACGAACGCAACCCAAGTGTAAGCCACAACCTCGGCTGGCGAGAACCCGATCACCATAACCACCGCACCGGCGACAACACCGTTGAAGATGGCCTCGGCGGGATGATGCCGAAACGTAGTGGTGAGATCGATTTCCGGATCGGAGTGGTGGACCAAATGGAGGCGCCAAAGCACGTCGACTCGGTGCAGCAGCCGATGCTGAGCGTAGGCCAAGGCGTCTAGGCCCACGATCGCGATGACGACCCGCATTCCCCCTGGCAGTTCAAGCGAATCGAGTAACCCGGCGTGCGCGAATTGCGACAAGAACGCTGCCGCCAACGGGGTCAGGGCGGGCAGCACGAGAACCCCGTTGGAAACGAGACACAGCGAAAGATTACCGACCCACCGGCGCGAGACTGCGTCGGATCGCCGCCGCTGCGGATGGATGAGCTCGGCCATTATCACCGCCGCGAAGATCGCGAGGATTGCCAGCGTCGGCAGCAATCCGAGCTCGATTCCCGGCTCCGGCAAAGGGATTGTGGGGGCAGCAGCAGCCGGTCGCCCCGCAAGCAGCGACGATCCGGGTATAGCAACAAGGATGCCGAGGCGGTACCCGGGCATCGCAAGCCCGGTCACCAGCGCTCGCTTTCCTGGCGCGAACCCCGCAAAACTTTGGTCCCTTGAAGGTCGAGTCGAGCGATCGTCGAGGCCGAGCCGATGGCGGTGGTGGCGCCAGCCGCGTGCCGGAAGTCCAGCCAGTCGGCGGAGAACGGACGTTTGAACAGATGGGTCCAAAGATAATTTGCGGAGTACCGAAAAAGGACCCTGAATAACCCCTCTCCGGCGAGTCGCCGCCCGGAAGAAAAGGC
>Ga0210399_10002409_pt1 | contig 14575 bp, 12 predicted proteins | sample IncBWC14MmetaG_FD_150865 | JGI IMG/M metagenome (GOLD analysis project Ga0210399, IMG submission 150865) | Forest soil microbial communities from Barre Woods Harvard Forest LTER site, Petersham, Massachusetts, United States - Inc-BW-C-14-M | ecosystem: Environmental > Terrestrial > Soil >... | reverse complement strand
CTAGAGGAATTTTGAAAAACTTCTAATAAATAAACGGGATTAACCGCTTCGTCCGGCGCATGTAGGGGCGGTAGTGCTCGCCGAGCGCCCCGAGGAGGGCGCGTTCTTCGATACGAACTCGCCGGAGAAATGCGCCGATGATCGGCACGCTCAGAAATAAGATCGACAACCAGTTTCCGAGACAAAACCCGAGACCGAGGAAAGCCAGAAGTGCGCCCGTGTAAGTTGGATGCCGGATGAAACGATACGGACCGGAATCGATCAGCCGGTGTTCCGTCGAGATCGACACGTCAACGGTAAAATAGCGACCGAGATGACCGATCGAGTACCAACGCAGAATCAACCCGCCCAAAAACAAACAGAAGCCAATGAGATAGAATCCGCCGGGATGCGGTACGGTGGCGCCCGGCACAAGCCACACCATTTGGACGCCGCACCAAAAGCTGACGATGGTGACGGCCCAGAGGAGAATAAGCGAATGCCGGTCGCGCGAGGTCGCGCGCACCGCTGCGCGCCGCGTGAACGCGAGGTAAAGTTCCGACAGACCGTAGATCGCGCCCAGCAACATTGGATCGGGCAATCGCATCGGGGTTGGAGTAATGGAGTGTCGGCAAGGAATCAAGCCATTGCTCCCACTACTCAAATACTCCACGTCTTAGTAATTGCCAACGCGTAATCCGTATTGGATAGGAACGGATTGCAGTTATGATTCCGGTGAAAATTTGGCTTGGTTATCCCTATCCGCTCGGTGCCACCTGGCTGGGGAATGGCGTCAACTTCGCCATATTTTCCGAGACCGCGACCTCGGTTGATCTTTGTCTCTTCGACAGCGTGGATGCGCCCCAAGAAAACATGCGGATCCCAGTGACCGAACACACCGATCAGGTCTGGCACGTTTTCTTGCCGGATGTAAAACCCGGACAACTTTACGGTTACCGCGTCAACGGTCCGTACGATCCCAAGCGTGGGATGCGCTTCAACAGTTCCAAGCTGCTACTCGATCCTTATGCCAAAGCGATCGCCGGCGAAATCAATTGGGCCGATGAAATGTTTGCCTACGTCGTCGGCGACAAGTTGGAAGATCTGACGCGCGATTTTCGCGATGACGCGTGGGGAATGCCAAAGGCGGTGGTCATCGATAACGCGTTTGATTGGGGCAATGACAAGCGGCCCGGAATCCCGCTCCATCAGTCAGTGATTTATGAAGCGCACGTGAAAGGTTTCACGAAGCTGTGGTCGAATATGCCGGAGGAACTCCGCGGCACTTACGGCGGTGTAGGCAGCGCGGCTGCGATCGAATATCTCAAGGAGTTGGGCGTGACGGCAGTCGAGCTTTTGCCGGTGCACGCGCACGTCGATGACAAGGTGTTGATCGACCGCGGGCTGCGCAATTATTGGGGCTACAACACGATCGGTTTCTTCGCGCCAGACGCAAAATATTCCAGCAGCGGCGCGATGGGCGGCCAGGTCACGGAATTCAAAACCATGGTGCGCAATCTCCATGCGGCCGGTCTCGAAGTCATCCTCGACGTTGTTTACAATCACACCGCGGAGGGAAATCATTTGGGGCCGACGCTTGGTTTCCGCGGCATCGATAATCCCGCCTACTACCGGCTCTTGCCGGAAGATGCGCGCTTATACATGGATTTCACCGGCACCGGAAACACCTTCAACCTGCTTCATCCACGCACGCTCCAGCTGGTGATGGACAGCCTGCGCTATTGGGTGAACGACATGCACGTGGACGGTTTTCGTTTCGATCTCGCTTCCAGCCTCGCACGCGATCAAAACGGGGTGAATAAGCTGCACGCGTTTTTTGAAATCATTCACCAGGATCCGGTGATCTCGCAGGTAAAGTTAATCGCCGAGCCGTGGGACGTGGGCGAGGGCGGTTACCAGGTGGGAAATTTTCCAGTGTTATGGGCGGAGTGGAACGGAAGGTATCGTGATACGGTGCGCAGTTTTTGGAAAGGCGACGAGGGTCGCATCGGCGAGATGGCTTACCGGCTCACGGGTAGTCCCGATCTTTATCAGCATAGCGGGCGCCGGCCTTACGCGAGCATCAATTTCGTCACCGCGCACGACGGCTTCACGCTAAACGATCTCGTCAGCTACAACGAAAAGCATAATGAAGCGAACGGCGAGAATAACAACGACGGCGACAACAACAACCATTCGTGGAACTGCGGCGCGGAAGGCCCCACCGACGATCCGAAGATCGAGATGTTGCGCGCCCGACAAAGGAGGAATTTTTTGACCACACTTTTTCTTTCACAAGGCGTGCCGATGCTTTGCGGGGGCGATGAATGGGGCCGGACGCAGAAGGGAAACAATAACGCCTATTGCCAGGACAACGAGATTAGTTGGTTTAACTGGGAACGCGATGAAAAGCAAAACGGAGTGCTCGAGTTCACGAAAAAATTGATCCGCCTGCGGCGCGAACATCCGGTCTTTCGGCGACCGAAATTTTTCCAGGGCCGGAGGATTCATGGCTCGGAGATCAGGGATGTGATGTGGTTTAATGAGGGCGGCAACGAGATGAGCGATGAGGAATGGGCCTCCCCGCTAGTGCGTTGTCTGGAAATGCTCTTGAGCGGCGACACTATTGATGTTCTGAACTTTCAGGGCGAGCCGATTCGGGATGAAACATTTTTGCTCCTCTTCAATGGCTACCATGAACCAATCGCATTCGTGCTGCCAGGCGAGGAACACGTGGAGTGGGAACTAATTCTCGATACCATGAACGAAGAAGGATTTTTGCGGGAGCCGCGGAAATTTGCCTCCGGTGACGATGTCGAGGTGGGCGCTCGGGCCGCGTGTTTGTTAAGGTTGGCGATGGGATTGCACGCCCAAGCGCGCCGCGAATCGTGGAAAAAGCGACATGTCGATCTTCCAGCAATGGTTAAGGCTAAAGAAGAACCCGCTGAGGCGAAAAAATCTTAACCATGAACTCGCGCAGCAACACGAAGTGCACAAGGCGGAAAATTATGGCTTGCGCTGAATCCATTGTGACCTGCGTGGACGCTGTGCGAGGTTCAAGCGCGTCGCGGGTTAATATTTCTTTTGCTGCGCATTCTTGCCGCGAGCAACGAATCCAGTTATAGGAAACGTGATGCGCGGCTTTTCCGGCGCGGACACTATTTGTCGTTAATTCGCTTATGACACCGACTTCTCTTGTCATTGTGGCGGACCGCGGCAGTCTGAAAGCATACCGGGTGGATGAAACACCAACACGCGGTCCCAGCCTGCACCTCATTCAAGCATTCGACCTCACGGACGCGCACGGGAAACTCATCGACAAGGTGACCGATCTCGCTGGTCGATTTCCAGTGAGCGATGGAGCTGGACGCCATGCCAATTCGAGTGCGGAACGGACGCAACTAGACACGGAAACCGATCGCCGGATTTACAAACAACTGGCCGATCAAATCGTCAAGATTACCGACCGCAGCGGCAAAGAAGGTTGGTCATTTGCCGCGCCCGCCGAGATTCACGGGGCGATTGTTGATCTGTTGCCGCGGGCGGCGCGCGATCGGATCGTTGAGCACGTGAAATCGGATTTGGTTAAAATTGAATCGGCGAAATTGCCCTCGCATTTTCGCTCGCTCCGGCCGCTCTAACTTGTCATCTCGAATCCCGCGACTGCGAGATGAGGGACCCACATAAGCTGATTGATGACGCTTTAGTAATCAGAGTGTTGTTAGCTTCGACTGCAAGGTCCTTCGCTCCGCTCAGGATGACATCGCGTTTACCTTTTGCGTCAGCAACACGCGCTGGGTATTGTCCAAATAATTATGCAACTGCCCGTCAACATCACCTATCGCGGCCTGGAAAAATCGGAGAACATCGACAATCTAATTTTGGAATATGCATCGCGGTTGGAAAAATTTTGCGATCACATCAACCGCTGCGACGTGGCGATCGAGCAACCAAACCACACGCACCACAAAGGAAATCAATTCCGCGTCCGCATTGATGTCACCGTTTCGCGCGGGCACGAATTGGTGGCCGACGAAAAACCAACGGATAACCGCGCACACGAGCCGCTGGCCAAAGTCATCCACGACGCCTTCAAAACGATGGAGCGCCAGTTGCGCCACTTGGTCGAGAAGCAAAGGCGAGAGTAAGGCGCCAGACAGGCGCGGCGATTGAGGTCAATCGTCGCCCCACCTACGCCGGGGCGCCGCCGAGAGCTCCGGGAAGCGGCGGGGTGACGTCGGGCGCTGCGACCACTTGTTTCGGTGGTTTCTCCGGCGGCATCTTTTGACCAGGCGGCGGACTGATACTCGGTGGAGGGTTCAACAAGCGACCGTGCTTGACGATTTCTTTAATCTGCGAGCCGTCGAGGGTTTCGTACTCGAGCAGCGCTTTGGCGATGACCTCGAGTTTGTCCCGATTCGCCAGCAACGTTTTTTTTGCCGTTTGATACGCTTCATCGAGAATCTTGCGCACTTCGTGATCGATTTCCTCCGCGGTCGCTTCGCTGTAATCGCGCGCGCGCGAAATATCGCGGCCGAGGAAAACGTAATCTTCGTGGTCACCGTACTCGACCATGCCCATCTTTTCGCTCATGCCCCATTCGCAAACCATCCGGCGCGCGATCGCGGTGGACATTTTGATGTCGCCGCGCGCTCCATTTGTGATGTCGCCAAACACAATCTCCTCCGCGACTCGGCCACCCATGCTGACGGCAAGACCAGCGAGCAATTCATTCTTGCGATTCGTGTATTTGTCTTCCTCCGGCAACCACATTGTCGACCCGAGCGAGGGGCCGCGCGGGATGATCGTGACTTTGTGCAGCGGCTCGGTGTGCGGCAGCAGCTCGAGCAACAATGCGTGACCGGCTTCGTGGTAGGCGGTGTTTTGTTTTTCTTTTTCGCTGAGCGCGAGACTGCGGCGCTCTTTGCCCCAGCGAACTTTGTCGCGCGCTTCTTCCAGTTCGGCGAGCGTGATTCCCTTTAATCCGCGACGCGCGGCGAGCAAGGCCGCTTCGTTGATGACGTTGGCGAGCTCCGCGCCGGAATAACCAGGCGTGCCGCGTGCAACTACGGCGAGATCGACACCCTCTGCGAGCTTCACTTTCTTCGCGTGCACGCGCAAAATTTCTTCGCGGCCTTTCACATCCGGAAGGTTGACGGTGATTTGCCGATCGAAGCGTCCGGGACGCAGCAACGCTGGATCGAGAACGTCGGGCCGGTTCGTCGCCGCGATGATGATCACGCCTTCCTGTGTATCGAAGCCGTCCATCTCGACGAGTAACGCATTGAGTGTTTGTTCGCGCTCGTCATGTCCGCCGCCCACGCCGTGGCCGCGATGACGTCCGACCGCGTCGATTTCATCAATGAAAATAATGCAAGGGGCCGATTTCTTGCCCTGCTCAAACATGTCGCGGACACGGGAGGCGCCGACACCGACGAACATCTCGACAAAATCCGATCCGCTGATGGAAAAGAACGGCACATCCGCTTCGCCCGCGATGGCGCGTGCGAGCAAAGTTTTTCCGGTGCCAGGCGGGCCGACCAGCAGGACGCCCTTCGGAATGCGGCCGCCGAGTTTCTGAAATTTTTTTGGATCGCGCAAAAATTCGACGAGCTCCTGCACTTCGTCTTTCGCTTCCTCGACGCCAGCGACGTCGCGGAAGGTGATTTTGTTCTTATCCCGTGCGAGCATGCGCGCTTTGCTTTTGCCAAAATTGAGGGCGCCTTTCCCGGCCATGCGGATTTGCTGGCGGAAGAGGAAATAGAGGACGAGCAGGAAAAGCGCGATGGGCAGAAAGCCGACTACGGTTTGGGCGACAACGTTCGATTCCGTGACGATGGCCGGCTGAATTCCCGCAGCGGCGAGACGCTCTTGCAGGTTAGTGTTGTAATTGAGGTAGATTGTGGTCCGAAACGGAATCTGCTGAGCAGGGGTAGCGCCAACGCCCTGCTTGATGTAAGAGCCGCGCAAGGTTTGGGTGGGCCGCCCGTCTTCGACCACAAGTTTGAGCGGATAATTTTTGTCGGTGACAATCTGTTTATTCTCCAGCAGCTCGAGAAAACGATTATAAGGGACGTCTTCGACCGGTTGCATCCCTCCGCGATAAAACAACATGGCGAGCGCAATAAAGCCGAAGGCGATCGCGATGAGGATGACGCCGCGCCAGTTAAAATTGGGTTCGCTTCCCCGGGATTTATTCTCCTTTTGGGGGTTGCGATCGGATTGAGACATAAGAAACAATGCGCTTCAAGGGCAGGCGCCGCAAGGGTAACATGAAGGTTTGGCCACCGCAAAGAGCAGGAGCCGTTCCGAGAAGGCGAATAGTGAACATTGCGTCGCTCGTCGATCTCGGTAAAACTTGAATCTAAACATCAACATGACGGAACTGGTCACATCGGTCGCAGACAAAATCGACCGCGCGGTACAACGCGTAACGCCATTGGCCTACCGGGTGCGGCGGACGGGCCGCCGGTGGGTGCGTCGCGCCTTGCGCAAGCCGCGCAGCGTATCGGAAGGACCGAACTTGCTTCCGTTGTTGATCCAGGTCCTGGCTAGTTTCTCGAAGGCCGACGGTGTTTTGCTCGAAGAAGAGATCGATTCCAGCCTCGGATTTTTGCGTTACGATTATCCGGAGGCTGTTTATTCGGAGTTGCGCCAATTGTTCCGGCAGGCGCTTTACGAGCAGCAAGATCTCTCGGCCATGGCGCAAAAACTTGGGGCGCAATTAAGCACGGAGCGCAAGATCATGCTGGGTGTTCAACTTTATGACCTGATCTCACAGGCCGGATTGAAGCAGGAGCAGGTCGTCGCTTTTTATTCGTTCATGTCGCAACTGGGCATGGCAGCCCAGGCCATTGACATTGTCTATCAACTGAATGCATCCGAGGATTCCGATCCGTCGATCTATCAGCGCGGCGCCTCACCGTTGGAATCGCTCTCCTTTGCTGCAAACGGGAAAGGAGATGTAACACTAAAAAGTCTCGCGGAAAGCGATCGGCTGCTCGCCTTCCGTTATCACGACCTCATTTTGCTGAAAAATTACAGCGGCCAGAATGTGTCGGTGCGCGGCCGGCCGTTATCACGCGGTGGGTTCTGCCGGATTTATCCGGCCCAGCGTATTCTCGTGGGCGATCAAGTGCTCAGTTATCAAGAGCTGGCCAATTACTTCAACGCCAAGAAAAACGTTTCGCTGCCGCAGATTTTCGTCCGGGTAAACAAGGACGCCGATGAAGTGGAACTGGAGCGCTCCCGCACGCGGGAAAGTGCGCTCGAGATCACGTTCGGACTGAAAGTGCGCGTAAGGGCGTTGCGCGATGTCGACGCTGTGCTTAACGGCGTAAAGATGGAGGCGGGCACCCAGATCGAGGCAACTTTGGAAGACAAGATCCTTTTCCACAACGACAGCGAAATGGATTTGATCGATCTCCGCCGGCGGGCGCGCGCTCTCGGCGGCCGGTTTCAACTAAAGGCATCCAAGTCGGAGTATCTCGTCTCCAACAACCCGAGTTTGCTCGAAGCCGACGATATTTTGCTTTCTCCGGGAACCAGCGGTGACGTATTGCTGAAGATTTTCTGCGATTACGATAAGCGGGTCGGCCAGCTGGAAGTGATCGAAGCGGATCGGCCAATCATGGTGGGCGAGACACCGGTGCGGACCTCTGCCCCGCTCAAGGACTGCGACACCATCCGGATCGATATCGGGCAGTTTCTCCGGTGTAATTTCTCCGAACGCATCATCGAGGAAGAGCGCAACATCATTCGCAGCCTCGAGGTGAGTGAAGTCACCCACCGTTTCAGCAACGGCGACACCGGTTTGGAGGGAATTTCATTTGCGGTGAATCGGGGCGAGCTGGTTTGCGTGATGGGCGCGAGCGGTTCGGGAAAAAGCACGCTCCTCACGGTGCTGGCGGGACAACTTCAGCCCACCCGCGGGCAGGTCCTCCTAAACGGACAATCGCTTTATCCGAACCTCGACATACTCAAGCATTACATCAGCCATATCCCTCAGGAAGACGCCTTCGACGAACATTTGACGATCGGAGAGAATCTCCAATTCGCGGCTGCGATGCGCTCGCCTCATCTCTCACGACGCGATCGGATGCGCCGGCTGGAAGCGAAACTGCTCGAGCTCGGCTTGGGCGAGCGTCGTGACGCCGTGGTTGGCAGTGCGGTCAAGAAAACGCTGAGCGGCGGCGAACGCAAACGTCTCAACATCGGCCTCGATATGATCGGCATGTCGGATATTTACCTTTTCGATGAGCCGACCTCCGGCCTTTCCTCGAAGGATTCAGAGCACGTCATCGAGATCATTCGCGGCATGGCGCACAACAAGATCATCATCGTCACCATCCACCAGCCAAGCTCCAAACTTTTCCAGATGTTTCACAAAGCCATCCTCGTCGACAAAGGGGGGCAGCTGGTTTTTTTCGGCACGCCATCAGACATGCTTCGTTACTTTGCCGAAGCGGAACATCAACATCAATTCGGCGCCGAGCTGGGGGCATGCCCCTCCTGCGGAACGACACGGCCCGAATTTATTTTCGACGTGCTCGAGACGCCGCTGCGCGATTTGAGCGGGGACATTATTTACGAAGAAAATAATCGCGGCCAGCTTGTCGCCGCGCGCCGTTATTCGCCGGAGTTCTGGCGTGACAAGTATGAGGCGTTCCGGTTGATCCAGGACGTCAAACAAGTTTCGCTGCGCAAAGAACCGGTCGCGCCGTTGCCCGTCGCGCCGGCGCAGAAAAAGCGATTGCCCTTTCGCTGGCACGACGAGTGGACGCAATTCCGAACGTTGTTGCGCCGCTCATTCGTGAGCAAATTGCGCAATCGCGCCAATCTCATTATCACGATCGGCGTCGCGCCGGTGCTGGCGTTGCTCATTGCCACTATTCTTCGCTACTCGGACAGCGGGAAATACGATTTCGCCTCTGCTTATCACATCCCGACCTTTCTCTTTCTTAGCCTGATCGTCGCGATGTTCCTCGGCCTAACAAATAGCGCCGATGATATCATTCGCGACCGAGCGGTGCTGCAACGTGAGCGTAACCTCAGCGTTCGGCTGCCTTACTACGTGATCTCAAAAACCCTCACTCTCGGGGTTTTCGCGCTTATTCAGTCCGTGCTCTTTGTTTTGATCGGAAATTACGTCTTGGAAATCCGGGGGATGTTTTGGGTCGATCTGGGCATCATGCTCATAACAGCGATGGGTGGCGTGTCGCTTGGTCTCGTCATCTCGTCGCTCGTCGCCGATCCCAAAACGGCGGCCAATATCGTCCCGCTCGTTTTGATTCCGCAGATCATCATGGGCGGCGCGCTCATCAAGTACGAGGACATGAACCGAAACCTTGCGCTCGTTTACGCGCTCACGCACTGGTTCTCCGAGCACCCGAGCAAAGAGCAAAGCAAGAAGATGGAGAGCAAACTTCAGGTGCCCTTTGTCTGCCAGTTCGTCGCCATGCGCTGGTCGTACGAAGAGCTCATCGTTGCGCAAGCGAAGCTCAATCCGTTAACCCGGCGGCAGGACCGAGCGCAGCGTGAGATCGACCGGATCGTGGCGGAACATAGGCAGGATCCTGCGGAAAGTAAGCGGCTCGATGAGCTGAAAGAAACACTTGCGGTTCTTTCCGGCTTGGAAGCGAAATCGGCCAGAGAGCTCGATTATTATCTTGGCCTGGCCGATAACATTCTGGATCGCAAACGGCCCTTTGAGCGTGCGCTTTTCAGGGGCGCGACCGGTCCGGTCACGGCCGAGCAACTTTACCTAAACCAAAAGGTCTCGGATTTGATTTCCAACGCCGAGATGGAGCAAAATGATTATCGGCGTAGCAGCCAGCCGAACGTTTTCTTCGGTCCAGAAAAACGCTATCTCGGCATTAAAGTCGGGGTTGTCTTCTTCAACACCATCGTCTTGATTGGATCGACGCTCGTCTTGCTCGGACTACTGCACTGGATTTTACGCCGACAATTAGAGGTGCGACGGAGCTAGATAGAGACAAGTAATTAGTTCGATGTTAGGCGTTGAACGTTGGGCCTTAAATTGTTCGACCAACTATGAGCAGAGATAAAACCACGCGCTTGATCGTCGCCGCCAGTGAAAGCGACGCGGACATGTTGTATGCCACGAGATTTTTTGCCCCCGATCCGTTCATTTTTCTTGAGCAAAATGGCAGGCGCACCCTGGTCTTGAGCGATCTGGAGATCGATCGCGGTCGCAAGCAAGCCGAGGCGCACCAATTTGTTTCGTTCAATAAACTGGAGCGCGAGGTGCAGGGCAAAGATCGGCATGCACCGCCTTACGAGAAAGTCCTGGCCCATTTTCTCCGGAAACGCGGCGTCAGATCGACTATCGTTCCCGCAAATTTTCCGCTCGGCTACGCGCAGGAGCTAGCTGCAAGTAGAATCCAGCTCCGTGCGACGAACGGACTTTTCTGGCCGGAGCGCGAAGCAAAATCCGAGAAGGAAATCAAAATGATCGAACACGCGTTGCGAATTACCGAAACCGGGCTGAGGCGCGCTATCGAAGTTCTGAAGGCGTCGAAAGCCAGCGCGGGCAAAAGATTGCGCTGGAATGGCAAAACGTTGACCTCGGAAATGCTGCGCTCCGAGATTGATTCCGCGATCTTGCGCGCAGGCGGAAATCCGACTGGCACGATCGTTGCCGGCGCGGATCAGGCATGCGATCCACATGAACGGGGCTGGGGCCCGCTCTACGCGGATTCGTTGATCATTCTCGATGTTTTCCCGCGCGACATGAAAACCGGATATTTTGGCGACATCACTCGGACGGTTGTGCGCGGACGGGCGAGCGATGGGCAACGGAAACTTTGGGAGACAGTGAGAGCCGGACAGGCGCTGGCCTTGAAAAGAATCAAAGCGGGTGTGGACGGCCTCAAGATTCACCAAGCGATCCAGGAATTTTTCACCAAGCGCGGCTATCCGACTGAAGTTCGAAAAGGCCGCCAAGTCGGATTTTTTCACGGGACCGGACATGGACTTGGGCTTGAGATTCACGAGTATCCGCGTTTACAGAAAGTCACATTGAAAGATCGACAGGTGCTCACGGTCGAGCCGGGTCTTTATTATCCGGGCCTCGGCGGGGTGCGCCACGAAGACGTGGTCGTGGTGACAAAGAGCGGTCACCGAATGCTTTCGCGTTTTCCCAAACGATTGGAAATCTGAACGAAGCTCGCAGCGAAGCGTCTAATCCATTGTCATGGCGACGTTCCGCGCGGAGGGGGAAGTGCTGTGCGCACGAAGTGACAATTCGTTTTGATGCACTAAATTAAGATCGACATGTTTTACCCTGGCGGCGGCGGATTTCTTTTCGGGCATTATTGGCTGCTCTACATCGGGGTTCCGATGATCATTGCACTTTGGGCGCAGTTCCGGGTGAGTAGCGCGTTTAGAAAATGGGGCGAGGTGCGGGCCAGCTCCAACATCACCGGCGCGGAATGCGCGCGGGAAATCCTGGAGGCGGCACAAATTCGCGATGTCGATGTTGTCGAGACAAACGATTTTCTCGGCGATCATTACGATCCGTCAAGCAAGAGGCTTTGCCTCTCGAGCAACGTATTCAATACGCCCTCGGTTGCAGCGCTTGGCATTGCCGCGCATGAAACCGGGCACGCCATTCAACACGCTAAAGCTTACGCCCCGCTTATGGCCCGGATGACGATCGTGCCGGTGACCATGTTTGCTTCGCGCATGCTGCCGTTTGTGATCTTTGGCGGTCTCTTCTTTCACATTACTGGCCTGATCACCCTCGGCATCTATTGCTATCTGATTCTTCTGGTTTTCCAGTTGATCACGCTGCCGGTGGAGTTTGACGCTTCGCGGCGCGCGAAAATTATTTTGCAACAGATGGGCATCGTGCAGCCGGGCAGCGAAGTTGCGGGCGTGAACAAGGTTCTCAACGCGGCCGCGCTCACCTACGTGGCGGCTTTCATTGCCGCACTCGGCAACCTGCTTTGGCTACTTTCCGTGCGCGATCGCCGCAATTGATCCGCGCTGGACATTGAAGAAGATGACTTCCATCGCGCTACCGCCCGCTCGTCGCCTAACCGATTTGTTATCGTCGGATCTTGGCGCACGTGCTAAATCTAAGCGCGAGGCGATGAACCAGGCGAGAAAGGACGAAGATCAGCAGCTGGTGGCGCGTACGCAATCAGGCGAGGCCGCCGCCTTTGACCAGTTGGTGGTGAAATACACCCCGCGTCTCTACGGTCTAGTTTACAACATGACCTCGAACCATGAGGACACGAACGATCTTTTGCAGGACGTTTTCTCCAAGGCTTACAAAGCCATTCGCGGTTTTCGCGGCAAGTCGTCGTTCTACACCTGGATTCATTCCATCGCCGTAAACATGACGCTTAATTTTCTCAAGAAACGCGGCCGCCGTTTTCATCTCAGCCTGGACGATGTCGATGCAAGCATTCAGAATGACAAGGAGTTCCTCGAGCTGACAGCGACGAGCAGTCCGGTGCGGGAAGCTGACCTCTCCGAGCTGCAGCGAAGATTGAACGAGGCCATGATGAAATTGTCTGATGAACACAGAGCTGTGGTCACCATGTTTCACATTCAAGGGATGCCCCATGCCGAAATCAGTAAAATCTTGCGCGTTTCGGAGGGAACGGTACGTTCCAGACTTTTCTACGCGAATCGGCAACTGCAAAACTATCTGGACGAATTCCGTAAAAACCCGGTTTCTTAAACCGCGCGGCCATGGACGAATTTGACGAGAACGAAATTGCAAAGCTGCTCCGGCTGAAACGCTACGAGCAACCGCAGCCGGGTTACTTCGATAATTTCCTGCACGAATTTCACCGCCGGCAGCGCGATGAATTGCTTCGCCAGCCGCTTTGGCGGATTTGCCTGGAGCGCACTCACGACTTCATGTTTCGGCTCAATGTTCCTTCCCTCACGTCCTATCCGGCAGCGGTCGCAGCGGTCTTGATCTGCGCCGCGGTCATCTCGCTCAGGATTTACCAGGAACCGGAAACCGCCAGGGTTGCCGTCCGGAGTCAGCCAGCACTATCGGCGACGACGAATGCAGAAGGAGAATGGACGCTCGCGTCCCCGGTGGCCACGCGGGTTTTCACTACGCGGTCGCTTCGTAACTCCAGTGAAAGCGCCCGCGCTCATCGGGCCGCCCCGCCGCGCTATGTGCTCGATAGCGTTCCCGTGAGTTATGAGCCGACTTTCAAATTTTAGTCGCGCGCCGGAATTTCTTTTCCGGCTTCACTTCGCGTCCTTCTCCAGACTGGCCCTTGCGCTGAGTTTCTTGGCGGCGACGGGCCTCGTTCGGGCCCAGGACGCGCCCACTTCCTCCATCAGCCGCCAAGTCAAGGATGTCTTCGAGCACGCGGCCAAGGCAGTGGTGAAGATTCATGGGGTCGATGAGCACAGCGAAATTTCCGGCACCGGGTTTTTTGTCGACCCAACCGGCACGCTCTACACCTCCTACACGGTTGGCGGTGAAGCGGGAAATTTCACGGTCGAGTTTGGGGGCAAGAAATATCCAGCGCGTCAAATTTTGGCCGACATCCGCAGCGGCATGGCCATGCTAAAAGTAGATCTCGCGACGCCGGCGTTGCCGATCGGCAAATCGGAGCAACTCGAAATCGCAACCCCGGTCGTTACCATCGGTTACCCGCTCGACCTGCCCGAGACGCCCAGCTTCGGCATGATCGCCGGGTTTGATCGGAAGTATCTCGGCCGCTATTTTTCGACCACGCACTTGCGCGTCAATCTGCCGACCCAGCGGGGAGAGGCCGGCGCGCCGCTCTTGAATTTGAATGGCGAGGTCGTCGGCATCTTGGTTAGCAGTCTGGAGAACAATTCTGCTTGTTACGCTTTGCCGATCGACGCGGCGGAAAAAATCCGCCGCGACTTTGTCCGTTTCGGTGAGGCGCGCCACGGCTGGATCGGCGTTAACGTTTCCGAAGCGCCGGCGCCAGTGGCGGGTTCCCGCGCGGAAATGACTGATATTATGCCTGGAACGCCGGCCGCGGATTGTGGGGCCAAATCCGGTGACATCCTCTTGCAAGTCGGCCGCACAAAAGTGTGCGAGCCCGAAGACGTGCTGGACGCCTCGTTTTTCATTACGGCCGGCGACATCGTGCCCATCACAGTGATGCGCGGCGACGAGAAGTTGACCTTCAACGTGCAGGCGGATTTTCATCCAGCCAGCCAGCGTCCGCCCCTAATTGCCGCGCCGACGATGAATCAAGCTATTCCGCTTAAGCTCGATTCCCAGGTGCAACGCAGGCCATAAAAGTAGCGCCAGCCTCCGGGTTGCGAATTGAATTGGGCCCGACTCGCAGTGCTCTAACGTGCGAACTTCTCCACACCGCTTAGCCTTTAAGGAGGCAGTGCGGTACCCACGTCGGATTTGACCAGGGCGACATCCGTGGAACTAATCGTACCATTAGCATTCACATCCTCGCGGAAATTCGAGCCACTGACCGTCGCACCCACTTGTGATTTGGTCAGAGCGACGTCCGCCGCGCTAACGGTGGCATTGCCGTTCACATCACCAACCAATACGCCCATGGAAACAGGAACGTCGCCCATGTGTGTACCATCATTCACGTTC
>Ga0210399_10002406_pt1 | contig 14586 bp, 10 predicted proteins | sample IncBWC14MmetaG_FD_150865 | JGI IMG/M metagenome (GOLD analysis project Ga0210399, IMG submission 150865) | Forest soil microbial communities from Barre Woods Harvard Forest LTER site, Petersham, Massachusetts, United States - Inc-BW-C-14-M | ecosystem: Environmental > Terrestrial > Soil >... | reverse complement strand
AGCAAAACATTTTTCAGCAGGTCATGTGTCATCGGCCGCGGCGTCTGCACTTTCTCGATTTCCAGCGCGATGGCGTTGGCTTCGTACACTCCCACCCAGATCGGCAGGATCGCCTGCCCCTGCACGTCCTTCAGAACCACAATGGGCATGTTCGTAACGGGATCCATCATCAGGCCGCGGATCTTCATCTCCACTTCCATCAGGGCCTCCCTGGGTTATTCGACGTGCTCTCCCACCGAACCGTTTGGCGTTGCCCCCGTAACCTTAACCTGCACGTAGGTTCCCAGAAGCTCTCGCTCTTGTGAAGTGAAATTTATCATCCGATGCGAGGTGGTATACCCGGTCCACTGGTTCTCACGCCGCGATTTTCCGCTGACCAAAACTTCAAAACGCTCTCCCACCATTCGCGCGTGCTTTAGGGCCTGAATTTCGCGCTGTTTATCCTGCAGCGCCGCCAGCCGCCGTCCCTTTTCTTCCTCGGAAATGGAGTCGCTCATCGAGAGCGATGGCGTATTCGGCCGCGGCGAATACTTGAACGAAAACATGCTGTCGTACTGAACTTCATCCAGCAAACTGAGTGTCTCTTCGAACTCCGCTTCCGTCTCGCCTGGAAATCCCACAATAATGTCCGTCGTGATACCAATCGGGCGCTTCGCCCCGCGTATCATGGCGATCTTTTCAAGATACTCTTCGCGTGAATAAGTCCGCTGCATCGCCCGCAGCACTCTGCTCGATCCGGACTGCACCGGCAAGTGCACGTGGTCGCATACTTTCGGCTCCCGCTCGATCGCTTCCACAATATCCGGCGTGAACTCACTCGGATGCGAAGTCGTAAACCGCACGCGCCGAATTCCCTCCACCTCCGCCACAGCCAGCAGCAATTCCGAAAATCGCATCCTGCGCGACGTCGGGTCCGCGTACGAGTTCACCGTTTGGCCGAGAAGCTGAACCTCCGAATAGCCCAGTTCCGCCAGTTGCCGCACTTCCTTCAGAATGGAATCGCTCGCGCGGCTCCGCTCAGGCCCCCGCGTGAACGGCACCACGCAATATGAGCACGCCTTGTCGCAGCCCTCAATGATCGTCAGGTAGGCGCGCCAGGGATTGTCCCGGCGCGTCACGGGTGTTTCAAATGTGTCATCCGTGTCCGTATCCAGCCCCGTGACACGCGAATTTCCAGCCTCCAGTTGCGCTAGCATTTCCGGCAGTTTGCTGTAACTTGCGGAGCCACACACCAGGCTCACCCATGGCGCGCGCTTAAAAATATCTTCGCCTTCCTGCTGCGCCACGCAACCCAGCACTCCGATGACCTTGCCCTCGCTCTGCTTCTCCCGAAATTCCCCCAGCCGCGAAAAAACTTTTTGCGCCGCCTTTTCCCGAATGCTGCAAGTGTTGTACAGGATCATCGAAGCAGCTTCCGGCGTCTCCACCTGTTGATACCCGCGCGAAAGCAGCAACCCCGCCACCTTTTCCGAGTCGTGGTCATTCATCTGGCAGCCAAACGTTTCCAGAAAAAACGTTCCACGCTGCCCAGTGGCCGTGCTTCGGCCCTCGGAATAAGCCGCCGGGTCCGTCAGTCTTTCTAATTCGATGTCGAACGGTTTGCTCATGCCCAAAGCGCAGTTTATCATACCTGCTCTGCCCTGCCGGGCGTCGCTCTCGATGTCCTAGGCAAGTGAACTGCACTGCTTGAGATAGCGTCGCCAACCGCGAGCCACAAATTTCCGGTCACCACTCGCAAGTCACCAGCCACTGTTTCCCAATAAGCAGCAAAATCAGAAACTTACGCATCCTATTTCTTGCGTGCTCTAGACTCGTGTGCTACGTTTCTTAAGCCCAGAAAAATGTTGACCGCATCGCGGTCACAGTTCATCTGCGCTCACTGAGGGGTACATCATTTTTCTGTTCACCGCGTTTCTCGTCACTGATATCGGAAACATCCTTACGCAAACCGGCTGGGTCGCCCGCGGAGTTCTTCTGCTGCTTCTCATGTTCTCCATCATTTCCTGGGCCATGATCCTTCAGAAGCTCGGTCTTTTCGGCCGCATCACCCGCGAGAGCGACCAGTTTCTCCGCATTTTTCGCGCTACTCGGGGCGTTGCGAACCCGCAAGCACTGGCAACAGCCGGCTCACCTTTTTCTACCGTCTATGCCGCTGGCTATCGCGAGTTGCAGAGCCAGGTCGGCAGCGCGCCCGGAACTCCGCCTCCCAAGCTGAAAAGCCTGCAAGCCGTCACCGTCAGCATGCAACTCGCCTCCGCCGATGAAGTCCGCCGCGCGGAAAAAGGCATGTCCTGGCTGGCGACCACCGGCTCCGTGACGCCCTTCATCGGCCTCTTCGGCACCGTTTGGGGCATCATTGACGCGTTCTCCGGCCTGGGCAGTGCTGGCGCCGCCAGCTTACGCGCCGTCGCGCCTGGCATCGCTGAAGCACTCGTGACCACGGCTGCGGGACTAGGCGCCGCGATTCCCGCCGTTATCTTCTACAATCATTTTTTGCAGAAGATCCGCGACCTCGCCCAGCGCCTCGACACTTTTGCTTTGGAATTTACCGCGCAGGTTGAAAAAACTTTTGACTAGAAATTCGCGGCCGTCCCCATCCGGCCGCATGTAGGGAATCGGAACCGATGCCACAACTCTCCAAATCGACGCAGACCTCGCTCTCCGAAATCAACATGGTCCCTTTCGTGGACGTCGTCCTCGTCCTTTTGATCATTTTCATGATCACCGCCCCTATCCTCCAGTCCGGCATTGAAGTCGATGTCCCCAAAACCCGCACCGTCAAAGACATCAATCAAGACCGCCTTGTCGTCACTCTAGACAAAGCCCAGCGCATCTACCTTGGCAATGATCCCGTCAATATTCACGAGCTTGGCACGAGGATTCGTGCCCAAGCGAAAAGCACTCAGCGAAGCGTTTTCTTGAGATGTGATGAAACCGTGCCCTTCGGCGCATTTGCCGCCGTCATCGACGCCTTGCGCCAATCCGGCATCAACAACATCAGCATCGTCACCGAACCCCTCACTGAGCGTGCACGGACGCAATAACGATGACAACCGCAGTTGCCAATCCGGACGATCTCAAACTCCGAAGCTACATTATTTATTCCCTCGTCTTTCATGCCCTGTTTTCCATCGCCGTCCTCAGCGCCTCATTTTTCGAACGTCGCGGCAACTCTTGGGGTGGCGTCGGCGGCAACCTGGGCGGAACAAAAGTAAACCTGGTCACTTCTGCGGGCATCCCTATGCCCAAGGAATCCGTCGTAACTGAAAGCAAAGCGGTCGATCCGACAAAAGGCCTTCACAAGGAAGACCCTCCCAAACCACCTGAACCCAAAACCGACGCAGAGAAAATTCCGAAATTTACGAAAGAAAAGCCCTTGCCCCCAACGCGTCAGTCCAAGACTCTCGAGAATAAGACTCCTGTCCACGACAACGACATCAACTACGGCAAAGGTGGCAATCCCGACCTTCCAACAGGGTATACCCAGAATCCCGGCGCATCCGCTGGCGTGGCGACCCAAGGGCAAGGCGGAGGAGACTTCGGCGCTCGCTATCCCTGGTATGTGGATGGCGTGCGTAAAGCGATTCGGCGCTCCTGGGACCAATCCACCATTGAGCCCACCGTGCGGGCTGCCCACCGAGCTCACGCCGTGATGACCTTCCGAATTAATGCTGACGGAAGCGTCACCAACATAAAGTTATTCCAAACCAGCGGGAATCAGTCGATGGACACTTCGGCCCAGCGGGCCCTGCTTGGCCTTGGCTCTCTGAGCCGGCTACCTAACGACTATATCGGCTCGTATGTGGACGTTACTTTTGACTTTGATCTCGCACTGGAGCAGTAGCTAGGCTCCCTGCTTGAGAGCTATGAATTTCATACTCCTGGGGGGTGCAAGTGCTTAAACTCGGAAGATGTTTGGCGAGGCTACTCTTCGTCGCAACCATCCTGCTCGGAGCGCGCCCTGCCGCCGCGCAAGACTGGTTCCGCACTGGAACTGGACTCGGCGAGGCCAAACCTCGTGTCGCCATTGCTGACTTCGCCCCCCGCGCCGATTCCGCCAAGTCCCATTCTTCCCTTTTCACCCAAATCGTCCGCGACGACCTCCAGTTCTCCGGCATCCTCGAGGTCCCCAGCCCCAGCTTCTATCCGCCCCAAGCACCCAGCGTCCCCGCTGAACTCAAGCCCGCCGTCTGGATCGATCCCCCCACCAACGCCAATTTCCTCGGCTTCGGCAACGTCACCGAATCCGCCTCCGAAGTCGCCATCGAAGCCTGGCTCTACGACGTCCGCAATCCCTCCACGCAAGCGGTCGTCGGAAAAGTCTATCGCGGCGCTCCCACAGATCTCCAAGTCCGCAAGTTCGCCCATCAATTCGCCGACGAAATCATCGGCAAGCTCTCCGGCGGCCTCCCCGGCGTCGCCTCTACCCAAATCGCCTTCGTCAGCTCTCGCGGCGGCCCCAAAGAAATCTGGGTCATGGATTACGACGGCTCCAACCAGCGCCAACTCACCTCCTTGAAATCGATTTCTCTCACGCCTCGCTGGTCTCCCGACGCTTCGCGCATCGCTTTTACTTGCTTTGCTCCATTCGGCGGTGTCACCAGCGCGCAAATCTGCATGTTTTCGCTCGACACCGGCAAACTGGTCTCCTTCCCGCGCTTTCGCGGCACCAACATCACTCCGGCATGGTCTCCCGACGGCTCGCAGGTCATTTTTTCATCCTCGATGCAGGGCAATCCCGAACTTTACGTTTCCGACCTCAACGGCGGCCGCCCCAAGCGCTTGACCAACAACAACGGCGCCAGCATGTCTCCTAGTTGGAATCCAAAAACTGGTCAAACCGTGGCCTTCGTCAGTGATCGCGGCGGCACTCCCCAGCTCTACCTCATGAATTCTGACGGCACCAGCGCCACCAAGCTCGACCTGCCCGACAAAGGCTACGTCATCGATCCAGCCTGGGCACCGAATGGCCAACTCCTCGCCTTCAGTTGGCGCCGCCCCAATGACAATTACGACCTCTATATTATGGACGCCTCCACCCGCCAGTTGATCGAGTTGACCCGTGACCAGGGCCGCAACGAGCGCCCCAGTTGGGCGCCCGATGGCCGCCATCTCGTTTTTGAATCCACCCGCGGCGGCACCCGCCAGATCTGGACCATGTTGGCCGATGGCTCTCAGCCTCACCAGCTAACCACCACTGGCCACAACGAATCGCCGAACTGGTCCACGCATTGAAATTTTTCATGGAACCTGGCAGGACTTCCGGACATCTTACGGGTAGGTGCCTGAATTTCGGTGGTTGTTTTTCTGCCGTACGCGCCGCTATTGAAATTGATACCGCATCGCGGCACCCTGTATAATATATCGTAGTACGAGATATTACCCGGACCCAGCCCACTGGTGATACGATATGTCCTCTGGTGGGACCAACACGGGAAATTCACTGAGGAGGATTCGCATGAAATTGGCTTCACGCTCGCTCTATCGCGCCGGCTTGCTCGTGGCCTTGGCCGCCGCTATTTTCACTTTTGGTTGTGCCAAGAAACAGGTGGCCGCCCCACCGCCTGCGCCGCCTCCGCCTCCCGCGGCTGCAACTCCCACGGTGACCTTGCAAGCCAGCCCGTCTTCCGTCAATAAGGGCGACTCCGCGACTCTCAGTTGGAATTCCACCGACGCCACCCAACTCAGTATTTCTCCCGAAGTTGGCGCGGTCACCGCTCAGGGCTCCACCAAAGTCACGCCCTCGGATACGACGACCTACACCATCACCGCCAGCGGCCCTGGCGGCAACGCCAATGCCACCGCCACCGTCTCGGTAAATGCTCCACCACCTCCGCCTCCGCCGCCGGCACGAGAGCCCGATTTCTCTCAGGAAGTGCGTGACGCCTACTTTGATTACGACAAAGCCGACCTTCGCCCTGACGCTCGCACTGCGCTTTCCACGACCGCGGACTTCCTCAAAAAGAATCCGTCGATCAAGGTGACCGTCGAGGGCCACTGCGACGAGCGTGGCTCCACCGAATACAACCTGGGCCTCGGCGATCGCCGCGCCAACGCCGTCAAGCAATATATCGTTTCGCTTGGCATTGCCGCTGACCGCGTCAACGTCGTCAGCTTCGGCAAGGAGAAGCCTTTCTGCATGGAGAGCAACGAGGCTTGCTGGCAGCAAAACCGCCGCGGCCATTTCGTCCGAGCGAACTAAGCGGCTCCAGCAGCCGCGATGACCGTTTGTTGACTATTCCAGCCGCGAGGTACGGCAATCCCTTGCCACCTCGCGGCTGTCTTATTAGAGTGAAAGCTGTTCTCCCGGCTTGTACCATCTTTGTTGGCTGCTCGACGGCCATCATTCGTTGGCAGCCCTTTGAAATCCTTTAGGAGGAGTATTCATGCGTATCCGCCACATCGCTGTTTTTGGCGCCGCTGTTCTCTTTGGCGCGCTAGCTGGAAGCCTTCTCGGGCCTCGGCCCGCCGAGGCCGTCGCCCGCGAAATCCTCGATCTTCAGCGCGACGTCACCACCCTGCTTCAAGGCCAGAAGGATCTTTCCGACAAAGTCATCAATGATCACGCCGTCATGAAGACCCTCGTCGAGCAATCCAGCGACAATGTCAATAAGCTCGGTTCCACCATGAGTTCGCTCCAGAAATCCGTCCAGGACGTGCAAGCCAATTCCGGCGCTCGCCTCGACACCATGTCCACCCAAGTCCAGGGTCTCTCCGACAACCTTGAGGAAATCAAATCCCGCCTCGGCAAGCTCAACCAGCAACTCGTCGATCTCCAGAACACCGTGCAAAGCCTCGACGCCAAAATCTCCGGCGGGGCGTCCGCTCCTGCCACCGGCACCGCGACGCCGACCTCTTCCAACGTCCCAGTAAGGCCCATCGGCGCCGGTTCCGCCCCCAGCACCTCCGCGCTTCCCGCCGGCGCCCCTTCCGCCGACACTCTCTATTCCAACGGGCTTCGCGACATCACAAGCGGCAAATACGATCTCGCCAACTCCGAATTTCAGGACTACCTCCGGTATTACAGCGACACCGACCTCGCTTCCAACGCCCAGTTCTACCTCGGTGAAATCTCCTACAAACAGAAGAAGTACGACGAAGCCGTCGCCGCCTACGAAAAAGTCCTCACCAACTATCCCAAGAGTTTCAAGCTCGGCCCTGCCCGCCTTCGCAAAGGTATGGCCCTCATCGAACTCGGCCAGAAACCCGCCGGCATCCGCGAACTCCGCGAAGTCGTCCGCCGCTTCCCCGGCAGCGACGAAGACCGCCTCGCCCGTGCCAAACTCAAAGAACTAGGCGTCTCCATCACCGCCACCCGCTAAGCCTGCTTCTGTAGCGGCGACTTCACGTCGCCATCTTCTGTTCTGCTTCTGTGTAGCCATCTTCTGTTCCACTCCGGCCTGCAATCCCTGCCTTCGTTCCTCCACGGAACCTTTCGTATGATGCAATCAGCTGTCCCAGCCAGATCGCGCAACGCGCTCTGAATTGATTACGGAGATCTGAGGAACCCTACTGTCGCTTAATAGGGGAGAGGGTGCAGTCGTGGCATTCCTAAAGCAAAACTCTAACTTTACGAGCGTCTCTCAGCAAAGCAACAAGTTACAACACCAAACTTCACGCATGCTTCGCGAGGTAATCCGAGTAGGTCACAGGATACGGTTCATAGGGTACGATTAGGTTCAATTCCCCAAATCGAAAAACTGCCCCATCTTCCGGAACTTCTCGTACCGCGCATCCAGCAATTCCCGGATGGGCTGGTTCGTCAGCGCCGCCAATTGCCGGTCCAGCACTTCATCCAGGAACCGCGCCGCCGCTTCAAAGTCCGTGTGTGCCCCGCCTTCGGGCTCTTCCACGATTTCATCCACAATCCCCAGCTCTTTCAAATCCTTAGCCGTAATCTTCATCGCTGCCGCGGCCGTCTCCGCTTTCGTCGAATCGCGCCAGATGATCGAAGCGCACCCCTCTGGCGAAATCACCGAGTAAAAACTGTTCTCCAGAATGTTCACGCGATCCCCGACGGCAATCGCCAGCGCCCCGCCCGAGCCGCCCTCGCCTGTCACCGTAACAATTACAGGCACCGGTAGTCGCGCCATCTCCCGCAAATTGCGCGCGATCGCTTCGCCCTGCCCGCGCTCCTCCGCATCAATCCCCGGGTACGCCCCCGGCGTATCAATAAAAGTGAAAATCGGCCGCCCAAATTTCGCCGCGAGCTGCATAATGCGCAGCGCTTTGCGGTAGCCCTCTGGCTTGGGCTGGCCAAAATTCCGCACCAGCCGCTGCTTCATGTCGCGCCCTTTTTGGTGTCCAATGATCGCCACAGGCCGCCCATGAAATTTTCCCAGGCCCGCAATGATCGCTTTATCGTCGGCGTACCCCCGGTCGCCATGCAATTCAATAAAATCTGTGAACAGCAATCCAACAAAATCCAACGTATAAGGCCGCTGCTGGTGCCGCGCAATCTGCGCGCGCTGCCAGGGGCCGAGGTGGGTGTAAAATTCGCGCCGCAATTCCGCGACTTGTTCGCGGATACGCTCGAGTTCGGCGTCCGCGTCGGCGTCGCCGGCCAGGTGGCGTAATTCTTCGACGTCTTTCTCCAAGCGCTCGATTTCCTTTTGCCGCTCGCTCTCTTTCGAATGCGCCACGGGCTGCGCGCCTGGTTTGTTTTTCTCTTTTGCGCTCATGCGGGCACCGTACGAACGGCGGGGTTGCCGCAGATTTCACGGATGGCTTCCACCAGTTCAGGTGTGTTTTTCACGCGCTGCTGGGCTTGCAGCACTGCAACACTGCCTTCGGGAGAGCACATTTCAAACACGACCGGGCATGGCCCCGGCGAAGCGGTGAACAAATCTTCCAGCCGGTCGAGAGCATCTTCACTCGTGGATTGCATTTCGATTCGAACGCGAAGCTCGCTGGCTGCGGCACGCTCAGCGAGTTCGTCCAGCTTGCGTGCCTCCTGCAAAGAGAGACGCGTGCCTGCTTCCTCGACCTGCACGCGAGCTTTCAACAACAGTGGATTGCCGGGCTTCAAAACAGTTTCCAGGCGCGCAAAGGCCTCCGGGAAGGCAAGGAGTTCCTGGACGCCGGTCATATCCTGAATGGTGAAAATTCCCCAGCGTGCACCCTTCTTCGAGCGCATGGGCCGCGAGCCGACAATCAGCGCGGCCACGGTAATCTCTTTTCCGTTTCGCTGGCCTTCAACCTGATCGAGAGAAACGGTCTTCAGGTCCATCAGGCGGGAAGCGTACTTCTCAAGCGGATGGCCGGAAACGTAAAAACCAAGCATGGCGTACTCGCTGGCAAGGCGCTCCTCCTCGCTCCAGGGAGCAGCTTCGCGCAATTCGAATGGCATGGGCGCGGGCGCAGCAGCGGTACCGAACAATCCATGCTGGCCGGACTCGCGTGTGCGCGAAGCGCGCTGCAAGGCAGAGACCGCGTCGTCCACGGATGCCAGCATGGATTCACGCGGTCCCATCGAATCCACGGCGCCAGACTTAATGAGGCTTTCAAACACGCGCTTGTTCAAGAAACGCGATTCGATGCGTTCGCAGAAATCATAGAGAGACTTGAACTCGCCCTGGCCGAGCCGCGATTCGCGGATGGACTTGGCGGTGTTTTCACCCACATTCTTGATCGCCGCAAGACCAAAGCGAATGGACTCGCTGACGGGTGTAAAGTAAAGATCGCTCTCGTTCACATCGGGCGGGAGAATGGAAATGCTCATTCCTCTCGCTTCATTGATGTACTTCACGACTTTCTCTGTGTTGCCCGCTTCCGAAGTGAGCAGCGCGGCCATGAATTCGACGGGGTAATGCGTTTTCAGAAAAGCCGTCTGGTACGCAAGCAATGCGTAGGCGCACGAGTGCGACTTGTTGAATCCGTAGCCAGCAAACTCTTCCATTAGATTGAAGATGCCAGTGGCTTTTTTCTCCGGGATTTTGTTGGCGGCGCAGCCGGTCACAAACTTGGCTCGTTGCGCGGCCATTTCCTCTTTCTTCTTTTTGCCCATGGCGCGGCGAAGGATGTCCGCTTCCCCGAGCGAAAAACTCGCCAGAAGATTGGCGATCTGCATCACCTGTTCCTGGTAGAGAATGACGCCGTACGTTTCTTCGAGGATGTCTTTTAACTGCGGGAGTTCATAGGCGACCTTGGTCTTGCCCTGCTTGCGATTGATGAAATCGTCGATCATGCCGCCCTGGATGGGGCCAGGACGGTAAAGCGCGTTGAGAGCAGTGAGATCTTCGATGCGGGTCGGCTGGTAGCGGCGCAGAATGTCGCGCATGCCGTGCGATTCGAATTGGAAAATCGCCGTCGTTTCTCCGCGGGCAAAAAGTTTATAGGTTTCAGCATCGTCCAACGCCAGATTATCGATGTCGATTTTCACGCCGCGGTTCTGCTGAATCATCTGGACGGTATCGTGGAGAACGGTAAGCGTCGTAAGGCCCAGAAAATCCATCTTGAGCAGGCCGATACGCTCCAACGCGTTCATGTCATATTGCGTCGTGATTTCATCCCGGTTGGACTTGTAGAGAGGAACGATGTCCGTGAGCGGCCGCGGCGAAATCACAACGCCCGCCGCATGCGTGGAGGCATGACGCGACAATCCCTCTAAACGCAAGGCCACAGCCATCAAGTCTTTGAGCCGCTCGTCACTGTTAATGGCCGATTTAAGCTGCGGTGCTTCTTCCAGCGCGTCTTTCAATTCGATCCCCAGGGTCGTGGGAATCAGCTTGGCCAGCTTATCCACTTCGCCGTACGGAATGTCCATGGCGCGGCCAACATCTTTCACGGCGGCCTTCGCGGCCATGGTGCCAAACGTGATGATTTGCGCGACATTTTCGCGTCCGTATTTTTGCGTGACGTATTCGATCAACTCGCCGCGACGCCGCATGCAAAAGTCGATGTCGATATCCGGCATCGAAACGCGCTCCGGATTCAGAAAGCGCTCAAAGAGCAGGTTGTACTGTAAGGGGTCAACATCGGTGATGCGCAGGGCGTAGCTCGCAAGGCTGCCCGCCGCCGACCCGCGCCCCGGTCCGACAGGAACATCTTGCGCGCGCGCGTAATGGATAAAGTCCCAGACGATCAAGAAGTAGCCCTCATAGCGCATCTTCTTGATCATTTCAATTTCGGAAGTCAGCCGGCGCTCGTATTCGGCCAATGAATTCCGCAGAAAGCCCTGCTTAGCCTGGCGCTCGAGCTGCGGTACGCGAGCGGCGAATCCTTCGCGCACCACGGATTCAAAATAGCTCGCGGAAGTATGCCCTTCCGGAACTTTGAACTCCGGAAACGGATTGGGGATGCGTTCCACTTTGACGTTGCAGCGCGCAGCAATATCCACGGTCCGGCTCAGGGCTTCGGGAATCTCGCCGAACACCTGGGCCATCTCGACAGCACTCTTAAAGTAAAACTGGTCGGTCTGAAATTTCATGCGATTGGTATCGCTCATGGTCTTGCCGGTCTGGATGCAGAGCAAGACTTCCTGAGCATGAGCGTCGTCGTGGTGGAGATAATGACAGTCGTTGGTGGCAACGAGAGGAATTCCCGTCTCTTTGGAAAGCCGGACCAGTTCGCGGTTCACATCTTTTTCGATCGGCAACCCTTGATCCTGAATTTCGAGAAAGAAATTGTTTTTGCCGAAAACGTCGCGCAACCGATAGGCATTCTCGCGCGCCTGGTCGTATTTTTGATCGACAACCGCTTCGGTCACTGGCCCACGAAGACAGGCCGAGAGCGCAATCAAGCCTTTGCTGTGTTTGGCAAGCAAGTCGTAATCAATGCGCGGCCGATAGTAAAAGCCCTCGAGAAAACCAGCGGAGACCAGCTTAATCAGGTTGTGATAGCCCTCAAGCGACTCACAGAGGAGGACAAGGTGATTCGAACCGCGCATGCCGGGTTCGGCGTCGCCGCGATCCTGGCCATTGCCTGCATTGGTTTTCTCCCCACGGTCATGCCGGCTGCCCTTGGCGACGTAGACTTCGCAACCGATGATTGGCTTAACGTCGCGCTTGCTGGCTTCATAAAAGAAATTGGCGGCGGCAAAGAGATTGCCATGATCCGTGATGGCCACAGCCGGCATCTTCTGGCGAGACGCTTCATCCAAGAGCTCGGTGGTCTCGCAAGCCCCGTCAAGCAAGCTGTAATCCGTATGAACGTGAAGATGAACGAACTGCGGTTGGCCCATGGAACTCGATTCTAACAGGATACGGAAAAAGCCGATATGCTTTGTAGCAGTTTGCGGAGTCCCGCGGAATTCCCGCATCGCCTCTGCCGAAAATTTCTAGTCCCAGTGCTTGATTCGTAGCCACAACTGCTGCATAGAAATCTTGGGCCGGCGGCAATAGTAGATGGTGAAGTGCTCGTTGGGCATGGAATAAGGATGCCTAACCTGGCCCGCGGGTTCGGCGGAATTGAAGAACAACTCTAGCGCCGGCCGGGTTATACCCACGGCGATGACGCTCTCGTCCTGGTTGTCGCGTGGTCCCCATAGAAAATAGCTTTGGTGAGCGCAAATGGAGGGCGGAAGGCCGTACTTTGGACCGAAAAGATCAATCGCCGCGGCCTGGCCGTAAGTGTCGGCGAGGATCGCCGTTTTGGGACGGACCTCCGGTGGAAGCGAATTGTAGATGCGTGCGACCTCCGCAGCCATCTCTGGCCATCCGAACATGTCGGCATAGAACTGCGGGAGCGGCCCGAGTTCTTCCATCTCAATGGGTGGAGGAGTGAAATGCAGGAACTGCGCGTAACGAATGTAGGTTTCTGGTGACAACACCGGTACCGCCATGGGCGCCCCAATCGCTCCGGGAATCAGCAGCAAGAGCACGTACGCGGGCTTCATCCATTGCAGTCCGCGGCGGGAGAACCACCCTTCCATGGCAACTCCTCCTGCTGCAAATAACATGGGATAGGCGGGAGCAACATAATAAGGTCGCCCATTTGCGGAAAACATGATGACCGCGACCAGAACCAACGAAGCCCAACCCAGAACGCGAAACTGCTTGCCCTGGGGATGCGCGAAGTAGAACCACAGTCCCGCTAGCACCATGGGGACGGAAGTAGGGAGCATATGCAGCGCCAGCTGGCCGAGAAACTGTAGATGCGTGAGCGGCACATTGCGCCCGTTGCGGCGGATGTTGGCGAGCAATTCGAGAAACGGGAATTGATGTTGAATGTTCCAGACGAGATTCGGCAGAAATAGCAGGAAGGCGATCAGGGCGCCGAGCCAGATCCACGGCTTGAGGAACATCGCGCGATGGTGGGTAAGCAACAGTCCCGCGACCACACCTGTCGCAAAAAAAACGACGCCATACTTGTTCTCAAGCGCCAGGCCTGCGACAAGGCCAAACCACAGCCACAACTTCTGATTGCCCGTCTTAATTATTAAGATAAGAATGAGCGCGCATCCCGTCCAGGCCAACGGTTCGAAAGCGTTCATCGAGATGTAGTGGTTTGTCGCGAGAAAGACCCCCGCGGCGAGCACCGCCAATGCGGCCAGCGCCTGGGCAAATCTTTTTCCGCCGAGCTCGCGGGCGATCCGCCCGGCGAGAAGCACTGTGCAAGCACCTGCCAGGCCGGCAAGGAAGCGGATGGACTGCAGGGAGTCGCCAAAAAGCATCCACTCGATTCTTAAAATCACGGCGATGAGGGGAGGCTGGTCGACATAACCCCAGTCCAAATGCCGGCTGCACGCCATGAAGTAAAGTTCGTCTCCGAAATATCCGTAGAAACGCGCGGCGTAAAGATGGATCGCGAGCTTGGCGAGCGCGATGTAGAAAACTATGGCAGGGCCGGTGGTGAGGCGCGCGCAGAGTGGATCGGCAGCAGATGTTTCGTCGATAAATTGCGGCATAGCGTCGCCCGCGCCCTCCAAGGAGTTTTCCTGGCCAATTCGGCAGGACAAAATATGCCCTGGGTGTGGCGCACCTTTCGGCAGAGTAAATTCTCCGCCGCTATTTACGCGCGTGACTCTTCTTCTTCCTTGCAGCGGCAGCCTTACCGTGGGAGGCTGTGGCGGCGTGCTTCGCAGCGGGCTTCGCAGGGGCGGCCTTGCCCTTGGCAGCGTGTTTCGCTTCGGCCGTCGCTGCCGCATGTTTGTGCTTGGCGGCATCGCCCATCGCGGCGGCGGCGTGAGCTTTGTCGGTGCCCTTGGCGGGTTTCTTTTCCTTTTCTTTCTTCTTCGGGGGCTCCTTGATACCGCTCAGCTTGCGCAGGATTTTTTCGCGTTCTTCCTTTGTTTTGCCGCGGCCGGTCAACTGCATGGCGAAGACTTGCTCGACGATCTGGTCGAACTTTGCGCCACGAGCCATTCCCAATGCTTCGAGCTCCGTGGCAACGATGGGAAGTGCGTTACGCACCGGCCGCCACTTATTCAGAAACGCCCGGATTTTGGAGAGCGCGCCCGAATTATTGGACTCGGCCATCAGGTAGGCGATCTGATCGAGCGGAAGCTTCTCCAGAAAATGAAACGCGTCAACAGGGGCTTTCATTTTGCGCCCAACGAGCTCTTTCTGTGCTTCCAGCGCTTCTTCCTCAAACCCAAGCGCGGCTTCTGATTCAGCAGAACGGAATCCAGCCTTCGAGAGAACGTGG